>Ga0116181_1002584_pt1 | contig 14610 bp, 12 predicted proteins | sample AD_UKC075_MetaG_FD_89752 | JGI IMG/M metagenome (GOLD analysis project Ga0116181, IMG submission 89752) | Active sludge microbial communities of municipal wastewater-treating anaerobic digesters from USA - AD_UKC075_MetaG | ecosystem: Engineered > Bioreactor > Anaerobic > Digestate | place: USA...
AAGCTTTCCATAAACAAGCCTCCTCCTCGTTGCCGATAAAAGTTAAGGTCGGCGGCACAATCGTGTGCACCGCACTTTTTATCACATGTTTTTGATTAAGGTAAAATCACCGACCTTAGCGGCTTCCAAAATCGGAGCCATATATTCGTCAATCAGATCGGCGGAAAGCGGCACAGGCATGTTTTTGAGCTTCATCCCAAGTTGCGGATCTTTAGCCGCTTCCAAGGCACGCTTTATGTGCTCATCAGAAAAGCCCGGCAGGTCCGTGAGTTTCGTGGGTGCGCCTATATCTTTGGCAAAGGCCACCATTCCCTTGGCTACTGCGACGCCCAACTCTCTACCTCGCAGCGTCTTCAGATCTTCACCCATATAGCCCGCTCTCTTAAAAATCTCCCCGAGCAGTTTCAACTGCCTTTCTATCGCTGGCGCGAAGAAGACCGTATAGTACGGGTTCATAAGGCCGCACGCACGGCCGTGGCTCGTGATATCCACCAGAGAAAAACTGGTCAGGTGAGCGCCATTCGTGCCGCCTATCATAATGGCGTAGCCGCCCAAGTCGGTGGCCAAGCCCAATCCTTCTCTCACTTCCAAATCTCGAGGTGCTGACAAGACCTTTTTCGCATAGCCCACGGCGAGCTCTATGCCTGTTAGCGCCACCTCTGCAACTTTGTCGAAGGCCTCGCCCGAGGCACCGTAAAAGACCTCGAGGCAGTGCGAGATGGCATCCATGACCCCATCCACAGTGACGCCCAGCGGCATAGAGGCAGTCACTCCATAATCGAACACGGCTTTGGGCGGAACGATGGCATCGTCCACTATGAGCTTTTTCTGTCCGGCTATAGGGTCGGTCACGTTGGAATACTTGGTAAGGTGCGCTCCGGAGCTGGCCGAAGTCTGCACTGCAACTATAGGCACAAGGCTTTTGCCTGTCTCTTTTAAGGCCTTCGTAACCAAGCCGGTGCCAAAATAAGCGTCTATATCGGCTTCATACCCGCCCAAGACTGCCAGGATATCTGAGGCCTTGGCTGCGTCTATGGTGCTTCCCCCGCCTATAGGGACGATGCAATCGGGCTTGAAGTGAAGGATGTAGCTCTCCATCCGGTAGACATCCTCCCTCGGCGCATTGGGTCTGGCTCCAAGCCATATCCGCCCACCGGCCAAAGCCGCTCCTCGGGCCTGCAGAGACTCAACGACCACGCTGGCCACAGACTTAATATGTGTCGCATTAGATATCACAAGGGCGCTTTTGCCGAAGGATGCGCCGAATTCCCCAGCCATTTTTAATACGCCGAGCCCAAAGGCGTAATTCTCGCCTTTAAACTCCAGGAGCAAACGCCGTGCTTTGTCTTTCAACCCTTCAAGGTCCATAAGATTTTCCCTCCTTCAAGACTTTTGATAAACGATGGTTTGATCCGCATCGGTGGCGCGACGAAATTTATTTTAGCCCAAAAACGCCGCTCAGGCCAGAGGGCGAATCTTGACTTCAACGCAAAAACACAAAAAGTAAAGACCTGTAGACCCGGGGGTTAGAAGGGGGCGAAGCCCATCTGAGCCATAAAATCTTGGTGCAACTGGCGATATTGCTCGTCAATGATCTTTTGATGTTCGCCCTCCCAATCGGCTAGCTTCGTCAAGACCGCTTTTCCATCCGGATCGTTCACGTTGGCAACCGCTTTCAGATAGAAGTTTCGAAAATCTGTCTCCATCCCCAAAGCCATGCGGATTACGCTGAAGTCCGAGGCCTCCTCGCTCAGAGGTGGTTCGACTCCCCTACCCTTCCACGGCCGCTCCAAGATATCCCTGGCCTCACTCTCGTCCAAAGGAATTGCACTGGCATCCCACCCTGCGCCGCTTTTTAGGCGATCTCTCTGTTCTTTCAAGAAGCGATGGTGAGATTCCTCCCACTCCGCCAGACGGGAGAGGAGGCGCCTCACATCGTCTCTCGCCACTCTATCTCCGCTCTCTCTGTAGAAGTCTCTGGCCTCAAGTTCCATCTTCATGGCGAACTCCAGGATCTCTATAGACTTTTGCACGTCTGACACCCCCTTTTTGACAGTATAACACTTTGAGAGAAGGGACCTTTTGTGCTCGTCCACGTAATAATTGATGATGAGGTCAAAGCCTTCCTCTTCTGTCGGTTCTTCCGCCTTCCTGTGATTGACTAAAACAGCCGCCTCAGATATATGAGCCGCCTTGTCAGAACGCCGCCTGTGCCGCTCAAGCAGGGTCTCTTCATCGAGATGAAAGTATACGGCGACCTTGAACCTGTCGGTCAAAAGAAAGGGACGGCGGCTTCTGCGCGTCAGGTTCATTTGGTCTATATAGACGAAGCGGGCGACGCTCTTTGCGAACCTTTCCTTGGTTAACTTCCTCACCAGTTCATGTTTGCCCGTCTCAGTCAGCCAATCCCAGACTTTTCCGTAATCGACCCGCTCTTCTTCAGGATGGGCCTTTTTATAAAGCCTCATGCGTATGGCATCGGGCGATATCACATCGACATCGCCCAAGGCGACTTTGAGCCTCCGCCCAAGCGTGCTCTTACCAGACCCTTGAGCGCCTATAGGGATTATGCACACGCCTTCGGGCGCATCGAGGCTTTTTAAGATTTTCACAATCTGCCAGAATTTGGTGCATGCGACTTTGCATTCCACGCGCGGTCACCCCGTGCTTCACGCCTATGTGTCGTCGAATAACGTCAGCGCTTTCCGATGAAGGCTTAAGGCCAAAAACGCTTGAGAGAGAGTTGCGCCTATACGTTTGCTATTATATAAGGGCTGTCTTCAAATGACATGACCTTCGAGAGGGAGAGGGATCATATGCTCGCCAAGCGGTTTCTAAGAAGCGTCGTCTTTGCAACGTGCGGCATCGCAATTTTTGTGGCGGCAGCGTGCGGGGTGGACGTAGACGCGATTCGCGGTCCAAAGATAGAAGAGTTATATTTGGTCATCATCAGAGACCCAGACGCTCAACTGTTGGCGCTGGAAAAGGGGCAGATAGACTTGCTTTCAGACATCACGCGCCCCGTCGACATTGAACGCCTCGCCTCCAGCGAGGAGCTTTCCCTTTCTCTCGCTCAAGGTTTTCACGCCTTCTTTTTAGGCTTCAATATCAGAAAGGCCCCCTGGGACAGAGTTGAACTGCGCCGGGCTATATGGCAGGCCATCCCCAGGAACCAACTCGTCAGAGACATATTTTCCGGCTACTCTGCGCCTCTCTCCACATTTTTGCCGCCGGCTTCCCCCTATTGCGCCGAAGACCTCGAAGCGCCACCCTATGATTTGGAAAGCGCTCGCAGGACTTTGCAGGAAGCGGGGTGGCGATACAGCAATGGCTTCCTCGTTCCTCCAGGTGAAGATCTGCCGCTCAAACCCATGAAGATCCTCTCCCCCACGGCCCAGGTGGCCCCCACGACGGCCGAGCTGGCCCAGCGAATCGCCGCCTCGTTGAGGGAGCTCGGCTTGCCCATGGATGTGGAGCCTGTAGACTTTTCCACGCTTATAGCCAGGCTCGACGAACACGCCTTCGACTCATACGTATTAGCATGGCAGCTCTCCCGCGACCCCGACAGCCTCTACGCCTTTTTTCACTCCTCTATGGATGTAAAGGGCGGCTATAACATCTGCGGCATCCATGACGACGAGTTAGATGCAGCCCTTGAGGCGTTGCGGTGGGCTCCAGACGAAGAAGACGCCAGGCTCGCCGCCAGGCGCGCCCAAAAGCTTCTGTTGGAAAAAGTCCCGATGGTTCCTATCTACTCCCGCTACTTCGTGACGGCTCTGCGCAAAGAGTGGAAAGGAGCCGTGACTACCAGAATTGCGACGGCCGACAACGTTTGGAGTCTGCTTGCCATGGAACCAGAGGGAAAGATGCGCCCTTTCTATTGGTGCCTGCCAGAAGAGCCGCGCAACCTAAACCCATTCACCGCGAGCTCCGCCTACGATTGGCAAGTCTTGGGCCTTATATACGACACGCTTTTAACTGCAGACCCAGAGACGCTGGAAGACCTACCCTGGCTCGCCAGAGACTGGAAAGTGGAAACCGTTTCTTCAGGCGACGGACAGGTGACACGCCTATCGTTTATCTTGAGAGACGACGTGCTCTGGCAGGACGGCGAGCCCTTTACGGCCAAAGACGTAGCGGCGACGATCTCCTTCTTGAAAGAGCACCGTGTGCCACGTTTCTGGGATGCCGTGAGCGATGTCGAGGCAGTGACCGTCAAGGGTAACCATGAAATAACTATCACGATGAAGAACACGAGCTACTGGCACCTGCATCAAATCGGCGGACTCCCGATCCTTCCCGCATGGCAGCTCGCTTCATTAGAGAGTTGGCAGATATGGCAACCTATCAGGATGATCCACCCGCAAAAAAGAAACCTCACTATGTTGGTGGGAACGGGCCCGTTTGTCTTTAGCGAATACCGCCAAGGCGAGTATGTCCGCCTGGTCCGAAACGACCTCTTTTGGCTCATGTCGAGGTGATGGCGTTGAAGGCATATTGGGGTCGCAGAATCGCCTCATCGCTTTTGGTCCTCGCCGTCGTGCTGGTATTGAACTTCTTTCTTTTCCGCATACTCCCGGGAGACCCCGTGAGCGCAATCATCGACCCCCGTTTTTCTCCCCAAGCCAAGGAGGAGTTGGCGGCCCTCTTCGGCCTGGATCGCCCTATGGGCGAGCAGTTTCTGCTTTACGTCAAGCAGATGCTCACCTTTAACTTCGGCGTCTCGTTTTTGAGCCAGAGGCCCGTGTGGGATGAAATAAGAAGCCGTCTCCCCAACACGCTCATCCTGCTTAGCTCGGCAATGGCCATTTCAGCCCTGTTGGGGATATACCTCGGCGTGATCGCAGCGGCAAAACGTGGAGGGTTTATCGAGAGGCTGGTGCTCTGGGCGGGGGCGATATCCTTTTCCTTTCCTTCGTTTTTCATACAGCTCGTGATGTTGCTGCTCTTCGCCTTTGCCATGCCGATATTCCCTTTGAGGGGAAGTGTTTCTATCCCCCCGCCGCCTCCAGGCTGGCCCGCAATGATCGACTACATCTGGCACATGGTCCTACCCGTCTCTTCGCTCGTCATCTTGGGCTTCGGCTCTTGGGCCTTATACGTCAGAAACCTCATGGTGAAGGTCTTGGGTGAGGACTTCGTATTTTTGGCGAGGGCCAAGGGGTTGCCGCAAAGATTGATCCTGTGGCGCCATGCCTTTCGTTCCATCTTACCGCCCATAGTCACGATAATTTTCCTGTCGCTGCCCGGGGTGGTATCGGGAGCCGTAATAACAGAGACGGTTTTCTCTCTTCACGGTGTGGGGCGATTTCTGCTCGAATCCGTGACGGGACAAGACTATCCAGCTGCAGGCGCCGCCTTCTTTTTATTGGCGTTGCTCACCGTGGTCTGCAATCTCCTGGCCGACCTCGCCTACGGCTTCGTCGACCCCCGTATAGGCCTTGAGAGGAAGATGGAGCGATGAGGCTATTACATCGGTGGAGCCTCTGGGCTCTGGCGCTCGGCGCGATTATCGCTGCGATCGGACCGTATTTCTTCAAGACCTCGCCGGAGGAGGCGGTGGCACCTCCCTTTGTGAAGCCGGTATGGCTCGCCAAAGATGCCCCTCCCAGCCTGCACTTGACGATAACAGAGGAACATCTCGAAAGGCGTTTCCTTTGGGAATACGAGCCGCCGTTGCGCTTTTCTTTAAAAGGCGCAATGCGCTTCGAGGTTCCGCCCGAGGTTGCGCAGATTGTGTGGCAGACCCCGAAGGGAACGATGGTGCTCTACGACGCCTCTAAAAAGGCAGAAAGCCGGATAGACCTCGACGCCAGGGATGTGTCCTTCAAGCTCGCACTTGGGCTTTCTCCCTTCCAAAACCCAATGCCTCACCTCTTTCCCGCCACCGGAGAATATGCCCTGCGCCTCGAGAGCAGCGAACCGCCCGCTGATATTTCATTAGCGCTCCAGGTTCCAGGAAGCCGATGGGGCCTTTTGGGGACAGACCAGAGAGGGCGCGACGTCTTCCACCTCTTCGTATTGGGCATCAGGGTGTCGCTCCTGGTGGGGCTTTCGGCTACATTCATAGCCACGGCGCTCGGGCTCGCCTTTGGACTCTCGAGCGGTTACTTCGGTGGGATCATCGACGCCGTTATAATGAGGGCAGTCGATGTGCTCTTATCCGTACCAACCCTCCCCATTATGATAGTGTTGGCCGGATTGTGGGGCAAAGGGCTATTCAACCTCATCTTGATACTTTCGGCCTTCTCGTGGATGTCCACAGCTCGCACAGTGAGATCTATGACGTTAAGCCTAAGAGAGGCTCCCTTCGTAGAGGGCCTGCGCGCCCTCGGTGCCCCTTCTTCTTATATATTGTGGCGCCATCTTCTGCCGGAAGCGCTACCATTGCTCCTGGCCAATATCGCCCTTGGAGTGCCGGGAGCGGTCTTGGCGGAGGCCGGCCTGTCTTTTTTAGGGCTTTCTGACCCACGGCTCGTGTCTTGGGGCAGAATGCTTCACGAGGCTCACGCATTCGGAGCCTTTACAAGCGGCGCGTGGTGGCTCATCTTGCCCCCCGGATTTGGCATAGCGGGGTTGTGTCTCGTCTTCTTAGACCTCGGCCGGCACCTCGAAGAAATTCTGGATCCGCGGCTCAGGAGGAAAGCGTTATGATCTCGATAAAAGGCCTACGCGTCACATATCATGGAGAAAGGCGATCCGTCGAAGCCTTGCGCGGCGTAAGCTTAGATGTTCGCCAAGGCGAAGTCGTCTCCGTCGTGGGAGAATCGGGAAGCGGCAAGAGCACGCTGCTCCTCGCCCTGTTGCGCCTCCTCCCTTATGGGACAAGCGTCTCCGGGCAGGTTTTTTTAGATGACAAAGACGTACTGGAATTATCCGATGAGGAATTTCGCAAACTACGCTGGTGCAAGATCGCGCTGGTGCCCCAGGGTTCCATGAACGCCCTCACGCCGGTCATGACGATAGGCTCACAAATAGCGGAACCCATGGAGGTGCACCTTGACCTCGACAAGGTTGAGGCGAAGAGGGTTGCTGCATCGCTGTTGGAGGAAGTCGAACTCCCCGTCCATTTCTCATCCCGCTATCCCCACCAACTCTCAGGAGGGCAAAGACAGCGCGCTGCAATAGCGATGGCCCTGGCCTGCAATCCAAACTATCTTCTGGCGGACGAGCCGACGACCGCTCTCGACGTAATCGTGCAAGCAGAAATTGTGAAGCTCCTGCTCCGTCTGGTAAGGGAAAGAAATATGGGGCTTCTCCTCGTCACACATGATCTGCCGCTGGCCTCCGGATTGAGCGACAGGATCGCCGTTATGCACGACGGGGCAATTGTAGAAGAAGGAGAGTCGCTTGAACTCATAGAGAGCCCGCAGCACCGTCACACGAAGGCGCTGATAGCTGCGCTAAAAAAGTTGGAGGTCGAATCATGAACGCCGCTCAGGCGAAAAACCTCAGCGTGTTCTTCAGCAAAGGGAAAGAGGTAACGTGGGCGCTGTGCGGCATCAATTTCGTTCTGCCCTTAGGTGGAAGCCTTGCCCTAATAGGCGAATCGGGAAGCGGCAAGACCACACTGCTGAGGGCACTTCTCGGATTGGTAGCGCCCAGCGAAGGCGAGGCCCTGCTATTTGACACGGACCTCAGTTCAGCCGAAGCGGCAAAACGAAGGAGCGTGCGCCGCCGATGCGGCTATATAGCTCAGGATCCGTACGGTTCTCTGCCGCCCACTTTGAGCGTAGAAGACGCAGTGGCCGAGGTGTGGCAGCTCGTCCACGGTTCGACAGAAGAAGCGAAAGAAAAAGCGACTTCGCTCCTCGAGGAACTTAACATTGAGCGCGAGATGTTCAAAAGCTCCCTCCGCAACGGCCTTTCGGGAGGACAGCGTCAGAGGGTGGCCATCGCCAGGGCCCTTGTGCTCGAGCCCGAACTCCTCCTGGCAGATGAGCCCACCTCTATGCAGGATGCTTCTACGAGGTGGGATGTTCTCGAGGTGTTAAAGAGAAGGATAAAAAGAGGGATGGCCCTCTTGTTCGTAACTCACGATCTCCTTTTAGCTAAGGTGATAACCGAGAGGGGCTTGGTCCTCTTTCAGGGGAACCCCTGCGAGGAAGGACCCAGTAAGGCCATCATAGAAAATCCGATGCATCCTTACACGGAAGCGCTCGCTTCCGCCCTGCCACGCCTCGGCAAACCATTAAAAGCAGCTGTGCGGCGACGAGGCGCACCCAAAAAAGAGGGAGGCTGCCCCTTTTTGCCCTTTTGCCCAAAGAGCTTCGACAAATGTGTCACCTCACCGCCCTTTGAGGATATCTCCCTTGGGCGCAAAGTGGCTTGCTGGCACTTCCTGTAGGCCTATCGCCTATCATGTCAGCCCTATACTTGCGCTGCTTTCGAGCCACCGAGGCTATTCGTCCTTATGACAACCCATGAACTCCTGCAGAAATTCCCTAACCGCATCTTTGCGTGAGTCCACAGCGCACTGGCGCCGAATGTGAAGGTTAAAGTGAGAGTAAAAGCAAGTAAACCCGCAATAATGCTGAATTTTTTCCAGCGATCTTGAAATTTTCAGCAGATTTATTATCCTATTAACGGAAGGGGCATGGCATTTGCCAAATCCCGACGATGTTTTTGCAGGAGGTGGTAAAGATGAGAGTCAAGAGAACGTCGCTCGTCGTGGCGATATTCCTCCTGCTCCTGTTGCCGATCGAAGTTTATGCAGCGCTTCCCGCCTCCGCCGTGCCAGAGGTGTGGCAGCGCCTCGCAAAGGCCGCCAACTTAGAAAAGCCTGGGCCTATCAGTATCGTGAAACAGAAGGAGCCCAATGCGTGGGTTTCCTTCTCTGTGGGGTCGTATTCGGTATCCGTAACCACGGGGATGTTAGACCTTCTTGATAGCGAAGATGAGCTCGCCGGTGTTTTAGCCCATGAATTAGGCCACGTAAAACTCAACCACTACGGCTCGACCGTCGGGCGAGGTGTGCTCTACAGCCTCATCTTCAGGGCTATAGGCTACAAAGGGAGTTCTGGCATAGACCCGGTGGAACTCGGTTTGGCCCTCGCGGAAGCGGGCTTCAGCAGGGAGCAAGAGGTGGAGGCGGACGACTACGGCATCGAGCTCGCCACCAAGGCCGGCTATGATCCGTGGGGATTGGTGCGTGCCCTGGAGAAGATGAAGGCGGCCGGCTATACTACTTCCCCAAACGGCTTCAACTCCCATCCGCCCACAGACCGTCGTCTGCAACACGTTCGCCAAACGGCCCAGAAATTTGCCCCAGCAGAGGCGAAATAAAATCCCCGATATCGTGTGAGCCGTAAATCTAAAGAGGCCCAGGAGTGTATCCGATGGTCTTTTGAGGCCTCTTTAAAGGGAGGGGTTTTGTGGAGACGAGGCTCATCGTGACATTGCTCGTCGCGGCATTTTCTTCTTACGCTGCGGCAAATTACTATATCTTCTCCCACCTGAAGGCAGCAGCAAGTTCACCAGGAGCCTTCTTCTTGCTAACGTTGTGGGCCATCACGGCGATTTCCTACCCGGCCGGCAGGCTATTGGAAGCTTACCTCGTCAAAAACACTCTTACGTGGGGCATGATATGGGTCGGCTCTTATTATCTGGCCTTCATGGCGTACGCCCTTCTACTTTGTTTGGCTGTCGATATCTACAGACTTTTGAGCTATCTCTTCGCCGCCCTACCTCCGCTATCGACAGCTTCAAGGGGAAAAATCTGGGCCATCGGCAGCATAGCGATCATCGCGCTCGTAGTGGCAGCAGGTCTTAACGCCAGGAGGATCCAGATCACGAATATCGAACTCGCTATGCCTAGTCACGAGGGCACTGCGAGAGAGGATATGCGCATAGCGGCGATCTCTGACATACATGTGGGTTGCTTCATGCGCAACTCTCGTATAAAAGAGCTGGTCGACACGGTAAACTCCTTAAAACCGCACACGGTTTGGCTGGCAGGAGACATCGTGGACGAGAGCGTCTATCAAGCCGAAGAGGAAAAACTGGCTGAAGAGTTCTCCCGCCTTGAAGCTCCCTATGGGGTCTATGCCGTGACCGGCAACCACGAATACTACGCCGGCGTCGATGAGGTAGCCGATTATCTGAGACGAGGGGGTGTTAGGTTATTGCGCGACGAAGCAGTGGTGGTGGGCGACGCCATTCTGCTCGTCGGCCGAAACGACATACGCGGTAACTCCTTCGGCGACAGCCGTCTTCCCCTAAGAGATATCCTGCGCGAAGTTCCGCCGCTTCCCACATTTGTCCTCGACCATACGCCCCTCGAACTGAGCGAAGCTGAAGAGGCGGGCGTAACCATGCAGATATCTGGACACACCCATAACGGCCAACTCTTCCCCTTCAATCTCATCACATCGCTCATCTTCGAGAAATCGTGGGGGCTCTTGCAAAAAGGTAACACTATATATTACATATCGTGCGGATTCGGCACGTGGGGACCTCCTACGCGTCTCGGCTCTGTGCCTGAGATCGTGTTTTTGACTTTAAAGTTCGTCCCTTAGCCCTAAAAAGCGCCAGATTCACGCCGGCTGCAATTCTGCCAAGAGCGCTTGAAGTCTTTCCTTCAACTCTTCCAGATGCGTCTGGGAGACACAAGACTCGCACCTCAAGACCAATGCGGGTTGCGTGTTTGATGCGCGCACTAAAACCCAGCCATCCCTCAGATGAGCCCGCACGCCGTCTATAGTGATGACCTCGTTCACATCAGGCCACGCTTTTATCTTCTGAGCGAGGCGCTCCACTGCGGAAAATTTCTCCTCGTCGGGCCATGGAATTCGGACCTCCGGCGTAGCGAAAGTGCGAGGCAAATCTGCCAAGAGATCCGAAAACTTCGCCCTCGGATCGTCAAGCTTGGCCTTGGAGTAAACCTCCACCAACCGTGCGGCTGCGTATGTGGCATCGTCAAAACCCCAATAGCGATCTGCGAAAAATACATGACCGCTCATCTCGGCAGCCATTAGCGCTCCTGTTTCTCTCAGCTTGGCCTTGACGAGCGAGTGTCCGGCCTTCCACATGACCGCCTCGCCTCCGGCAGCCTCGATGGCCCTAAAGCTCACGGATGAACACTTGACGTCGCCTATGATCGTCGCGCCTGGATGTTCCTTTAGGATCTGGCGAGCGTAAACGACGAGGAGCTTATCTCCCCATACGACGTTTCCCGATTCGTCGACGGCGCCTATCCTGTCCCCGTCGCCGTCGAAGGCGATCCCAAAGTCGGCGCCAGAGCTGGTGACCTCCCTTTTGAGGTCCTTCAGCGTTTCCTCTATCGTCGGATCCGGATGGTGGTTAGGGAAATTTCCGTCAGGCTCTATATAAAGCCCTTTTACATCGCAACCCAATCCGTCGAGGACCTTTTCCGCGACTGGACCGGCGACGCCGTTGCCACCGTCGATGATGATCTTCGGGCGGGCAAGATGGACGCTTTTCGCGTCGACGCGCGATAGGACGTCTTGTATGTAGCGATCCATAACGTCCACGCGCTCAAAACTCCTATCTTTAAGCGCTTTGCTACCTGGGATGGAACGTTTCGTCATAGCTGATGCGGCCGCCTTGCCTATCTCTTTCAGGCTTTCGCCCCATAGCGTTTGTGTCCCGGCGCAGATCTTAAAGCCGTTATACTCGGGTGGGTTGTGGCTTCCAGTAACGGCGACACCACCGATCACGTCTAAAACGTGGGTGGCGTAATATACGATCGGGGTCGGAACCATCCCCAATAGAAGAGGAGACAGTCCGCCATCGGCCAAGCCGCACGACAAAGCCAACGCCAGTGACGGTGAAGAGATGCGCCCGTCATGTCCTACAGCAATGCGCCCTCTGTCGAAGTTCTGTCCTTCCATGTAAGCTGCATACCCAAGGCCCAGGTAATAAGCCACTTGAGGGGTAAGATCCTCCCCCACTACGCCGCGGATGTCGTATTCCCTCACGATGCGGGACCAAACGCTCATGTCTGCCATCTTATCACCCCAAAGCCAGTCATCGACCATGCCCAAACGACATGACAACCAAAATGATATCACAACCTCTCGCGGCGCAAGGCAAGGTGTATCGCTAACTCCCACGAACCATCACAAGGAGCATCTTCGCCTGCGATAGCGCCCTCAGGGCATGGGGCACGCCGGCCGGCATGATTATGGACTCGCCGGCGTTCACTTCGTTGGGCTTGCCGCCGAGCTTGACCTCAAGTTTTCCTTCTACGACCGTCACGAGCGCATCGTAGGGGGCGCTGTGCTCGCTCAAGGCCTGTCCCTCGTCGAAAGCGAACAGCGTAACCGTCCCTTCGGGCCTATCTATAATGGTTCTGCTCACGATGGACTCTTCTTGGAATCCGACCAGATCTTTGAGCTTAAAAACCTTCCCCTTGATGTCATCTTCCACAACGAACACCCCTTTTATTCGGCTATAACACCGCTAATAGGGCGAGCCAAAAGAAAGGCTCGCCCTATTAAATTTCTATGCTCCCAATATTGCTACGAGGTCCTCTTTGGGAGTGGTTATGGGCTTTAAGCCCAACTCCTTGCTCAGATAATCCAACACCGCAGGCTTTACGAAGGCAGGAAGGCTCGGCCCGAGGCGCATATTCTTTACCCCCAGGTAGATGAGAGAAAGCAGGATGCAAACGGCCTTTTGTTCATACCATGAGAGCACAAGAGAAAGCGGCAGGCTGTTTATGTCCGTGTCGAAGGCCTCAGCCAAGGCCTGGGCGATTTTCACGGCAGAATAGGCGTCATTGCACTGTCCGGCGTCCAAGAGCCTGGGAATCCCTTCGATATCGCCGAAGGGCAGCTTGTTGAAGCGGTATTTGCCGCAGGCAAGGGTTAGTATGACGCAGTCTTCTGGCACCGCCTGGGCGAACTCCGTATAGTAATTCCGTCCCGGCTTTGCGCCGTCGCATCCCCCTATGAGGAAGAAATGGCGGATTTTGCCTGATTTCACCAACTCTATCACCTTATCCGCAGCGGAGAGCACCGCGTTTCTGGCAAAACCTATGGTGATGTAATGTTCCGGCGCATCTTCGGCAAAACCCTCCGCCTTCAATGCCGCCTCGATCACAGGGGAAAAGTCCTTATCCGGCCCTATATGGCGCACGCCTGGCCAAGCTACGAGGCCGGTCGTAAAGATGCGGTCTTTATAGCTATCCTTCGGCTTCTGGATGCAATTTGTGGTCATGAGTATGGCACCCGGGAAGGCATCGAACTCCTCCCTCTGATTCTGCCATGCGCTCCCGTAATTGCCTACCAGGTGAGGGTACTTCTTGAGGCCAGGGTAGGCGATGCACGGCAACATCTCCCCGTGGGTGTAGACGTTTATCCCCTTCCCTTCGGTCTGTTTTAAAAGCAGGTCCAGATCGCGCAGGTCATGACCCGAGACGACGATAGCCTTCCCCGCCACTGGCGTAGTGCGCACCTTCGTGGGCTCGGGATGGCCGTAAGAACCGGTGTTAGCGGCGTCGAGCAACTCCATAACCTTGAGATTGAACTTGCCCGCTTCAAGGACCTTAGATAGCAGTTCGTCCTCGGTGAAGCTCTCGCGGCTCAAGAAATCGAGGAAGGCGTGAAAACCGGCGTACACTTCTTCGTCCTTCTCGCCCAAAACTTGAGCGTGGTCAGCATAGGCGGCACTTCCCTTGAGACTGAAAAGGATAAGGTCATGAAGGCCTCCGATGAGCTCCCCCCACTTTTCGGCCCTCGCCTCTGGCGTAAGTCCTTCTCCCTGACGAATCAGCTCATCGCGGTTGCTGCCGAGCTCAAAGGTCGCAGGCCCCGTCAGCGCTTCAGGAGTCTTTCCCGCTTTATTGCAGGCCTCTTCGTACATATTGCGGGCTTTCTCCCTCATGTCTTCAGCCCTGCGGATCATCCATTCCATGCGCTCCTCATCGAAGTTGACATTCGTGACAGTAGTAAAAAGCGCCTCCAAGACGAAGGAGTCCACCTCAGGGTCCTTAACTCCCAGAGCCCGCGCCCTGTGGGCATACATGGAGATCCCCTTGGTCACGTGGATCAACAGATCTTGCAGGTCTGAAACCTCAGGGCTCTTGCCGCATACGCCGAAGGCAGTACATCCAGTCCCTTTTGCCGTCTGCTCACACTGGTAACAAAACATCCTTTAACCCTCCTGTCCTTTAAATTGATTTACTAAGTTACCACTCATGCTCACAACTTCAAACCCTGCTCCTCGCCCCTCGTTGGATTGTGGGCCAGAAAGATCTGCGAGCGTCTTCGAGGCTAGATAGGTCAAAAACTCCTCGGAAAGGCGCTTCAAGATGCAGCCGAAAATACAGCGACCAAAAGGACAACTTTCGCGCCTCAAAAGACAGTATTCCCTTGATGGTTCTCCTTCTATCGCTCTGTAAATATCGAAAAGGGAGATCTCCTCCGGCGGTTTAGCGAGGACGAACCCTCCGTGAGGCCCCCTCGTGGAAAAAACGTAACCCTCCTTTCCAAGGCGCTGAAACACCTTGGCTAAATGCGCCTCTGAGGCCCCCGTAGCCGAGGCGAGCTCTTTCACGCTCATGCGCCTGCGCGACGTCGCCAAAAGCCCCATCCCGTGCAGAGCGAGCGAAGCGGCTTCTGAAAGCTGTATCAATCCCGCCATAAT
>Ga0116181_1002589_pt1 | contig 14595 bp, 16 predicted proteins | sample AD_UKC075_MetaG_FD_89752 | JGI IMG/M metagenome (GOLD analysis project Ga0116181, IMG submission 89752) | Active sludge microbial communities of municipal wastewater-treating anaerobic digesters from USA - AD_UKC075_MetaG | ecosystem: Engineered > Bioreactor > Anaerobic > Digestate | place: USA...
GAGGGCGCCCCCACCCAATGGATGTTCTGCGAGAACAACACCAACAACGAGGTTGTCTTCGGCAGCGAGAATGCCTCGGCCTTCGTCAAGGACGGCGTCAACAACGCCATCGTCGACGGGCGCCTGGAGGCGGTTAACCAGGACGGCGGTAGTAAGGCAGCTGCGGTGGCCAGCACCGTCATCCCCGCGGGGGGTTCGTGGACCATGACAGTGCGTTTCTCGCCGACCGAGCTACCCGATGCGTTCGGCGAAGCCGAGCGGATCCTCAACGATCGCCGGCGCGAGGCGGACGAGTACTACGCCTCCTGGCAGCGCCGGTCGTTGAGCGAGGACGAAAAACTGGTGCAACGCCAAGCAATCGCCGGTCTGCTGTGGAGCAAACAGTTCTACAACTACCACGTGACCAGGTGGATGAAGGGCGACGAGACGATGCCGCCGCCACCACCGGAACGCTGGCAGGGGCGCAACGCCGACTGGCTGCACATCGTCAACGAGGATGTGCTGCTCATGCCCGATGCGTGGGAGTACCCGTGGTACGCCGCGTGGGACCTGGCCTTTCACGCGGTGACGTTGGCGATGGTGGATCCGGCCTTCGCGAAAAAGCAGATCGTCTACATGCTGTCCAGCCTCTACCAGCATCCTCACGGTGAGGTGCCGGCGTACGAGTGGGACTTCTCCAACACCAATCCACCGACGTTGGCCTGGGCTGCGTGGGAGGTGTACCTCCTGGATGCCGCACATAGTGGCGAGCCCGACGTCAGCTTCTTGGCGACGGCCTACCGCGGTCTGCTCACGTGCCTGACCAGTTGGCTCAACACCCAGGATCCGCTGGGGAAGAACCTCTACGCCGGTGGCTTTCTCGGCATGGACAACATCGGTGTGTTCAACCGCGATCATCCGCTGCCCACCGGGGGGCAACTCGTCCAATCCGATGGCACTGCTTGGGTGGCCCAGATGGTGATCCAAATGGGGGAGATCGCCCTGGAACTGCGTCGCTACGACCCCGGCTACCTCAACGACATCGAGAAACTGCTGCTGGACTTCGCGATCATGGCCAGTGCGCTGGAATCGGGCCGGGACGGGGTGAGCCTGTGGAACGACGACGTCGGCTTCTACTGCGATGCGATCGTGCACCCCGACGGTAGCCATAACCAACTCGGGGTGGTATCGATGCAGGCACTGATCCCGGTTCTGGCAACGCTAGCGGTGCCCGCGGTGGACACCCCCGGGGATCCTGACTATCGGATGACCCCGGAGTTGATGCTGCTGCGCGAGAAGGTGCTCAAACACCACCCGGAGTTCAAAGGTTCTGTCGCTCTCACCCCAGACCATGGTGATGGCTCGGCATTGTTGTTCACCGCGGTCAAACCCGACCGGCTGCGGCGCATCCTGCACCGCATGGTGGATCCGGATGAGCTGCTCTCCGACTACGGGATCAGGTCGCTGTCTGCGGCCTACCGGGACCAGCCCTACACGTTCTGGGTCGGCGATCAGGCGCACACGTTGCCCTACTGGCCGGCCGAGTCGAAGAACAAGATGTTCGGTGGCAACTCCAATTGGCGGGGCCCCGTCTGGTTCCCCATCAACCTGCTCCTCATCCAGTCGCTGCTCGCCTACGACGCCTTCTTCGGGGACACGTTCACCATCGAATATCCCGCAGGCAGCGGCACCGAGGTGACGTTGGCGGACGTGGCAGAGGACATCGCGTCGCGGCTGATCCGCATCTTCGTTCGCGGTGACGAGGGTCGCAGGGTGGTGCTCGGCGACCACGACTACTTCCAGAACGACGCCCATTGGCGGGACTTGGTCCCGTTCTACGAGTACTTCGATGGTGACGACGGGCATGGCTGCGGGGCGATGCATCAAACGGGGTGGACGGCAACCGTGGCGATCCTGCTGCAGTTACGGGGGCATTTGCGCGAGACCAGGGCCGGCACTCGAGGTTTCTAGGTCGTCACAGCCCCCGGCGGGCCGCCCGCACCGCCTCGATGGCGTCGTCGGGGCCCTTGAAGTCCACTCGCGCTTCGCGGCCGACGGAGAACAGCAACAGTTCCTCGGGCGGCCCCGTCACGGTGACCGCCCGTCCTGAACCCACCGTCGCCACCGTTTTGCCGTCCGGGGTGCGCAGCGCCACTCTGGCCGGCAACTTGGCCATCGTCGTCCGCGCCATCACACCCAGCGAACGGCCCAGAGCCTTGGCGATGTCCGGGTCGAGAGCCCTTGGCTCCCAGCCGGGTTGAGCGCGGCGGACATCTTCGTGGTGGATGAACATCTCATTCAGGTTCACCAGCGGATCGAGCAGCTTGAACGGTGACAGTGTCGGCGGCCCGGAGGCAATCTTGTCGAGCAATTCGGGCCAGTCTGTCGATTCGGCTACCTGGCTCTGAACCTTGGCGGTGTAGCCGGCCAGTGCGGGCACGAGGATGCCGGGTGCGGCGTCGAGCCGGCGTTCGCGCACCACCAGATGGGCAGCCAGGTCGCGGGTGGTCCACCCTTCGCACAGGGTTGGCGCATCGGGTCCGACACTGCGCATCGTCGCGACGAGAGCGGCCCGTTCCCGCTGTGCAGCCGACATGTTGGTTCCCCTCACTCGTTGCGTGATTTTCAGCCTAGCCGGGCCTGCACCGCCTCGACGGTCCTCACCACCGCCGCCGGGTCGTACAGCATGATGTTGTGGCCGCTGTCGGCGACGACGTGGTTGGTGGCGTGGAGGGCGTCGGCGAGCAGGTCGTTGGACCGGTGGATCTGCGCCTGCGTGTAGTTCTCCGGAGTGAGCAGGTTCGACGGTACGAACTTGCCCGAACTCATCACTGCGGCAGGAACATTCGGTAGCGGTGGGGCAGCGAACGCCGCATTCTGCACCCGGCTCCCGAGGTTGGGCAGAAACTCCGAAACCGGATCGACCATCACCAGGGCTCCGACGAGTTCGGGGTGGGTTCGAGCTAGGAGGTTGTCGTACGGCGACGAGCGGATCGGATCGACAGAGGCCAGAGGAAGTTCAGCTGTACAGCAGGTACCCCGCGCGGCTTACGCGGAACTGGGCGGCCGCCCGGTCCCAATCGGCCAGCAGCGGTGCGAGTCGACCGGCGTTTATGGCCAGGCGCACCCGATCTGATCCGGTGAGCGCGTCGATCGACGGCCCCCAGGCGAAGTCCCCCGGATGCTGTGTGCGGATCGTGTCAATGAGCAGCAGCGCCGTACGGACCGGTCGGTATGCCAGCCGATCGGTGATGGTCAACCGGATGGCCGGGATGGTTTGTCCGGGAAATTTGGCGGCGGTGTCGGCGACAGGGACGGTGACGGCCTGGAAGGCGATGCCCGGCAGGCCCATCGCGTTCATCGTCGCGGCCACCGCCGCTGCATCCAGCCACGGCGCCCCGATCTGCTCGAAGGGCCGGTCGGTGCCGCGGCCCTCCGAGAGATTGGTGCCCTCGAAGTAGACCGTGCCGGGGTAGCTCGTCACGGCCGCCAGCGATCGGAGGTTAGGCGACGGGTTCACCCAGGGCAGACCCGTTTGGTCGAACCACTGCCCGCGGCGCCACCCCTGCGCCGGAACCACGGTCAGGTCCGCGCCGATACCCTGCTGCCGGTTGAACAGCGTGGCCAGCTCGCCGACGGTCATGCCGTGTCGCGCGGGGATGGGGTACATGCCGATGAACGACGAGAAGGCCGGGTCAAGCAGGGCGCCTTCGACGATGTCCCCGCCGATCGGATTCGGCCGGTCGAGCACGACGAACGGGATGCCCTTGCGCGCCGCGGCCTGCATCGACAGCGCCATGGTCGACACGTACGTCCAGGTGCGTCCGCCGACCTCCTGAAGGTCATAGACCAGGACGTCCACGTTCTTCAGCATCTCGGGAGTCGGGCTGTGCCCCTCCGCCCCATAGAGCGAGTAGACAGGCACGCCGGTCTTCGCATCGACACCATCAGCGACTGTGACACCCGCCTCGGCGTTGCCGCGGATACCGTGTTCCGGCGCCAGCAGGGCCACCAGTGTCAGGTCGTCGCTCGCGGCGATCAGATCGATATCCGACCTGCCTGACCGGTCGATGCCGGTGTTGTTGGTGATGAGGCCGACCCGTTTGCCGCGCAAGGCAGCCGGCACGTCAGCGAGGAAGACCTCGATGCCCGGACGCACGCATGCCGCGGCCGGAGACGCCGACGCCGGTGTCGGCGCGCCGCATATCAGCATGACGCACACCAGGAGAACGCTCAGCGTCATCCGGTGGCCGGACCGTGTGACGGGCATCCGCGCACTATATGTCTCGCCGGGCGGGGTCGTCGTCTCAGCACCGGCCTGGATCGGCGCTCATCTCGCGGCCCCGCATCGGCATGCCGTCGATGACGGCGTAGACCGTCTGAAGATCCGGGACGTCGTTGATGCGCAGGTTCTCGCCGCCGTCTTTACCGATCAGCGCCACGCGGAGCCTTTCAGACCGATCCCGACTTCCGGGCGAAACTGTCGTGCCTGGTTGGTGTCGACGACGTGGCTGTCGAGGGTGCTGGTGTCCTCGCCTGACTTAGGACACGGCCGAGCGAATTTTCGACCGGTGGTGCGGTAGCGACTCATTAGCTTCTGCTCTATGGCGTCCTGGCCGCAGTCTATGACTGGACCGGTTTCGACGCTGTCGGCGATGCAGTGTGCCGGGACCTGGTGATCGCCCGGATCGTGGAGCCCACGAGCAAGGCCAACGCATCCCGTGTTCTTTCCGACCGAGGCGTCTACGCCGTCACCACGTTGTATTTCGAGGCCGAGAACGAAGACGAGCTACGCAGCTAAATGCTCAGTAGAACCCGGGACCCGTCAGGGCGCTTCACCGCGACCTCTAGTTCGCCACCCGTGGCCTCGACGTACTTGCGCAGGGTATCGACACGGCTGTTGCCCAGATTGCCGTGTTCCATCTGGGAAACGCGGTTCTGGCCGACGCCGATGGCAGCTGCAAGGGAGGTCTGGGTGAAACCCGCGTCTTCGCGCAGTTCGCGGAGACGGTACTGCGCAACCTCGCGGTCCATCTCGCTCTTGATTGCGTCGATGCGCGCACGGTTGCCCGGACGGCGACGTCGAAGCTCGTCAAGCGTTGTCATCGCTTCCTTCCTTTCCTTGCCTTTGGATTGGCAATGCCAGCCGCTCTGGCTGTCTTCAATAGGGCTTCTTGGTGTTCGGTGAACAGGCGGTCCGCGATGGGGATGTTCGTCGCGTACCACTTGCGCCAATTGCCCGCCTTGTCTCCGGCCACCAGCAAGATGGCCCGCGACTGGATGTCGAAGGCGAAGAGTATTCGTATGTGGGATCCGCCCTTCGTGGCGCGAGGCCGAAGTTCCTTCATGTTCGGATGTTGCGATCCTTCGAGGGTGTCGACGAACGGTCGGCGCGTGACCGGTCCGTGCTCCTCCAATTGCTCAAGCGCCGCAACCACGTTGTCGTATTCCTCAGCATTGGGTATCAGTTTAAGCTGATATCAGCTAGAAGTGATTCCCGTGGCGCGGACAACCTGCCCGACGTCGCCGGCGTTCGAAATGGGGAACGGGCGGCGGCCTGGGTTGGGCGGACCATTCCGTCGCTTGAACTCATGTCAGCACCCGCTATGCCTGCAGGACGGGGGATTTCGCACGCGACAGGACTAGTGCCCTGCCGATCGGTCGGCCACTTGCGTTGCCGCGGGATTTGTCGGTCGTCGGACGGATACTGCCGGCAACTGAGCGTCGCCCTCGGCGCGACGCCACTTCTCGCAGAGGATGAGCATGGGAAACAGGGCCAATATTGTGCTGGTGGATCGCGACGGCTGGCAGCTGCGCTACTCGCATTGGGCTGGGTGCCGCATGTTGGACGCGTTGATCGCCGGACCCGCGCATGCTGAGCGATACGTTCGCGCTCAGGAGTCCGGGGATTTCTGGACTGACGAGTTGTGGGCCGACGGTGGCCTCGTGCTGGATCTTGTCGCCCGCAAGGTGCTGTTCTTTGGCGAGGAACTCATGACGACCATGAATGAGCGCCGTGCCATGTTCGAGGTGTTGAGGACGATCTGGTCGGGCTACTCGATCTCATGGGCCTATGACGCGACCGCTGAAATCGCTGCATACGTCGGCGCTCCTGCGCCGATGCGCGACAAGCCTTCTCATCCCGAACTGAAGCTCGCTGCCGATACCTCGCGCCTGCATCATCTGGTCACAGTGCTGGGCTGCGACGGAGTGACTCGTGGCTGGCCGTTGTGGTGGGGCAGCAGCGCCGCCTGGCACGGACCTCGACTGATCGAGATGCTGCCCGGAGAGGGGGCGCGTGTTCTCGATCTGGCAATGCTCCCTGAGAGTGGTGTGCACGTCGACATGCCCGGCAAGACCGTCGGGGTATGGGTGACCAATCCGGTTCCTGGCTTGTTCCGGTGGCTGGCCCAGCTTTGGCCGGGCTGGCACATCGAATGGTGGGACGACCGCTATGAAGAGCAGTTGCTGCGCTGTGCCCCTGGCATCACCGCGCCCGAACTCGACCTCGCCTCCGGCGCCGCTGAAGCTGAAGCATGGCTTGGCAAGAGGGTGTTCCAGAGCTACGAGGACAGCCCGCCTGGCTGCTTCAGGAGTCTTGCCGCGATGTTCGGCGCGGCAGAATCAGGCTCCGCTGTCACAGCGCCAATGGCCGCGCGGCCGAACGCCCGGGAGTGGGGGGCTTTTCAGCGTGCCTGCGCGCGGACTCGCGAACGCTGGCAGGCTGCCTAATGCCGCGGCTTCCGGAATTCCTGTCGATGCCATTTGCTCGGTCTTGTCGATGATGTTGACGGTGATGTCACTGTGTGGGTCGCGCACGCCCCAGTCGTGGTTCGATGCGTCCCGTCCTCACACCGACGCCGTGTTTCGGACCGGGAGGGGGAGTCGTCCTCTCAGCACCGGCCCGGATCGGTGCTCATCTCGCGGCCCCGCATCGGCATGCCGTCGACGACGGCGTAGATGGCCTGAAGATCAGGGATATCGTTGACGCGCAGTTTCTCGCCGCCGTCTTTGCCGATCAGCACCACGCTGAAGCCCTTCGGGCTGATCCCGAATTCCGACAGCAACCGTCGTGCCTGGTTGGTGTCGACGACGTGGCCGTCGAGGGTGCTGGTGCCCTCGGTGACGATCCGGCCGAGCACCATGTCGCGGTCCACGAAGTCACATCGACTGCCCTCGATGCGGCGCACCGTCTCGACGAGCCGTGGATCACTGTCGCTGGGCGCGAACACCAGCAGTGGGCGGCTTTGCCACAGATAGTCACTCAGTTCCGCGGCCATGGCCTGGGCCGGCGCGAGCCAAGCGCTGCTACCCATGAAGATCAGCGCGAGTGTGCTGCGGATGAATAGCCGGAAAGGGCCAGTCCTGACCATAGTGACATCCGATTTTAGCGTGATCAGCGAAACGCGGATTGGGCTCGATGGCCGCCGCACCGCAGAGGGCGAGGACCGCTACCACGGCTTCCCCAATGGATTCGTCACCCGGCTCGGTCAGGACGAAGCCCGGCGCTTCTGTGGCCTCGGGGTTGAACAACACCACCCCGCCGTCTGCTTCTCGCAACTATAGTTGCATTATTCCAACTTTAGTTAGAGAATCGGGGTGCTGACGATGCAGTTGAACAAGCCGTTCGCCACGGTGACGCCAACGTTGGACGGCGATGTCCTGGGCGTCCTGGCAAGCGCTGACGTCGCGTTCACGATCTCCCAGATCCAGCGCATCCTCACTACGGTGTCGGGCGAAGGAATCCGTAAGGTTCTCACCCGCCTCACTGCACAGGGGGTAGTACTCCATGATCGGGTGGGCCGGACAAACACCTACAGGCTCAACACCGAACATGTTGCAGCCGAGCCGATTATGGTGCTCTCGCGGCTGACCTCCATCTTCTTGCAGCGCCTCGAGGCCCATTTGGAGCGCTGGGGCAGAAATTTGAAATATGCCGCGGTGTTCGGGTCCGCTGCGACGGGTCGGATGACCCTCGAAAGCGACGTTGACCTGTTTCTGGTGCGCGCCTGCACGTCCGATCTCGGCGTGGATGACAACAGTCCAGAACTGTGGGAGCAGCAGGTGACCGAACTCGCCCGACTGGTCACTGCGTGGACCGGCAACGACGCTCGCGTCGTCGAATACACCCAACGCGAACTTGCCGTCGCTGCCGACGCCGATGAACCCCTGCTTCGTGACGTGGCAGATCAGGGCCTGACCGTCGGGGGGTCGCGGGACTGGTTCAACGCGCAGTTGCGCCCGATTGGTCGATCTCCTGAAGTGCGGAGAGCCTGATGGCGACCTTCCTCAGCCCAGCCCGCCGAGCACCTGTCCCAACTGCTGGCGGATGGCCGCATTGACGTCTTCCAGGCGGCTTGAGCACGGAAGCCCGTTTTCGGGCAGCACGCAGCCCTGCGTTGGCGGGGCGCAGGGCGTCCCGTCCGGATAGACACATTGGGCCGGGTCAGCGTGCGCCTGGCTGGTGGAAACCACCGCCGAGCCGATCCCGATCAGAACCGCGAACGCGGCCAGTGAAATTCGAACCATGATTCCCCCGTTTCCCCTTGCTCCGATGCTAAGCGCGCTGCCCCCGGATGATCGGTGTTTCCCGGAAGATCACGCCCAGGGGCTTGGGGTACGACGCCGTGGCGTGAAGCGCCGACCGGGGTGTCGGAGTGCTCTGCTTCCCTGAAGCGGTGGACGGCAACACAGGTGATCGTTTCTACGACCGGGCGGGCCAGCCCATCCCGGTCGACCGATGGTTGCAGATGCGCGGCAGCGACGAGTACACGGTGCTGGGGAACTGGTGTGACGGCAGCGGTTCGGCGGTGCGGACGGTCTGGACGGGATTCAGCGTCAACCACGGCTACCCCGAGGCGCTGATCTTCGAATCCCACTGCCTCGTCGGCGACGAGACGCACTACTGGACCTACCGCACCGAGGACGAGGCCCGAACCGGACATGCGGACTGCGTCCGGTGGGTCTCTGGTCACAGCCCTCGGTCGGTCGCGCGGCCGTCGACCACGGCCCCGTCAGGCGGTTTCTTCGACCGCAGGGGTGAGTCGATATCGACGGACCAGTGGTTGCGGCTGCGTGCCGATCCGGAGTACTGCGTGCTCGACCGGTGGCTCGGTGAGGGCGGCGCCTATGCCGAGGTCTACTGGGTCGGGTTCGATCCGGTGAGCGGGTTTCACACCCGGCCGCAGTTGTTCGGGCTGACGGTGGCGGCGTTCGAGAACTGCCCGCTGCCGGACTCGACCTACCGATTCCTCACCGAGAAGCGGGCGCTCGACCACTTTGAGCGGATGCTTCCCCTCATTGAACTAGGCATCCGCCCCTGGGATGACGCCGCCGTCGAGGCGGCAGGATTCGCTCCCTTGACGCTGCGCGCGTGGTGACCGTGCCCTAGCGGCGCGGTCGCGACAACTGCGAGGCCGCCCACTTGGCCAGGCGCGGGCGCTCGATCTTGGAGTTGTGCCGCGGATCCACCGGAAGCCTGCGCGTGAACAGGACGGTGTGGATCGTGTTCGCCATGTCGGAGCCTGCCGCCCGCTCAAGCAGTTCCCCGCGCAAGCCGTCGAGTTCGTCCCTGCCGACGCCCGACTCGACCTCGACGCACAGGACGGGTAGCTCGCCGGCCGGTCCGGGGACGCCCACCAGTCCGCTTCGCCTCACCTTGGGGTGGGCGTCGAAGAGCGGCTCGACTTGCAGCGGGAAGACGTCCCCGCCCGCGGCCCGCACCCGCTGCGATACCCGACCACACACCCAGAGCCTGCCCGAAGCGTCGAGGTAGCCGACATCCCCGAAGCGATGCCAATTCCCTTGCGGGTCTGGCACTTTGTTCTTGCGCGTGGCCTCGGGGTCGAGGTAGTACTCGGGGCTCACGTGCGCGCCCCGCACCAGGATTTCGCCGACCTGCCCGGTGGACAGCTCGGAGACGTCCTCGATGGAGTCGATGGGACCGTCGACGATGTCGATGATCGTCAACTCGACGCCCGGCAGCGCGCGGCCGACGCACACGCCGGCACCCCGCTCGGTCAGCTCCCACAAGCCGTCGAGGTGCTCGCGGCTGCTCAACTCGGTCGACGGCATGGCCTCGGTGGCCCCGTAATTCGCCGCCAACTCGCCGTCGGGAGCCATCACCGCCTGCAGCATGCGTTCGACGGGGCCGGTGATCGGCGCCCCGGCCCCGATGACGCGTTTCAGCGAGGGCATCGTCAGGTTGCGGGCGAGTGCCTCCCGGGCCAGGTTCTCGATCAGGATCGGCGCGGCGAAGAACGACTCGACCTGGCAGTCGTTGATGACCTGGATCAGGCCGGCCGGGTCCACCTGGGCGGGGCCCTGGCGGGCGAAGTCGATGGGCGGCACCACCATGGTGCCGCCGGCGCTGATCGGGATGAACAGGAACGCGGGGAAGACGGCCATGTCCACCGGGACGTCGTCGCCGCGATCCCAGCCCCAGCTGTGGTGCGCGTTGCGGAACAGTTGGCAGAAGTTGCGGTGCAGGTACAGCGACGGTTTCGCCGGTCCGGTGCTGCCGGTGGTGTAGAGGACCGCGCAGGGATCGTCGGGCCCGACGTCCGGCGGCTGCGGTTGGCCGGGGGTGTGTTTGCGCAGCGACCTGATCGAGTGCGCGCCGGGGAAGGGGGGAAACCCGGGGATGATCCGGCCCCCCGGCAGCAGGGGGGTTTCGGTGACGACGAGCTTCCGCAGGTCGCGCGGCCCCCATCCGAAGGTGATCCGCCCGAGGTGCGCCAGAGCGTTGCCCACAAACGCCTCCGGTTGCACGCGGCTGAGCCGCTCGGCGACGTTGCGATAGCCGACCGCGGGGTCGATCCAGATGGACATGGCGCCCACCCGGGTGAGGGCCACCCCCATGACGCAGGTCTCGTAGCTGGGCGGCGACATGCAGACGGTGCGGGTCCGCTCGGCGATGCCCATCTCGCGCAGACCGACGGCGACCGCTTCGACGTCGGCGGACAACTCGGCGTAGGTGTGGCGCTTGTAGCGGCGGGTGCCGTAGCCCGCCCAGCCGTCCAGGTCGATGACCGCGATGCGCTCGGGATCTTCGCGGGCCACCCGCAGCACGATGTCGGCGAGGTTGAAGACGTCGTTGGGGAACGGGTTCATCTCAGGTCCGCGGCGCTGCGGCGCCCTGCAGGAAGCCGTCGATGATCGCGGCGACCTCGTCGGGCTGCTCCAGCATCAGCAGGTGGCCGCTGTCGGGCAGCCATTCCTGGCGGGCGGGGTGCAGCGTCGAGTTCAGCCGCCGTCCCGCCTTCGGTGAAACGATCTTGTTCTTCAGCCCCCAGATGGTGCAGATGGGCGGGAATCCGGGCTGCGGCGCGAGGTTGTCGATGATCGCGTAGTTCTCCAGGTCGTCGAGCACCCCGAGCAGCGACTCCAGTTGGCCGGTGGCCGCATACGGGCCGTAGATGTCGGGGCTGCGATGGACTTTCAGGGCCCGGCCGCGCGGCCCCAGCTGGAACAGGGTGGCGGCCGAGCCGATGCCGTTGGTGAGCTTCAGGTGTCCGAGGATCCGGTACACCTGCCGGTTGATTCCGGGCAGTCGCTCCCGCAACCACAACAGCGGTCCCAACCAGCCGCCCAGGAACGTCGACTCGGTGAGGGGGTTGCACAGCACCAGCGCCTTCACCTCATCCGGATGTCGCTCGGCGAACGCCAGGGAGATGGCGCAGCCCATGCAGTTGCCGACCAGCGTGACCCGGCCCAGTCCTCGCGAGCGGACGAACTCCTCCAGCATCGCCACGTAGTTGTCCAGGGTGTAGCCCGCGCCGGGCTTCGCCGAATCGCCGAACCCCAGCAGGTCGAGGGCGAAGATCTCGTACCTGCCGGCCAGTCGTTTCGCTACTCCCGACCAGATGGCGTGCGACGAGCCACCGTTGTGGAGCATGATCACCGGCTCGCCCTGCCCGGTGTGCTCGTAGGCGATCGGCATTCCCCGGAAGTCGAAGTTCTCCAACGCAATCCGCCCCCGCATCGACAGCGGGCCTGCTATGCGCCCGACACCGTCTTCCGATGCAATCATGGCGCCGCGCACACGGGTAGGGGCCGAAGTCCCCACCCGAAGGCCGATCGCCGCCGGTGCGAAACGTGGATGTGGCCGCCCGTACGCTCGGGTTCGGTTTCCGGTCATCGTCGAGGAGCGCCCATGCCATCACCGTTTGACGCCGTCACCTTCAACCACGGGCCGGTTATGAAGAACCGGTTCATGCTGTCCCCCCTCACCAATCAGCAGAGCAATCCCGACGGGACGCTCTCCGATGACGAGGAGCGGTGGTTGACGATGCGCGCAGCGGGCGGGTTCGGCATGACCGCGACGTGCGCGAGCCACGTGGACCCGCGCGGCCAGGGCTTCCCGGGGCAGCTGGGGTGCTTCAGCGACGAGCATCTCCCAGGCCTCACCCGTCTGGCGGCGGGGATTCGCGCGCACGGGAGTCTGGCGATCGTCCAGTTGCACCACGCGGGACGCCGCGCACCGGCTGAGCTCATCGGCGGTTCTCCCGTCGCCCCCGCCGATGACGCCGACACCGGGGCGCGTGGGATGACGACCGCCGAGGTGCACGAGGTCATCGAGTCGTTCGTCGCGGCCGCCGCCCGGTGCGAGCAGGCGGGATTCGACGGCGTCGAACTGCATGGCGCGCACGACTACCTGCTGTGTGAGTTCCTCAGCGCCGAGTTCAACGATCGGACCGATGAGTACGGCGGCAGCCGCGAGGCGCGTTTCCGCATCATCGACGAGATCATCACCGGCGTCCGCCGGCGTTGCCGTCCGGACTTCCTCCTGGGAGTGCGGCTTTCACCGGAGCGATTCGGCCTCGCCACGGCGGACATCATCGATGCCTTCGAGCGGCTGATCGCCACGGAGAAGGTCGATTTCATCGACCTGTCGCTGTGGGATGTGTTCAAGACGGCCATCGACGAGCAGTTCGCGCCCCGCCCGCTGCTCGAGCTGTTCACCACCCTCGAGCGGGGATCGGTTCGACTGGCCGTCGCCGGCCACCTCTACTCGGGATCCGATGTGCAGCGCGCCCTTGATCTCGGCGCCGACATCGTGGCGATCGGGCGAGCGGCGATCACCAACCATGACTTCCCGCGACTGGTGCAGGCCGACCCCACGGCGGCGATGCGCGAGCTTCCGGTGCCGAGGGAAGTCCTCGCCGCCGAGGGACTCGGACCCGTGTTCCTGGACTACATGACGAACTGGAAAGGTTTCGTGGGCGACTGACCCATCCCGGCGACGGCTGCTATGTCCGGTTGGCCGCGCCCATGTCGGCTGCCCTTTGTTGGAGTCCTACAGGGTAGCCAGCGTTTCGGCGACGTCGTTGGTTCGAATTCGCCTCGATGGTGTGTCTTCGTATCAAGCGGTGCCGGACGGTGGAACTGCACCTCAGTCGAGCCAGCTGAACTTCGCCGGTCGCTGCAGCGCCTTCGTCAACCGTTCGTTGACCCGCTCGGGCCGGTTGAGTGCTTCGGTGAAGGCTGAGGCGGCCTCGGGGGAGAGGCGAATGGTGTGCCGTTCGGCCAGCACCTCATCGACGGCACCGTTGGCGGCCTGGAGCGCAAAGGCCGTCACACTGATGTGCGCCTCGCCTGCCGCCTCATCCAAGCGCCGCTTCGATGCAGCGTCGACCGTGCTCATGCACTCACGATGGCAGGACGAAAGTTTTTCCTCAAGGCCGGGATGTGCGTTTGTCGGGGCCTCATTTGCGTCCGGGCAGCTTCATGACCAGTCGCACGATCGGCAGCAGCGACTTCTGCCACAGGGCCGGCGGCACCCCGAGTGGGGCGTCGAGATTGAACACCCGGGCGGTCGCGATGGTCTGGGACTCGGTGTACTTCAGCAGGCCCTCCGGGCCGTGCCGGCGGCCGACTCCGGACAACCCCATCCCGCCCATCGGCGCGCCGAGGCTGCCCCAGGCGAAGGCGTAACCCTCGTCGACGTTGACCGTTCCGGCCCGCAGTCGGGCGGCGATCCGCTCGCCCTCGGCGGTGGAGGCCGCCCACACGCTGGCGTTGAGGCCGTACTCGGTGTCGTTGGCCCTCTCGATGGCCTCCTCGACGTCGGCGACCGGATAGATGGAGACCAGCGGGCCGAAGGTCTCGGTGGCCGCGCACACCATCTCTTCGGTGACGTCGGCGAGGACCGTCGGCTCGTAGAACAGCGGCCCGATGTCGGGGCGCGGCCGGCCGCCGGCAACCACCCTGGCACCCTTGGACTTCGCATCCTCGACGTGCCGGGTGGTGGTTTCCAGCTGGCTCTGGGAGATCAGGCTGCCCATGTCGGCGGAGAAGTCGTAGCCGGTGCCCAGCTTCATGGCCCGCACGGCGTCGCCGAACTTGCGGGTGAACTCCTCGGCGATGTCCTTCTCGACGTAGATCCGCTCGATGGAGATGCACAACTGTCCGGCGTTGGAGAAGCAGGCGCGGGTGGCGGCCTTGGCGACCTTGTCGAGGTTGGCGCCGCGGGCCACGATCATCGCGTTCTTCCCGCCCAGTTCGGCGGAGAACCCGATCAGCCGGCGTCCGGCCTGCTCGGCGAGGTGGCTGCCGGTTTCGGTGGAGCCGGTGAACATCAGGTAGTCGCAGCGGTCGACGATGGCGGTGCCGACC
>Ga0116181_1002595_pt1 | contig 14560 bp, 10 predicted proteins | sample AD_UKC075_MetaG_FD_89752 | JGI IMG/M metagenome (GOLD analysis project Ga0116181, IMG submission 89752) | Active sludge microbial communities of municipal wastewater-treating anaerobic digesters from USA - AD_UKC075_MetaG | ecosystem: Engineered > Bioreactor > Anaerobic > Digestate | place: USA...
GCCACTACCGCCTACCGGAGGAGCAGCCAATTGTTGGGTAGATCGATCGATCGCCGCATCAGCGACGAGACCGTCCTGGTGATCGGGCTGGGCCTGTTCGGCTCCGCCACCGCCCGCGCGCTCACCGAGATGAACGTGCCCCTGATCGCGATCACCGATGACCACAATCAGGCCGTCCAGTATGCCGACGAGTTCACCCACGTGATCGAGATGAACCCCTCCGATCAGGAGGCGCTGCAGCAGATCGGGATCCACCGGATCCGCAAGGCCGTGGTCGCGCTCAGCAAGGTCGAGCTCTCGATCATGACCGTGCTGGCGCTGACCGAGGCCCACGTCGAGGAGATCTGGGCCCGCGCCGCGACCAGGGAGCACGGCGCGATCCTCGAGCGCATCGGCGCCCACCACGTGATCTACTCCGAGGCGTCCACCGGCCGCCGGGTGGCTCATGCCGTGTCCGGCTTCATGATCGACTACTTCGAGTTCGAGGACGGCTTCGCGATCGCCCGCACCCGGGCCCCGCAGCTCACCTGGAACAAGCCGCTGCGCGAATCACTCGTGCGCAGCCTCGCCCATGTCACCGTAGTCGGGGTCAAACGACCCCGGCACGACTTCATCTATGCCGTGCCCGAAACGGTGATCCAGCCCGGTGACGAACTCATCATCTCGGGGAAGACGCCCGAGGTGGACGCCTTCTGCAAGCTGCGCTGAGCGGAGGTGTCCCGGTTGGGCCGCGTCCCGGGTGAGCGGACTCGATCGGCCTGCCTCAGAGCCACCACCCGGCGAGCCAGCCGGTCGCGATCGCGGTGAACACCAGCGTGCCGATCACCAGTGCGACGACGCGTCCGCGGGCGATGACGAGCAGGCCGCTGATCGCACCGATACTGGTGCCGGCGCCGGTGATGAGGAAGGCGATCCCCGCCCCCGGTGCCATGCCGCCGTGAAGCAGGCTTGCGACGAGCGGCAGCGAGGCATCGGAGTTCAGGTAGACCGGGATACCGAGGACTGCCGCGAGCGGCACCGACCAGAATGGGTTGCCGGTACCGAGCCAACCAGTGATCAGGTCGGTCGGCAGGACACGGATCACGAGGTAACCGATGGCGGCGAAGCCGAGGAAGTAGAGCGCCAGCCTTCGGGTGTTGCTCAGCAGGGCGTCCCCGAGCTGGCGCAGTCTCGGCGCCGCGGCGACAGCCGTGGCCGGCTTCTCGACGATGGTGAGGAGCCGTCCGGCACCTGCCGCGACGGGATCGCCGTCGCCGGGTTGCTGTTCGCAGGCGCCGCCGCAGCTGGACGCGGACCCTGGGGCGGCCATTCGGGCTTGCCCGGCGAGCAGCCCTCGGCTTTCGAGCCACCAGGAGGCTCCCCCACCGATCAGGCCGGCGGCGATCGCCGCAACGAAGAAGGTCGTCGCGAAGGCGGGCCCGAACAGGCCGACCGACAACACGTACTCCTCCGGGCTGGTCAGCGGCGAGGAGACAAGGAAGGCCACGATCGGAGCCCACGGGACGCTGGAGGCCATGGCGCCGAGGACGATGGCTGTGGTGCCGCAGGAGCAGAACGGGGTGAGCGCGCCGAGGGCGACAGCGCCCAGGATGGCGACCCAGGTTCGGCGCCGCAGCCAGGTCGCGAGGTGATCGGCGCTGACGTAGACCTGCACGAGCGAGGCGACCACGACACTGGCGAGCAGGTAGGGCCAGTTGTGGACGAGCGTGTTCCACACGTCGCCGGCGACAGTGGCGACGAGGGTGGTGAGGTAGTCGATCACCAGGACTCCAGATCTATAGATGCTCATCGCTTGATTGATGATGATCGATATGATCGACATGCTTCTATGAGTTCTCAAGAGGGTTCGCGGCGCCTGAACCTGGTTGGCGACCTGTGCTGTTCGCCGGACCTCAACGACGCGGCGCCCAACCGCCTTCCGCACCTAGTCACAGGCAGTTTCGCCGTACCATTCCCGTGGGGCAGGAGTGGCCACGAAGGGGCTCAACTGACCCGACAAGGCGCCACACCGCACCGAGCGAAAGCCCTAGCCAGAGAGATTGGGGCCTAGTCGGAAATGGTCCCGAGAGAGGATACGCGTTTCCGTGTTTGCCCTAGTCAGGGCCACCTTACGGTGCGCGAGAGAGGAGTTGAACCTCCCACAGGACACGGGTGAACATAGCTTCCACTAGGGGTTATGTACAGTTCTGGAACCGTGTGACGGGCCTCGTGGGGCAGATGTGGGGCAGGGTTTGGAACCTGCCCGACCAACCTTGGCCCACTGGCGTTCATGACCGCGGCGCCTCCGGACGCCTCGTACCGCCCAGCCATACAGCAAGGCGTGTTCAGGTTTGGCGAATGTTCAGCTATCCTGAACAGGTGGAGGGAATGAACGAAGCGGCGGCTAAGCCGTACACCCGACTCCTCAGCGAGTTCGGCATTCAGAGCCGCCTGCCAGACGAGGGCTGGGCCGACGCGTATCTGATGCGGGGCAGATCCGAGCAGCAATACACCGTGTTCGTGAGGGCGAGCTTCACGTTGGCTGACGCCGCTTGGATCGGCAAGGAACGAGGCCCGGCGCTCGTCTTGAGCAACTTCGTATCACCGCGGACCGCCGATGCACTGCGCCGGGCCGGCGTTCAGTACCTGGATACTGCCGGGAACGCTTGGATCACGTTCGGCGACGTACTCATCGACGTCCGTGGCCGCCCCAGGCCCAAGGGCGTAGCGCCGGCGGCAGCGACGGGCAACCTTTTCAGCACAGCCCGCGCCCAGGTCATTTTCGCGCTGCTTGCGTGGCCTGACCTGTGGCAGGCACCTCTGCGGGAGTTGGCCCGCGCCGCCGACGTCTCGGTGGGTCAGGCTCACAACGCGCGTCAGTTGCTCTCGGAGGCCGGGTACAGGGCAGGTTCGCGACCCGCCGGTCAGTCCGACCTCCTTGAGCTGTGGGCAGCCGCCTACCCAACCGGGCTCGGGGCCAAACTCACCCGCGCCACGTACAGCGGCTCCATCGAGCACGTACGTCCAGCAGCTGAACCCGACACGCTCTATATCTCGGGCGAGTCGGCAGTGCCGGAGTTGCGTCCGGCAACACTCACTCTCTATACACCCAGGGAAGACTCGCTCCTGCCGGTCGTGAACCGCTGGCGATCCGATGGGCCGACGAACATCGAGGTTCGCCGAGCTTTCTGGAGCGCCCCAGACGGCACCCGACCGGGCGTCCAGCTCGCGCCGTGGCCACTGGTCTATGCCGACCTCGCCGCCAGCGATGACCCCCGCGTGCGCCAGGCCGCCCAAGACTGGAGGCAGTCCCATGCTGGACCTGACACGAGTTCCTGACGATTTCCTGGAGCCGGCAGCAAGTGTGGTCGAAAAGGTGCTGGCAACGTCGCAGTCACTTGCCCCGAGAGACGTCATGCTCGTAGGTGCGTGGTGCCGCAACATCCTGCACCGCGCACTCGGCCACGACTTTGAGACCACTGCGACGCGCGACCTCGATCTCGCACTGGCCCTGGCCTCCTGGGATGCCTACCGAACCCTCGCCACCACCTTCCCGGCGGTTGGTCACACCGGCATCCGTTACCGGGTTACCGGCATCGACGTCGATCTTCTCCCGTTCGGGGAGATCGAGGATCCCGACGGGATCGTCGAGCCACCCACCCGGGAAGTCCCATTCAGCGTGTGGGCCTTCGCGGAGATCCTCACCGCCTCGCTTCCCCTCGCACTGGCACCGACCCTGGAAGTCAGGATCCCCACTGTCGCCGGGTTCACTGCGGCAAAGCTGGGCGCCTGGCTCGACCGGTCCGCATACCACGAGACCAAGGACGCGGCCGACCTCGCGCTGACCCTCCATTGGTACGCAGAGAACCGCGACGTCCAGGACCGGCTCTATGACACCGCCGAAGGAAACGCCATCCTGATCGACGAACAGGCCGACGTTCAGCGTGCTGCCGCGAACCTGCTGGGCGTGGACGTGGCTGGCCTGATCGGCCCGCAACGGTTGTCGGAACTCCTGGCACGCTGGCCTGGCGACGCCGCACTACTGACCCGAAGCCTGCAGGTTCGCGGCGCTCCTGGGTGGCCCTCAGAGTTCGGAAGACGACAGGAACTCGTGGGCGCTCTCAGCCGCGGGCTCAATGCGTCGACCTGAGCACCGCCCGCCTCCAGCAACACCTGGAAGACCTTCGCAGACCTCGCGCACCCCGGGGCCGCTGCGGGCGTGCGCGGGTTTGGCGTAGCTGCACACAGGAAAGGCTGCCTTCGGCGTCGACCGCTGCGGAAGCTCCGACGCGAAACCTCATCACAACTGTGGACGTGCAGTTCCGTGCGGGTGTGGGGCACACGTGGGGCAGCGAGCCGGCCGAAGTCGCGCCTCGCAGAGTTCCAGCCCTAGTGGGAAGCCGATTCGGAGCGCCCGACCCGGGGGCGAATGAGGGGCAGGCGGCCAGTCTCGACGACGCTCGGCAGCGACTCGGACCGCAAAGCCCCTTGTCAGCGCAAGTCCGGGGGCACCTCGATCGTAGACGAGAGGCGCCCATTCCTGAGAGCCGCCAGCAGAACTGTACGTTTGGCCTTGTCAGCGAGATCCGGCATCTTCAACTTCGACGCTGATAGGTGCAAAACCTCTAGGCGAAAGAATTCATATGCCCTAGCCAGAGGCACCTTACGGTGCGCGAGAGAGGAGTTGAACCTCCACGTCCTTTCGGACACACGGACCTGAACCGTGCGCGTCTGCCATTCCGCCACTCGCGCCCGACTCCCTCAGGAGCCAGCCGGAAGAGATTAGCACAGCGAACGCGTCGCGCCCGAACCGGGGCGTTGGCAGCAGTCATGACGGGATCTCGCAGCGGTGGCATCGCCCTAGCAGCGTGGTACGGCCACGACGGACCAAACGTTGCCGAGATCGCGACACGGGAGGCTTCGGCGGCAGGACCGGAGCCGGCGACAGCCCACAACCATGACGCCAATCGGCACACCGACGTAGACCAGAGCTGCTCCAGCGCCGCAGCGGAGGCTCCCGGGTCCAGATCGCGGCACGGGTGGGCTTCGACAGGCTCAGCCGGCGTTTGGGTGTGGTGCTAGGGGTCTCGGCGAACTCGACCCGGCGATTGGCGCTCGACCAGGCGACGACCGTCCAAACACCCGCCCAACCTCACCTGGCACTCCAAGGCTGAGGACCGCTCAGGCCCGTCGCGTACGCTTGACGTTCGGCGCTGGATAGGCTTGTCAGCGCCACACGGGATGGAAGGAAGCGGATGGGGGTCTTCGACCGCGTCGAGAAGAAGCTCGAGAGCGCAGTCAGTGGTGCGTTCGCCCGCGCCTTCAAGGGCGACGTACAGCCGGTGGAACTCACCGCCCGGCTCCAGCGCGAACTCGACGCCGAGGCCAGGCTGCTCAGCCGCGACCGCAAGCTCGTCCCCAACGACTTCCGGATCGGCTTCTCCCAGCACGACCACGACCGGCTCACGCCCTACTCCAAGACCCTTAATTCTGAGATCATCCCGCAACTGCGTAGCTACGCCGCCGACGCCGGCTACATCTTCAACGGCCCGGTCACCATCGACTACTACCTCGACAGTACCCTCCCAGTCGGACGCTTCACCGTCACCTCATCCGCCGTCGCCGGGGTCGACGCGACCGAGGACGCCACCCCAAGCGAGATCCGCGCCGCCAACCTCGTCGTCGAAGTCAACGGCGTCCGCCACCCGCTCACCCCGCCCGGCGTCACTATCGGACGCGGCACCGACGCCGACCTCCGGATCAACGACCCTGGCGTATCCCGCCTGCACGCCCGCATCAACGTCAACGGCCGCGGCACCGACCAGCGCCTCGACATCGAGGACCTCGGGTCCACCAACGGCATCACCGTGGACGGCCAGCGCACCCGGCACGCCAGCCTCGCCCTCGGCAGTCGCATCGAGATCGGCACCACCCGGCTGGCCATCGTGTCTCCGGTGAGCGATGTCTGACCTGGTCGTCCTAGCGCTCAAGCTGGGCTTCATCGCCCTGCTCTGGCTGTTCATCCTCTTCACCGGAAACGTCATCCGCACCGACCTCTTCGGCCGCAAGGTCTCCGCCGCCGAACTCGCCCCACCAGCCCCGCCCGGCGCACCCGCTCCACCGAAGCTCTCCCGCCGCCAGGCCAAGAAGCTGCCCAAGTCCCTGGTCGTCACCCACGGCCGCCAGGCCGGCCTCACCCTCCCCCTCGGCGACGTCCTCCTGATCGGACGCAGCCCCGACTGCCAGCTCGTCCTCGACGACGACTATGTGTCCACCCGACACGCCCAGATCACCCGCACGGCCAGCGGCTACCAGGTCGAGGACCTCGGCTCCACCAACGGCAGCCTCGTCAACAACCAGCGCGTCACCACGCCCACCGCGTTCGGCATCGGCGACACCCTGCGCATCGGCCGCACCCTGATGAGCGTGGAGAAGTAATGTCCCTCGCGCTCCGCTACCTCGCCCACTCCGAGATCGGCCTGGTGCGCAAGAACAACCAGGACTCCGCCTACGTCTCTCCCACCATGCTCGTCGTGGCGGACGGCATGGGCGGCGCCGCCGCCGGCGACCTCGCGTCCGCCGTCGCGATCCGGGAGCTCAAGGCAGCAGACGGCGACCACTCCGGCCCCGAGATGCTCGAGGTCATCGCAGCCGCGATCGATAGTGCCGGGGACGCGATGAGCGAACTCATCGAGGCCGATCCGATGTTGGACGGCATGGGCAGCACCGTCTGCGGACTGATGTTCGACGGCAACGAGTTCGGCGTCGCCAACATCGGCGACTCCCGCGCCTACCGCTACCGGGACGGCGACCTGGCCCGAATCACCCGCGACCACTCCTGGGTGCAGACCCTGGTCGACGAAGGTCGCATCACCGAAGCCGAGGCCCTCGAACACCCGCACCGCTCGCTGATCCTCAAGGTGATCAACGGCCAGCCGCAACACCTGCCCGACCTCGAACTCGTCGACGCCCGCGCCGGCGACCGCCTGCTGATCTGCTCGGACGGACTCTGCGGCCTGGTCACCGACGCTGCCATCTCCGCCCATCTGGACGGCCCCCGCGAACAGGTGATCGCCGACCTGGTCGACCTCGCCCACGAAGCCGGCGGCCACGACAACATCACCATCATCATCGCCGACGTCGTGGAGGGCGAGCCGGACGGCGCCACTCAGGTGCTGGGTGCCGCGGCCAACCTCGACCTGGACACCCTGGAAACCACCGCTGAAGTGCCGATGCTGCTCGACCACCCGGCCGCGCCGGATCCCGGTGCCGCCGAGCGGCTGCGCTACTCCCCAGTGGCCAAGCGGCGCGCGTCCACCTGGGTGAAGGTGGTGCTGGCGGTGCTGATCCCGCTGGTTGCGATCGGCGGCGGCGGCGCGCTCTGGTACGGCTACACCCAGCAGCAGTTCTATCTCGGCGCCGCGTCCGAGCACGTGGCGATCTTCCAAGGCATCCCCGAGCCGGTGTTCAACCTGCCGCTCTCCCATGTCGTGCACACCGACGACACGCGCGTCGCCGACCTGCCGCCGTACTACCACGAGCGGGTGCTCGAAACCATGCCGGCCGCCTCACTGACGGATGCGCACGCCACCCTCGACACCCTCCGCGCCAAGGCCGAACAGTGCATCGCCGCTCGGCTCGCCCGCCAGACCGCGACCGCGGTGCCGTCCACTTCGGCGACGCAGTCAGGGATCCCAAGCGGTTCCGCGGACGGTACCGCCGACCCGTCCGGATCGGCCAAACCGACCGACTCCGCGTCACCGTCCGCCGCACCCACCCCCACCGAATCTGCCACCCCACCGGCGCCCATGGAGTGCTGATGGACGCAGTCATCAGCTATCGCAAGCGTCGCGGGGTCGAGCTGTTCATGCTGGTCTTCGCGATCGGCCTCGGCATCGGCGGGTACCTGCTCACCCACCTCAACCGGGACGCGGAACTGCCCACCAACTGGCCCTGGGCGGTCACCATCCTCGGCGCCATCGGGCTGGTGCTGCACATCATCATCCGCTGGCGGATCCCGTACGCCGACCCGCTGATCCTGCCGATGGTGATGCTGCTCAACGGCCTGGGCCTGGCCATGATCCACCGGCTCGACCTCGCGTCCAGCCCACCGATGCACTCGGCCGAACTGCAGCTGATGTGGCTGGTGATCGCGGTGGCCGCGGGCGCGGCGGTGATCATCTTCCTGCGCGACTACAGGCTGCTGAACCGTTACCCGTACCTACTTTTCCTCGCCGGCATAACCCTGCTGATGCTGCCGCTGCTGCCGCTGATCGGACAGGAGAAGAACGGCTCGCAGATCTGGATCCGCCTCGGCTCCTACAGCTTCCAGCCCGCCGAACTCGCCAAGCTGGTCCTGACCATCGCCTTCGCGGCCTACCTCGTCGACAAGCGAGACGTCCTCGCGCTGGCCGGACGCCGCGTGCTTGGCATCGAGTTGCCGCGGCCGCGCGACCTCGGCCCGATCCTGCTGATGTGGCTGGCCAGCCTGGCCGTCCTGGTCTTCCAGAAGGACCTGGGCACCTCGCTGCTGTTCTTCGGGCTCTTCGTGCTGATGCTCTACGTGGCCACCGAGAAGCCGAGCTGGCCGATCCTCGGCGGGCTGCTGTTCGCGTCCGGCGCGTACGGGGCTTTCCTGGCGTTCAGCCACGTCCAGGTGCGGGTGTCGGCGTGGCTGAACCCGTTCGCCGACTTCGACCGGAACTACCAGGTGATCCAGGCCCAGTTCGGGCTCGCCTGGGGCGGTGCTTTCGGGTCGGGCTGGGGACTGGGCCGACCGAGCCTGATCCCCCTTGCCAAGACCGACTTCATCGCGGCTGCGCTCGGGGAGGAACTGGGCGTGGCGGGTTTGAGCGCGATCGTTCTCGTCTACGGCATCATCGTCGCTCGCGGACTCCGCGCATCGCTGGTCGGCAAGGAGCCGTTCGGCAAGCTGCTGGCCGCCGGGCTCTCGTTCGTGTTCGCGATCCAGGTGTTCGCGATCATCGGCGGCGTCACCCGGCTGCTGCCGTTGACTGGCCTGACTACGCCATTCATGTCGCAGGGCGGCTCCTCGCTGGTCGCCAACTGGGTGATGATCAGCCTGCTGCTGGTGATCACCCATCAGGTGCGCAGCCCGGCCAGCCAGGTGGTAACTGAGCCTGAACAGTGGCTTGAGCACGAGACCACGCAGCTGATTCCGGTGGGCGCATCGCCCGTTCCAACGGCGGACGACGAGGCCACCCAGAACATCCCGACCACGGGGGCGTCCGCATGAACCGTCCAATTCGTGGGGTCGCGGTGGCGGCCATGATCATGTTCGCAGCGCTGCTGGTGAACGTCAGCTACCTCTACGTCGGCCAGCAGGGCTACCTGAGCGAGCGTCCGGAGAACCGCAGGGTCACCGACGCGCGCTTCGCGCAGGACCGCGGCCCGATCATGGTCGGCAATACGCCGGTGGCCGCGTCCAAGCCGGTCGATGACCGCTACAAGTTCCAACGGTCCTACAGCAACGGCAAGCTCTACGCCCCGGTGACCGGCTTCTACTCCTACCTGTACCGGACGTCCGACTTGGAGTCGTCCCGTTCCGCCGAGCTCTCCGGCCAGGACGATTCCCAGTTCCTGCAACGGCTGATCAATATGGCCGCCGGGTCAACCGTCCCCGGCGGCACGGTCGAGACCACGCTGGACGCGAAAGCGCAGAAGGCAGCCTGGGACGCGCTGGACGGACGCAAGGGCGCGGTCGTCGCCATCGACGTCAAGACCGGGGCGGTGAAAGCCCTGGTCAGCTACCCGAGCTACGACCCCAACGACCTCGCCACGCACGACCTGGACGCGTCCACGGCGGCGTGGAAGCGGCTGAACGCCGACCCGGACAAGCCGATGGCCAATCGGGCGACCGCCGAGATCTATCCGCCCGGCTCGACTTTCAAGCTGGTCACCGCGGCCGCTGCTCTCGCCGAAGGGATGAGCCCCGAATCCAAGCTCGACGCCAGCTCGTTCAGGCTGCCCGGTTCGACCCGGGTGATCTCGGGCAACTGCGGCGGCAGCGAGGTCAGCCTCACCCAGGCACTGATGGTCTCGTGCAATCCCGGTTTCGCCAGGCTCGGCGCCGAACTCGGGGACGCGAAGCTACGCGCGCAGGCCGAGAGCTTCGGCTTCGGCAGCAAGTTCCTCACCGATCTGCGGACGGCGGCCAGCACGTTCCCGGACGAACTGGACGGTGCCCAGACCGCGATGAGCGCGATCGGCGAGTTCGAAGTGGCCGCGTCCCCGCTGCAGATGGCGATGGTGGCCGCGGCGATCGCCAATGACGGCGTCGTGATGGAGCCCTACATCGTCAACCGCGTCCTGGACCGGGAGCTGAAGGTGACCACGCAGACGTCCCCGCAGAAGCACTCGGTGGCGCTGAGCGCAGAGAACGCGAAGGCGCTTCAGGAGATGACCGTTGCGGTGGTCGAGCGCGGGACGGGCGGACGGGCGCAGGTGCCCGGAGTGACCGTCGGCGGCAAGACCGGCACCGCGCACTCGGACAACGAGCGCCGGCCGTATGCCTGGTTCACCGGCTGGGCGGACGACCCGAATGTGGCGGTCTGCGCCTTCGTCGAGGACGCGGAGATCCCGGCGACCGACATCGCCGGCGGCGCGGTGGCCGCGCCGATCGTCAAGGCCGTGATCGAGGCGCTGCGATGACCAGGTTGGAACGCTCAGCAAAGTTTGGGAGAGTTGGCTTCGCCATATCGGGAGGACAGGATGCAACCGACGATCGATGAGCCGAGGCTGCTCGGCGGTCGTTATCAGCTGGGCCCTGTGCTCGGCCGCGGCGGCATGGCCGAAGTGCGCCGCGCCCGCGACCTGCGGCTGGGCCGCGACGTGGCGATCAAGCAGCTACGGGTCGACCTCGCGTCCGACCCCACGTTCCAGGCCCGCTTCCGGCGCGAGGCGCAGGCTGCCGCCGGGCTAAACCACCCGAACATCGTGGCCGTGTACGACACCGGCGAGGAGTCCGACCCGGGCACCGGCGTGATGGTGCCGTTCATCGTGATGGAGCTGGTCGAGGGGCACACCCTCCGCGAGATCCTGCGCACCGGCCGGCAGATCATGCCGAACAAGGCGCTCGAGTTCACCCAGGGCGTGCTGGAGGCGCTGAGCTACAGCCACAAGGCGGGCATCGTCCACCGCGACATCAAGCCGGCCAACGTCATGCTCACGCCGAACGGCCAGGTAAAGGTGATGGACTTCGGCATCGCCCGCGCGGTCGCCGACACGTCCGCCACCATGACCCAGACCGCAGCGGTGATCGGCACCGCGCAGTACCTGTCGCCGGAGCAGGCCCGCGGCGAGCACGTGGATTCGCGCTCGGACATCTACTCCGCCGGCTGCCTGCTCTACGAGTTGCTGGTCGGACGGCCACCGTTCCAGGGCGATTCGCCGGTGAGCGTGGCCTACCAGCACGTCCGCGAGGCTCCGGTCCCACCGAGCCAGCTCGACCCGGAGATCACGCCGGCGATGGACGCGATCACGCTGAAGGCGCTGGCCAAGGATCCGGCCGCTCGCTATCAGACCGCGGCGGCCATGCGCGCCGACATCGGCAGACTGCTGGCCGGTCAGGAGGTGACCGCGAGGGTGCCCGTGCCGGTACCGCCAGTGCCGGCCAACGCGAGCGACGCGACCACCGTCCTCGCCACCGAGGACACCCGGACGGCCGCGCGCGCCTACGAGCCGCCGCCGCGCCGCCGGCGCTGGGGGCTCGTGGCGTTCCTGGTGACGCTCATCGTCGCGGCCGCCGGCATGGGGATCTACTACCTGGTGAACGCGAATCGGGTCGAGACGGTCGAGATCCCGTGGGTGGTGGACCAGTTGCAGGCCAGTGCCGAACAGCAGCTGATCAGCAAGCAACTGCAACCCAAGGTGGTCAACGAGCCAGGCCCCGACGACACCACGGTCGGACGGGTGGTCGACCAGAGCCCGAAGAACGGTCGGGTCGCCATCGGCACCGAGGTGATCATCCACGTCAACAAGGGTCCGGCGAAGGCGGTCATCCCTGCGGTCAAGGGGCTCAACCAGGAAGTGGCCACGAAACTGCTGGCCGACAACGGCTTCGCTTCGGTGGTCGTCGAGGAGGATCGGGACGCACCCAACACCGCCAAGCAGGGCGAGGTGACCGGGGTGACGCCCGCAGAGGGCGCCAAGGTGGCCCTTGATACCGAGGTGGTCCTACGGGTAGCCAGCGGCACGACCACGATGCCGCCGTTCCGTAACATGACGCGCGAAGAAGCGATCAACACTGCGAATTCGACCGGTTTCACGAAGGAGATCGTGTTCGTCGAGCAGGAGTCGAACGCGATTCCGGGGACTGTGATCGCTCAGGATCCGATGGCTGGTACTACGGTGAAGTACACGCAGAAGATCACGCTGACGCTCGCCAAGGCGATCACCCCGACGACTCCGCCGCCAACCACGCCCACCGAAACCGCGAGCGTCGCGCCGACCGACGTCGAACCCACGGAGTAGCTGAGCGATTCCGGGCCCACGGTTGCGCCGAGGCACCGCCGATCAACGACCCCTGAGCTTGTCGAAGGGTCGTCCATCCGCGCGGTGACTACGGGCTTCGTCAGGCTCAGCCAGCGTTGATCAACCGAATCTAGATCCCGGCCTTCGCCGGGATGACCGCACTGGGCCAGTGGGCGGCCGCACGGGAGCGCGGGCGCGTCACGAAGGGCGCAGCCGGAGGGCGCCTAGGGACGCAGCGCCATCAACGGGGTCAACCCGACCGCACGGCTGGGCGCGTCCGCGTCACCGCACGCCACCAGCCAGTTGGCAAGCATCTGGTAGCCGCCCTCGGTGAGCACCGATTCCGGGTGGAACTGGACGCACTCGATCGGCTGAGTCTTGTGCCGGACGGCCATGATCACGCCCGAGTCGGTGGTGGCGGTGACGTCCAAAGCGTCGGGCACGGTCTCCGGGTCGAGCGCCAGCGAATGGTAGCGGGTGGCCGTGAACGGATTGGGCAAGCCGCTGAAGACCCCGCGTCCGTCGTGGTGGACGAGCGAAGTCTTGCCGTGCAGCAGCTCAGGCGCGCGATCCACGACGCCACCGAAGGCCACCGAGATCGACTGCAGACCCAAGCAGACGCCGAAGATCGGCAGCTTGCCACCCTGTTCGCGGACCACGTCGATGCAGACGCCGGCCTCTTCGGGAGTGCCTGGGCCCGGTGACAACAGAATGCCGTCGAAGCCGTCCGCCCAACCAGCGGACGCGAACCGCGGATCGTCGTTGCGCCAAACCTCGACCTCGGCGCCGATCTGGGCCAGGTACTGAACGAGGTTGTAGACGAACGAGTCGTAGTTATCGACCACCAGGATCCGCGCCATGCGTCCATTCTCCCATCGAACCGGGACTCTCAGCTTTCTCGGTTATCCTTGCTTGGTTGTCCGATCTAGTAGGAGTCCCGGTGCCTGAGTCCAAGGTTCGCAAGGCCGCTGCTGAGAAGAAGAAGCTGACCGATCGAGCCCAGATCGCCGAGAAGCGGGCCGATGAGCAGCGCCATGCCGTCGCGCCGGGCAGCCGCCAGTGGGTGGCGCCGACTTTCATCACCGTCGGCCTGATCGGCGTGCTCTGGCTGGTGGTCTACTACGTCACCTCGGCCACGAACATCGTGGTGCCCCTGCTCACCGGCCTCGCTGGCTGGAACGTCCTGATCGGCATGGGCCTGATGGCCGCAGCCTTCGCGCTCTCCACCCTCTGGAAGTAGCCCTCACGCGTGGGGCTTGAGCAGCGGGAACAGGATCGTCTCGCGGATGCCGGCTCCGGTGAACAGCATCATCAGGCGGTCCATGCCCAGGCCCATGCCGCCCATCGGCGGGGCGCCGAACTCCAGGGCGGCGAGGAAGTCCTCGTCCAGTTGCATCGCTTCGGGGTCGCCGGCGGCGGCCTTGAGTGACTGCGCCACCAGCCGTTCGCGCTGGATCACCGGGTCGATCAGCTCGGAGAAGCCCGTCCCGCGCTCGACGCCGCCGATGATCAGGTCCCAGGCCTCGATCAGGTTCGGGTCGCTGCGGTGCGGACGCGCCAGCGGCTGCGCTATCGGCGGGTAGTCGCAGACGAAAGTGGGCTGCAACAGGGACGGCTCGACCAGTTCGCCGAACAGTTCCATCACCAGCTTCTGCGCCGGCCAGGCCGGATCGTGCTCGACGCCACGCTCCGCGGCGATCCGAAGCAGCACGGACGCGTCCGTCTCGGGCGTGATCTCCACACCAAGCGCTTCTGACAAGGTCGGATACACCGGCTTCCAGGCCCACTCCCCGTCCAGGTCGATCTCACCGGCCGGGGTGTCGAGCACCCGGGTGCCCAGGGCGGCGTCCGCTGCGTTGACGATCATCTGCTGGGTGAGGTCGGCGATCGACTTCTGGTCACCCCACGCCTGGTAGGCCTCCAGCATGGTGAACTCCGCCGAATGCGAGGAGTCGATGCCCTCGTTGCGGAAGATCCGACCGATCTCGTAGACGCGGTCGGCGCCGCCGACCATCGCCCGCTTCAGGAAGAGCTCAAGGGCGATCCGCAGGGTCATGTCGATGTCGAAAGCGTTCAGGTGCGTCTGGAA
>Ga0116181_1002597_pt1 | contig 14552 bp, 17 predicted proteins | sample AD_UKC075_MetaG_FD_89752 | JGI IMG/M metagenome (GOLD analysis project Ga0116181, IMG submission 89752) | Active sludge microbial communities of municipal wastewater-treating anaerobic digesters from USA - AD_UKC075_MetaG | ecosystem: Engineered > Bioreactor > Anaerobic > Digestate | place: USA...
ACCAGCGCGATCCGGGCGCCTTCGCCGACGCGCAGGCTCACTTCCCGCAGCAGCGGCCTTCCGTCCGGAAGGTCGAAGCTCACCTGGTTGACGTCGACGTGTCCCACAACGCGGCAGTCTCCCGTATGCCGCCCGCCCCCGTCATCTCGGTTTCGTCAGCGTTGGGGGGCCGACCCTCAGGCTGACGCCTCACTCGGCGGCGCCGACGCGTAGGCCCGAGAGAGTTGCCGGTAGGGCCGGGACGCCAGGGCAAGCAGCACGGTGACCAGCATGATCGCCCCGGCCAGCAGGAACACCAGGGCGATGCCGCGGGCCTCGCCCGCGCCGAGCAGCCAGCCGAATCGTTCCTTCCCGGCATCGGAGGCCATGTAGGGAATGAGCCAGAACTGGGCGATCGGCCCGATGAGGAAGGCCGAGACGGGGCTGGCCGCAGCCTCGACACTCTGTGCGAAGCCGAACACCCGCCCCTGGGTCCGATAGGGCACGACTCGCTGCAGGATCGTCTGCTCAGCCGCTTCGGCGATCGGGATGACGCACATGTAGAGCAGGATCCCGCCGGCATAGAGCCACCAGACCTCGCGGATGGTGAACGCCATCCCGAGGACTGCGGCCACGACGTTGGCCAGCATCAGCGAGCGCAGCGGTGTCGCGCCCAGTCCGAACTTGGCGACCCACGCCCCGCCGATGATGAAACCGATGCTCGTGACCCCCAGCACGATGCCCCAACTCTCGACGGAGAACAGGGTCAGCCCGTAAGGGTCCATCAGCGCCATGAACACGCCGCCGACGAGGTTGTTGAACGTCGCGAACAGCACGAGGGCCATCAAGCCGGGGACGGCGCGGATCGCCTCGAGGGCGCTGCGGACGTCGAAGTGCCCCGCTGAGTCACTCTCGTGCCGGGTCGGCGGAACCTCAGGGATAGGGATTGTCAGGAGGTGCCCGAGGGACAGGGCGGTGAGCCCGATCGCGATGACCAACGTCCACCCCATGCCCAGCAGGCCGATCGACAAGCCACTGAACACGCTGGTCACCATGAACGCCAGCCCTTGGACCGTGCCCACGAGACCGTTGGCCTTGTCGCGGTCGTCGGCCGGGATGAGCAGGGTGACCGTCGTCGACAGCGCAATGTTGCGCATGCTCTCGACCACCCCGCCGACGAGGATGACGAGGACGAAGACCCAGAAGACCGGGCCGTTCCAGTCGATGAGTCGCTCGGTGGGGAAGGCGAGGAACAACCCGCCCGCCGCCACGAAGGTCACGAGCGTCACGAGGTTGGAGCCGATCATGACGTTCTTCTTGACGTGCCGGTCGACCACGCTCCCGAACACCGTCCCGAACACGGCGATGAGCAGCATGAACGACCCGCCGATGATCGACGTCGCGAGGACCGACCTGGTCTCCAGATAAGCCCAGAACGTCAGGGCGAACCACAGGTAGGACGTGGTCACGTTGGCGATCAGGGTGTTGAGCAGGACGAACCGGAACGCCCGCACCGTGGCCGGGCCGCGCTCCACACCGGGCGGTAACAACACTTCCGAAGTCATCGGGACACCCTAACGACAGCCGCTGACACCCCTAGGCGCCGTCGCGTCGGGCCCGGGACTCGCGAGCGCGGTCGGCCAGGGCCGCATCGGCGGGATAGCCGACTTCCTCCAGGCAGAGGCCGTGCGCCGGCATGACCTTGACGCGGCCGTTGCGGGCCGCCGCCGCCTGCACCTGCCCCGGCCAAGCCGCGTCCTCCCGACCGAGCCCCACCGGCACGACCGACCCCACCAGCGAGCGCACCATGGAGTGGCAGAACGCGTCCGCCACGACCCGGGCCTCGACGACACCGTCCGCTCCCCGAGCCCAGGAGAAGTCCAGCAAGGTCCGCACCGTGGTGGCCCCGGCCCGGCGTTTGCAGAAGGCCGCAAAGTCCTTGAGCCCCAGCAGCCCAGCACTCGCCTGGTTCATCACGTCGACGTCGACCGGATCGGGCAGCCACACCGTGTCACGCCGCCGGACCGGGTCGGCCGTCGAGAGCGAGTCGGCGATCCGATACGAGTAGCGCCGCCACACCGCCGCGAAGCGAGCGTCGAAACCGGCGGGTGCGCGGCATACCCGATGAACGAGGATGTCGGAGCCGAGCAGCCCGCGCAGCCGCACCACCGCCGCCTCCTCCGGCGACCGGCGTGAGCGCCCGACGACGGCGAGGTATGCCGCCTCGTCCACGTCGGCGTGCACCACCTGACCACGGGCGTGAACCCCCGCGTCGGTGCGACCGGCAACGGTGAGCCGAACCGGCTCGGGTGCGCGCAGCAGGGTGGTCAGGGCCCTGGACAACTCACCCTCGACGGTCTGCTGCCCAGGCTGGGCGGCCCACCCCGCGAAGTCGGTCCCGTCATAGCCCAGGTCGAGGCGCACTCGCACGCTCATCGGTCACCACGTCCCGAGGCCGGCCGCCGCAGGCAGATCAACGCACACACGCGGACCATCATCGCGTATGCCGTGCGCGGACTAGCGTGGACCTATGCCCACCTGGACCATGGCATTCGGCGATCCGGGGCTGGATCTGCCCACTGGCGGCGGCAAGGCCGTCAACCTCGGGCGGATGACCCGGTCAGGGTTCCCGGTGCCCGACGGATTCGTCGTCACCACCACCGCCTATCGCCACGCGGTGGCCGCGACCGCCGGACTGGCCGACCTCATCGACGCTGCCCTCGCCGAGGGCGACCCCACAGGCCCGGCGACGGCCGAGTCGGCCTCCCGCGCGATCCGGGCCGCGTTCCGAGCCGCGCCTGTCCCGGCGGAGGTAGCCGAGGCGGTGCGCGCGGCATACCTCGCCCTCGATGAGGGGCCGGTGGCGGTGCGGTCCTCCGCGACGGCCGAGGATCTGCCGGACCTGTCCTTCGCCGGTCAGCAGGACACCTACCTCGGGATCGTCGGCGAGGCCGCGGTCCTCGACGCCATTCGAGACTGCTGGTCCAGCCTGTGGACCCCGCGAGCCATCGTCTATCGACGCCGCAACCTGGTCCCCGATGCCGCCGCCGCCCTGGCGGTCGTCATCCAGCGACTCGTCCCCGCCGACGTCTCCGGCGTCCTGTTCACCGCCAACCCGCTCACCGGGCACCGCGGCCAGATGGTTCTCGACGCGACCTTCGGCCTCGGCGAGGCGCTCGTGTCCGGCCAGGTCGAGCCCGACCACGTGGTCGCCGATGCCGCCAGCGGGCGAGTGCTCAGCCGCACCGTCGGCGCCAAGGCGGTCGCCACCGTCGTCTCGCCCACCGGTGGTGTCACCACCGAGACCCGCCAGGCCTCCGGAGAATCCGCCGTCACCGACAGCCAGGTCGCCGCCCTCGTCGCGCTCGGGCGCCGGGTGCAGGCCGAGTATGCCGCTCCCCAAGACATCGAGTGGGCCATCCACGACGGGACGATCCATCTCCTGCAGACCCGGGCGATCACCTCGCTCTACCCCGTCCCGGACGGGGCGCCACCGGACTCGGTGTGGCTGTCCTTCGGTGCCGTCCAAGGCATGCTCGCCCCGATGACTCCCCTCGGTCGCGACGCCATCCGGTGCATCCTCTCCGGAGGTGCGAGCGTCTTCGGGCACACCGTCGACGAGCGGACCAACCCCTATCTCGGGGTGGCGGGCGAGCGGTTGTGGATTCGGCTGGATCGGCTGCTGCGCAACCCCCTCGGCCGACGCGGCGCCCCGGAGTTCCTGCGGTTCGTCGATCCCAGCGCCGCAGCAATCGCCGACACGTTGCTTGGCGAGCACTGGCTGCGCCCCCTGCCCCGAGCGACCTCCCGGCGCGTCGCCGCGCAGACCGCGCGAGACCTGGCCCGGTTCGGTCGAGTGGCAGTGCCGCGGATCGCGCGAGCCCTCGCTCGACCGCTCCCGGCGCGCGACCGCTTCGACGATGACATTGACGACCTGATCGCCACCGCTCGCGAACGCGAAGCCGATGCGGCGGCGCAGGCCGAGCCGGTGGCCCGGCTGGCAGCCCGCGCCCGGGCCCTGCGAGCCGACCTGCGGGGTGCGTTCCCGACCCTGTTGCCCGACGCGGCGCCGCTCGTGGCTCCGGCCGTCGTCATGCTGCGGGTGCTCTCCGAACTCACCGATGCCACGACCGACGGGCACGGGGTGTCGCCCCTAGCCATGGAAGTCACCCGGGCCATCCCCCGCAACCCCACGACCGAGATGGACCTCACGCTGTGGGCGGTGGCCGAGGCGATCCGCGCCGACCCCGAAGCAACCTTCGCCTTCCAAGCGCTCACCCCGACCGAACTCGCCGCTCGGTATGCCGCCCGCCGCCTCCCCGACGGCGCCCAGGCCGCCCTCGATGCCTTCCTCACGGCATACGGGATGCGCGGGGTGGGCGAGATCGACCTCGGGCGACCGCGCTGGCGTGAGGACCCGACCGACCTCCTGCAGACGCTGACGGTCTACCTCGACCTCCCCGAGGACGCCGCTCCGCCCGCGGTCTTCCGGCGGGGCGAGCAGGCGGCGGCGGTCGCCGTCGAGCGCCTGGCCGCCGTGGCATCCGGTATGCCGCGTGGTCACCTCCGCGCGCGCACCGTGCGGTGGCTCGCCTCGCGGATCCGAGCCCTGGCCGGCGGCCGCGAGCAGCCGAAGTTCGCCGTCGTGCAGGTCATGGGCGTCATCCGTGAGGGGCTGCTGGCCAGCGGTGCCGACCTCGTCGCCCTCGGGGTCCTCGACCGGCCCGACGATGTCTTCTTCCTGCACCTGAGCGAGTTGACCGGTCTCACCCAGGCCTCGCTTGGTGGCCTCCGCCCCGCGGTCGAGGCCCGTCGGGCCGCGTGGAGCACCGAGATCCGACGGGCCCGGGTGCCGCGGGTGCTCGTCGGTGACGGACGGGCGTTCCACGAGGGCGTCGCTCGGACAGCCGACCTCGCCGATCTGCCTCCCGGCACCCTCGTTGGCAGTCCGGTCTCCCCCGGCGTCGTCGAGGGGCTGGTCCGGGTGGTGCACGATCCGGCGCCGTCGGGCCTGCAGCCCGGCGAGATCCTCGTCTGCCTAGGGACCGACCCGGCGTGGACCCCCCTGTTCCTCACGGCCGGCGGGCTGATCACGGAGGTGGGCGGCATGATGACGCATGGGTCGGTCGTCGCCCGCGAATACGGCATACACGCTGTCGTTGGAGTCGACGCGGCCACGACTCGCCTAGTGACCGGGCAGCGGATCCGGGTCAACGGATCGGTCGGAACCATCGAGCTGCTCGAGGACTGACCCTCCCCCACCCGCACCCAAACACCCGCACCGCAACACGCCGCCGCTACATGGCAAGGCCCCCGTCCGAGTGGACGGGGGCCTTGCCGTTGCTGGAGCCGGTCACCCGGCGACCAGATCAGTCCTCGCTCTTGGACCCGGCCTTCTTGAAGCCGGCAGCCTCAGCGTCGGCGGCGGTCTTGAACCAGAACTCCGCGACGGTTGCGTCAAACCAACGGCCATCCGGCTCGTGGTAGAGACCCGAGTCGGCGTTGCCCTTGACCGTGTAGCCCTCGGGAGCCGAGCCGTCCGCCAGCGGCGCCGCAGCACCGGCCGGCAACTCGGCAGCCTCCGTGGCCGCAGCCTCGGGGGCGTCGACCAGACCGGCAACCTCGGTCGCCGGCGCGGCCTCGACCGCGTCGTCGATCTCGAGGTCCTTCGGAGCTTCGACGGCAGCCTCGGTCGCGGCAGCGGCCTTCTTCTTGTCGGCAGCGGCACGCTTGGTCGCGGCCTCGGCCTCCTTGACGGTGGCCTTCTTCGCCGACAGCGGCTCGCGAACCAACTCGATCACGGCCATGGGGGCGTTGTCGCCCTTGCGCGGCCCGATCTTGATGATCCGGGTGTAACCGCCCTCGCGCTGGGCCATGTCGGGCGCGACCTCGGTGAAGAGGCGGTGTACGACGCCCTTGTCACGGACGACGGTGAGGACCCGACGACGCGCGTGCAGGTCGCCACGCTTGGCGAAGGTGACCATGCGCTCGGCCAGGGGACGCAGCCGCTTGGCCTTGGCCTCGGTCGTGGTGATCCGGTCGTGCTCGAACAGTGCGGTGGCCAGACCCGCCAGCAGCAGCCGCTCGTGTGCCGGCCCGCCACCGAGGCGGGGACCCTTGGAAGGGGTAGGCATTGTTTCTCCTTGGTTGTGCGTCCGGTATGCCGTGTCGCGCGGTCCGCGCTCCCGGCACCCGGTCTGCGGCTAGGGGGTCAGAACTGCTCGTCCTCGGCCAGCGAGCGACCTTCGTCGAGGTCGTCGTAGTCGTCGGCGTAGGTGTCGGCGATCGAGGCCGGGTCGAATCCGGGCGGGCTGTCCTTGAGGGTCAGACCCATACCGGCGAGCTTGGCCTTGACCTCGTCGATCGACTTGGCACCGAAGTTGCGGATGTCCAGCAGGTCGGCCTCGCTGCGCCCAACGAGCTCACCCACGGTGTGGATGCCCTCGCGCTTGAGGCAGTTGTAGGACCGGACCGTGAGGTCGAGGTCCTCGATCGGCAGGGCCAGGTCGGCAGCCAGCGCGGCGTCGGTGGGCGACGGGCCCATGTCGATGCCCTCGGCCTCGACGTTGAGCTCGCGTGCCAGACCGAACAGCTCGACGAGCGTCTTGCCGGCCGAGGCCATGGCGTCGCGCGGGGTCATCGAGGACTTGGTCTCGACGTCGACGATGAGCCGGTCGAAGTCGGTGCGCTGCTCAACACGGGTCGCCTCGACCTTGTAGGTCACGGCGAGCACCGGCGAGTAGATCGAGTCGACCGGGATGCGGCCGATCTCCTGGTCACCGGACTTGTTTTGCTGCGCCGAGACGTAGCCACGGCCACGCTCGACCGTCAGCTCCATCTCGATGCGGCCCTTGGCGTTGAGCGTGGCCAGGTGCAGATCGGGGTTGTGGACCTCGACGCCGGCCGGCGGCGCGATGTCGGCAGCCGTGACCGCGCCCGGGCCCTGCTTGCGCAGGTACATGACGACGGGCTCGTCGTGCTCCGAGGAAACGACGAGGCTCTTGATGTTGAGGATGATCTCGGTGACGTCTTCCTTGCAGCCCGGAATCGTCTGGAACTCGTGCAGGACACCGTCGACGCGGATCGAGGTGACCGCCGCGCCGGGGATGCTCGACAGGAGCGTGCGGCGCATGGAGTTGCCGAGGGTGTACCCGAAACCCGGCTCGAGCGGCTCGATGACGAAGCGCGACCGGTTGTCGGCCACCGTCTCTTCGCTGAGCACAGGACGCTGTGCGATGAGCATGTTCTTTCCTTCCCGCGAGCGACCGCTATTTGACGCTCACGTATGCGCACGGCATACCTCTGTCTGTATGCCGTGAGGCCCCTGGCCGGTATGCCGCGGGCGAGCCCGTGAGGGGCGCCCGTGGTGGGCTCGGAGCGAGTCCGAGCCACCCGGCATACCGTCGCCAGGGAACCACGAGGGGCCGAAACCCCTCGTGGCGGGGGTCAGTTCTTGGAGTAGAGCTCGACGATCAGCTGCTCGGTGAGGATCGTGTCGATCTGCTCACGGACGGGCAACTGGTGGATGAGCACGGTCAGCGAGCCGTCGACGACCTGCATCCACGCCGGGGGCGTGCGGTCACCGAAGGTCTGGCGAGCCAGCTCGAACGGGAACGTCTCGACCGACTGCTTGCGCACCGTGATGATGTCGAACTGCTCGACCCGGTAGGACGGGACGTCGACGCGGTGGCCGTTGACCTCGAAGTGGCCGTGCGACACCAACTGGCGCGACTGGTGACGCGTGCGCGCCAAGCCGGCCCGGTAGATGACGTTGTCCAGGCGGGATTCGAGGATCTGCAGCAGGTTGTCACCGGTCTTGCCGGGGCGGGTGGCCGCCTCCTGGTAGTAACGGCGGAACTGCTTCTCCATGACGCCGTAGGTGAAGCGGGCCTTCTGCTTCTCCTGCAGCTGAGTGAGGTACTCCTTCTCCGTGATCCGGCGACGGCCGTGCTGGCCGGGCGGGAAGGGGCGCATCTCGAAGTTCTTGTCGCCGCCGACGAGGTCGACCTTGAGGCGACGCGACTTCTTGGTGATGGGGCCGGTATAGCGAGCCATGATCTATCTGTCTCCTGGTCCTGATCCGGCGCTCAGACGCGACGATGCTTGGGCGGGCGGACGCCGTTGTGCGGCGAGGGCGTGACGTCGCTGATCGCACCGACCTCCAGGCCGGTGGCGGTCAGGGAACGGATGGCGGTCTCGCGACCGGATCCGGGGCCCTTGACGAAGACGTCGACCTTGCGCATGCCGTGCTCCATGGCACGACGGGCAGCGGCCTCGGCCGCCATCTGCGCCGCGAACGGGGTGGACTTACGCGAGCCCTTGAAGCCGACCTGGCCGGCAGAGGCCCATGAGATCACTGCGCCCGTGGGGTCAGTGATCGAGATGATCGTGTTGTTGAACGTGCTCTTGATGTGAGCATGCCCGTGGGCAGCGTTCTTCTTCTCCTTGCGCCGAACCTTCTTGGCGGCGCCCTGAGCAGTCCTGCTCTTGGGAGGCATTGTTCTCCTACGTCCTTAGGTATGGGGGCTGGCAACCCGTCGGGGTTACTTGCCGGCCTTCTTCTTGCCGGCGACGGTGCGCTTGGGACCCTTACGGGTACGCGCGTTGGTCTTGGTGCGCTGCCCGCGAACAGGCAGGCCACGACGGTGCCGAATTCCCTCGTAGGAGCCAATCTCGACTTTGCGACGGATATCCGCGGCGACCTCACGGCGGAGGTCACCTTCCATCTTGACGTTGGTCTCGAGCCAGTCACGCAACGAGACGAGGTCTGCGTCGGTGAGGTTCTTGACCCGGGTGTCCGGGCTGATCCCGGTCGCCACGAGGGCCTTGCTCGCGGTAGTGCGACCCACTCCGAAGATGTAGGTCAGGCCGATCTCCACGCGCTTGTGACGCGGGAGATCCACGCCGATGAGACGTGCCATCTGGTGCTGTGCTCCTGATCGGTTGCGGAGGTCTGGTGCAGCACCGATCCGGTATGCCGTGCGCGTCGCCCTCGCGGGTCTGCGCTGGTCCGGTCCCCGGCCTCCGTGCCGGGGGTGACGTCCTGTCGGGGTCCTGGCCCTGGCCACCCGCGAGGGTGCTGAGGTCAGGCTTCCGGCAGGGGCCGGGTGCTGCGTGCGTGTTCAGTTGTGCTACTTGCTGCGTGCTGTGGAAGCCCGCGAGTCGTGCTTGGCCGGTCGGCCGCGATCAGCCCTGGCGCTGCTTGTGGCGCAGGTTCTCGCAGATGACCATGACCCGACCGTTACGGCGGATCACCTTGCACTTGTCGCAGATCTTCTTGACGCTCGGCTGGACCTTCATTGCCTCGTGTCTTTCAGATCGGGTGCAACGGGTCGGCCAGGCACAGGCCTGCCCATGATCCGTTGCAGGGGATCGGGAGTGCCATCGGCGGACGCCGAGGGCGGGTGGTGCGAAACAGTCAGCGGTAGCGGAAGACGATGCGCCCGCGGGACAGGTCATACGGCGAGAGTTCCACCACGACCCGGTCCTCGGGGAGGATCCGGATGTAGTGCTGGCGCATCTTGCCCGAGATGTGAGCGAGCACTTTGTGACCGTTAGAGAGCTCCACCCTGAACGTTGCGTTCGGTAGTGCCTCGACGATCGTGCCTTCGATCTCGATGACCCCGTCTTTCTTGGCCATGTCCTCCGTCGTTCCGTTGTCCGTGTGCCCGGGTCGAAGGTGGGCACGCCACAATGACGCGTTCCACCCGGGAGTCGCGAGCACACGACACCCAACGGACGATCCTACGGCAAGCGCGCGGCATACCAGAAATCGCGGGTGCGTCCGGCGCCGGGTGGGCCGAGCCGGTCAGGCGTTCCCGCGGGCTCGCTTGGGGCGCGGGGTGTCCAGCGCCTCGTCGATGTGCTGGCGCCGCAGCGTGATCACCCGGTCCAGGACGGCGTCGGGGATCGGCTGGTCGGTCTGGAACCGGATCGTGCCCTTGGAGAGGCTGAACCCGTCGAGGTCGGCCGCCACGAGGTCGACGATGACGCCGCTGTGGGGGTAGAGCGCGAGGTGCGCCTTGGCCTCCACCGCAGACAGCAGCGGCTTCCCGCGGTGCAGCAGGACGGGCATCCCGTATGCCGTGGCCTCGACCAGCCCGGGCACGAGGTCGTGCGCGCGGGCGACGACGCGCTCCAGGGCCGGGCGTCGAGCAGCGTCGACGGTGGCCAGGTAGTCGGTGACCATGCCCATATCGACGCTCTCCTAGTCGCTCAGCGGGGCGAACGCAGCACCCAGGGCCGCCAATCGGGCCGCGCCACCGTCAATCGCGGTGAGGACCCACAGGCCCTCGTCACGGACAGCGACCGTGTGCTCCCAGTGGGCCGCCCGCGAGCCGTCGGACGTGACGACGGTCCAGCCGTCGGCCAGCACGTCGCTCTCGGCGGAACCCAGGGTGATCATCGGCTCGATGGCCCCGGTGTAGCCCGAGCGCACCATGGGGCCGCGGGTCCGCACGGCGTAGTTGAAGATCTGCGGGTCCTGGTGCATCTCGGTCCCGATGGTGTGGCCGACGTAGTCCTCGACGATGCCGTACGTCTGCCCGTTGGCCGCCGCGGCGGCCTCGATGCAGGCCTCGACGGCCTCGCCGACGGCATACAGACGCTCCCCGACCCGCAGCGCGGCGATGCCGGCATACAGCGAGTCCTCGGTCGCGCGGGAGAGCGCGAGGTCCTCGGGGCGGGCCGCTTCGACGCCGCCGACGATGACGGTGACGGCCGCATCGCCGTGCCAGCCGGCGACGATCGCCCCGCAGTCGATGGACACGAGGTCACCGGCGCGCAGGGCACGCTCCCCCGGGATGCCGTGGACGATCTGCTCGTTGACAGACGTGCACAGGGTATGCCGGTAGCCCGGCACCTCGGGGAAGGACGGTCGCCCACCGTGGTCACGGATGTGGGCTTCGGCGAGACGGTCGAGTTCGAGGGTCGTCACGCCGTCAGCGACAGCAGCCGCGACCACCTCAAGGGTCTGTCCGACCAAGAGGCCGGCGGCCCGCATGAGCAGCAACTGGTCGTCGGTGCGCCCGGGCGTCTTGCGACGAGCAGACAAGCGATCAGCCCTGCAGGTCGGCCAGCGCGGCGACGATGCGCGCGGTGATCTCGTCGATGTCGCCCATCCCGTCGACCTGGCGCAACTTGCCCTGGTCGCCGTAGATGGCGGTCAGCGGCGCGGTGGCCGCCCGGTAAATGCTCATCCGCTCGCGGATGACCTCTTCGGTGTCGTCGGCCCGGCCCTGGTCGGCCGCCCGAGCGAGCAGGCGAGCCACCATGGCGTCCTCATCGACGACCAGCTCGAGAGCTGCGTCGATCTGGCGGCCGGTCTCTTCGAGGTGCGCGTCGAGAGTGTGCAGCTGACCCACCGTGCGGGGGTAGCCGTCCAGCAGGAAGCCGGGAGTGCAGTCGGCCTCGGCCAACCGATCGCGGACCAGCGCGTTGGTCAGCTCGTCAGGGACGTAGCCGCCGGTCGCCATGATCGCCTCGACCTGCTTGCCCAGCTCGGTTTGGCCCTTGACGTTGGCGCGGAAGATCGCGCCCGTCGAGATGGCCGGGATGCCGAACTGCTCGGCGATGCGCTCGGCCTGAGTGCCCTTGCCTGCCCCGGGGGGGCCCATGATGACCAACCTCATCGGAGGAACCCTTCGTAGTTGCGCTGCTGCAGCTGAGCCTGGATCTGCTTCACCGTCTCGAGGCCGACGCCCACAATGATGAGGATCGACGTGCCGCCGAACGGGAAGTTCTGGTTCGCATTGAACAACTTCAGTGCGATGAGCGGGATCAGGGAGATCGCGGCCAGGTAGATCGCCCCAGGGACCGTGATGCGCGTCAAGACGTAGTCGAGGTACTCCGCGGTGGGCCGACCGGCCCGGATGCCGGGGATGAAGCCGCCGTAGCGCTTCATGTTGTCGGCAACCTCGACCGGGTTGAAGGTGATCGACACGTAGAAGAACGTGAAGAAGAGGATCAAGGCGACATAGACCGCCATGTAGAGGGCGCTGTCCCCCTGGACCAGGTTGCTCTGGACGAAGATCACCCAGTCGGGAGGTAGCGAGCCGTCCTGGGGCGTCGCGAACTGGGCCACCAAGGCCGGCAGGGCAAGCAGCGACGAGGCGAAGATGACCGGGATGACGCCGGCCATGTTGACCTTGAGCGGGATGTAGGTCGAGCTGCCGCCATACATCCGGCGGCCGACCTGGCGCTTGGCGTACTGCACGGGGATCCGGCGTTGGGACTGCTCGACGAAGATGACGAGCGCCATGACGAAGAAGCCGACGAGGATGACGCCGATGAAGACGTCCCAGCGGCCTTCCTGCTGCTGGATGGCCCAGAGCGAGGACGGGAAGCCCGCAGCGATGGACGTGAAGATGAGCAGCGACATGCCGTTGCCGATGCCGCGGTCGGTGATCAACTCACCCAGCCACATGATCAGGCCGGTTCCTGCGGTCAGCGTGAGGACCATCATGAGGATGGTCGAGACGTTGGTGTCGGTGAGGATCTCGGTGCAGTTGGGGCCGAAGATCTGCGACGGGTTGCGCGCGAAGGTGATGAGGGTGGCCGACTGCAGGATCGCCAGACCGATGGTCAGGTAGCGGCTGTACTGCGTCATCTTGGTCTGCCCCGCCTGGCCCTCCTTCTTCAACGCCTCGAAGCGAGGGATGACGACGGTGAGGAGCTGGACGATGATCGTCGCGGTGATGTAGGGCATGATGCCCAGCGCGAAGATCGACAACTGCAGCAACGCGCCACCGCTGAAGAGGTTGACCAGACCGATGAAGCCCTGTGCCGGGTCGGCCCCGGCCAGACACTGCGCCACCTTGGTGTAGCTCACGCCCGGGGTCGGGATCGCCGACCCCAGCCGGAAGATCGCCATGATGAGCAGCGTGAACAGCAGCTTCTTGCGCAGGTCGGGCGTGCGGAACGCACGCGAGACTGCTGTGAGCACGGGGTCCTCCTCGGTGCCTCGCGCGGGAGCGCGATAATCGTCGGTGCGTTCGCTTGGCAAGATAACACCCCGGGCGCGGTTTGCCCTGGCCCGGGGTGTCACCTCACGTCGTTTGCGCGCCGTGGGTGCGCGGTCGGCATACCCAGGTGGTATGCCGTGCGCGGCCGCGGTCAGGCTTGCGAAACACTCCCGCCAGCGGCTTCGATCTTGTCCTTGGCAGACGTGGAGAACGCGTCGGCGGTGATGTTGACCTTGACGGAGATCTCGCCGGTTCCGAGGACCTTGACCAACTGGCCGTCACGGACGGCACCCTTGGCAACCAGGTCGGCAACCGTGATCTCCCCGCCTTCGGGGTAGAGCGCACCGATCCGGTCGAGGTTGACGACCTGGTAGACGGTGCGGAACGGGTTCTTGAAGCCACGCAGCTTGGGCATGCGCATGTGCATGGGCATCTGCCCACCCTCGAAGGCCTCGGACACCTGGTAGCGGGCCTTGGTGCCCTTGGTGCCACGACCGGCCGTCTTACCCTTGGAGCCCTCGCCACGACCCACGCGGGTCTTCGGCGTCTTGGCACCCGGGGCCGGGCGCAGGTGGTGAACCTTGAGCGTCGTGCCCGACGCCGTGTCGGACGTGCTCACAGTGCTCTTGGCCATGGTCAGTCAACCTCCTCGACGGCCACGAGGTGCGTGACCGCGCGAACCATGCCCCGAATCTCGGGACGGTCCTCCTTGACGACGGTGTCGCCGATGCGCTTGAGGCCCAGCGAGCGCAGGGTCTCGCGGGCGAACCGCTTCTGTCCGACGTGACCACGAGTCTGGGTCACCTTGAGACGAGCCATCATGCACCGACCTTGTCTGCCTTGGCAGCGGCCGACTTGGCGGCGGCAGCGGCCTGGGCACGCAGCATCGCGGCGGGGGCGACGTCCTCGACGGCCTTGCCACGGCGCGCGGCGACCGACTCAGGGCGCTCGAGCTGACGCAGCGCGGCCACCGTCGCGTGGACGATGTTGATCGCGTTGGACGACCCGAGGCTCTTGGAGAGCACGTCGTGGATGCCGGCGCACTCAAGAACGGCGCGCACCGGACCACCGGCGATAACACCAGTACCGGGAGCAGCCGGACGCAGCAGGACGACGCCTGCAGCGGCCTCACCCTGCACCGGGTGCGGGATCGTGCCCTGGTTGCGGGGAACCTTGAAGAACGCCTTCTTGGCCTCCTCGACACCCTTCGCGATCGCGGCGGGCACCTCCTTGGCCTTGCCGTAGCCCACGCCCACGGTGCCGTCACCGTCACCGACGACGACCAGAGCCGTGAAGCTGAACCGGCGGCCACCCTTGACGACCTTGGCCACCCGGTTGATCGTCACGACGCGCTCGAGATACTGGCTCTTCTCCTGCTCGCGCGAGTCACGACGACCATCACGGCCGTCCCGACCACCGCGACCGCGGCGCTCGCCGCTCTCGCCGCCGGCAGCGGTACCCGCACCGGCTCCGGTGCCTCGACGCTGGGGTCCGGGCATCAGTGGTTCCTCATCTCAGTCAGTCCGTTCGGGGTCACGATGCTCACAGCGAGAGCCCTCCCTCGCGCGCACCGTCGGCGATCGCCGCGATCCGGCCGTGGTACTTGTTGCC
>Ga0116181_1002603_pt1 | contig 14530 bp, 14 predicted proteins | sample AD_UKC075_MetaG_FD_89752 | JGI IMG/M metagenome (GOLD analysis project Ga0116181, IMG submission 89752) | Active sludge microbial communities of municipal wastewater-treating anaerobic digesters from USA - AD_UKC075_MetaG | ecosystem: Engineered > Bioreactor > Anaerobic > Digestate | place: USA...
ACTTCCGGCGAGGGCGTCGCCGGTGGTCTGGGACGTACCGGCAACGACGTAAGCCGAGGCCGTCGCCGAGTACACGGTGGGCTGGGTCAACGAGAGGCCTGCGGCCAGCGCCAGTCCGGCGAGCGTCGACAGCACGAGCACGAGCCACCCGCGCCGTGCGAGCCGCCAATAGTCAATGAGTTCCACGTCGCCCTTCCGTCCGCCCGCCACCAGCGACGCCGGGGGCAAGCTGCAAATATGCTACAGGAACCATGCTTCCTATCCCGCCTTGGCCGCCGACCGGACGCCGCCCCCGGCACGTCGGCGCGAACAACCGGCCATTCCGTGCATGGTGCATGGGTCGCCGACCTCGCTAGCACGGGGTTCCAGCCTGTCAGCGCGACACAAGTCGACGTAGAAACTTCAGATAACCTGCGGCGACCTCTTGCCAAGTCGGCTTCCTAGCCAAATGCCAAGCCAGTCGCTGAGGCATGTGCAAGATAATCCCAATTGCATATCCGATGATCCGCACCCGAGCCCCCCAGCCGCCCGCCGCAACTGCCCTTAACTCAGCCCAAAGCCGCCCGAATCCGCTCGTGGCCACGGTGCCGTCCGCAAACAACCGCCACAACGCGTATTCGGGTCGATCCCGGAACTCCTCGAGACGCCCCGTCACCACCGCGAACGCCACCTCAGCATCAAGTTCCCGAACCAGACCATGAACTTCTGCCCTTGTGTCATCGTCGGCCACACCCCACGCGATCCTCACGTCCTCTCGATAACTAGGCATATCGCGTGCTGCGTGTAGGAGCAACACAACCCGTTGTGCCATCACTCCTGGGACGACGCAGGGCCGATGAGCGACCTGCATACATGCCCGATTACGCCAGAGCACCTCAAATGCCTGGTCAGGAGCAAGCTCAATGCCGGGGAAACGAACATGCACGTCCAACTGGCCGAGTTCAGAGTGGTACCAGTTCGTGGAATGCTCGATGAGACCACCCGTGCTGAGTTCGGTGACGCGGCGCCAGAGGCGGCCCTCAAGCCCAACCAGTAGCCGCTTGAGGTGCGAAGGCCGCACCAGCACATCGGCATCGATGCTCGACCGACCTTCCGGGCGAAGCGAGGGATCGACCCCTGGGCCCTTTATGTGAAGGATGTCAGCGCCAACTTCGTCGGCGATCGACTGCACCGCCGCGTGAGCCAGGTGCACGCGCAATCGAACGGGCACGGACGGCAGGCTAGTCACACGCGGTTTCTCGAACAGGCATCCCGATCCCCGGCCACGCACCCCGCCGCGGCAACCGACTGTGGCGTGGGCCGAAGTCTGATCTGCCAGTCGATGCGGCCGCAACCGGCAAGCACGCAACTACTCGAATCTGAACCGGCACCGGTCTCAAGGCGATGGCGCGGACAGCAGACTCACGAGGCCTTCCATGCCCGATAGGTTCGCGCGGCGACCTGCCAGCCCTGCTCACGTCACTCCCGACAGGCGAACTCGTCCGGGCGCCCTGGCTCCTGACGAATCCCGTGAAGCAGCACGAAGCGGGGGATGCTTCATTGCTGCACCTTCGCCGATGACGAGCCGTCGGACCCCGGTCCACAGGGCGGGGTCGGTGACGCGGCGTCCGTCGACGAGGACCGTCGCGCCGGGGAAGTCGTGGGCGCCGACCGTCGTGTACTCGGGGTGGTCGGCCTGGATGATGACGGCGTCCGCGGGCTCGCCGAGGTGGTGGGGGGCGAGGCCCAGCCCGATGAGTTCGGCGTCCGAGAAGAGGGGGTCGTGGACCACGGGGACGGCGCCTTGTGCGGTGAGGCTCGCGACGGTCGGGAACACCCCCGAGAAGGCCGTCTCCTTGACGCGTCCTCGGTAGGACGCCCCCAGCACGGCCACCTTCTTGCCGCGGAGGTCGCCGGCGGCGTCCGCGAGGAGGCTGACGGCGTACTCGGGCATGGCCATGTTGGCCTCGCGGGCTGTCCGGACGATCGTGGCGTCCGGGTCGGTGTAGAGGTACAGGCGGGGGTAGACGGGGATGCAGTGGCCGCCGACGGCGATGCCGGGGCGGTGGATGTGGCTGAAGGGTTGGCTGTTGCAGGCGTCGAGGACCTTGTAGAAGTCGATCCCGCTGGCCGCCGCGAAGGTGGCGAACTGGTTGGCGAGGCCGATGTTGACGTCGCGGTAGGTGGTCTCGGCGAGCTTGGCCAGTTCGGCTGCCTCGGCGGTGCCGAGGTCCCAGACGCCGTTGCCCTGGGGGAGGTCCGGGCGGTCGTCGAAGTCCAGCACCCGCCGGTAGAACGCCACCCCGGCGGCCGTCCCCTCGGGGCTGAGGCCGCCGACGAGTTTGGGGTAGCGGCGCAGGTCGGCGAAGACTCGGCCGGTCAGTACGCGCTCCGGGGAGAAGACCAGGTGGAAGTCGGTGCCCTCGCGCAGCCCCGAGACCCGCTCGATCAGGGGCTTCCACCGGTTCCTCGTGGTGCCCACCGGCAGCGTGGTCTCGTAGGAGACCAACGTCCCCGGGGTGAGGTGTTCGGCCAGGGAGACGGTCGCGGCCTCCATCCAGGCGAAGTCGGGCTGCCAGGTGTCGTCGTTCACGAACAGGGGCACCACGACGACGACGGCGTCCGAGCCGGGGATGGCGTCCGCGTAGTCGGTCGTCGCGCGCAGCCGTCCGGCGGGGACCAGTTCCGTCAGGCGTTCCTGCAGGAAGGCCTCCCCCGGGAACGGCTCCCGGCCGGCGTTGACCAGGTCGACCACGGACTGCTGGATGTCGACCCCGACCACCTCGTGGCCCATCGAGGCGAACTGGACCGCGAGCGGCAGTCCGATCTTGCCCAACGCGACGACCGAGATCTTCATGGGTTCCTTTCGGGGTCCGGGGCGCGGATCAGCCGACGGCGATGAAGCGGCCGGTGTGGGCGGACTCGATCATCGCCTCACACACCCGGACGACGTCGGTGCCCTGCTCGAGGGTGACGATGTCGGCCGGCTTTCCGAGGATCGCGTCCCGGAACTGCTCGTGTTCGGTTTTCAGGGGCTCCGGCTTGGCGAACGCGAACCGCACCATCTCACCCTCGTTGACGCCCCGGAACTGGGCGATGTCGTCCCAGGTGGTGTTGACCGAGCCGTTGGCGTAGAACGTCAGGTCGGCCGTCAGGGTGTCGGCGACGAACATCCCCTTCTCGCCGGTCACGGTCGTCAGCCGCTCCTTGGCGGGCGTCAGCCAGTTGACCAGGTGGCTGGACATCAGCCCACCCGACAGCTGACACGTGGCCGCCACCATGTCCTCGTAGGCGCGTCCCGACTTGAACATCGTCCGTGCGGCCACCAGCTCGAAGCGGCGCTGGGTGACCCACGCCGTCAGGTCGATGTCGTGGGACGCCAGGTCCTTCACGACCCCGACGTCGGCGATGCGGTTGGGGAACGGTCCCTGACGCCGGGTGGCGACCTGGTACAGGTCGCCCAGGTCACCCGCCGCCAACCGCATCCGCAGGTTCTGCAGCGAGGCGTTGTAGCGCTCGATGTGGCCGACGGCGCCGATCAGCCCGGCCCGGGCGAACGCGTCCGCCAACGCCACCGCCTCCTCGGTCGACTTCGCGAGGGGCTTCTCGATCAGGGCGTGGACGCCCGCCGCGGCCAGCTTCGTGCCGGCGTCGGCGTGGAACTCGGTCGGCACAGCGACAACGGCGTAATCGATGCCCGCCTCGATGAGCGCCTCGACGTTCGGCAACACCGGAAGACCACCCGCCACGCCGTGCGGGTCGCCGGCGGCGTCCGCCACCGCCACCAGATCGACACCGTCGATCGCCCGCAGGTTCCGGGCGTGGTGCCGGCCCATCATGCCGAGGCCGATCAGCCCCGCCCGCAGGTTCGCCATCACGCACCCGCCTTGGCGAGGGCGTTCACAGCGGCGACGATGCGCTCCAGGTCACCCTGTGACAGCGACGGGTGCACCGGCAACGAGAGACACTCCTGCGCGGCCCGCTCCGTGTTCGGCAGGTCCAGCTCCACCCGGAACGGCTTCAGCCGGTGGTTCGGCACCGGGTAGAACATGCCCGACCCGACCGCATACTCGTCCTTCAGCGCCCTGGCGAGGCCGTCGCGGTCCTCCGGAACCCGGACCGTGTACTGGTGATACACGTGCACGGCCCCCGCAGCGACCGGCGGCGTGGTCACGCCGGCCAGGTTCGCCGACAGGAACGCCGCGTTGGCCTGACGCCGGGCCGTCCAGGCGTCCACCTTCGTCAACTGGACGCGTCCGATGGCGGCATGGATGTCCGTCATGCGGTTGTTCAGGCCGACGACCTCGTTGTGGTACTGCTGCAACATGCCCTGGTTGCGGTACAGCCGGACGTTCCGCTCCACCTCGGCGTCGGCGCACGAAACCATGCCGCCCTCGCCCGAGGTCATGTTCTTCGTCGGGTAAAGGCTGAACATGCCGAACGTGCCGAACGCGCCCACCGGCGTCCCGTTCAGCGACGCGCCGTGCGCCTGCGCGGCATCCTCGAACAGCAACAGACCGTGAGCGTCGGCGAGGGCGCGCAGCGCCTCCATCTTCGCCGGGTGCCCGTACAGGTGCACCGGCATGATCGCCCGCGTCCGCCCCGTGATGGACGCCTCGACCGCCGCCGGATCCAGCGTGAAATCGTCCAACGCGATGTCGGCGAACACCGGCGTCGCACCCGTCAACGCGACCGAGTTCGCCGTCGCCGCGAACGTGAACGACGGGACGATGACCTCATCACCCGCCCCGATCCCCGACGACAACAACCCCAGATGCAGCCCCGACGTACCCGAGTTCACCGCCACGCACGCCCGCCCCAGACCGAAGTGCGCCGAGAACTCGACCTCGAACGCCGCCACCTCCGGACCCTGCGCCAACATGCCCGAACGCAGGACGCGGTCGACCGCCTCCCGCTCCTCATCACCGATGATCGGCTTGGCCGGAGGAATGAAGGGCAACTCGCTCATTTCGCCTCATCTACGAAGGTCAGGATCTCACCGGTCTGAACGAACATGTCGCCGGTCACACGATCGACGAACGTCGCCTCGCCCACCGCCTCAAGAGGAAAACCCGACCGGCCCACCCACTTGATCCGGCGGGCCGGCACCCCCGCCACCAAAGCGAAGTCGGGCACATCATGGACGACCACAGCACCCGCGGCGACCATCGCCCACCGACCGATCGTCACCGGCGCCACACACACCGCCCGGGCACCGATCGACGCCCCCTCCAAACACGTCACACCCACCGGCACCCAGTCATGCGCGCTCTTCGGCGTCCCGTCCGGGTTGATCGCCCGCGGGAACGTGTCATTGGTCAGCACCGCCGCCGGACCGATGAACACGCCATCCTCCAACCGGGCCGGCTCATACACCAGGGCATAGTTCTGAATCTTGCAGTTGTCGCCCACATGCACGTCAGTGCCGATATAGGCCCCCCGACCAACCACCACGTTCCGGCCCAGACGAGCCCCACCACGCACCTGCGCCAGATGCCACACCGACGACCCGGCACCCACGGCGACATCGTCGTCCAGATCGGCGGACGGCAGAATGCGGGGCTCAGCCATGGCAACTCCTTGGGCTGTGAACAGATAGCCTTCGTAAACTATCACACTTCACTCCGCCTTCCCCCTGACCTCCGAATAGCAAAAACTGTCTAAGCACGTATCCCCCGTGCCAAGGCAATCGAAATACTGCGCCTCACCCCCAGGCTCTCCGGAACCCCGAGAGCGCACACACCCATTCACAACACTTATCCCTCCTACGAGGCCCCCGCCACCGCTCTCGCAGGGATGACCGGCCCCGACAGACGCGCTATATCTACGTAGGACAGCCAAGTTCATCAAGCGCCTGGAAAGCGGCCTCAAACTGAGCCTCCCAACGAAACCGCAAGGCATCCCGGCGAATCGCGACTCCATCAACCGCCAAACGACTATACCAATCCACAATAAAGTCAAGACAGATGTCCCCCTCAGGAACCTGAAGGGCATAGGCCGAGTTTGCGAAACTCCAGTCGGACAGCCCATAAATGAACGGCACGCCACGGGCGGCATACTCCCTATGTTTCAACGCCTGAACAGACTCAAGCCCCCGGTCGCTTCGAACCTCCAAGTTTCCGACAGCCAGGTCAGTCTCATCAAATATCGCTGAAAGCTCCTCCCCGTAGACCGGACCGTGGAAGACTACACGCGCATTTGACAGCGGGGAAACGGCGACCATGTCCATCAACTCCGAAAGCGCAGGACCAGAGCCGACAATATTCAGGATCGATACGCGCGCATCGCCCTCATCCCAACAACCTATAAGACTCGCAAGCAGCCGATCCAATCGATGCCACGGCTCAAGCGCCGAAACACAGGTAAACCGAATCCCCCCGCTCGAGGGCGCCCTACGCGACAGCGGTAGTTCGTGGACAGAAACGCAGTTCAACACTCTTACACAAGGAACCCCAAAAATGCTCTCGTCTTCAGAGAAAGTCGCAATCAAATCCACAGCTCCCACGAGACGCCTCCGTGCAAGTCCATCCATCCGCTGAAGTAGGCTTCCAGGACGCAACTCGCGATCGTAGGGAAAGGTCGGAATCTCAAGAATAACTCTCAACCCTTTTCGACGCAGTCGCCGCAACCAACCGACAAACGCGAGCCCAAACACGGCGGGCTTTCTGATATATACGACACCAACCCCACTCGATAAGAGTCCACGCTCTATCGCACGATAGATTTGTGGATAGGCAACAAAGAGGTTCAGAAAGGAGTGGCCGCGCCCGGATCTTCGCAGTCTCACTGAGGCTTGATCGCCAAACTGCACAAGATCGTCTCCCCTATCATCCATTACACAATTCGTCATAGTCAGTCCCGAGATGCTGCCACCCTCGAGCATGCGCACCAATGCCTGCTTCTGCGAATCGACCTTTGTCTGGATTGTCGAACGAGCCGAAACGAGCGCGACATACCCAACACGAACATTCAGCACGACTCTCCTCGAATAGCCATAGTCACACCAAACCACCTTCCTCGCCCCGACACGCCGATTTCAACGGAAGCTCGACTAACGATGTCGGGACCTAAACGCATTACAAACCTCACTGTGTGTGTAACGATTGCGCAGCGCGCACCGAGTCTCCATAGCCACTCCCTACCTGCTTACCGTATAAAGGCATATCCACCAAGTGGTGCCGTAAACCAGGGCGGACGCTCCAGCGATCAGCCCGGAAGTCTCCACCGCCCCCCAACCGGCCAACAGCCCGAAATAGCCTGCGCCAAGCGTGAGCGCAATGCGGGCGATATCAAGAATGAGTGTGGTAAACGCCCGCTCGTAAACTATTAGCACCGCCGACAACGGCGCAACCATCAAGGAAGCGCTTGACGACACCGCGATCGATTGAGTGAAACGCCCGGCATCCTCCCAACCGCGACCCAGCAACCAGGGGAGCACGGAAGGCGCAATAAATGCCAAAGCAACGAACCACAGAAGGCCCACGGCAAAGAGACCCTTCGTCGCCTTCATGAATCGAACTCGCTGATGACGTTCGCCGGATCGCACCCTCGTGGCTATCTCCGCGACCACTACACTCGCGAAAGACGCTCCAATAACCAGAGCAGGCGCAGCGCCAATGCGCAAGCCCTGGGACAGATTCCCACCCGCAGAGTGACCAAAGTATCTTGCAACGAATAGTAAAGGAATTTGAACGCCAACAGCGTTCAGAAGGGCCGAAGGCGTGAAGAGGATGGGAAACCGCCAATAACGCCTGAGCCGCCGCCACGACCATTTCGCACGCCTCGCTTCCTCGAACAACTCCCTCCCCCGCCCAGCAAACACAAGTACACCCAACAACTGGCCAAAAGCAGTTCCAAGGAGCAGGCCGAACGAGTGCATGATACCGAACGCGCAGCCCAGTTGCCCCCCAGTGGTCCCAACTTGACGCAAGAAGTTCCTGCGCGCCACATCGCCGTAACGCCTCGCACGCAACACGTAATTGGATAACACTGCGTAAAGCCCCGCCGTAACCACCAAAACCAGAACAAAGGTACACAGGCCAGGAGAGAAAGCAACTCCTGGAACTATCCCCGTGAATGCCAGAACAATGCAGCACAAAACTCCTGCGACAAGAGTCGTGGCAATTGACACAAAAAACATGAGCGAGGCGTCGCCATCTGAGGCGACTTGAATGCCTGAGTCAAGGCGAACGGGTCCTACCACCGAAAAGATGGTAACGACTGCCATTATGGCAGCATAGACCCCGAACGACTCGGGGGAGTAAAGACGGGCCAATAGGGGCACGGCAATAATGCCGACTATCTGGGCGGCGGCACTACTTGAGCCGATATAGAGCAGCCCACGAGCGGCGCCTCCCGCCTTCAGATTCAGCGCCATGCCATTCTCCCGATGTCCGCCATCACAACAAACCCTGCAAGTAATCAAGAATCCAGTTCTGCTCAAGGATTGGGCGCACCACATGCTCGAACTGGAGGCCCCAAGGCAACAGGCAATGGAGTGCCGTTACTCCACCTACCGCGAGAGACAGAAAACGCCGCTGTCGCTTGCCTCGCTCCATGTCCACACCGATCACAAAAGCAATAGCATAGAGAATCCACGTGTCCCTGAAGAGTCTCCACATGTTCGAGTTCAAGGCGACCATGGGAAACACGAGAGTCAAGGCAAGCGAAGTCCGATACATTGCTGCGACGTAACGGACTCGCAGCAACTCCACACGTGATGGCCGGACCATGTTCCCAGGAGATCCGATGACCACGACCTTCAAAGTCTCCCGGAGGACAAGCACCGTAAGCAAATGGAGCGTCAGGAACATGACAACACCGACGCGTGCATCCGTCTCAAAATAGGCCTCGAAACGAGTTACACCCAGTCTAGCTACTAGAGCGCCGCCCACCACTCTCACGAGGCCAGGCTCGATTATGGCTAGGACAGTCCCGAAAAATCCCAGCAATGCGAGCCCTCTAGCCAGGACCGATCCGACCCTGCCCATTACCGCAAACACGACAAGAAAGACAACCATTGTGACATGAATGGTCATGCCAATCGCAACCAATCCTAGGAATGCGACAGTGCCGCCCCGGCGGATCGTCACAAGACACGCGAATCCCAGAATCACGAAGGACATGGCGAGGAGATTTCGCACTTGGATCGCATCGTACACAAAAGGATAGACGAAATACAGGGCAGCCACGAGCGAGAATCGCTCCGTGAATCTCCATGCCACCATCGCCATGAGCGAAAAGCCGAAGCCTGCGGTCAACGCAACGAATACGGGATAAGTCGCCCCGGCGTGTCGGGCGGTATCAAGCAAAAGCCAGTACCCAGGGCCGATACCCTCGGTGGATAGGTCAGAATCATATAGATACTCGTATCCCTGCAGATCCGGATTCCCCGTGTTGGCCCACGTCAAGACCCACATCCAACCCCAGAGCATGGCGCCAACCAGGGGCCCTCGTGGCTTCCTCACTGAATTCCCGCGGAGCCACGACGAGCACGTAAGGAACACGCTCAGAACGTAGCCCATGACTCACTCAAGACGCTAGTCGGGATAGATACACCGTTACCACTCATCGTTGCTCGACCTGGTCTTCGTCGGCGATGCAAGCCGACCGCGCTGCTGACTCCCCCTGCACGAGGTACTCCATAACAATATTTTTATTGAAGCGCGCGGCCTCCACGGAACGCGATCGGAAAACTCGCAAGATCAAGATCTTTAGGCCGAGGTAGCGCGACTCCTGAGAAAGTCGCTTCCTATATGATATTGAGTACTTCGCGCAGTACAGTCGGAGTGACTCGAGGCGGTACCGAAGGGAGTAGGACTGACCCTCCATACTCCCTCCCTCCTTGTGCATCAATCTCAGGGTGCGGTCATAATCCCACCGATAACCCAGCGACGTTATTCGCCGCCATAAATCTGCTTCCTCGTTATACAGGAAGAACCGCTGATCAAAGCGGCCCGCTCCTTCGAACGCGCTCCTACGGACAAACAGATCGGCTCCAGACGTGCACATCCTGGCAGGAAGATAGACACCGGCGGCTTGAAGACAATGCTGGAGGAGGCCTTTTATGATGCCCCCACCGTCCACCCAGAAGTACGAGATTCCGCTCTTGCCATCCTCCGCGAGCACTCGAACACCAAGGGCGCCCAGTTCGGGGATCCGCTCGAACGAGCGGACGACTTGATCGAAGATGGGTTCAACCAACTCCGTATCAGGATTGAGGAACGCGAAGTACGGAGCGGAGGCCTGCGTGCTCCCGACGTTGTTCCCCTCGCCGAATCCTCGATTCTCGTTCTTGATGGCTATCACCCAAGGCTGGGATATCCGCAGCCATTCAAACACTTCAAGCGAGGGGCTATTGTCGACGACAATCACTTCTAGGCCTGAGCCGATGTTGTTGTAGCGTTGGAGGGAATTTAGGCAGACTTCGAGATCGTCCCGATTCTTGTACGCGACGATTACGACGCTCAGCTTTGCTTGCCTTGGCGCATCACTCATGAACCCCTAGCCTCCGACCGCATTGAGTGTTCGCTGCCGCACAACTCGCCTGACACCGGCTTCTATGCGCCGCCAAGAATGGTCTGCATTTGATTTCCAACAATTTCACCGAGTCGGCGCCAACCCCGTTCAGCACGAATCTCCTCAAAAGTTCTGCGCGTAGCCACCTCTTGGTTGGCCCGAGTAAACATGGCGTTTTCCAATGCAACCGCCCAGTCCAGAGGATCGCGCGACGCGACCTGCACCGCGCGCTCGAGTCCGCTTAGCGCCTCAGGCAGTCCTCCGGCCCCGGAGTGAATAGCCCAACACCCCTGAAGCGCAGCCTCAAGCGCCACTAGACCGAACCCCTCGGCGAGTGAGGGAATTAGAATCGTCTGAGCCTCAGCCATTATTGTCAAGACTTCTTGATGAGGAACGCGGCCCAAGAACCGTATTTTCCGCTCGGGTTGCTCCGCAGCAATCTTCTCCAGGTGCGTTCGCTGAGAGCCTTCGCCGATTATCCAGAGTTCTGCGTCCCGGCAATGACTCTTTAGGAATGATTCTAGCGCCAACATGGGCCCCTTCTCTTCCTCAAGCCGACCCACAAATAGCGCAACATCGCGCCTGACGCCCCCTGGTGGGTTTGCAGCCTCGAGGGCTTTCCAATCGACCTCTGGCGCTATTGCGATATTGGACGCACGCCGGTCTGGGACCAAGCTGGAGGATACATAGACCGCAACATCCGCCTTACGGTTGATGGTTCGGAGGGCCTGCTCTACGATTGCGAGGGCTGGCCCTACCAGTGGCCCTACACTTCCGTCGAGTCTCACGCGAACTGGTTCGAGTGATCCGCGATTTAGCGTTATCAGTCTGATAGTTGCGGGATGTTTTCGGGAGCATAGAAGTCCGGCTACGAGGCCGTTCAGGCTGGGTAGTGCCGCGATGATGACTGGTGGTGATGATTTGAGAATTTGGCGAATACGGAGGACCGTCATTGGCAATGACCAGATCAGACCCAAGCCTTGCCAGTCGCTAAGGTAGCACAACGTGGTATTCGTTGCATCTGAGGAGAAGCCCGTTTGCTCCCGCCAAGGTCGACAGGCAATGGTGAGATGGGGGCAGCCGAGCTCCTTCAGTTCCTCGATCGCGCCAGTCATAACCGTTTGCGATTGCAGCGTGAGTCCTCTCGCGCGAACTCGCTCGTCTGTGAAGAGTACGGCTGTCGGAATTTCGATCACGTCTTGCGGATTCATGCTGCGCAGCCTCGGCCTATCGCGTAAATTAGGCGAGAAGCATTTCGAGTCTCAAGATCAGTACGCCGACCGGATCCGATATGCCGGTCACTAGCGAGTCTAGTGTGGACGTATCGGGGCCTGGTCGGGCATAGACGTAGCGGTATTTGATGATTCATCTTGACTCCGTGCATGTACGGGTGCCTACTCGGCTTTGGACTCTTCTTGGGACTGGTGTGAGTGCCCCCGACATCTTGTGTGCGGCTAGGTGTGGCGGTAGCCTGCGGGTCGGGAAGGACTTCGTCAGCATCCCCAATCCTGTCGCACGCCTTGACTAAGATCATTTTCGCGCAGCCGCCAGAACTAGCGTCAGGTGGGTAGCCACTGAGTCTGCCGCATGCTCATAAGATAGAAATTCGGGCTCTGGCAATGAAATGGGCTGCCTTGCTGCAATTTGAGCGGCCATCATCATGGCATCTGTCATGTGTCTTGGAACCAGTCGAATGCCTGGAACGTCTCTGACTCCTTTTACGTCGTATCCAACGATGGGACGGCCTACCGCGACCGCCTCAAGTAGTACTCGGGGAAGACCCTCCCATTCTGCGGTGTGGATGATCGCGTCCGCCGCCTTTAGATACTCTAGAGGTGCTGCGCGGCCCGGAAATTGAACATAGTCGCTGATATATAGCTGTTTGGACATCTGTTTTGCCGCTGCGAGCAATCTACCGTCGCCTAGCATGATCAACTCGAATGCGACGCTATTCTTCTTTAGCGCTTCGGCAACACGAAGAGCTTCCATCGGGTTCTTCCGTTGGGAGAACTCGCCCACCCACAGGAGGTTAAGTTGCTCGTGGGTTGATCTCGGAGTGCGTGGGTATTGCTCGATATCCAGGCCAACCCCCCCCCGCAGCCTGGCACGGGGAATATCTGGGGCTCTTCGCGCGAACCACGACTCGTCGTCCGAGTTTATGGTGATGATTCCGTCAGTGTTGCGTAGCAATGCATTCTCGGTGAAGCGCGCTGCCCACGTCCGGGGCCCGTGACCATTCCAGTGCAGCCCGTGGCAAAAGTAGACCACGGGTACGCCGAGGCGACTTGTTCTTGCTAGCGCCGAAGCCGTTGCCGTATTGGTAAGCACAACATCGAGCGATTCCAATTCGACCCAGCGCCTCAGAGCCTTCATTGCGTACGGGGATCGAATGTTGGGGGTTCTCGTGAGCCCCGATATCGCGTGAGCGTCTTCATGTATTGGCAGTGGTTCTCCCGAGGCGGCGCTCACGAAGAAGTCGGATTCTTCTCGCCATCGTTTTATGATGGGAATGAAGAATGCATCAATCGTTTGCCCCGTGCTCACAAGGAGGCCTATTCTCAGATTACGTGGCATGCAATTGCGCCTTCCGAACCCACACCCTTCGGGGGCTTGACGATTTCCTCAGTCTTTCACGAGTCTGCCGCGATAGATTAGGCCCTGCACGCATAGTTCCTTCTTCCGCACGAAGCACCATCATCCGGAGCCTGACAACTGATGAGCCTGATTTGCCTCACGTCATCAGCGTCGAACCTGTCGAGTCTTGGATGGTTCATTAGGGCGCCTCGCGCCAATGCTGGCGATACTCGTCGAAGGGGCGTCCTTCGGGGTAGTTGTGGAACCCGGCAAGGACACGGACCCAGTAACCCTTCGCGGTCCGGGACCAGGCGTCCCTCGACGGGATGGGGACGGTTTCCGGCGCGTAGTACTGCGAGACGAACAGGTCCTTCATCAGCTCACCGCCAACGCCCCGGGACGCCGATGACGACCGAATCGTCGGGCACGTCCTTTGTCACAACGGAGCCGGCGCCCACGACGGTGTCGCTGCCCACCGTCAGGCCTTGAAGCACGATGGCGCCCGCGCCGACGAGCGCGCGCGCCTGGACCACGACCTCCCCAGAGATCGTGGCGGCCGGGTTGATCGAGACGTAATCGCGCAGGTCGGCGTCGTGGCCGATGGAGGCGTTCGGGTTGATGTGGACGTGGCGTCCGAGCTTCACGTTGGTCGACACCTGCGCACCGCCGCAGACGACGACGCCGTCCGCCCAATCCTGCTGAGTCCCGATGCTCGCTGAGGGGTGCACCACGGTGGCAGCCCGCCAGCCGGCCGCGTCCAAGCGTGCCACGAGCGCCTCGCGGACCGCCGGCGAGCCGATCGCGAGGACGTACGCGGCAGGGGCGTGCACCGACAGGTACTCGTCGATCCTGCCCAAGTGCGGAACTCCGCGGGCCGCAAGCCGCCCCAGGTTGCGCTCGTTCGGCCCGTCGTCCAGGACGCCGACGACCTCGAAGGCCGACTCAGGGTGGGCCTCGTTGTGCGCGACAATGACGTCCAGCGTCTCGCGCCCGAACCCAGAAGCGCCGACGACCACCAACTGCGCGCTCGAGCCTTCCAGTTGCATGCTCATGCCCTAGCGCCCCGTCCCAGGAACGGGGCCGCCGTGACGTGACCGGCTGCCGAGATCCCCGAGCGTCGGAGCACCTGCAGCAGGGTCTTGACCAGGATGGCCAGGTCGCCGCCGAACGACAACGTGTCGACGTAGGCGACGTCCAGCTCGAACTTTCTCTCCCAGGAGAGCGCGTTGCGCCCGCTCACCTGGGCCAGCCCCGTGATGCCCGGCCGCACCTCGTGCCGCCGGGCTTGCTCGGGCGAGTAGCGCGGCAGGTATTCGACCAGCAGCGGACGTGGCCCGACCAGGCTCATGTCGCCCTTGAGCACGTTCCACAGCTCGGGCAGCTCGTCCAGGCTCGTGGAGCGCAGGAACCGGCCCAGCGCGGTGAGGCGGGCGGCGTCCGGCTCACCGGGGAAGCGCTC
>Ga0116181_1002611_pt1 | contig 14500 bp, 11 predicted proteins | sample AD_UKC075_MetaG_FD_89752 | JGI IMG/M metagenome (GOLD analysis project Ga0116181, IMG submission 89752) | Active sludge microbial communities of municipal wastewater-treating anaerobic digesters from USA - AD_UKC075_MetaG | ecosystem: Engineered > Bioreactor > Anaerobic > Digestate | place: USA...
CGCACGTGTTGCGCGATATACCTCCAGAAATCGACAACGATGCAACAACAGGCGATCCCCGACAATGGACATGGAATATTCAGCGCCATGATGGAGAAATCGTGTGCTACGCCATCAACTCATTTATCCAAGATCAGCAGCGAATGCATGTCGTCTCAATTCATGTCCACGAATAAAAAAACAGGCCATTCAAGTCCCCTCGTCCAGGTTACTGCTGTGACGAAGGATACGCTTGAGGCGCTTTCGGTTCGCGTAATCTCAAGGTTGAATGGCCTGCTGATAAGTATCATACCACAAAGACACCCAAAATGCCTCTTCTCTTTGATCTTGACCCGCTGACATGCTGCCAGACCGATCATGTGCTGGACGGGCTGTACAAGGCCCTTGGTGAACAGCCCGAGGCGGATATCTGGCAGCCGCATCATGATCCATGGCGATGCGACCACATCGAAGCCGTCACCCAGCGCGGCCTTGCCCGGCTGGACGCGATCCGCGATGCCTTAATAATGGCCTTGCCCGAGGAGCCGCTAAACAAGGCGGATGCCCCGTGGCTGCGCTGGTCACAGGCCGACTTCGACCGGGTGCGCGACTATCTGAAGCAAGCCCCGCTTGAAACCTTCAAGCCGACCAGCGCCCGCTGCTGACGCGACTGAGTCCAGCGCCGTCGCGATGCTGGCCGACCGCCACAAATCCCCGTTCCCGCAGCAGCGCCGGCACCGCCTCGCCCTGATCGTAACCGTGTTCCAGCAGCAGCCAGCCGCCCGCTTCCAGCACATCCGGCGCTGTGGCAATGATGACGCGCAGCGCTTCCAGTCCATCGGGGCCGGCAACCAGTGCCTGACGGGGTTCAAAACGCAGGTCGCCGCGCTGCGCGTGTGGATCGGCGGCAGCCAGATACGGCGGATTGGCGGCGATCAGTGCGCAACGCTCCCCGGCCAGTGCCGCGCACCAGTCGCCCTGGCGAAATTCAATCTGGGCCATGCCCAACCGCTGGGCATTATCGCGGGCCACGGCCAGCGCCGCCGCGCTGCGATCGGTCGCAATCAGCCGTGCTCGCGGCCGTTCCCGCGCCAGCGCCAGCGCAATGGCGCCACTGCCGGTACCCAGATCGGCCACGGTCAGCGCCTGATCTGCCGGCAGCCGATCCAGGGCCAGTTCAACCAGCAATTCAGTTTCCGGGCGCGGGATCAGGGTATCAGGAGTAACACGCAGTTCCAGCGACCAGAACTCACGCTGGCCGAGCAGATAGGCAATCGGTTCACCCTGCCGGCGGCGTTCCAGCCAGGCAGCAAAGCGCGCGGCCTGCGCCGGTTCCGGCACCCGCTCCGGCCAGGTGAACAGGTAGCTGCGCGGTCGCTGCAGCGCCGCTGCCAGCAGTACTTCGGCATCCAGGCGCGGTGTATCGCTGACCGCCGCCAGGCAGCGGGTGGCCTCGTCAAGCAGCGTGCGCAGGCTGGTCGGATACATGGCAGTGCTGGTGGCGCGGTGAACTGTGGCCTATTCGGCCAGCGCAGCGAGCTGGTCGGCCTGATATTCGTTGATCAGCGGCTCAATGATTGGGTCAAGATGGCCTTCCAGCACATCGCCGAGTTTGTACAGCGTCAGGTTGATGCGGTGGTCGGTGATGCGGCCCTGCGGAAAATTGTAGGTGCGGATGCGCTCGGAGCGGTCGCCGCTGCCGACCTGCAACTTGCGGCTGTGCGCCTGGGCGCTGGTCTGCTTTTCCCGTTCCGCCGCCAGCAATTTGGCCTGCAGCAGGGACATGGCCCGCGAGCGGTTCTTATGCTGCGAGCGCTCGTCCTGGCATTCCACCACGATGCCGCTGGGCAGATGGGTGATGCGAATGGCGGAATCGGTCTTGTTGACGTGCTGGCCGCCGGCGCCCGAGGCGCGATAGGTGTCGATGCGCAGATCGCCGGGGTTGATATCGACCTGTTCGACCTCGGCCAGCTCCGGCAGCACCGCTACCGTAGCCGCTGAGGTGTGAATACGCCCCTGCGCCTCGGTGGCCGGTACCCGCTGCACGCGATGGGTGCCGGATTCGAATTTCAGCCGCGAATAGGCGCCCTGACCGATGACGCGGCTGATGACTTCCTTGTAGCCGCCATGCTCGCCGGGACTGTCGCTGAGCAGTTCCAGAGTCCAGCCGCGCAGTTCGGCATAGCGGGCGTACATGCGCAGCAGATCGCCGGCAAACAGCGCCGCCTCATCGCCGCCGGTGCCAGCGCGAATTTCCAGGAACAGGTTGCCGGCGTCGTGCGGATCGCGCGGCAGCAGCAGCAGTTGCAGTGCCCGTTCCTGCGTGGCGCGGCGGGTTTCGGCGTCGAGCAGCTCATCCTGGGCCAGGGCGCGCAGCTCGGGATCGCGATCGCTGGCCATCTCGCGGGCTGCCGTCAGGTCATCGAGCACCTGGCGATAGGCGCGGAAACCCTGCGCGACCGGTTCCAGTTGCGCGTATTCCTGCGACAGGGCGCGGAAGCGATCGTTATCGCCGATGATGTCCGGTTCAGCCAGCAGGGCGCCGACTTCTTCGTGGCGGGCGGCCAGCTGTTCCAGCTTGGCGAGCATCGATGGGTTCATGGGCGGGGCGTGCCGTCGTGGAGGCGGTAAAGGTTGCGCAACAGGGCCAGCGTCTCGGCATCGCCTTCGGCGGCGGCCGTGCGCAGGCCGGCGCAAGGTGCGTGAATCAGCTTGTTGGTCAGGGTATGAGCGAGGACGCTGAGCACCTCGGCCGGATCCTTGCCCTGGGCGAGCTGGCGCTGGGCGCGGGCCAGAGCCTCATCGCGCAGCATTTCGGCACGCTGGCGCAGGGCGCGGATGCTGGCGGCGCTGTCCTGGGTGCGCAGCCAGGCCATGAAGTGCTCGACCTGGCTGTCGATGATGTCCTCGGCCTGGGCAGCGGCGGCTTGGCGTGAGCGCAGATTCTCCTGAATGATGTCCTTCAGGTCATCGACGGTGTACAGATACACATCGTCCAGTTCGGCTACCGTCGGGTCGATGTCGCGCGGTACCGCCAGATCGACCATGAACATTGGCCCATGGCGGCGCTGTTTCAGGCAGCGGCGCACCAGGGGTGCCTCCAGCAGCAGGCCCGGGCTGGCGGTGGCGGTGATGACCATGTCGGCCTCGCCGAGATGCGCCGGGATGTCATCCAGGGCGATGGCGTAGCCGTTGAAGGGCGCCACCAGTTCATGGGCGCGCTCCAGGGTGCGATTGGCGACGATCAGCCGGCCGAGGGCATTCTCATGCAGATGGCGGGCGACCAGTTCGATGGTGTCGCCGGCGCCGATCAGCAGCGCGGTGCGCCGTGGCAGATCGGCGAAAATCTGCTTGGCCAGGCCCACCGCTGCGAAGGCCACCGACACCGGACTGGCGCCGATGCGGGTATCGGTGCGTACCTGCTTGGCCACGGCGAAGGTGTGCTGGAACAGGCGCTCCAGCAGTGCGCCGAGGGTGCCAGCGCTGTTAGCGGCCTGATAGGCGGCCTTGACCTGGCCGAGAATCTGCGGCTCGCCCAGCACCAGCGAATCCAGTCCTGAGGCGACCCGCAGCAGATGGCGTACCGCGCGCTGGTCGGTATGCTGGTATAGATAGGGACGCAGGTCGATGCCGTGCAGCAGGTGATACTCGGCCAACCATTCGACCACCTGCTGACCATCGTTGTCCCGCAGGTGGCAATACAGCTCGGTGCGATTGCAGGTCGACAGGATCGCCGCCTCGTGGGCGCCGCCGCGGGCACGCAGATCGTGCAGCGCCGGGAGCAGGCACTCGGAGGTAAAGGCGATCCGCTCGCGGACACCGATGGGGGCGGTCTGGTGATTCAGGCCAAGGGCCAGCAGGGACATGATGGGTCTGCGGTGCGGAGGGGTGGAAAATCTGGGGAATTTTGCGGGATAAAAGCGGCGGATGACAAGGTCATAGCTGCGTTGGGTTATATTAAGGCACTTGAATTCCCACGCAGGCGCGCCGCACTCCGGGCGCAACGTGCGCGTGCAACTTCACTTGTGGCGGCTCCCATCGTGGCCGCGCGATCACGATATACAGTCTGGTGTTGACATCCTCCCCGCCCTGACTGGTACTGAGCGCAGTCGAAGTAAGGACGGGGATTCCTGACATCACTATCAAGATTTCCTGCTTCACCGAGTCGAACCGATGGCTGCTTTCGCAACAAGCGGATTTACCGTCTCTCCACAGGCTAACACTGCCAGCCCGGCAGCTTTGATATTGCGCGCCGCGTTTACATCGCGGTCATGCGTCATATTGCACTCAGGACAGACCCAGTGCCGGGTTGCCAAGTCCAGCTTATCCAGCGTGTACCCGCAGCTTGAACAACGCTTACTGGACGGATACCAGCGGTCAATGGCAACGACGGTTCGCCCATACCAGCCGGCCTTGTATTCCAGTTGGCGGACCAATTCATCCCAGTTGGCGTCACTGATTGACTTCGCCAGCGTGGGGTTTTTGACCCTATTCTTGACCGCCAGATTCTCCAGGCAGATCACTTGGTTTTCGTTGATCAGCGTAGTGGTCAATTTATGGGTGAAGTCTTTGCGGCAATCGGTAATCTTGGCGTGGACGCGGGCCACCTTGAGCTTGGCCTTGTGCCGATTCTTCGAGCCGTTCTGCTTGCGCGCCATGCGCCTTTGGTACTTGGCCAGCCGCGCGGCATATCGGGCTGTGTGGCGCGGATTGCCATATGCCACACCGTCCGACGTTACCGCTACATCCTTAAGCCCAACATCAATCCCGACGGTTGCGTTAATCACGGGCAGCAGGGCTGTTTCTTCTTCGACCAGCAGGGACACGAAATACCGTCCAGCCGTATCGCGGGAAACGGTCACGGTCGTGGGCTTGCCTTTGAATCGCCGTGACCAGCGAATGTTCAACGGCTCGGATTGCTTGGCCAGCTTGAGTGATTCACCGTCCCACTTGAATGCGGACGTGGTGTATTCCGCTGATTGGTGGTCATCCTTTTTCTTGAAGCGCGGATACTTTGCCCGGCCCTGGAAGAAGTTACGGTATGCCGTTTGTAAGTGGCGCAGCGACTGCTGCAACGGCACGCTGGATACTTCATTCAGCCAAACGTGTTCCGGCTCTTTCTTCCACGCAGTCAACAACGTTGAGCTTTGCGGATAGGAGATATTTTCTTGACGCTCATACCACGCATCCTGCCGATAGCGCAGGGAACGGTTGTAGATATACCGCACACAGCCAAACGTCTGATTCAGGTTTATCACCTGGTCGGGCGTCGGGTAGAAGCGGTAACGGTAGGCGCGGCAAGACATTCACAAATTATACTTTATTTTGTGGGCCTTGCGAAGCAACAGCTTAACCAAACAGATGCCGTCCTTGCGGACGGCCCGCTATCCCTCCCCGGCATGAATGCCGGGGTTTCTCGCGGAAAATCTTGATGAACAGATTCCTGCTGAAGGTATTGGGTTTGAGCGGTCTGCTGCTGAGCGGCTGCGCGACCGTGGTGGATGCACAAGCGCCGGCTGAGAGCGAATTCCCGATTCGTCCGCCGCTGCAGGTGAGTGAACGCTCGCAACTGATGTATCAGATTCTGGCGGCGGAAGTCGCTGGCAAGCGTGAGCAGCTCGATGTAGCGCTGGAATACTACCAGCAGGTCGCCATGTCCAGCAGCGATGCGAAGATCGTCGAACGCGCTGCGCTGCTGGCGCTGCTGGTCAAGGATCACCCTGCTGCCCTGCGTCTGGCGCGGCACTGGCAAACACTGGCCCCGAATGATGATCAGGCGCGGCAGGCGCTGGCGCTGGCGCTGCTGCGCAACGGCCAGGCCAGCGAAGCATTGGACCTGCTGGACGCGATCCGCCGCCCGGCCATCCGCAAGGACAAGCAGCAGGGCTATGCCACGGTGGCCTCGCTGCTGAGCCAGATTGATGACAAGGCGCTGGCCTTGCAGGTGATGCGCCAGTTCCGCGACCGCAACCCGCGCTCGGCCTTTGCCCAGTATTACTATGCGCTGCTGGCGCTGTCTGCCGGCGATCGCGAGCAGGCGCTGGCCGGCCTGGATCTGGCTCTGGCCCAGGATGCCAAGCTGGCGCCGGCGCACCTGTTGCGCACACGCATTCTGCTCGAACAGGGTCAGCGTGATGCAGCCCTGGCCAGCCTGACCCGCGCGGTAGCGGCGATGCCGCGTGATCGCAACCTGCGCATGAGCTATGCACGCTTGCTGATTGAATCCGGGCAGTTGGACAAGGCCCGCCGCGAATTCGCCACCCTGCTCAATCAGAATCCCAAGGACACCGATTCGCTCTACGCTCTTGGCCTGCTCGCCGCTGAAACCCGTCAGTTCGATCTGGCGGAAAGCTATTTCCTGGAATTGATCAAGCGCAGTACCCGGCTGGCCGATGCCTATTTTGAACTGGGCCGGCTGGAGGAACAGCGCGGCGATTATGCGCGGGCGCGCGAATGGTATGGCCGGGTGGCTGATGATGAGCGTTATCTGACCGCGCAAATGCGCGTAGGCGTGATGCTGGCCAAGGGCGGCGATCTGGCTGCTGCCGAGCAGCATTTCAGCGCACTGCGCCGCAATAATCCACAAAGCAGCGTGGCGCTATATGTCGCGCAGGCCGATGCCCTGCGTGAAGCCGGGCATTATCCGGAATCCTTTGCCGTGCTGGATGCGGCACTGCGCGAACTGGCCAACGATCCGGATTTGCTGTATGCGCGGGCACTGGCCGCTGAAAAGATTGATCGTATGGATATTCTGGAAAGCGATCTGCGCGCCATTCTGGCCAAGGATGCGAAAAACGCCCAAGCGCTGAATGCACTGGGTTATACCCTGGCGGATCGCACTGACCGCTATCAGGAGGCGCTGGGCTATATTGAACAGGCATTGGCACTGTTGCCCGATGATGCGGCGGTGCTGGATAGCATGGGCTGGGTGCAATTCCGGCTGGGCGATTTCACCAAGGCGCTGGAATTTCTGCGCCGCGCCTATCAGCTCAATCCCGACCCCGAAATTGCCGCGCATCTGAGCGAAGTGCTGTGGGCTGCAGGCCAGCGCGATGAGGCTAAAAAAATCTGGCGCGAGTCGCTGGATAAAAATCCAGACAGTCCGTATTTGCGAAAGGTACAGGAGCGGCTGGGGTGGTGAATAATACCGCCGCCGACCTCTGGCTATTGAGTTATCACCTGTGCGGCTGCACCTTGTTGGGCGCAACGCCGCAGGAACCGCTGGGTGCGCTGCCGTTGTCGCTGCGATTTACCGTCCTCAAGGCCGCTGCCGAACAGGCTCCTGCACGCGTTACCTGTACTTTTCAGTCTCCTACACAACTCAATTATGAAGCCGGCCAGTACCAAACCTACGACTACTGGCAAACTAAACCAGACGCTCTTTTGAGGCAGTTGCTGCAACTCGATGTTGAACGGACCCCGGAATTTCTCTCGCCTGATGCCTATTTCCAGCACTATAGGCTGGAACATGACGAGAATGATGAGAATGATGAACACTGGGCGGAACGGGAATTTATCGAGCGCGTCTTTGTACCGCTGTGCGGTCTGGATGGGTTGCGTTACCTGAAACCCCAAGTACCTTTTCGGGATTCGCAGCGGGTGGAACGGCGCATCGACTTCGTGCTGGAGGGAGAAAGGCGCTATGCACTGGAGATCGAAGGCAAAACCTACCATGACGGGGCCGACCGGTTTGATCGTGAAAAAGCCCGTCAACGGGAGCTGACTCAGGCCGGTTTTCACTACTTCCCGATCAGTTGGCACGACGTACAACAGGATAAAGCGGAATTCGCGCTCCGTCGCATCATCAAGCAGGATGCCTTGCTACAGCCCCTGCTGGAACCTGCCGAGACATTGGATCTCCTGCATCTGGCTTGGCTATTGGCCGCGCTGCCTCAACGCTATCCAGATGCACAACGCATCGCCTTGGCTCTCCTGGCCCGTGCCAGCGAACGGTGCCATGCGCGGCTCACGGTGGCCGAAATCGGCGGTGGAATGCCGATCTTGACCCTGGCCTTGATCGATACCCTCGGTCTGGTTGAGCGCGTCGCTGACTTTTATGGGCTGTCGATTACGCTGCCTGAACTGGATTTATATCTGATCGCCCCCCGCAACCGTGAAGTGCAAGAGCGACTGTTACATCAGGTCCTGCAATCCGACCGCGAACCCCACGAGCGGCTCGATGCCCCGCACACTGCGGTTCACCTGAACATCGCGGACGTGCTTCCCGTCGATTTTCCAGAAGACGCACTGAGGGTGACCGTCTCCACATGCGTCGATACGCCTGCATCCCGTACCTTCGATGATTTGTCCGGTTGGGGACAACATGTCGCTGCCCGTTGGCAACGCCTACCCACCCAGTTGCCCATGCCGATCAAGCTGGCGCGCCCCATCCTTGATTACTTCGCCCGGCGCTACTTTCAGGTGCCCGAATTAAAAGATCAGCAGATCGACCTCTTAAAGCGCTCACTGCGCGGACAGGATGCTATTGGCATCCTGCCGACCGGCTTTGGCAAATCGCTGGTATTTCAGCTCTACGCTCTGCTCAGTCTCCACGTATCGCTGGTGATCAGCCCACTCAAGGCGCTCATTCAGGATCAGGTTGGTGCGCTGCACCGACTGGGTTGGACTTGCGTGGATTCCATCCTCAGCACTGATGGCGCCGGACAGCGTCAACGGCGGTTGGATGATTTATTCCACAATCAGCGCTACCGGCTGTTCTACATCGCCCCCGAACGGCTGCAAATCAAAACGTTCAACGACGAATTGCGCGCATCGCTGGCCGACACGCCGCTCGGCGCACTGGTGATCGACGAAGCTCACTGCGTGTCGGAATGGGGTCATGACTTCCGCCCCGCCTACCTGCAAATTCCCCGGTTACGGCGTCTCCTGGAAGAGAGCGCCCGGCGCCGGGTGCCCCTGCTGGCCCTGACGGCTACGGCATCTCCGTTGGTCAGGGCGGATATGCTAGACACCTTGCAGCTTGCGCCCGATGACTTGCTCCAGACTGCCAGCAGCGATCGCCGCAACATCAGTCTTTCGGTCCACCCTGTTCCTGCCGAAGCCGGCGCCAAGAGCAAGGCCCTGGCGCACTTGCTAACCGACGACCTGCCACGCGCCCTCGGCCAGCCGTATGGGTTCGCTTGCCGGGAAGCAAACGACGACCGTTACCGGAAAGCGGGCATTGTGTTCGCCATTTACGCTGACCCACATGGCAGAACCACCTTTGCCGAAGGTACGGCCCAGATTGCTGCCGAATTGCGCAGGACACTGGGCTTCTCAAAAGACCAGATTCGCAGCCATGCCAGCCGAGTGCCCAAAGTGTGTCCACAGTGCGGCTCGCATGACTATTGGAAAGCCACCCCCCAGGAAGCCGCGCAGGCCAGTTTTGGGCGTGATGCGCATAAATGCCGGGACTGTTCTGAAGTTTTCGCCCAACCCCAGCGTGTCGCCGATTGGGACACTACTCTGCAACAGCATCATGAAGATTTTCAACAGGATCGATTTCCGTTGCTGGTCGCCACAAAAGGCTTCGGCATGGGCATTAACAAGCGCAATGTATCTTTTGTAGTCCATCATGCCTTTGCCAGTGGCCTGGAAGGCTATTACCAGGAAGCTGGGCGCGCTGGACGTGCTAATCAGCGCGCTCACGTCGCTTTGCTCTATATTCCACCGACCGAGGCTTGTATCCGCGACACGATTGATCAGGGTGAGATGCCGCGCTGCATGACCGACCCCGACAGTTTTAAATTCCGTAAGTGCCCCCACCCCTACAGCCTGAAAGTGCTTTGCGATTTCAGTCACCAGGCGCGTTTTATCCAGGACAGCTATCCCGGCGTCGAGGCGGACTGCGAAACGGCTTATGCTGTCTATCGGCGGCTCAAAGCTGGCAAGCCCTTGGCCAGTTATGATGATTACATCCCCAGCAAGCACGGTAGCGATGGCGCCAACGATGCCTCTGACGCCGACCGTAAGCAGACCGTCTATCAATTGGCGCTGTACCGCCTCCAGCAGCTTGGGATCGTGCGGAGTTACACCCTTCAATACTCTGGCTTGAAAAGTTGGCAGTTCGAGGTGGAATTCGAGGTTCACTGGCAACCTCAAGCCCTGCTCGTTCACGTCGAACGTTTTCTGGAGCGTGGTCGACGTCGTGATGTTGATGACATCACCGCGCCGATGCAGACCTTAGCCGAACTGGCGACGCAATGTGGCATTCCGCCTTGGCCGGCGGAACATACCCGCCCGGAAATCGCTCTGCTTAAGAAAGCGATTGGTACCCTGCTGCGGCGGGTTTATTCGCGGGTTCGCACCATGCGCCTGCAAATGCTGCGCAATGAACTGGACTATGTGCGCGCCGCCGAGAATATCTGTCGGCGAGTCACGCTGCTCAACCTTTTCAATAAAGATGTGGTACCGGATGATTACCGTTGTGGATTCTGTGATGTCTGCGTGCCGGATTTGGACTTCAAACAGGAACGGGCCACCGATCCGGGCGGCAACGTCGATCTGGATGAACTGGTCCGGCGGCTGAACGACCTGCTTCGGGCGGCGGAACCGGAAGAACCAGCCGCGCTGCACGATTTTATTCGCCAGGTTCTGGATCGTGATGTTAGTAAGGGAATGCTGGCCCGGGCTACCCGGCATTTGGAAGGTGACCCCACCTCGCTGCCGGCGCTGTATCTGGCTGGCGCTCTGTCATGGCAAATCCCTGCCCGGCAACGCCAGGCTTTTAGCTACTTCCGCACCGGTTTCAAGGAAGGTCGCCAGCAGGGCCTCACACTGGATACCTTGCTGGTGCTGTTCTATCGTGCTGGCGCGGAGATCGACGCCGAAGAAGCCGTGCGCTGGCTGAACGATCTTAACCTCTGCACGACCGATCCAGGCGCACTCCTGCGCTGGATACAGACATGTGAACCTTTGCTGGGCCGCGATTCCCCCGCTTATCGCGCCCTATACGGCATCGCCAAGGTGCGTACCCTGCGCCGCCTGAGCGATCCACTTCAGCAGTTGAAGACCTTGGCCACCAAGTGGCAAATCCCGCCGACTGGGATGTCCTGCCAGCATCCCGCGCCCTCCCTTCCGTGAAGAAGCGATCCTCCCGATGAATTTGGAATCGTTCGAGAAAGAAGTCGCCCGATTGGAAACCCAACTCCAGGATGCCATTACCGCGCTGCAGGTGTTAACGGATATTCAAACGACCTTCCAGGACATGCAGCCGTGTTATGAACATCTCAAGCATCTCATAGATGAAGCTGCCCGGTTACCTGAACATTATGCAGAACAATTCGCGTCCGCCCGCACGCAGGCCGAAGCTCGATTAGTACAACTTGAAGAACAGCTGAATCAACAGCAGAACCGTTGGGAAATCGCTCTCAAGCAGCATCAGCAGATTCATGACGAATGGCAGCAGCGAACGGACCGTTCGCTCACCCACTTGTACCAGCATCTTGAGATCCAACAGGCTGTGCTGGACGATTTGGTAGCGCAAAAAAAAATTCAGGCCATGCTTGAGGAATCAATCAAGCAGGTAAGAAAAAAACTACAGGATTCTGAAGATCAAGCCCAACAATTCCGGGATAAATTTGCCCGACAATTTCGCTGGGCATTACTCACCGCTTTTATTGGCTGGGCGATTGCTTTTGGAACCTTGTCAGTGGTGCGGCTATGATGCCTTTTGAATCCAATTGGCCAAAGATCATCCTTCTCCTCACCCTGCTCACCGCCTGTGCGACGCCACCGACCACGACCCCGGACCATGACAGTGCCTGGAGCGTCCGCCAGACCCGCCTGGTGCAGCTGACCGAATGGCGCAGTGAAGGCCGCATCGGTGTCATCAACGGCAACGACGGCTGGCACGCCAGCTTTCAATGGGCGCAACAGGGCCCCGATTACCGCATCGACCTGAGTGGTCCTCTTGGCCAGGGGCGCGTGCTGATCGAAAGCAGCGGCGCGGAGGTGCGCATTCAAACCCAGGATGGCCAGAACTGGACCGCGCCCGACGCCGATACCCTGATTGAACAGGCTCTCGGTGTGCGCCTGCCGGTCAATGGTCTGCGCTACTGGATTCGCGGCCTGCCGCAACCCGATTCCAGGCCCACCCTGCACACCGATGTCAACGGCCACCTGAGCCGTCTGGAACAGGACGGCTGGATCATCGAATACCCGGCCTATGCCCCCACCAGCCAGCTCAACCTCGACCTGCCCGAACGCATCATCGCCCGCCGTCAGGACCTGAGCATCAAGCTGGTGATCGAACAATGGACGCTATAGCTCCGGATGCCGCAGCCTGGCCGGCACCCGCCAAGCTCAACCGCATGCTGCATATCGTCGGGCGCCGCGCCGACGGCTATCACCTGCTGCAGACCGTGTTCCAGTTCCTCGATCGCGGCGACTGGCTATGGTTTGAACCGCGTGCCGACGGCGCCATTGTGCGCGATGGCGAGGTCACGGGCGTACCCGCCGAAGCCGATCTGATCGTGCGCGCCGCGCGCCTGCTGCAACAGGCCAGCGGAACCCATCAGGGCGCAAGCATTCGCATCGCCAAGCACATTCCCATGGGCGGCGGCCTTGGCGGCGGCAGTTCCGACGCCGCTACTGTGCTGCTGGCGCTCAATCACTACTGGCAGACCGGCCTGAGCCTGACGCAATTGGCCAAATTGGGTCTGCGCCTGGGCGCCGATGTGCCGGTCTTTGTCCATGGCCATGCCGCCTGGGCGGAAGGCGTCGGCGAACAACTGACCCCGGTGGACCTGGATGAACCCTGGTTCCTGGTGCTGGTTCCCGCCTGCCATGTGGCCACCGGCGCGGTGTTCAATGACCCGGAATTGACAAGAAACGCGCCGCTCATCACAATAGCCGACTTCTTAAGGGGCGCTGGTGGCAACGTCTGTGAAGCGGTAGTCTACCGCCGTCATGCCGAAGTCGCCGCCGCTGCGGCCTGGCTGGAACAGCATGCTCCAGCACGACTGACCGGTACTGGCGCATGCGTATTCGCAGCCTTCGCCGATCGGCACGCCGCCGCACTCGTGCGGGACTGCCTGCCCAGCGGCTGGCAGGGGTTTATCGCTCGCGGCTGCAATCGTTCACCGCTGCACACGCAGCTTGCGCAAGTGCGCACCTGATTTTTCTTGGGCCGTCGCCAAGAGGTAAGGCACCGGATTTTGATTCCGGCATTCCCAGGTTCGAATCCTGGCGGCCCAGCCACTTTCCCAGAGCCAACCGACAGCGGGGACGTGCTCGTGTACGAAGGTCGCATGATGGTGTTCGCGGGCAATGCCCATCCGCAACTGGCCCGCGATATCGCGCACCACCTCCAGCTCCCACTCGGCCAGGTCGTCGTTGGCCGGTTCAGTGATGGCGAAGTGATGGTCGAGCTGATGGAAAACGTGCGCGGTCGTGACGTCTTCATTGTCCAGCCGACCTGTGCGCCGACCAACGACAACATCATGGAACTGCTGGTGATGGCCGACGCTCTGCGCCGCTCTTCAGCAGTGCGGGTTACGGCAGTGGTCCCCTACTTTGGCTATTCGCGCCAGGATCGCCGGCCGCGCTCAGCGCGGGTGCCGATTTCCGCCAAGGTGGTCGCCAACATGATCACCAGCGTTGGCGTTGACCGGGTGCTGACCGTTGACCTGCACGCCGACCAGATTCAGGGCTTCTTCGATATCCCGGTCGATAACATCTACGCCACGCCGATCGTGCTCAGCGACATCCGCGCCCAGAACCTCGGTGACCTGATGGTGGTATCGCCCGACGTCGGTGGCGTGGTCCGCGCCCGTGCCCTGGCCAAGCGGCTCGATGATGCCGAACTGGCCATCATCGACAAGCGCCGCCCGGCACCCAATCAGGCCAAGGTGATGCACGTAATCGGCGATGTTCAGGACCAGCACTGCATCGTCGTCGATGACATGGTCGATACTGCCGGTACCCTGTGTCTGGCCGCCCAGGCCCTGAAGGATCGCGGCGCTGCCTCGGTGCGCGCCTACTGCACCCACGCCGTGTTGTCCGGTCCGGCAGTCGATAATCTGCGCGGTTCAGCACTCGATGAGCTGGTGGTGACCAACACCATTCCGCTGTCGCCGGCTGCGGTCGCCTGCCCGAACATCCGCCAGGTGAGCGTCGCCGGTCTGCTGGCCGAGACCATGCGCCGCATTCATCTGGAAGAGTCAGTAAGCTCGCTGTTTTTGTAGAATGCCCGCCGCGCGCCGGCCACGCCGGGCGCCTGGGGTAAACCCTGAGCGGTGCGCCTGGTCGCGGGCGCATCGTGTTTTTATTTTTGCATCCTGGAGTTGAAGCTGATGAGTATGACGTTTGAACTGAATGCCGAACCGCGTGGCGATCTGGGCAAAGGTGCGAGCCGCCGCCTGCGCCGTGCGGCCAAGGTGCCGGCCATTCTGTATGGCGGCCAGCAGGAACCGCAGCCGCTGCTGGTTGATCACCTGGAACTGTTCAATCTGATGAACAAGGCCGGCGAGGCGTTCTACTCGCATGTGCTGACCCTGAAGATTGCCGGGCGCACCGAGAG
>Ga0116181_1002615_pt1 | contig 14487 bp, 16 predicted proteins | sample AD_UKC075_MetaG_FD_89752 | JGI IMG/M metagenome (GOLD analysis project Ga0116181, IMG submission 89752) | Active sludge microbial communities of municipal wastewater-treating anaerobic digesters from USA - AD_UKC075_MetaG | ecosystem: Engineered > Bioreactor > Anaerobic > Digestate | place: USA...
CGCGCGGTCCTCTGCGGGCTTTCCGCCCTGAGCCTCGGGTCGATGCCCGGGTTCAACTCCTGGGACGTGCTGGTCTACGCCCCGGTCACCCTGGTCTTTGGGTTCCTCATCTGGCGGCGCTACGGGAGCTTCTCCCTGGATGACAGGAGGTCTTGGATGGTGCTTGCGGTCGTGCCGCCGCTTGCGGTCGCAACCTACCTCCCGTTCTACCTCCACCTCAACAGCCCCGGGATCGGGGGGATCGGGATCGTCCCGGCACCCTCAGCCCCGGTGGAGTTCCTGCTGGTCCACGGGTTCTTCCTCGCAGTGCTCATCGCCGCCTGTGCCGCTGATATCTGGAGGCGCCCCTACCTTCTGCTCGCCGCGGTGCCGTTCGTGCTCGTCGGTTACCCGGCCGCGGCCATCGCTGTCGTTCCGCTGGTCTACCTCGTCGTACGTCGCCGGTTCTCGGTCGCTGATACCCTCGCGATCCTCGGGCTCCTGGTGATCATCGCCACCGAGTTCCTCTACCTCAAAGACAACATGGGCGAGACCTACTTCCGGATGAACACGGTATTCAAGTTCTATCTCCCGGCCTGGATTCTGATGGGGACGGCAAGTTCAATCGTCGTCGGGGACTGGCTCCGGAGCGCCGGGGTCGGCCGGCACCTGCCTGCCCGGGCGGGGAGGGTGTTCCCGGTGCTCGTTATTGTGGCTCTCCTCATCACGCCCTTCGCGATCAACATCGACTTCGGCTACGGGAGTCGCACCCTCGATGGGGCAGCCTACCTTCAGGCGTCGCACCCCGGGGATGCGGCAGCGATCGCGTTCCTCCGTGACCTCCCGGGCGACCATATCATCATCGAGGCTGAGGGCGGGGACTACACGTACTACTCCCGGGTATCCTCGTTCACCGGGATCCCGACCATCATCGGGATGCCGTTCCACGAGTACATGTGGCGGGGGGAGGAGGGGCGTGTAGGCAAGCGGATGGCTGATGTGCGGGCGATATATGAGCAACCGTCGCTTGCCATCGACCTTGCGCGGGCGTACAACGCGACCCTCCTCTACGTGGGCGCCGCGGAGCGAGACCGCTACGCCGTCTCGCTCCCGACCGAGGCACTCGAACTCATCTATGATGCTGAGGGCGTCCAGATATACCAGATCCCGGCGTGATACCGTTGGACTGTTTCGTCTAACGCCGGAGCAGGGGCGGAGCAGGGGGCCTGACAGAGTCGTGTAATCTGGAACCGATGGAGTAGCAGCTCCGCAGCCTTCCGTGTGAGGCGACAAGTGCGTGGTGAAACGTCAGGTGCGACAGTCCACCACTGCTGGCCACGCTCATGCGAGGAGACGCGAAGATGACCGGGCCGCACCTCCTCGCGGCGCGGTCGAATGACATACCTTTATCTTTCGTCCTATTGACATAATAGAGCACATTCGATCAGCTACGCTACTGATGAATGATGACGGGGCGGGATACCTGCCCCCGAAAGAGGTGAGTTATGGCAAAGGCATAGGTGAAATTTGAGACTCCAGAAGAGATCCAGAATAAGGCCCTTGAAGCCCTTGAGGTAGCAAGAGATACCGGTAAGGTGAAGAAAGGGTCCAACGAGGCAACGAAAGCAGTAGAACGGAACATCGCCCAGCTGGTTCTTATTGGCCTGGATGTTGAGCCTGAAGAGATTGTGATGCACCTGCCGCCGCTCTGCGACGAGAAGCAGATTCCTTATGTCTACATAACAAAGCAGAACGATATCGGGGCTGCAAGCGGCCTTGAGGTTGGTTCTGCAGCCGCCGCTATCATCAAGCCCGGTAAGGCAAAGGATCTCGTCGGGGAGATCGCGAAACAGATAGCTGCACTGAGAGAGTGAGGTGTTAGATTATGGCAAACGACGGAACGCCCGCAGAAGTCATCGAGATCATCGGTCTCACCGGGATGCATGGCGAAGCCCAGCAGGTGAAGTGCCGGGTCCTTGAGGGGCCGAACAAGGGGCGGATCATCACCCGCAACACCGTGGGTCCCATCAGGGAGGGGGACATCCTCTCGCTGCTCGAGACTGAGCGTGAAGCCAAGAAGCTCTCGAGGCGGTAAAAAACATGGTCGAGCAATATATCTGCAGTTTCTGTGGGGGGGTCCTGGAGCCTGGTACTGGCAAGATGTTTGTCAAGCGGGACGGGACTATCTACTACTTCTGCAGCAGCAAGTGCCAGAAGAACTACAGGCTCGGCCGGGTGCCGCGCCGTGTCCAGTGGACCGCGGCTGGGCGGAGAGCCCGCGGCAAAGAGTGATCAGGCATGGAGCGCACGTTTGTGATGGTCAAGCCCGACGGCGTCCAGCGTGGACTTGTCGGCGAGATCATCTCCCGGTTTGAGGCGAAGGGGCTGAAACTTGCAGCAGCCAGACTCGAGCTTCTCGCCGAAGAGCGGGTTGTCGAGCAGTACCGGGAGCACCTCGAGAAACCGTTCTTCCCGGGGCTGAAGGCCTACATCATGAGCGGTCCCTGCTTCCTGACGGTCTGGGAAGGGAGAGACGCAGTCGCAGTCGTCCGCAGGATGATCGGCGCTACAAACCCCGCAGAGGCAGCACCGGGTTCGATCCGCGGTGATTTTGGCCTTGATATCGGGCGGAACGTGATCCACGCATCAGACTCCCCCGCGAGCGCCGCACGCGAGATTGGTATCCACTTTGGGCCAGCCGAGCTGATCGAGTACTCAAAGATCGACGAGCCCGTCCTCTACGAGTAACGCCGGAGAAACCGGTGGAGACCGACTATCTTTTTTCCACCTTTGCGGGGCTCGCGGTGGCATGAGCGTGACGGCTCCCTGCGCAAGCGGAGGGTAGTTCACGTGGAAACATTGGTGACTGCTCCCCTGCCTTCGATAGGGAGCATCCGGGGTAAGATGCCCCGATCTTATTGATCCCGGTCCATCACGACGAGCCCGCGATGCAGGCAAGAGTGAAATGGTCCGCTACTCTGATATCCGCCCGGTTGCCTTCCAGTGTTCATACTGGTGGGGCCAGCGGTCCTTGTTCGCCATGACCAGGGCCCGCATTCGCTCGAGCATCTCGGCATGGAATCTCTCCTGTTCCGGGTAGGTCTCTTTATTCTCGATGGCTCGTACGAGTTGCTTGCCGAGTTCGTAGGCTCGCTCCTCCGCCGGCACGATCATCGCCTCGGGGTCTTCCCCGAGGACCACGCCGACACCGCCTACGGTGTTCGCGCCCAGGGTCTGGAGGACGCCGTTGAGGTAGGCCACGACCTCATCAGCCCCCGATCCCCCTGCCGTGGCGACGGCGCACCCATACTTCCCGATGAACATCTGGCAGTGGATGGCGTCCGACATCCGGTCGAGCATGGTCTTTGTCTGGGCGGTGACAGAGTTGACATAGTTGGGCGAGCCGAGCACGATTCCATCGCTTGCAAGCATCTTCTCGTAGAGTTCGAGAAAGTCATCTATGTTGACGCACTCTCCCTGCTCGTAGCAGGTCATGCACCCGTTACAGTACTCGATCTCGAGTTTGCAGACATCCATGAATTCCACATCGGCCCCGACACTTCTGGCTCCATCAAGGACTGCCCGGACAAGCCGGAGCGTCTGGCTCTTCGAACCGCGGGGACTCCCATTAATTCCAAGTATCTTCATCTTTTTCTCTCCTTGGTAATGTTACATGACTACTTCGGGACACCTGCCAGGCCTGCTTACGCGATATCGTACACGACCACAGTCTCGGCATGATACTTGCTGATCGCAGTCACCCGGGAGCGGATCGATGGTGAATATCGTCGTCTCGCCTGCCTGGAACTGAGGGACCCGGGTGGTCCCGGTCGACCGTATCAATGCTGGCCCCGTCGACGGGCATGAAACGGATGACAGCGTTCTTCCCGGGTGCATCGCCGCTCCAGTCATACCAGGCAACAGGACATTCGGTGCGGGGGAATGCTTCTCCAGCGCGGTGACGGTGGCCGAGAAAGATGGTTGCTGCCTGGCGGGTAGGTAGTCTTCTGAGCGGTGGGTGTCGCCTCCGGTGTCCCGATACAGCCTGCCGTGGCGGCAGAGCCGATGAGGCAGGCCAGGAGCAGAAGATCTGCATACCTCTTCTTCAGGGAGCGACACCACCTGCATGGTGCTTTATCGACGGGGGGCTATGTGAAACTTACCCCGCCCTAAAGGACGGGGCTTCCCGGCTATCATGGACAATACCTGCATCACAGAGGTGTGATGTAGCGGTCTCATCTCCACAGGCTCAAAGGGCTGTTCCATCCCCAGGCGGTGAATATGCACCGTAGCATTATATAGTCAGTCGCTCATCAGCTTTGAAGCCTACTTAAGGCTTAAGGAACGTCTTCACCCACTTTTCCCGGTAACTTCTTTTTGCTTGCCAGTATCTCAAACGCCCTTGCAATTACGGTTGTGAGGTGCTCATAGTTCATGATGAGGGTCGCTGCGACTCTCGCTTGATCGCCCGCCAGATCTGCTCGATGGGGTTGAGATCCGGGGAGTATGGCGGGAGATACACGGGCGGGATATTGTTGTTGGCGGCGTTACGCTTTGCCCAGCACCGCGTGGTGCGAACTGAAGTTATCCAGCACGACGATCAGCCGTTTCCCCGGGTTTGCCTGCCTGAACGCTCTCGAAAGGTGATGGTGGAGGTGTCATTGACGACAAGAATGCCAGAGGTGTTGGCGCGGATCTTGGTGGTATTTTTCACCATCGGGGTACGCTCAAACGACCACATGCGCTGGGTATTGGCCGTTGTTTGGGGAGAACACTCGTCAAGGAACCCAGGCACCGTGTTCTTGCTCATCCGCGGGAGTTTTTTTTTGAGCACCTGTTCTGCATCCCGGGGTCGGCGGTAATCCCGCGGATAGGGTTTCCCGGAGAACATGCCAGACGATTTGAGGATCCGCCGGACCTGGTCCAGACTGTAGTCGACGCCGAACTGCGACTGGATCCGGTGCTGGACTTCGGCGGTTGTCCAGTCTTCTTTCTCCCGGAGTTTTTCAAGCAAAGCGGCTTTCTGTTCGTCAGTGAGTTTCGAAGGGTGGCCGCCGGCATGCTTCGGAACCAGCCCGGCCGGGTCACGGCGTTGATGATGGGGCGCCGGACTATGAGCGCCCCTGCATGAACCCGGCATCGCCTGGTTCATGCGGCGAGGGGAGGCGTGATCGCGCCGATATCATGCCGTCACTCCCTCGTCGAGATGCCAGACCGGGCGGGCCTTGCCGATGTTTGCCTCTAGGTAGGCGTGGGAAGGATCAAAGTCCTCTGGAACCTCGAAGAAGAGATACCCATCTCTAGATTCGTGTCGCTCAAGAAGGCTCGTGGAGTAGGAATCACCCTGATTGGTTGGTCCCGGGGCTGGCATCGGGCGGTAGGTCTCTCCGGAATAGTGGAGGGTGAAGGCATTCTCCCGCGGAGTCTGGAGACGAGAGTTCGTGCCGTCCCCCTTATGACCAAGGTGGGTCGCTTTTATGGCGACTAACAGGAAGGATTCTCCGGGCTTTGCGGTGTACTTCTGGGGTTTCAGACCGGTGGTATAGAACGATTGCAGTGTCCTGACTCGGACGACGATCAATGAACCTGAGTTTGCTCCGCTGGCATCATCGTAACAGAACCGTTCACCGATCTGCAGGGCGTCGGGGAATGCGGGAGCAGGCTCCACTGCACGACTCATCGAAGCCGGCTCAGTCTCTGGACTGCCAGCATCAGGGGATCTGCAGCCCCGCAGGGCACCGGAGAGGTGTTCGGCCCCGAGAACCAGGCGGCCCAGTGCTTCGTCCACCACACTCTGGTTCAGGGGGACACTTCCGTCAAGCAGGGTGCCGGCTGCGATGAACTCATCGAGGGCTGCGATAAAATCCGCGTGAGCAGACGCTACTCCAGGCGATACGTCGAGGGCTGAAGCATCGAGACGGGCACTGCCTGCAAGGGAACAGATATCGGCTGCCCGGTCGCGGAGTGCTGCATCGTCCTGGATATGCGCAGAATAAACCTCTCCTGCAGCAAGTTCCAGGAGCGGGACGCTCGTTCTGGCGATCAGCGCTTCCAGCCTCTCGTCGTCGTTTAGGGGTTCAGGAAGGAGTACCGTCTCATTTTCTGTCTCGAGATCTGGGAGGGTTTCGTTCCCGGAAAGACCGCCGATGTCGGACCCGTTCACCGGGGGATGAAGCGATAGTGCCACAAACGCTTCCGGGAGTAGTGGATACAGAAACAGGATCACCCCGATACAACCGGCCATAAGCAGTACCACCGCTTGAGAACTTCTCGATACCACTGCCTAGAGTATTATGCACCAGAGAGATATTTGTTACGGGTGGAACCCCCTGAGGCGCGGTAGGCCACCATGGCCCCCTCGGTGAGGCCGGGGGCGCACCTGCTCTCCAGGGAACTAACTTACCGTTCCGCCCCGCGCGCCCCAGGTCAGAGTGTCTTTCCGAGTGCCCAGACCGGGGAATCCGCTCTACCGAGGTCCACCCGCACGTAACATTCGTCGATGGGGAGCGCTTCCGGGACATCAAAGAGTATGTATCCTACCTTCTTCTCGTGGCGGTCCAGCGTCGTCGCATCGTACGGCTCGCCGAGCGATGTCCCGTGCGCGAGCTTTATCGGAGAATAGGTGTTGTCACGGTAATGCAGGGTGAATGCATTGATACCCGGGGTCTGGATCTTGTATACCCGACTATCTCCTTTATGGCCCAGATTCGTAACCCTTACCTCAACCAGCAGGAACATCCTTCCAGGATCCGCCGTAATCACCTCTGTGCTCTCATCGGACTGGCGGTATACCCTGATCTTTGTTACCCCGGCTAACATCAGAGAGATGTCGTTTGCACGGTGACGGTCCTCATAGAGGTACCGTTGCAGGAGTGCCAGTTCTTCCCCGGCGTCGGATGCGGCGAGCGGTCTGGACTCAGGGAAACTGACCTCGACGATCTCCTGTGGTACATGCAGCACCGGACGATCCAGACCCTCGAACGCCTTGCGGAGATGGGCCGAACCTCGCTGGAGCTCCCCGAGAGCCGTATCCACTCTGGTCCCGTTGAGAGGGTCGTTCCCCTGCAGTGTCTCGCCTGCTGCTACATACGACTCGAGGGAGAGGGTGAACGCGGTCTTCACAGGTTCCTGGAGGTCTGAGACCTCAAGCCTCTCTGTCTCCCTGAGAAGATTCTTTGCAAGCGCGTGGAGCGATGCCGCGTTCTCCTTCACCGACTTCTCATCCCAGGAGTAGAGGGCGTGGGTGTTCTGCAGAGAGAGTAGCATGAGTGAAGCGCTGCTGTTTTCGATCAGGGCTGCCAGTTCGTCGTCATCGTAGTCGGGTTCGGGTACGATCGGCGTGCTATTCTCGACAGGAGAGGTCTCATCTCCGTCAGGAACAGCTGGATTGTCAAGCACTTCCGGGGTCTGCACAGAGGTGATATTCAGGGGCTGGCCACTAAGGAGTCGCTCTCTGGCCTCAGTGAGGAGAGAGGAGAGGTCCTGGGTGATGACCGGCTGCGGGGGCGCGGGGTCGGGCGAGCTGGCCGCGTCCGGCAGGGTCGGGGAAGGGCTGAAGAAGATTGCGGTAAAGACGATCAGGGCCAGTATCGTCACGACAGCATCCGGGAGGTTCACAATGAGGATGTAGTGGCCTCTCTAGATAGATATATTTCGCGGAAAGGTTCCTTTCCGAGGCCATCAAACCAATACCCTCTCTTCTGGTTTGATGCCTTGATCTTCATCCGGTCAGATGATTCGGAATCGGCGCAGGCAGCCGCGATACCCGGGTGAGAGCCCGGGCTAGCATCTGGTGATGGTCTGGAGAGACGGTTGCCGGTATTCTCCGAAAATCGGGTTTGATCACCGGGCTGCCTGGATGCAGGGCCCTGGGGAGCGCAGTCCTCTCAAAACGGTTCATCCCCGGGTCTCTCTCTGCAGCATGGGCAACCTTTTCTGACATCCGGACAAATCAAAAGAGGGAGATAGATAGCATGTGTATCGCAATGCCCGCGGAGGTGCTGGAGATCAAGGATGGCAACATCGGTGTCGACTTCGGGGACCTGAGACAGGAGGTCAGGCTTGACCTTGTGGACGTGAGCGTCGGGGACTTCGTGCTCGTCCATGTCGGGTTTGCTATCCAGCGCCTCAGCAGAGAGGAGGGGCTCGAGACTCGCGAGATCTTCAGGCAGGTCCACGCCGCGATGATGGAGGAGTAATGCACGAGTACAGCATCGCCTACGACATCTACACGACCGCACGCCGGGCGGCGCTCGATCATGACGCAAAAGAGGTTAAACGCGTCTCGGTGGACGTCGGCAAGATGGCGATGGCAAACCCCGAGCAGGTGGAGTTCCTCTTTAATATCATCATCGAGGGTGACCCGCTCTTCTCGGGCGCCCGGCTCTCGTGCCGGGACGTCGAGGTGCGCACCCGCTGCTCCTGCGGCTACGTGGGGAACGAGCGGTTTGTCTGCCCCCGGTGTGGGAAACTCCCGGAGGTTGTTGCAGGGATGGAGATCGTGGTCACAAATATAGAGATAGAAGTGGACGAAGAATGAAAGTCAACCTCATGCATGGTGCCGGCGGCGAAGTGATGGGCGAGCTCCTGCGCGTCATCACCAACCTTGAGCACAACAACGCCGGCGGGATCGGGCTTGAGTCGCTCGATGACGGAGCGGTCATCCCGCTCAACGGCCAGAATATTGTTTTTACGACTGATAGCCATGTCGTCTCGCCGATCTTCTTCCCCGGCGGGGATATCGGGCGCATCGCTGTCTGCGGGACCGTCAACGACCTTGCCATGATGGGCGGGAGGCCGATCGCACTCTCCTGTGGCATGGTCATCCCCGAAGGCTTCGACGTCGCCGACCTCGAGCGGATCGTCGCGTCGATGGATGCCGCACTCGACGAGTGCGGGGCAAGCCTCGTTACGGGAGATACCAAGGTGCTCGAGCGGGGTGCGCTTGATACCATCATCATCAACACCGCTGGCATCGGTGTTGCCGAGCGGGTGGTGCGGGACAACGGGCTTAGACCTGGCGATAAGATCATCGTCAGCGGCACCATCGGCGACCACGGCATTGCCATCATGGCCCACCGTGAGGGCTTCGACTTCGGCGGCCAGATCCATTCTGACGTCGCTCCCCTCTGGACGCTCGTGGAGCGTGCGCTCGCGGCCGGGGATATCCACGCCATGAAAGACCCGACCCGGGGTGGGTTTGCCAACGCCATCAACGAGATGGCGAAGAAGAGCCGGGTGGGCGTCGTCATCGAGGAAGAGACCCTTCCCTTCCAGAAGAACGTTCTGAGCGCCGCCGGTATGCTTGGCATCGATCCCCTTGAGGTGGCAAACGAAGGAAAGGTCGTCATGGGGGTCGCACCCGGCGATGCCGAGGCCGTCCTTGCGGCGCTCCGCTCGCACCCCTATGGACGGGACGCGGCGATCGTCGGTGAAGTCGTCGAGGGTTCCTACGTGATCATGCGGACAGCCATCGGCGGAGAGCGGTTCATCGAGGCGCCGATCGGTGACCCGGTCCCGCGTGTCTGTTGATGAGTGGTAACCATATCTTTTTGCGCCCAAAAAGTTCATTCTGGCTGGATAGCGGCCTATTTCGCCTTATCCTGTGAGTCCTGGTATGGGATCGCCGGCCGCACGCAGAAGTTCGCGACGAGAGGATGGGGAGCAGTCACTTTGCGATCTCCCGCGTGAGGTGCTATGGCGCACCTGGGTGGTAACAATTTCAGGGCGCATATAGACGTTGTGGCGCTACGCACCGTTTCCCACTACCTCCGAACAAGCAAAAAGGTATATCAGACAGTGGACGCACCCGTGAATGCTATTGCAGACTTGCCGCTTCTGTGAACCGAAGAATTCGTTCAACCACCTCCGGTTTAAAACCGGGGGTCTTCTTCATGATCGAGGATAAACCACTTCTCTGATATCTGGCTTATGAGATGGATCATCAGGACGGTACCGGTTGCCGGACCGGTCAACGCAGATATGGCGATCGTTCACTTCAAAAAGGCAGTTCCCGGGGCGCACCAGGTCATTACGACCGCGACGGCAGCAGGGCTCCAGAATTGCTACCGCTCCATCGACCGGGAATGTGTCAGGGAATCGGGGATGCGCTACCTGCCTGTCCACATGGTTGAGGTGCATCACGCAGTCCGGGACGACCTGGAGGCATGCTACGGATGACTGCTGACCTGGTGCTCAGGAACGTGACGCTCCCAACAGGCCGCCGCGCAGATCTCACCATCGCCGGGGGTCTTGTCAGGCACGTCGGTGCGCCGCTGCATGCCGATGAGACGATCGACTGCAGCCGGTTCATCTGTCTCCCGGGAGCGGTAGATATGCACGTCCACATGCGAGGAGGAGTACAGGCAGAGAAGGAGGACTGGCGGACTGGCACGATGAGCGCGGTCGCCGGCGGGGTGACGGTCGTGGTCGACCAGCCAAACACCGTCCCTCCCATCACCACGCCCGAACTCCTCCGGGCCCGTATTCACGAGGCTGAGGGGCATGCGATCTGCGGGTTTGCGGTGAACGCCGGTGTCGTGCCAGACGCCGATCTCGTGGGGATGTGGAACGCCGGCGCGATGGCGTTCGGGGAGATCTTCACCGCACCGTCAAGTTACAGTGAGGGGCTCGACCCGGAGGCCACCAGAGGACTGTTTGCCTGCATCCATGCCCTCGGGGGGCTCGCCACAGTCCACGCCGAGGAGGTCCTGGACCCGGCTCCGGCAACGCTCAGCGACCACGATAGCGCGCGCTCTGGCGCCGGGGAGGTGCGTGCCTTTCGAGCCGTCTCCGCCATTGCCCCGGAGGGTATGCGGCTCCACTTCTGTCATGCAAGCACCGCTGCCTCGGTCGAGGCCGCGCGTGGCACAGTGGAGGTGACGCCGCACCACCTCTTCCTCTCACATGAGGTCTTCGAGGAAGACGATGCCCGGGGCCGCGTGAACCCCCCGCTCAGGGACGAGCAGACCAGACGCCGCCTCTGGTCCTGCTGGGATAAGATCGACGTTATCGCCTCAGACCACGCCCCACACACGCTCCGTGAAAAGACCCTCTCGTTCCAGACTGCCCCCTCCGGTATCCCCGGAGTCGAGACGATGCTGCCGCTCCTGATGGCAGCGGTTCGGAAACGTCAGGTAACCCTCGTCTCGGTGATGGAGAAGACCTCCTGGAGGCCGGCCGCCATCCTCGGCATCCCGCGCGCAGGGTTTGAGCCAGGTGACCGGGCCGACTTTGCCCTCTACCCGGATGAGGTCACCCGTATTGAGGCTTCTCGCCTCCACGCAAAGTGCGGCTGGTCGCCATTTGAGGGGCTTGATGCAGTCTTCCCGGAGGAGGTGATCGTCCGGGGCAGGCGGGTCTACTCCCGCGGCGATTATTGTGAGACGCACCCGGCGTGGTACCCCGGGCAAGGATATTTATCATCCAAAGATGTATAATGTATAGCCGATAAAGCGCGCCTTATAGGTCCCCGGGTGATCATCTGGTTGGGACACCTGGATATGAGCCGCGGGACAACCCGGGTGCGCGACAGGCACGCCCGGCATATAGGGTACGATCGGGTGAGGATCGGCACAAGCCGCCTGTGATCGCCGTTCGTTAGTGTCGGGCGACATTTCTCCGGGAGACTCCTTGCATGGAACCCTACGCTGATGCTATCACAGAGACCGGAAGCGGTGTCACCATCGTGCTCGACGTCACAGCAGGCGCCAAAAGAGCCTCGTTTCCGGCAGGCTACAATGAGTGGCGGAAGAGTATCCGCTGCCAGGTAGCAGCTCCAGCCCTCGGCGGGAAAGCAAACCGGGCCATCATCGATCTCGTCGCGGAGACGCTCGGCGTATCCCGGGCCGACGTGAGTATCATCTCCGGGCACACATCTACCTCAAAGACTGTGGCTGTCGCCGGTCTATCGAAATCTGAAATCATTGCGCTTCTCTCGGCTTCTGGAGCCTGATCCGGCGCTGATAGGTGTCACAGGGAGCACCGGGCAGTTTTATTAAAAATAGTATATATTTTCAGCCTAATAAAAATCGAAACCCTACTGAACAATGTTTTTGGATCTACGCTTTGAAAAACCTTATGTTCATAGTGCCATCTTCTTTAAGTAATCGTACTATAGATATATAGTCGACAACCTATGTCCGCGCACATAATAACCTGCAGACATACGGCGATCAGATTTACATTGAAGGGGGCAACATTCCATGTACTCACCAGAAACTACGAAGTATCTTATTCATCTTACCCTGCAGACCGAGGGGGTGGTCGATAAACCTGACGTGGTGGGCGCTATCTTCGGCCAGACTGAGGGTTTACTCGGCGAAGACCTGGACCTGCGTGACCTGCAGAGAACCGGCCGCGTCGGCAGGATCGATGTCCAGCTGACGACGAAGAGAGGAGAGACCAGAGGCGAGATACTCATATCATCATCGCTCGACCGCGCGGAGACCGCGCTCCTTGCCTCGTCGCTGGAGACGATCGACCGGGTCGGTCCATGCACGGCTCGCGTGAGGGTCGACCGTATCGAGGATATCAGGGTGACCAAGCGGCGCAGGATCGTTGAGCGTGCCAAAGAACTCCTCCTCGAGGACTTTGATGAAGGCACGATAAACAGTGACGATCTGCTGGACGAGGTCAGGGAAGTCATCAGGATAGAGAAACTTGAACTCCTCGGCGAAGAGAAGGTGCATGCCGGCCCGAACGTCATGACCTCCGATGCCATCATCCTGGTCGAGGGGCGGGCTGATGTAATCAACCTGCTGCGCTACGGGATCAAGAACGCGGTTGCGGTTGAGGGGACCAACGTCCCGCAGATCATCGTCGATCTCTGCGCGCAGAAGACCACGACGACGCTGCTCGACGGAGACCGGGGAGGGGAACTGATCCTCCGTGAACTTCTGCAGGTCGCTGATATCGACTTCGTGGCATACTGCCCACGAGGGAAGAGCGTCGAGGAGATGAGCCGCAAGGAGATTGTCAAGGCGCTCAGGAACAAAGTGCCTGTGGAGGTCGTCGCCGACCATATTCCTGCCGAGGGGACGGCCAGGCAGCCGCCTGTGCGCACCGTTGCCGGTACGCGTGAGGTTGTTGAGGAAGGTGAGCGGCTGCCACAACAGCAGAAGACCGGAAAAATGAGGGGGCAGAAAGCCAATCCAACGCTCGAGGAGCATATGGCCGACGTCCGGGACCGCAAGATCGCACGCTTCCTCTCCTCAGATTATAACATTCTCATGGAGTCGAACGCCACCGATCTCGAGGGGACACTCCAGACCCTGGATGGCGATGTCGAAGGAATTGTTGTTGACCGTGTCGTCGACCAGAAGCTCCTTGACCAGATCGGGGGGAAGAACCTCGAGTTCGTGGCCGCCCGTGATTTTAAGGGGATCATAAAACGTCCTCTATCTGTGAGGCTCATGAAGATAGGGTGAAGAAATCCACCCGACGTGCAAATATATATATGTTTATATTCACCATTTTTCTTCCCGGGAAAGGATATGCACAAGGAAGAACTGATAACGCTACATGGGATTCTTACAGAGATCAAAAACTATTTCGAATTGACAAACCCGGAACTGAAATTTTCGCAGTACTATGCGTTGAAAATAGATCCTTCTCAGGTGCATAGGAGCAAAATGGAGCATAAATACGCGATATTTGTGCTCGGAACAGAACTTGCAAACGCCATGAAAGACGTGGAGTTCTCATCATCAGGGAGGATCTCTGCCCGCATGAAGGAACTTGCCGAGAAGACGCTCAAAGATATCGAGTATCCGCGGTAAAGGCGCCTGGTATCGGCGCATTCACCCTTAACGCGGTACCTTACTGACGGCCGATATAATACCGCCGGGGCTCCGGCCGCCCCACCCGGTTCTCTTCTCAGGCATGGATCTTCTCAATAACCGGTTGAAATGCTCCCCACAACCCCCAGTGAAATGCTCCCCACAACCCCCAGACAGTGGTGGGTGAGGCGAGTTGCCGGACCGGCTTTCGCAATGTTGATACCTCCTATTCTTGTGAGTCCCGGGGTCGCCCATCGTTCCCGCTCTCATCGGCATGGGCGTCCCGGGATACTATACTACACCTTTGAGGTTGCAGTCCCGATCTCATGATGTTGAACGCCGCATTCTGGTCGCGATCCATCGCGAGCCCGCAGTGTGGGCAGGAGTGGGCCCGGTCAGAAAGCGTCTTTTTGACGGTCATGCCACATCTGGAACATTGCTGAGACGTGATTCACCGGGATTCACCAGGATCACACAAGAACCGGCCTCTTCCGTTTTGCTCTCTGTGATCGTGATGAACTGATTCCAGGCGACATCGGCAATGCTTTTTGCCAGATGATGGTTCTTCTGCATATTTGTGATATTCAGGTCCTCAAACACGATCGTGCGAACCGATCCACCAGCTGCCGGGAGGTCTGGTGAGCAAAATCGAGCCGACGGTTCGCGATCCGTTCATGGATGCGTGCGACAACCTTTCTGGCTTTCTTCCGTTCAGGAGTGCCTTTCTCCG
>Ga0116181_1002619_pt1 | contig 14475 bp, 13 predicted proteins | sample AD_UKC075_MetaG_FD_89752 | JGI IMG/M metagenome (GOLD analysis project Ga0116181, IMG submission 89752) | Active sludge microbial communities of municipal wastewater-treating anaerobic digesters from USA - AD_UKC075_MetaG | ecosystem: Engineered > Bioreactor > Anaerobic > Digestate | place: USA...
GGGCGTGACCGGGCAGGTGCTGCACGCCCTGGTGCCGCGGGTGGCGCAGATCGCCATGAACACCAGCTTCCGCATGTTCCCGGACTCGGGAGCCGCCAAGGGCGAGAAGGGCGCCAAGCCGCAACTGTCGGCAGAGGCCGTGGCCTTGCAGCAGATGATGCGCGGCATCCACTTCTGACGGAACCATCTGCCCATGCGCCTGCTACGGGCATGGGCCGGCTGTCAGGGGGTGTTCCGGACCTGTGGCAGGTGGGCCTTGTCCGCAAGGACCTGTTTCATCGAGTCATACAGCACATCGGAGCCGAAGCGGTTGTTGGCGGGGTCGAAGGCGAACATGTTCCGCTCGTCCGATACGAACTCCCCATTCACCCGCCCCTCCAGGAACATCGACACAAACCGGGCTCCCCGCAGCTTGTGCCGGTAGAGCGCCTGCGCCAGCTCCTGGGGCGGCAGGGCCCGCAGGGGATGGAATTCGGTGACGCCGTAGGTGCCGTGGCGGCTGCCACGCATCCAGTCGAAGAAGCTGTTGCCGTAGCTGGACTCTCCATACAGGCTGATGCCGGGTAGCAGGCCCGGTTGCGGCCGCAGTGAGGCATCCACCGCGTACTTGTTGGCATCCCAGCTGGGGTTGGCAAAAGGGATCAGCTGGTGGGTGAACACCGGGTACTGCGCCAGGCAGGACTTGCGCACGATGGCGTTGAAGTGCTGCAGGTAGTCCACCACCTGCTGGTTGCGGTAGGCATGCCAGAGCGGTGCCAGCGGGTTGTAGTAATAGGACGAAGCGTCTGCGGGGGAGTCGATGAAATAGCGCAAACCCTCTTCTGGCGCACGCGCCGTGGGCAGCGGCTTTTGCGGGTGTGGCTGCGGCGTGGTCTGGCGCTGGTCCATGACCGAGATGCGTCGGGTTCCGAGGTGGCGCAAGCCCTCGCCCGGCCGCTCCAGGTAGAGGTCGATCTGGTGGATGCCGGTGGGCAGGCGCGAAAAATCCAGATCCAGCCGCCACCCGACATTGGCGGTTCCCAGCTCCGGGGCCGCCTCCAGCACATCCTGGCGGCCCAGCCCGACACGGGTGCGCTCCCAGAACTCGCCATCCAGGTAGACCTTGATGTGGTCTTGTGCGGCTGCCCCTGCCGGCGCAGGCGCCATCCAGCCAGATACGGGCAGGGTGCCATGGGCGAAAGAGTCCATGTGCTGCCAGTAGTGCTGCAGCGGCTGGGTGCGTATGTCTTTTTCCGGAGGGTCGATGGCGTCCCAGTCTGCAAAACTCGACCCCAGCGCGGCATTGAGGCGGCCGACCTGGCCAAACCGCTGCTGCAGGAAGGCGCGGAAGCCCTGGCGCGAGCCTGCACTGTAGTCCGACACCTCGTAGGGCCCGGCAAAGCCCATGCCGGTCTGGAAGTGGGGGAAGTGCTGGTGTGTCTCCCCCAGCAGCGTCACCCCCAGGATGCGCGCACGCACGTCCTCGGGCTGCCGGCACAGCTCGGTGGCAATGGCTTCCATGACCTGGCCCCGGCGCTGGCTGATGGTGTTGGTGGTATCGGCCATCGACCAGGGGTAGAGTTTCGCGTCGTAGTAACGGTCCACCGGCAAAGGGCCTTGCGGCGTGCTGGCCATGTTGGCCGGGTCGCTGGCCAGTTGTGCCTCTATTGGCGCCAGGGACTCGAAATGGGTGGAGAACAGATAGAGCACGACCGGGCGTGGTACGTCACGGATGGTCTGCACCAGCCGCTGGATGGCGGCGGTGTCCACCTCCCACTGGCCGGCGTTGTCCCGCAGAAAATCCAGCAGGGGGGCCTTGAGGGTGTAGCCCAGCGCCAGATCGGGAGACTCCACCGGCCCCAGGCTGGCCAGGGTGGCCTCCACCAGCGCGGCGGCGGAGCCACTGGCGCCCTGGCAGGAGGCGGGCAGTGCGGGCTGGCCGGTTGTAGCGGTTGTGGTGGTTGTATTGGGGATGTGCTGCAGGCAGAAGTCCAGCCCTCCCACCATCGGGGCCAGGGTCAGGCGCTCGGGGGCTGCGGTCAGAACGGTCCGGGCCTCGCTGGCCAGCCAGAGCGTGGTGGCACCCAAGAGGACGGCCAAGCCACCCAGCAGCATGGTGGGTGCGGAAGAAGAAGGTGAGGTCGTTTCAGATGGGGTTGGCATGGGTCTGGCGCGTGTGCTGGGCCTATTGCTTTAGCTGATGCCTGATCCACAGCGGTGCTCCGCTACGAACAGGTTCCGTGGGTGCCAAATGTATCCGCAGCTACGTTTGTGTCGTGTCGCTGTGTGCGGCAGGCGGTCAGGTGGTGCTTATGGTGCAAAATCCCATGCTTGTAGTCGGCAGGGCCGCCGCTGTGGTCGCATGGCGGTGGCTTACGAGCCTTCTCCCCAGACATCGCCAAGCCCTGTTGCCCCATGAATGCTGAAGCCACCGTGTATTCCGAGCCCGTACTGACGGACCACGGCGCGCGTCCGCGCCTGGGGGAGTTGCTGGTGCAGGCTGGCAAGCTCACCCACCGTGACCTGGAGCGGGCCTTGTCCGCCCAGCAGGAGATGGGCAATCTGCTGGGGCGCGTGCTGGTGCAGCTGGGGCTGGTGTCCGAGATCGACATTCTGCGCACCTTGTCCGAGCAGTTGCAGGTGCCCCTGGTGCTGGCCGATGATTTTCCGACCGTGCCCCCCGAGGTGGAAGGCCTGCAGCCGGACTTCCTGGCGACCCATCTGGTCTACCCTCTGCGACTGGAGGGGGGGCGGCTGGATGTGGCCATGGCAGTGCCGCAGGATCCTTTCCTGCTCAAGGCCCTGCATCTTGCGACCGGCCTGCAGATCAAGCCCTTCCTCGGCATGGAAGGTGAAATCGAAAAAGCGCTGAGCCAGCCTGTCGATGCTGCCGCTGAGGGTGCAGAAGATGGTTTTGGGGACGATGAAGGCTTGGGAGGTGACTTTGTCGAGCACCTCAAGGACCTGGCCAGCGAAGCCCCCGTGATCCGGCTGGTGACCAGCATCATCGGCCGGGTGATCGACCTGCGGGCTTCCGACATCCATCTGGAGCCATTCGACGACGGATTGCATGTCCGCTACCGCGTGGACGGCGTGATCCTCGACGGCGAACTGGTGACGCCCAAACTCAGTGCGGCCGTCAACTCCCGCGTCAAGCTGCTGGCGCACCTCGACATCGCCGAGCGCCGCTTGCCGCAGGACGGGCGCATCAAGACCCGCGTCAAAGGCCGCGAGCTGGACTTGCGGGTGTCCACCGTGCCCACGGTGCACGGCGAGAGCGTGGTCATGCGGGTGCTGGACCGGGCCAGCGTGCGCTTCAGCCTGGAGAGCATGGGCTTTGCCAGCGACAGCCTGTTGCGCTTCAACGCGCTGCTGGCCAAGCCCCACGGCATCGTGCTGGTCACCGGCCCCACGGGCTCGGGCAAGACCACCACGCTGTACGCAGCCCTGTCCAAGCTGGATGCCAGCACCCAGAAGATCATCACCGTCGAAGACCCGGTGGAGTACCAGCTGGAAGGCATCAACCAGATCCAGGTGCACCCGCAGATCAACCTGACCTTCGCCAACGCCCTGCGCTCCATCCTGCGGCAGGACCCGGACATCATCATGATCGGGGAAATGCGGGACGGAGAAACGGCACAAATTGCGGTTCAGTCGGCACTGACTGGTCATTTGGTGCTATCAACTTTGCATACCAACACGGCGGCGGGCGCCATCGTCCGCATGCAGGACATGGGGGTGGAACCCTACCTCATCACCTCCTCCGTCAATGGCGTGCTGGCCCAGCGCCTGGTGCGCACCTTGTGCCCGCACTGCAAGGAGGCGCATGTGCCCTCGGCCGAAGTGCTGCGCAGTTCCGGGCTGGACCGCTTCTGCCCTCCGGGTCAGCCGATCTACCAGGCCAAGGGGTGCCGCCATTGCCGCGACGTGGGCTACCAGGGGCGTACCGGCATCCATGAGCTGTTTGTGCTGGATGAACCCATGCGCCGCGCCATCCTGGATGGCAAGGATGCCAACGCCCTGAATGCGATTGCAGCGCACACCGGCATGCTGAGCCTGTACCAGGACGGCCTGCGCAAAGTGGCGGCCGGACAGACCAGCCTGGACGAAGTGATGCGGGTGACCCAGGACCAGACCGATGCCTGAGTTCGCGTGGCGGGCCGCCGAGGCCAGTGGCAATGTGGTGGAGGGGCGTCTGACGGCCCCTAGCGCTGCCCTGGCGATGAAGCAGCTGCGGGGTCGGGGCCTGACGCCCCTGAAAGTTGATGACGCAGCAGGCGCGGGTGCTGCCATGCTGGCAGGACCTGCGGGTGCCGCGCCTGCCGTGGTGGGGCGCCCGCAGCGCAGCGCGCGCGGCCCTGTCACCTCGGCCGACGTGCTGGCGCTGACGTCCGAGCTGGCCATCATGCTGCGCGCCGGCCTGGCACTTGACAACGCCCTGCGGGTGCTGATCGACATGAGCCACAAGCCTTCGGTGGCCCAGCTGCTGCAGGGGATTCTGGATGACGTCAAAGGGGGCGTTCCCCTGAGCAAGGCGCTGGCACGGCACCAGGGACTGTTTGGCGATTTCTACATCAACATGATCCGTTCCGGCGAAGCCAGCGGCCAGCTGGCCGGGGTGCTGGCGCGGCTGGTGGAGCACATGGAGCGCTTGCGCGCACTGCGCGAGAGCATCATCTCGGCCATCATCTACCCGGCCATTCTGCTGGCGGTGGCGGTGCTGTCGCTGGTGGTCATGTTGGGTTTTGTGGTGCCGCAGTTTGAAAAGCTGTTCAAGGACATGGGCGATGCCCTGCCTCTGCCCACCAAGGTGGTGATGGTGCTGGGACAGGTCTTCACCCAGTACGGTTGGGCATTGGCGATTGGCACGGCGGTGGCGGGCTGGCTGCTGGTGCGGTGGTTGAAGTCACCCGCCGGCAAGGCCTGGTGGCAGCCGCGTGTGCTGCGCGTGCCCGTGCTGGGCACGCTGATGCTGAAATACGAGCTCACACTTTTCTCGCGCTCGCTGGGAACTCTGCTGGGCAACGGCGTCCCAATGTTGACAGCGCTGCACATCGCTACGGACACCGTAGGGAATGCGGTGCTGCGGCAACCACTGAAGCAGGTCGCCCCTTTTGTGAAGGAAGGGGGCAAGGTGGTGCAGGCGATAGCGGCGACCCGGATCTTCGAGCCACTGGCCATCAACCTGATCCGGGTGGGTGAAGAAACGGGCCGTATCGGGCCCATGATGCTGGAGTTGGCCAACATCCTCAACCGGGATGTGGAAACCGGCATCAAACGGACGCTGACGCTGGTGGAGCCCGTGCTGATCCTGGTGTTGGGATTTTTGATTGCAACAATCATTGTTTCCATCCTGCTCGGTATCCTCTCCATCAATGACCTCGCGGTATGATCAAAAGTTATTCAAGGAGCCGGTGATGGTCAGTTATCAAGAGCGGCGTCGGAGCCGAATGTCTTCCGGCGGTTTTACCCTGATCGAGTTGTTGGTGGTGCTGGCCATCCTCACCATGCTGGCAGGTCTGGTAGGTCCCCGGGTGCTGGGCATGCTGGGCGGCGCCAAGTCCAAAACAGCGGCGGTGCAGATATCCGAAATGGAAAAGGCCCTTGAGGTCTACAAGCTGGATGTCGGGCGCTTCCCCACTTCGGAAGAGGGTCTGGATGCCCTGGTCAAGAAGCCGGGTTCTGCCAACGGCTGGAACGGCCCTTATGTGAAGGGGGGCGTTCCCACGGACCCATGGGGCCATCCCTACCGCTATGCCAATCCGGGTGCCAATGGCGGGGTGGATATCGTGTCTCTTGGGGCAGACGGGGCTCCCGGTGGTGATGGCGAGAACGCCGACATCCAGAATCGCCAGTAACTCCTGCCTGTACGGGTCCGGCGTGCGGCACAACCGCGGCTTCACGCTGGTCGAGTTGCTGGTGGTGTTTGCCATCGCCGCGCTCTTGATCGGCCTGGCACCTGCTGCCTTTGACCGCATGCGGGAGTCCTCCCAATACCGCAACACGCTGCGTACCCTTTTGACGGATCTCCGTGGTGCCCGCTACAGGGCTGTCCATGAAGGCGCCGAGACGCGGTTTCATATTCACCTGGGTGAACGCACCTATGGCGTGGACGGGCAGCCGAAGCGTGAATTTCCCGAGTCCCTGCAGATTCGCTTCATCGTGGCTAACAACGAACTCAGCAGCGGCCAGGAAGGCGCTATCCGGTTCCTGCCGGATGGCGGGGCCACGGGGGGCAGTGTGGATGTGGTGCGGCCTTCCGGCTCCGGTGTGCGCCTGCGGGTGGACTGGCTCTCCGGTCGGGTGGAGCAGGAGCCGATCACGCCATGAGATCCAGGGGTTTCGGCACAGGTTCGCAAAAAGGCTTTTCCCTGCTGGAACTGCTGGTGGCATTCGCCATCATGGCCATTTCGCTGGGCATGCTGTACCAAGCCACCGGCAGTAGTGTCCGTACCGTGGGGGAGGCCGAGCGGTTCCAGCGTGCGACTACGCTGGCTGAGTCGCTGTTGGCCCTGCGCGATTCGGTGAGTGCGGAGGGGTGGAACGAATCGGGCGAATCAGCTGGTTATACCTGGCGTATTGCGAGCTCCCCGTTTGCGTCGGCGGTAACGGATCCCAAGGCGCCTGTGTTGCACGAAGTCGGTATCCAGGTGTCCTGGCAGGATGGCGACCGGATGCGGCAGATCGAGGCCACCACGTTGCGCCCCGAGCGCAAGCCGCCGCCGGGAGGGAAGGCGAAATGAAGGCCGGGGGATGCCGCCGGTCCGAACCAGGCCGTCTGGCGCGCCTGCGCGGCTTTACCTTGCTGGAGTTGCTGGTGGTGCTGGCCCTGCTGTCGATCGTCATGCTGGCGATGGGGGCTGCTTTGCGCGCGGTGGCACAGTCCGAGGTGCGGGTGGATGACCGGCTGGCCCGCGCAGACGAGTTCCGGGTTGCCGTGGGGTTCATCCGCTCGACCATGGGGCGTGTTTCCGGCCAGAAGGTGCAGGCGCCCGCCGAAGCGGGTGCCAGTCCGTTCCTGTTCGCGGCAGGCCCCGATGCGGTGGCATGGGTGGGCGTCATGCCGGCGCGTTATGGCGCCGGTGGACGGTCGTTCTTCCGCCTGGGGGTGGAGCCCGCGGGCGGGGACGCGGCGCTGGTCTTGCGGTTCATGCCCTGGGCCGATGTCAACAGTTTTCCCGACTGGTCGCAGGCCCAGGCCAAAGTACTCGTCGCGAATGTCACTGCCTTCTCTGTTCGCTACGAGGATGATCGCGAGACCCCACCGGTGTGGTTGCCGGAGTGGCCCCATGCCGACCGCATGCCTGCGCGCCTGAGCTTGTCCATCCAGACCCTGCACGGTGATTGGCCGACCTTGGTGGTGGCGTTGCGGCAGTTTCCCTCGTCATCCAGCAATGGTGATGGCTTTGTCATTGGAGGAGCGCCTTCATGAGCCAGCAGCATCGCCAGCGTGAAGGCGGGCTGGCCCTGGTGGCCGTGCTGTGGCTCGTGGCAGCGCTCAGCCTCATCGTGACCGGTCTGGTAGCGTCCGTACGCAGTGAAACCCGCCTGGTGTCAGGTGCCCGGGAGGGGGTCGTGGCAGGCGCGGCAGGGGATGCCGCCATCCATCTCGTGCTGCAAGGCATGGTGGCGGAGCCCCAGCCGGTGAGTCGGCTGACGCAGGTTCAGGTGTCGTTTCGTGGTGTGGCGATTGCGGTGGAAGTCTTGCCGCTGAATGGCCTGATCGACATCAATCTGGCCTCCAAGAGCCTGTTGACCCAGCTGTTTGCCGTGGCGGGGAAAGTGTCGCCGGATAGGGCGGAAAACCTGGCGCAGTCGGTGCTGGATACACGCTCCGCCAAGAGTACAAACGGCCGTGAGCGGGGCTTCGATGCTATAGAAGACTTGTTGCAAGTACCCGGGGTTGATTACGACGCCTATGCTAACATCGCGCGGCTGATCACCGCAGATCGGCCTGGCTCCGGGAAGGTCAACCCCATGGCTGCTCCCGAGGGCGTTCTCATGGTGTTGGCGGGCGGCGATCCGGCACGGGCTGCAAGCGTGGCCGCCGGGCGTGACGCAGGACAGGCGGGCGTCGACACCACTACCACCCTGGCAACGGAGTTCACAGACAATGCGACCACGCGGCGCTTCAGGCTTACCGCACGTGTTCCTTTGTCACAGGGGTCTGCTGAGCTGATCTCCCGCAGTGTGGATATGGGCGACGGCGCGCAGGATGGCCTGCCTTGGCGCACTTTTCATGTCGAGCAACGATTGGAAGCCGCATCCGGCAGAGTCAACTGAACTGAGCATGTCATCGAGCACACACGACCTTCGGCTGTTTGGCCTGGACCTGCGAGAGCTTTGGCTCGACATGCGCAAGCCCTGGCAACAGGTGCACCAGTGGCCTTTGCTGGCCTGGCTGACGCCAGTCTTTCCGGTGCGTTTGCTACAGACCAATGGCGAGGAGTCCATCTGGCGGGGCGGAAGCCGGCCGCTGGCTTCGCCGGGCACCAAGGAACTGGCCACACCCTTTGTGGCACTGGAGTTGCCAGACAGCCTGGTGCTGCGCCGTGGCATGGCCGTGCCCGCCCTGTCCGATGCACAGACACTGGAGGCGGTAGCACTGGATGTGCAGACTGCAAGCCCCTTTGCCGCCGATGACCTGGTATGGGGGTTCAGCCAGCGCCCGGTATCGCAGGGGCTGGTGCGGGTGGAAACCGCGCTGCTTTCCCGTCGTCAGCTGGATGGTTACCTGAAGTCCCAGAGCCATCGCTGGCAAGAGGGTAAGCAGCCCGAGCTGTGGGTGCTTGCCGCCGACAACCCCCCGATTGTGCTGGCGGGTTTTGGTGAGGCGGCCCGGGCGCGGCGTATCACGGCGCGGCGTCGCACGGGCTACGGCCTGCTTCTGCTGGCGCTGCTGGTGCTGGCTGCCGTTGCGATCACCCCGACGCTGCAACTGCGTGCCCGAGCCATCGAGGCGGTGAATGCCTACACCGATCTGCACAACCGCACCGCCCCCCTGGCGCGGCAGCGCGAAGCCCTGGTCAAGACCACGGACCGCCTGACGGTGGTCTCCGAGCTGGTGTCTGGGGGGGTGGATCCGCTGACTGTCCTTGATCTGCTGACCCAGGCGCTGCCGGACGACACCTCGTTGCTGAACCTGCAGCTGCAGGGGCTCAAGGTGACCATGGCTGGCCAGACAACCAATGCTGCCGCTCTCATGCAGCACCTCAGCGCCCAGCCAGGGGTGCGGGATGTGCGGGCGCCTTCTGCTGCCACCAAGCCACTGGGCGTTACCAAAGAAAGTTTTTCCATCGAATTCATGCTGGACCCCAAGACACTGCCTTCGCTGACCGGAGCAGACACCAAGGCAGTCGAGCCAGTGGTGGGTACTGCGGCACCTGCACCTGCATCTGCATCTGCGCCGGCAGCTTCGGCGGCTGCGGTGCCGGCTTCGGCGGCCTCTGCCACACCGCCTGCCGCGGTGGCATCCAGTCCCCGTCCGGCCACCGGAGCTAACGCAGCCCCGGCAGCCGCCGCTTCTGGCGCAACGGCAGAGCGCCCGCATGCCAGCACCAGCAACGGAAAGCCTGCACCATGAAGCGCTTTCTGAGCCGAGAAAAACTGGCCTTGGTTGTCACCCTGGCGCTGCTGGCGGTGCCGCTGGTGATGGCGGGTGCCTATGTTTTCCAGAAACACCGCTGGGCCCAGGCGCGGCTGGCTGAACTGGAGCCCCGCTATGCGCGGCTGCTGGGCTTCGAGGCCAACCAGGACGAGTTGGCCAAGACCTCGGAAAACGCCCGCAGCCTGCTGGGCAAGTTTGCCTACCCGGCCTCCCAGGACGTCACGCAAGCGGGCAATGATGCGCAACAGCGCGTCCGCAGTATTTTTTCTGCAGCGGGGCTGGACATCGTCAGCAGCCAGGTGCTGCCCCCCAAGCAGGAAAAGTCCTTTGACCGGATTCCTGTGTCCGTGCGGGCAGAGGGGCGTTTGCTGGCCCTGCAGACGGCCCTGGTGGGTTTGTCCAGCCAGTCTCCGGCGATTCTGATCGACGGGTTTACCGTGCAGACCATCGGTGCAGTCCGTGCCGATGCGCCACAGCGGCTGGGTATCCAGTTCAATCTTTCCGTGTTGCGGGAGCGTCCATGAGGCAGCACGGTATCCGTATCCTGGTCGCCGCTATTCTGGTTCTGGCCTTTGTGCTGGGCTGGATGTGGTTGGACAGCAAAGGGCAGCCACGCAATGTGCACTGGCAGCCGCCGGAGCCGCTCAAGCCCGACTTCAGCGGCATGATTCCTCCGTTGCCGGAGCAGAAATCGGTAGATCTGGGCCGTTTTGTCGCGACGCTGGAGCGCCCGCTGTTCTCCCCGAGCCGCAGGCCCCCGCCGCCGCCGCCGCCGCCGCCGCCACCGCCGCCGCCACCGCCGCCACCCGATCCGTTGGCCACCGTGCACCTCTATGGCGTTTTTGCCGGGGACGAGGGAGGGGGCATCATCGTGCGTGTGGACGGAAAGCCGCGCCGAGTCCATATCGGCGAAAGAATCGGTGCCTGGACGCTGAAAGACATTGACAACCGGAATGTCACCCTGGTGCGTGGTGGCGAGACCCGTGTGCTGAAGCTGGTGCACGCACGGCCGGCTGCCCCAGCGCCTGCGCCCGCCGCCGGAGCACCTGCCGACAGGGCTGCCAACGCCGCCGCACCAGCGCCTGCGCCCGCTGCCGCCGGGCAGCGCCTGACGGGTGATGATTTTGTTCGTGACCGTACCGCTCGCCGCAATGCTGCGCGCGCCCGCGCCGGTCTGCCGCCTCTTCCCTGATAAACACCATGCTCAATCAACGTTTTGCCCTGACCGCTCTTGCTGCCTTGGTATGCCATGGTGCTTTGGCGCAAACAGGAACAACCTCCTCGTCCAAACCAGGGGTCAACCCTGCTCCGCTCGTGAAGGCTGCGCCAGCACCGTGGCCCATGGCGGCGGATACCGAACCCGAGGCCGCATCCACGGCGGCGCCGGCTGGTGTGTCTGCCCCTGTTCCGTCGCGCGCCCGCAGGAATGTCCCCGCCGCCAAGCCTGTGGCAACACCCGCTCCAGACGCCAGCGCGGCTGCAGCTACGGGTCAGTCTGCAACTGCTGCGCAGCCGACTGGCCCAGCCGCTCCTGCGGCGCCGGCATCCCCGGCCCCTGCTGCCGCACGCGAAGGCGCAGAGTCCGAGCCAGATGCACAGGGCATACGCATCATGCGGGGCAACGACCGTGTGATCGCCACTCCCCGGCTGCCCCCTGCCCGCACGGATGGCCCGGCCAGCACCTTCAAGTTCGAAGAAGCTCCCATCACCGAAGTTGTCCACGTGATGTTGGGTGAAATTCTGAAAACGGACTATGTTCTGCACCAGCCTGTCACCGGAAATGTGACATTGGCAACCCGCAGCGACGTGTCCGCCGACCAGGCGGTTTTCCTGCTGGAGACGGCGCTGCAGGCCAACGGCATTGTGATGGCGCGCGACGCGCGGGGCGTGTACCACGTCGGGCGCCCCGATGCACTCAAGGGCATCGTGTCCGCTCCGCGCCTGGTGGGTAACGGAACCCTGCCACCCGGTAGCGGTGCCATCATCGTGCCGCTGCAGTACATCGGCGCCGCCGAGATGGCTACCATCCTGCGGCCCATGGTGCCCGGCGAAGCCATCCTGCGGGTGGACAATCTGCGTAACCTGCTGGTCATGGCCGGAACCCGCGCCCAGGCCGAGGGCTGGCTGGAGCTGATCAACACCTTTGACGTGGACCTGCTCAAGGGGATGTCGGTCGGAATCTTCCCGCTCAAATACGCCACCGTGCGCGAGGTCGAGGCCGCCTTGAGTCTCATGACGGGTGGTGGAGCTGCAGCGGCCAGTCGTGCCGCTGGTGCTGCGGGGGGCGCACAGCAGTCTGGTGGCGCTGCGGGGGGGGCTGCTGCCAGTGCAGGCGCGGGCGCTTCTGCGGCCGCGCAGGCAGAAGGCAACCCCTTCTTCGGCGCCGTGCGCATCATGCCGATCGAGCGCATCAGCAGCATCCTGGTGGTGGCGCCGCGTGCGTCCAGCCTGGACGAGGCGCGCAAGTGGATTGAACGTTTCGACCGCCCCAGTGACAACAGCACCGAGGCGCAGCTGTTTGTCTACCCGGTGCAAAACGGTTCTGCCAAGCATCTGGCGTCAGTCCTGAGCGGCATTTTTGGTGGTGGGTCTGCGCAGGGTAGTGGGGGCACGGGGGTTGCACCCGGCCTGGGATCATCTACCGGCACCACACAAGGGTTTGGCGGCAATAACCAGAATCTGTCGACAGGCTTGAACAGCAGTGCCAGCGGCGGGCTGTCCAACCGAGGCACGTCGGGCCTGGGCGGCACCCAGGGCAACCAGAACACGGCGGGCGTGACTGCCTCCACGCTGGGCCAGAGTGGTGTGCGCATCATTGCCGATGAAGTGAACAACGCCATCCTGATCTGGGGGCCGCGCAGCGAATACCGCAAGATTGAAGCATCCTTGCGCCGGCTGGACATACGGTCTGCACAGGTGCTGATCGAAGCCATGATTGTCGAGGTGACACTGAAGGATGACTTGCAGTATGGGCTGGAGTGGTCCTTCAAGGATGTGCGCAACAATGGCAATGTGGGGAACGGAGCCCTGACATCTGCTCTGGGCACCTTGTCCGGGGGGTTTAGCTACAGCTTGGCCAATGCAGCCAACACGGTCAAAGGCACCCTGAAGGCGTTGGCCGACAAATCACTGGTCAAGGTGATTTCCAGCCCGTCCGTGATGGTGATGGACAACCAGGTCGCGTCTATCCTGGTTGGCGATCAGGTACCCATCAAAACGGGTGAGACCATTGTGGGCACCACAGCCAATACCGTCACCAACTACCAATACAAGGACACGGGGGTGAATCTGGCGGTGACTCCTTCGGTCAATGCGGGCAATATCGTCACGATGCTGGTGGCCCAGACCATTACGGACGTGGCCAAGACCAGCACAGACAACCAGCCCACCTTCACCCAGCGGCAACTGGGTACCAAAGTGGCGATCCGCTCCGGTGAAACACTGGTGCTGGGCGGCTTGATCAAGGACAACACCACCACGGCCAAGACAGGGATTCCTTTGCTGCAGGATATTCCTGTGGCCGGCAAGCTCTTTGGATCTAATACCGTCTCCACCAACCGCACCGAACTTCTGGTCATCCTCACGCCTCGCGTCATTCGCTCGGACGAGGATGCCCGGGAACTGAATGAAGAGGTTCGGGGTCGGATGGCTACGTTCACGGGCGTTGACCGCCTGGATTCCCGTATTCCCAAGCCCGGCGCTACTGTTGATAACGGCGCCTGGGCTGCCCAACCGTTCAGCAAAGGAGTGACCACCCCATGAGCAGCCGTAAATCCCTTTTTGTAGCAGCAGCCCTGGCTGTTGCGGTACTTGGTGGTTGTGCAACGGGTTACCGCCCCAACTCACCGGAGGCGATTGTCAAGGAGCGTGCCAACCTGCGCTGGCAGGCGCTGCTCAAGGGCGATTTCGACACGGCATACAAGATGTCCAACCCGGCCTACCGGTCGTTGTCTTCTCTGGATCGTTTTCGTGGGCGTTTCGGCTCCGCCGTCAGCTGGGTGGATGCCAAGGTGGTCAAGGTCGAGTGCGAGCCGGAAAAATGCCAGGTGACACTCGAAGTGGGCGCCCGGCCTGTGGTGCGGGCACGCCTGGAAGAGCCGATTGCCACCGCCGTCAAGGAAACCTGGATCCTCGAAGACGGGCAATGGTGGTTCTACCAGCGCCTGTAATACCCGCTTGTGCCGGGTCTGGACCTGCAGTCGTCGGGATGTATGGGGGTGGTGGTGGCGCAGTGTTTCGGCCTGCCCGCCTGTCCATGTCTTATCCTTATGTCAGCGCCATGGGTGTCGGGTACGAGAGAAGACACTTATCTGGGTGGCAGGGCTGGGTAGGCATGTTCTTTGCAATGGTGGTGGTGCTGCGGCTTGCTGGTGGTAAAAAAAACGAATTCCCTCACTTTTTTGCCAGGCAGGTGCGGCTTTGTATGCGTTGGGGTCTCACCGTGCCTGGTTTGGCGGTAGGATCACATGGTTCGTGAACAGGGGATGGCGTCAGGAGACGGCGCTCGATGGCTCATGACAAAGGAGTGTGGTGAAGGAGGTTTGCAACGAAGTAATCCGAGGCCTGTTGTATTTAATCAACACATTGGGTTTGCAGGTGTTTCCGTTGTAAGTACCTCTTTCCCGCTGTGCTACCATTCCTAAGCGTAAACAATCTTGGTAGTTGCGCTTACCAACTTTTTAACTGGAGTTTTCATGAGAAAAAATATTCTCTCTTTGAGCATCGCTGCCATGGTTGGCGGCCTGGGTCTGGCTGGTGGCGCAGTTGCTGCACCTGCCACCAAGCTGGTGGTTACCCCTGAAGGTATCGGCCACATCCTGGTGGTGCCTTACTTCACGGCACAAGAAGGCAACGCCACGCTGCTGAACATCGTCAATACCGACGAAACC
>Ga0116181_1002629_pt1 | contig 14452 bp, 14 predicted proteins | sample AD_UKC075_MetaG_FD_89752 | JGI IMG/M metagenome (GOLD analysis project Ga0116181, IMG submission 89752) | Active sludge microbial communities of municipal wastewater-treating anaerobic digesters from USA - AD_UKC075_MetaG | ecosystem: Engineered > Bioreactor > Anaerobic > Digestate | place: USA...
CAAAGCCAGTTTCCGATTCAGTGGCTCCGGCTGTTTGATCACCCATCCAACACAAACTGAACTGCGGATTACGGGAACGGAAACTACACCCATGACGCCAGAGCGACGACTCTACAGCGGTGAACAGCCGCCCGCGCGCTTCAACATGGCCCGCTACTGCCTGGAAACGGCCGCGCGCCTGACCCCGGACAAGATAGCCCTGATCGTGGTGTCCGATGCCCGCGCCCCGGTCGAGCAGGCCGAGTGCTGGACCTACACGCAACTGGATGTGGCGGTGCGGCGTCTGGCGACGGGCCTGCGCGATCTGGGTTTGCAACCGGGCGCACGGCTGATGATCCGCATGGGCAATACCAGCGATTATGCACTGCTGTTTTTCGCTGCCATCGCCGCCGGGTGCGTGCCCATCCCCTCCTCGGCGCAACTAACCGCCGAGGAGGCCGCTTTTCTGCTCAAGGATTCTGGCGCGCAGGTGCTGGCCCAGTCGGCGGATCTCGCCCTGCAGCCGCCCCCGGGTGTACAGGTGCTGGATTCAGTCGCCATCGCCGCGCTGCGGAACGGGTCCGCGCCGCTGGACTATGCCGATACCGCTGCCGAGGATCCGGCGTTTCTGATTTACACCTCGGGCACCACCGGTCAGCCCAAGGGCGTGCTGCACGCGCAGCGCTCGGCCTGGGGGCGGCGGCCGATGTACCAGGGCTGGTATGGCATGCGCGCCGATGACGTCATGCTGCACGCCGGAGCGTTCAACTGGACCTATACCCTGGGCGTGGGCCTGACCGATCCCTGGGCCAATGGCGCTACCGCCGTGCTGTACAACGGGCCGCGTGATGTCACCGTCTGGCCGCTGCTGCTGGAGAAGTTCCGCGCCACCCTGTTCGCGGCGGTGCCAGGTCTGTACCGGCAGATTCTCAAATACAACGACCTGCACGCATTTGATCTCTCAGGTCTGCGCCATGGCCTGACTGCCGGCGAAGCCCTGAGCGTTGCCTTGCTGGAGCAGTGGCGGCAGGTGACCGGCAAGGAGCTGTATGAGGCGCTGGGGATGAGCGAGTGCTCGACCTATATCTCCACCGCACCCGGTGCGCCGATCAGGCCGGGTAGTCCGGGTCAGCCACAGCCGGGGCGTTGCGTGGCGGTGCTGCCGGTTGCCGGTGGCGATGACCCGCTGCCGGTGGGTGAAATTGGCCTGCTGGCGGTGCATCGCAGCGATCCGGGCTTGATGCTGGGTTACTGGAATCGGCCCGAGGAAGATGCTCTGGTCTATCGCGGTGACTGGTTTCTGGGCGGTGATCTGGCGCATTTCGATGCTGAGGGCTACCTGCATTATCACGGCCGCAATGATGATGTGATGAATGCGCTCGGTTACCGGGTATCGCCGTTGGAAGTCGAGCAGTGCCTGAGCCGGCATCCGGCGGTGGCGGAAGTGGCGGTGACTGAAGTAGCCGTGCGCGATGGGGTGACGGTGATTGCCGCTTTCGTGGTGCCGCGCGATCCCGACGAGCCCGAGGGTCTGGATGCTGCGCCGCTGCTGGCCTTTGCCCATGCGCATCTGGCTGCCTACAAGTGCCCGCGCGAAATCATTTTTACCGACGCCCTGCCGCGTACTGCCAATGGCAAGGTACGTCGGCGCGATCTGGCGCGGCATCGCTTATTAAAATCGGAGAGTGAGAGATGAGTGGAGCAAAATGCGCATGCTGAGTCTGCCGGATGAGTTCATGCCCGCCTGCGAGTCCACTGCCGTTCCCGAAGCCCCAGGCTGGTGGTTCGCCTTCGCGGGCAGCACCCTGCTGGTGCATACGGCGACCGGCGGCGGGACGGTTGAACTGCCGCATGGCGCAGTCTGGCCGTTCGCAGAACAGCCACCGCTGCGCTGCCTGTTTCTGGGGATCCTGAATGGCCAGCCCTGTCATGCGGTTGAGCTGGCCGAGGCGCCGCCGCCAGCCGGCCTGTCATGCATCGGCCTGCGCGAGCTGTGGGGGCGGCTGGACGAAGCACGTCTAGGTATTGCCGGTCAGGCGCTGCAGCTGATTGAATGGGATCGCAGTCATGGCTTTTGCGGGCGCTGCGGCACGCCGACCCAGCGCCGCGCTGACGAACGCGCCCGGCATTGCGCTACCTGTGGACTGACCGCCTATCCGCGGCTGTCGCCGGTGGTGATGGTGCGGGTGCTGCGTGAGGATGGCCGAATCCTGCTGGCGCGTGCGCCGCGGTTCGCGCCCGGGGTGTATAGCGTGCTGGCCGGCTTTGTCGAGGCCGGCGAAACCCTGGAGCAGGCCATACACCGCGAGGTCGCCGAGGAAGTTGGCATCCAGGTGCGCAACCTGCGCTACTTCGCCAGCCAGTCCTGGCCATTCCCGCACTCGCTGATGATTGCCTTCAGCGCTGACTATGCCGGTGGTGAGCTGTGCGTGGATGGGCACGAGATTGTCGATGCAGGCTGGTTCAGTGCCGCCGATTTGCCCGGACTGCCCAGCCCGATGAGCATGGCCTGGCGGCTGATTCAGGACTTTGTGACTCAGGAACACTAGCGGTGGGATGGATTTGGGTACAGGCTTGATTGATTGAGGTGGCGCGTGAACGAGCGTTTCAGGCACAACAATGAAAATAATAATGGGTGCGTATCGCAGGGCTGGGGCGAGGCGCGTTTTACCGCACTGTGGCAGCGCTGTCTGGTAGCGGTACCGGTGGCGACGTCCTATGCGCGGCTGGCGATGCTGTATGGCGAGCCGATGCGCCGCTACCACACCTTCGATCATATCCAGCACTGTCTGCAGGAATTCGATGCCGTCGTGGAGCAGCTCGAGCACGCCGACGCGGTTGAGATGGCGCTCTGGTTTCATGATGCCATCTATGTGCCGGGCGCCCGTGATAACGAACAGCGCAGCGCCCAATTGTTCCGCAACTGTGCCGTCGGTGGCGATGCGGATTTTTGCCAGCGGGTGGATGATCTGATCATGGCCACCACCCATCGTGTGCCACTGCGCAGTCATGACCAATGCTTCATTGTCGATATCGACCTGTCCAGTTTTGGCCAGCCGTGGACGGAGTTTTTGTACGATGGCGAGGATTTGCGCGCCGAGTCCGCTGATCTCGACGATGCCGGTTACTATCAGAGCCAGTTGCGCTTCCTGAACAGCCTGTATCAGCGCCCGAATCTGTTCCAGACTGCGTTTTTCCATGCGCGCTATGAACAGGCCGCGCGGACCAATATCGAGCGCCTGATCGCGCGGCTGCAGGCCGGCGGCTATGACAGCAGCGCCTAGCCGCAATCTCCGTTGCCCCTCGTAGTAGCCCCGTCGTTTCCAGGAGGGTGTGTTTATGCAAGCAAAGCCCAGCGATCTGGCCGCCGTTTTGGGACGTGATGGAGCGCGTGCCTCGCGGATCGTCACCGCTGCGGTGCTGTTTGCCGATATTTGCGGCAGCACGCGCCTGTTCGAGGCGCATGGTGATCAGCGTGCCCGGGAGATCGAAAGCCAGGTGCTGGGTCATCTGGCGGACTGTACCGCCGCGCAGCAGGGCGTGGTGGTCAAAACCATTGGCGATGAGATCATGAGTGGCTTCGCCGATGCTGCCAGCGCGGTTGGCGCCGCCTGCGCTATGCACCTCTGCCTTAAGGCGGACCCGGCGCTGGCGGCGTTGGGCATCGCCATCCGCATCGGTCTGTATCAGGGGTCGGTGCTGCTGGAGGGCAATGACCTGTTTGGCGATGCGGTGAATGTCGCCGCGCGCATGGTGGCATTGGCCAAGGCCGACCAGATCATTACGACCCGCGACACCCTGAACACGCTGCCGGCCGGGTTCAGGCAGGCGAGCCGCGATCTAGGGCAGGCCTGGGTACGCGGCAAGCAGGATGAGATCGCTATCGCCGAGGTGCTCTGGGCTGACTCCAACAGCCTGACCCAGATGGCTACGCCCCAGGAAGAACTGCGTGGCCTGCTGTTCGCGCGCCTGGACCTGAACTATCGTGATCGTCATGTCGAACTGCTGCCGAGTGCGCAGGTGTTCACCCTGGGGCGTGGCGAGCGCAACAGTCTGGTGGTGGATCGCGAACTGGTGTCGCGCATTCACGCCAGCATCGAGTTTCGCCAAGGCAAGTTCATCCTGGTCGATCGCAGCACCAACGGGACCTATCTACTGCTGGAGAATGGCGCGCGCTTCTTCGTGCATCGCGAGGAATTCACCCTGCATGGCCGTGGCAGCATTTGCCTCGGTCAGGCGGTTTCAAAGCACAATCCAGACCTGATTGACTACACCTGCAGCGAAACCTGAACGGGGGACGGGATGCCCCAGGGCGCTGCCTGCAAGCACTCCGCAAGGCACACACAAGCACCTTGCGGAGTTGTTGATCCCGGTCAGACCGGTCGGCGTGGGACCGGTGGTCTCCTGGTTAAAACCAAGACTATAAAACCTGCTTGAGAAAGGTTTGCGCGCGCGGTTCCCGTGGTGCGGTGAAAAATTGCGCGGGGGATGCATCTTCCAGAATCCGCCCAGCATCCATGAACAGTACCCGGTGCGCGACCTCGCGGGCAAAGCCCATCTCATGGGTAACCACTGCCATGGTCATGCCTTCCCGCGCCAACTGCTGCATTACATCCAGCACCTCGCCGACCATTTCCGGATCCAGGGCGCTGGTCGGCTCATCGAACAGCATCACCTTGGGATCCATAGCCAGGGCGCGAGCGATGGCGACCCGCTGCTGCTGACCACCGGACAGGCGTGAGGGATACTGCTGCGCCTTCTCGGCAATGCCGACCTTGCTCAACAGCGCCATGGCCTTGTCATGGGCTTCGGCGGCCTTGCGCTTGCGCACTACACGCTGCGCCAGGGTCACGTTTTCCAGTACGGTCTTGTGCGGGAACAGGTTGAAATGCTGAAACACCATGCCGACCTCGCGCCGCACCGCGTTGAGGTTGGTCTTGCTGCCGGCGATGTCGATACCGTCGATGATCACCTGGCCATCATCGAATTCTTCCAGGCCATTCAGGCAGCGCAGGAAGGTCGACTTGCCGGAGCCGGAGGGGCCGATGACCACTACGACTTCGCCCTTGGCGATTGCCGTGGAGACATCGTCCACCGCACGCACCACCTGATTGCGGCTGGTGAAGATCTTGACCAGATGCTTGACCTCAATCACTGCGGGCGAACCTCCGTTCCAGCCAGAAGAGTAATTGCGAAAGCACCGAGGTGACCAGCAGGTAGAGCAGGGCGACCGTGAACCAGATTTCAAAGGTAGCGAAGCTGGAGGTGATGATCTCCCGGCCGCTCTTGGTCAGATCAGTGATGGCGATGACCGACACCAGCGAGGAATCCTTGATCAGGCTGATGAACTGCCCAGCCAGCGGCGGCAGTACCCGCTTGAAGGCCTGCGGCAGGACGATGTGCAGCATGGTTTCCGTCGAGCTCATGCCCAGCGAGCGGGCCGCCTCGGACTGGCCCCGGGGAATTGACTGGATGCCGGCGCGCACGATTTCGGCGATGTAGGCGCCCGCAAACAGGGCCAGTGCACCCACACCGGCCACGATCCGGTCCAGATTCAGCACGGTGCCGATAAAGAAGTAGAAGATGAAAATCTGCACCAGCAGCGGTGTGCCGCGAATCAGTTCGATATACAGCACCGCCAGCCCACGCAGGGTCGGATTGGGCGACAGCCGGCACAGGCCGGTGATCAGGCCGATAATCAGGCCGATGAACCCGGAGACGAAGGAGAGCCAGATGGTGATCCACAGACCCTGGGTCAGGGGGCCGATCCGCCAGTGCGGGGTGGTGCCGATGTCATCATCGGCAGCTACGGTATCGCCGACCTTGACCTGGAGGCTGCTGCTGGCGACCGTCACTTGCAGCGGCGCGCCACCGGTTGCCGGGGCGATATCGACTGTGCGGGTGGCGCCATCGCCGTGGATGGCCTGCACCGTGCCGGCTGCCGGCGCAACTTGTGGCTCATCGGCCTGATAGAGGAAGTATTGCGGAACCCGCTCCCAGCGCCATTCATAGTGAACGCGCTGGGTCGCGAACCACAAGCCGGCCGCCATGCCCACCAGAATCAGTACCAGCAGCCCCTGCCAGGGCCACTGGGGTGAACGTTTTTTGAGCGGCACGGCGGATTACTGGACGTCTTTCAGCCAGTCGGTATTCTTAAACCATTTCTGCTGCAGCTTTTCGTGCTCGCCGTTCGTCTTGATCTTGACCAGGAAGGCGTTGATTGCCTTGAGGAATTCGGGATCGCCCTTGGCGATGGCCCAGCCGATCGGTTCGTCGGTAAACGGCTTGTCGAGGAATACCAGCTTGCCCTCGCCGCGCTGCACGTTGGCGACCAGGTTATAGGGCGAGTCGTAGATAAAGGCGTCTACCTTGCCGTTGACCACTTCCATCACCCCTTCAGCCTCGGTTTCGTAGGAGAAATACTTGGCCTTGGGAATGTACTTCTTGGTGGCGATTTCGCCGGTGGTGCCGAGCTTGGAGGCGACCTTGTACTGAGACTTGTTCAGATCCTTGTAGGATTTGACCTTGTCGGCGAGATCCTTGCGCAGCAGGATGGTCTGGCCAACCAGCATGTACGGCTCGGAGAAATCGATCTTCTGGGCGCGCTCCTCAGTGATGGTCATGCCGCTCATGATGATGTCGCACTTGTCGGTGAGCAGCGCCGGGATAATGCCGTCCCAGGCGGTGCTGACCAGTTCCAGCTTGGCGGCACCCAGATCCTTGGCCATCAGTGCGGCCAGATCGGGATCGAAGCCGACAATTTCGCCGCGCTTGTTGGTCAGTTCAAACGGCATATAGGCCGGTTCCAGGCAGACCCGCAGGCCGTCCTTCTTAATCTGTTCCAGCTTGCCGGCCCAGGCGGGCGACAGATTCAGGCTGAATACGGCCAGCGCGGCCAGCGCAAGCAGACGCTTTTTCATGCAGGAACGCTCCTCTCTAGACGGCTCGAAGATCGCAATGACGGATGGACGAGGCGCCGACCTTGAGCCGGCCGGCGCATACCGCCGAATACTACCGTTTCATGACGCAAGAGGACAGTCATCATGCGCGCTGCTAGGTGGATTTGCCCTCGTCGAGCAGTTCCTTGATCACCATGCGCGTACCGCAATCCGGGCAGCGGGGCATTTCCTCAATGGGGATGTAGATGATCTCGGTGTAGCGACACCGCGGGCATTCGACCTGCACGGGTTCGGCCTTATCACGCTGCATGGTAAAACTCCTCGCCCAGGGGGCGGGTTAGGCGCAGAGGCGAGCGATGGCCTGCTCGAAGCGCTGCAGGCCCTGCTCGATGAGTTCATCCGCAATGATCAGTGAGGGCGCCAGGCGGATCACGTCCGGTCCGGCCACCAGGATCAGCAGGCCCTCGTCGAGGGCGGCCTTGATGAAATCGCGACTGCGGCCGTGCCAGGCCGGGCTCAACTGGCAGCCCAGCAGCAAGCCCATGCCGCGCAGTTCGCTGAATACGGCAAAGCGCTGGTTGATCCGCTCCAGCCCGGCCCTGAACAGCGCGTGCTTGTGGTGCACCCCGGCCAGTACGGCAGGATCGCTGAAAATCGCCAGCGCCGCACCGGCGACCGCGCAGCCGAGCGGGTTGCCGCCATAGGTGGTGCCGTGACTGCCGACACCAAGGCTGTGGGCGATGGCGGCGGTGGTGAGCATGGCGCTGATGGGGAAGCCGCCGCCGATGCCCTTGGCTGTGGTGAGAATGTCCGGGATCACGCCATAGCCCTGATAGGCGTAGAGGTGGCCGCTGCGACCGTTGCCACACTGCACTTCGTCGAAGATCAGCAGGGCCTGATGGCGGTCACACAGCGCGCGTACGCCCTGCAGGAATTCCGGGGTTGCCGGAGTCACGCCGCCTTCGCCCTGCACCGGTTCCAGGATCACCGCGCAGGTGCGCTCGGAAATCGCGGCGGCACAGGCGGCCAGATCATTGAACGGCACATGGCGGATGCCCGGCGGCAGCGGTTCGAAGCCCTCGGTGTACTTGGGCTGGCCGCCGACGGTGACGGTGAACAGGGTGCGGCCATGGAACGACTGGGTGAAGGCGATGATTTCGCGCTTGTCGGCGCCAAAGTGATCGGCGGAATACTTGCGCGCTAGCTTGAGCGCGGCCTCGTTGGCCTCGGCGCCGGAGTTGGCGAAAAACACCCGTTCGGCAAAGGTCAGTTCGCATAGCCGCTCGGCAAGACGCAGGGCGGGCTCGTTGGTGAGTACGTTGCTGACATGCCAGAGTTTTTGTGCCTGTTCGGTCAGCGCGGCCACCAGTGCCGGATGGGCATGGCCGAGGCCGGTGACGGCGATGCCGCCGGCAAAGTCGATGTACTCGCGCCCGTCCTGATCCCACAGGCGCGAGCCTTCGCCACGCACCGGAATGATCGCCGCCGGGGCGTAGTTGGGAACCATCACTTGATCGAACAGCGCGCGGGTAACAGGGGTATGGCTCATCGGAACGATCCTGAACGAAGGTTGGGCCGGGAGATGGAAAGGCGCATAGCATACCGGTTTTTACTGCGCGCTTAGTGCAGTCCGCAGCGGTGATCGTTCCCTGCGCCGCCCGCGCAGCGGTGCCGACAGCAGTGAATATCTGCCCCGGTCCTCCGGTAGAACGACCGGGAGCAGGGGTGCTGGTATCGGCGACCGTGACGTCGCTGCTGCCTTGACCCGGCCCATCGGTCATGCGCTCCCGACGGGCGTGGGCAGGCGCTGGCCCGTATCGGGTTGCGGGTCAATCCCTGAACATGCGCGGTAACAGCCTGACGAAGTGGAACAGGCCACGCAGGCGATTGCCCAGTCCACGGCCGTGCAGCAGGTGCAGTGCGCCTTTCAAGCCTTCGTAGAGCGTAGCGTCATACGGATGCCAGAACAGGTTGCGCTTGGCAAAGTGCAGCAGTTCAGTGGTCACTACCTGCGGCTGGGTCATCTCGTCAAAGCCCAGTTCGCCATGACTGCGGCCAATGCCGGATTCCTTGACGCCGCCCCACGGCGTTTCCGCCATGCCATGGGTCAAGAGATGATCGTTAATGGTAATTACGCCAGCATGAATGCGCCGCCCCAGCGCTACCGCCTCGCGGGTATTGCGTGACCACACCGACCCGGTCAGGCCCAGGCTGGAATCGTTGGCCAGTTCAATTGCCTGATCCATGTCATCCACCGCCATGATGCCCAGCACCGGCCCAAAGGTTTCCTCGCGCATCAGCTCCATGCGGTGATCGACATGGGTCAGCACCGTCACCGGGTAGAAATTGGCGTGGGCGTGGGCCGGGTCAATTCTGACCTGAGCGAGAATGGTCGCACCCTTAGCCAGCGCATCATCCACCTGACGCTGAATGGTCTTGAGCTGGCGTTCGGTGCACATCGCGCCGATATCGACGTTGTGATGGGTATTCGGTCCCTGGCGCAGTGCTTCCACCTTCTGCTTGAGCAGAGCGATGAACGGTTCATACACCTCCCGGTGCACATAGATGCGCTCGACGCCGCCGCAGGACTGGCCGCTGTTCTGCAGGCCGGCCCACATCGCGCCATTGACCGCCCGTTCCAGATGCGCGTCCGGGCAGACCAGCATCGGATCATTGCCGCCCAGTTCCAGCGAGACCGGCACCAGGCTCTCGGCGGCCTTGGCCATCAGAATCTTGCCGACCGGCACGGAACCGGTGAAGAACAGCTTGTCGACGTGGTTGTCCGGTTCGAGCAGGATTTGCCCGATGATAGCGCCGGGAATGTTGAGGTGAATGAACACATCGGCGGGCAGACCGGCGGCCACGATCATCTCCTCGATCTTGCGCCCGACCATCTGGGTTTCCGGCGCGGTCTTGAAGATCACCGTATTACCGGCGAGCAGGGCCGGCACGATCTCGTGCATCGGAATGCCCAGCGGATAATTCCACGGCGCGATGATGCCGATAACGCCAAAGGGCAGACGGAAAATGCGGCTGCGCTTGTTGAGAAACAGCAGGGAACCGCTACGCACCTTGCGCGGCTTGAGAAAACGCCGGGTGTTGCGGGCGTAGTAATCGACTGCCATGGCGCTGGGCAGTACTTCAGTGGCCAGCGCCTCGACGCGGGTTTTGCCGACATCCTTGGAAATGGTCTCGCTGACGGCATCGGCATGCTCGACCAGGTAATCGCGAATGCGCAACACAAAGCGCACCCGTTCCGCCAGCGGCAGTGCTGCCCAGGCGGGTTGCGCGGCGCGGGCGCGGCGGATGGCTTCGCGGGCTTCCTCGGCGCTGTTCATTTGCGAGAAGCCAACGATATCGCCAGTGGCGGGATTGACACAGACGGTCTTGTGCAGGTCGAAGGTTTCGGGGGTGCTCATGGCGGGCGCTCCTCGGTACGGGGGTACGGGTAAACAGGGCAGGACAGGCGCGGCGAACGGCTTGTGCAGGGGCCGCTGCTCACGGGATACAGTTTCGGTATAGCCGGGCCATGGCAGTATTGGCTTGTAAGAGCTGGCTTTTCTTGCCAATGCCGCGCGATCATCCGCCGCACCGATTTGCCCGGATTTGCCCACCTCGGTTACATTCCAGCGTCCTTATCCGCAGCCGCGACGGTCGACCATGTCCAAGATCACTAAAAGCATCTACCGGGTTCTGTTTATCAACCAGGGCAAGTTGTACGAGTTGTATGCGCGCAGCATTTATCAGGGTGAGTTGTACGGTTTCATCGAGGTCGAGGAGCTGATTTTTGGTGAGCGTTCCAGCGTGCTGGTCAATCCGGCCGAAGAGCGCTTGCAGAATGAGTTCAGCGGTGTGCAGCGTACCTTCATCCCTCTGCACTATGTGGTGCGCATCGATGAAGTCGAGCGTGAGGGGGTGAGCAAGATTCGTCCGGTGGAAGGCGGCGATAACGTGATGTCCTTTCCGCAGCCGCTGGTGCCACCCGGCGGTGGGCGTGGTAAGGATTGAGGCGGTTTGATAACGGTTCAGACGGAGGCGGGCATGGAAACGGCAGCATGGTGGGAAATTCTGCTGGGTGGACTGGCGGCGGTGCTGGTGGTGCTGTGGTTCCGGCCCAGCATCCGGGCGGCAATCGAACGGGGTCACACAGCGACGAAGGATTGGCCGACGGCACTGATTCCGCTGGCGCTGGTGGTGCTGTTCGTGCTGTTGCTGATTGCGTCGGTGCGGTCATGAATGCCGCGCATTTCGTGCTGTGCGGCGACCCGGAAACGCTGAACGGTGGCTATCTGTACGACAAGCGCATCGTCGAGGGCCTGCGCGCCCAGGGCTGGAGCCTGCCCTGTCATGCCCTGCCGGATGGTTTTCCATGGCCGGATGCGGCAGCGCTGGCAGCGGCGGAGTCCCTGCTGAACAGCCTGGCCGATGGGGCGATGGTGGTAATCGATAATCAGGTGTTTGGCGCCCTGCCCGAACTGCTGCGGGCGCAGGCGGCGCGGTTGCGGCTGGTAGCGCTGGTGCATCATCCGCTGGCGGCGGAAACCGGGCTGAGCGCGGCGGCGCAGGCACAGCTCCTGGTCAGTGAACAGGCGGCGCTGGCGGCAGCGGCGCGTGTGATCGTCACCAGTCCGGTGACCGCCCGCACACTGGTCAATGAATACGCGGTGCCCGCCGGGCGCATTGGCGTGGTGCTGCCCGGTACCGAGCCGGCGCCGCTGGCGGCCGGTTCCGGTGGCGATGAGCTGTTGCTGCTGTGCGTGGCCTCGCTGACGCAGCGCAAGGGCCATGCGGTACTGCTGCGGGCGCTGGCCGGGCTGCGCCAGTACCGTTGGCATCTGCGCTGCATCGGCAGCCTGACGCGCGATGCCGGGACTGTTGCGCAGTTGCGGGCGCTGGTCGCGGAGCTGGGGTTGGAGGGCCGGGTGACCTTTGCTGGTGAGAAGCAGCCTGATGCGCTGGAGCCGGACTATCACCGGGCCGATCTTTTCGTGCTGCCGTCCTATCTGGAAGGCTATGGCATGGTGCTGGCCGAGGCGCTGGCGCGGGGCTTGCCCATCGTCAGTACGACCGGTGGCGCGATTCCCGATACGGTGCCGGCCGATGCGGGTCTGCTGGTGCCGCCGGGCGATGTTGCAGCACTGGCGGCGGCGCTGGATACGCTGTTCAGCGATGCCGGACAGCGCCAGCGCCTGGCTGCTGGCGCCCGCCGGGTCCGGGCGACTTTGATCGACTGGCCGGCAACCTGCGCGCGTTTTGCCGCTGAATTGCATCAGATTGGCGTGGATTGAAACCGGCCGCGCGCATTTATTCCAGGATCTCGGCACGGTTGATATCGCTCAGGCGCAGCGACAGAGTGGCGCTGCCACCGGACTTGCGCACCGTGATCTGTAACATGCCCTCGCTGTTAATTGCGCCGATCTGGCCGGTATAGCGGGTGCCGTTGCTGGTTTGCAGGCGCACGATGCGGCCGCTGTGCCGCGCCAGTTCCGCCACCGGCAGCGGATGGAACTCGCGCTGCACTGTGATAGTGGACGGGGCGAGTGGCGAGAGCGGACTCTCGGTTTCCACTTTTGGCACCGGCGGCGGTTCGGGATTCAGCAGCCTGGCCAGGCGCGCCGCATCCCATTTCAGGCTCAGATCGCTCACCGGGGTCGAACCGACTGCCACGCTGAGCCCGAGCAGTTTGAGCACATCTTCGGGTGTATAGCCGGCCAGATCGGTGACATCCAGCGGCGCCGGTGGCCGGGCCAGCACGGTCAGTTCGCCTTCGCTGGTGCCCAGGAAACGCCGATAGGCATCCAACAGGCCCGGGCCGGGGTCGATACCGAGTGTGCGCAGGCGCTCCGCCAGCCGGCGGACGTGATCATCCAGATAGGCCTCGACGCTCTTGCCGGCCTTGGCGGCGCAATAGGTATTGCGGCGCGCGTTAAAGCCGGCATCGCGCAGCACCAGGCGCAGATGGGTCAGGCGCGGCTGAAAGCTGAGCAGGGTGGCTGGGTTGAGTGGCTCGGCCGGGGTGGTGATGCCGATATCCAGGTTCACGGTCGTCCAATCGCCGGTGTAGCTGTCCACCTGCAGCTCCAGGCGATGATCGCGCGGCGCGTAGCGATAGCCGATGCGCAGATCGCTGAGCAACTGCGAGTAGCCCATGCTGCGCCATTCGGTGCCGCCGAAGCGGGTCAGGGAACCGCAGCCGAGTGCATCGAGATGATCGAACGGCGAGTCGGTTTCAGGCGTGACTGGGGCGTTGAGAAACCCGCCATCCAGTGGCAGATCAATCTGTTCTGCCGCTAGCGCCATCGCCTCGGGGAACTGGCCATGTCGCAGCCGCCAGTCCAGCAGGAGCAGATCGATGAGGTTGGGTGCGCTCAGGCGCAGGCTGCCGATCGACAGGGTATCGTTAAGCGCGTGCGGCATGATGCGCAGGCCGTCGATGCCGATCGAGCCTTGCGGGGCCAGGCTGACGCCGGCATAGCTGATCTCGGCGAAGGGTTTGGCCAGCTGCACCAGGTAATCGGCCTGCTGCCGGGTCTGATACCACAGATAGCCGGCGGCACCGGCAACAGCCAGCAGGACCACGACCAGAAGCGTGGCTGCAGCGATCATAAGCTTGCGCATGGGTGGATACCTCGGCATGACGGGGAACAGGGGCGGCGCACGCAGCCGGCCCGCGCTGCCGCTCATGATACGCCGCCATGGAGCGCGTGACGGTCCTTTGCTAAGCTTGCGCCGGTTTTGCGGGCGCCATGGCCGCAGCGATTGCACCGAAGGTCCGCGTATCCACCAGAGAGATGTCGTCCATGAATTTCGCGCAGATCGGCCTCCAGGTGCCGACGCTCCTGTTGCCCCGGCCGGGTGTGGATCTTACCCGCTGGGCGGTGGTCGCCTGCGACCAGTATACCTCGCAGCCGGATTACTGGGCGCGGGTCGAGGCCTGCGTGGGCGAGGCGCCTTCGACGCTACGCCTGATGCTGCCGGAAATTTACCTGGGCGCTGCCGACGAAGCGCAGCGTATCGCGGCGATCCAGGCCACCATGCAGCGCTATCTGCACGAAGGTGTGCTGCAGCCGCAGCCGCCCGGTCTGTTGCGGATCGAGCGCGAAACCGCGCGCGGGCGCACGCGGCGCGGCCTGATCGCGGCCCTGGATCTGGAGCACTACGATTTCAACGCGGGCGCCCGCACCCTGATTCGGCCCACCGAAGGCACCATTCTCGAACGGCTGCCGCCCCGGGTGCGGGTGCGCGCACAGGCACCGCTGGAATTGCCACACGTCATGGTGCTGATCGATGACCCCGAGTGCAGCGTTATTGAGCCGCTGTTCGCTGAGCCGCAGGAGCCACTCTACGACGCGCCGCTGATGCTCGACAGCGGCCGGGTGCGCGGCTGGCGGGTTGATCATCCGCTGCTGATCCAGTGGGTCGCCGAGCAGCTCAGCCGGCTGGCCGACCCGGCGACCTTCAACGCCCGCTACGGGGTGCACGATGAGCCGGTGCTGCTGTATGCCATGGGCGATGGCAACCATTCCTTCGCGACCGCCAAGACCATCTGGGACGAGATCAAGCGCAGCGCGCCG
>Ga0116181_1002630_pt1 | contig 14452 bp, 12 predicted proteins | sample AD_UKC075_MetaG_FD_89752 | JGI IMG/M metagenome (GOLD analysis project Ga0116181, IMG submission 89752) | Active sludge microbial communities of municipal wastewater-treating anaerobic digesters from USA - AD_UKC075_MetaG | ecosystem: Engineered > Bioreactor > Anaerobic > Digestate | place: USA...
CATCAGCTCGTCGGCGAGTTTCTCAAGATCCGCCCGTACGCTCTCGAGCTCGGCACCCTCGGGCGCGTGCCCGGTGAGCAGAGCCTCGAACAGCTCACCACCCGCCATGGGGGCCTCGCGAGTCTCAGTGGTGAAGCGGTCGATGCTGATCCCATGCCGCGAGAGCACGGCGGTGACGTCACGCACGATGCCTGGCCGGTCGTTGCCCACGAGGTCGAGGGTGACGGTGGCTCCCGCGTCCGTACGGTCTGCGGCTGGCTGGATCGCCTCGTACACCGCGATCTCCAGCCCAGGGAAGGCCGCGAGCGACTCGACCAGCCCGGCCCGCTGATCGTCAGCAACCGAGACGACCACGATGCCGGCGAACTTGCCCGCAAGCTCGGCGAGCTGGCTCCGTTCCCAGTTGCCGCCGCGGGCTGACACCGCCTCTGCGAGCGCGTTGACGAGGCCGGCGCGGTCGTCGCCGATGACGGTCAGAACAAGGGTGGCCACAAGGGCATCGTACGGCGCTCAGCTCTCCGCAGGGGCGTCGTGCCGGCGGCGAGCGGGACGGCGGTACTCGCGGTAGTCGGCGAGCAGCCACGGCCAGTCGGTCTGGATGACGTCGGCGCCCAGGTCGAAGATCGGCCCCCAGCCAGCCTCAGAGCCCTCCAGGATCGCCCGCTCATCGCACAGCCCCGGGAAGCACTGCACCGCGATCGGCAGCACCTCCGCGTTGACCAGCACGAAGACGCCACGCTCGTGGAGGGCGGCGAAGGTGGCGGCACGGGTGAACGGGGACCCTTCGACAAGCTCAGGGACCGGGACTGCGGGGGCCGGGGTCGCGGCTGCCCCTTCGACGGGTCCGGGGGCCGAGGAGGGGGTGGGGGCGATCACCTCGACGCCGACGAGGTTGAGGTCGTCGCGGTCGAGGTAACGCTCGGCCTCCTCGACGGTGAAGCAGATCGGCATGAACGGGAACTTCACCGGGTGGGCGGCCAGCAGTTCGATGGCGTCAGCGTTGCGGGCGTGACACTTGAGCAGCAGCTGGGGCGTCATGTCGAGCGCCGCCAGCTCGTCGAGCACGTCCGGCCACCACCACCACGACCGGTCAATGTTGAACATCACCGCGCCACGAGACGCCGACCGAAACGGCGCCAACAGCTCAGCCAGGCGCTCCAGTCGCACCGTACGACCCGGTCGGTCGAGCCAGCGGTACGACATCTCCTCGATCGCCGCAGCCGGCATCCGAGTGAGGTTGATGTCAGTGGTCAGGTGCTGGCCCTCAATGCCGTCATGGTGCACGAAGTACTCACCATCGCTCGACCCAGTGACGTCGATCTCGACGATGTCAGCCCCCGAACGCACCGCCGCAAGCACCGCGCCGGTGGTGTTCTCCGCGATGCTGCCCGCGGCCGTTCCCCGATGGGCCATCACCAGCGTGCCCGCCTCGGCGAACCGGCGGTTGAGCTGGGCGTTGATCTCGGCGTACCGCGGCTTCCCAAACGTCACCGCGACAGCGTAACCGGCTGACCCGGCTGGGCTCGGGACGGTGTTCCCGTGTGGGCTGCCGCGGGTAGGGTTGAGAACCAAAAGGGGGGCAAATGACGACCACCACACCCGCGACGCCCAGCACCACGTCGACCCCGCCGAGGGCGGTCACAGTTCCGCCTGTGCCGTACCGCAGCCGTGCGCTCGCCAGATCGTACGGGGCGGGGCTCCGGATGCTGCTTCGGCGCATGCCCGTACAGGTGCGCTACCCCAGTGGTGTGACCATCGGCGGCGGAGACGCACGCTCACCGCTGCTCCTAGCCGTACGGCCCGATGCGCTGGCTCTCAGGCTGGCCCACCACCCCTCGATCGGCCTTGGCGAGGCCTACATGGCTGGCGACTGGGAGATGGCTCGCGGCTCCGACCTCTGCGACGCGATGGTGCCGTTCGCGACCCTGCTCGAGAAGCGGATGACGCCGATCTTCACCGTCGCCAAGGTGTTCGACCGCCACAACCCGTTCCAGCGGCGCAACGACCCAACGGGCGCCCGCGAGAACATCGCCGACCACTACGACCTCGGCAACGACCTGTTCGAGGCGTTCCTCGACGAGACGATGACCTACAGCTCAGCCCTCTTCGACGACACCCGGCCGTGGGCGGACCAGCCCCTCGCCGAGGCGCAGCGCCGCAAGGTCGACGCGGTCCTCGACGCCGCTGGCGTGGGTGAAGGCACGCGCGTCCTTGAGATCGGTACGGGCTGGGGCGAGCTCACCCTCCGAGCCGCAGCGCGAGGGGCTCACGTCACGTCGCTGACCCTCTCCACCGAACAGCTCGCACTCGCGCAACAGCGCGTCGACAAGGCCAGACTCGCGGACCAGGTCGACATCCGGCTGCAGGACTACCGGCTGGTCGACGGCACGTACGACGCCGTCGTCAGCGTGGAGATGATCGAAGCCGTCGGCGCCGAGTTCCTGCCCAGCTACTTCCAGACCATCCACGACCGCCTCGCCCCCGGGGGCCGGGCGGCGATCCAGGCGATCCTGACCAGCGACACCCAGTACGAGTTGACGAAGGGTGGCGTGAGCTGGATCAGCCGTTACATCTTCCCTGGCGGACTCGTCCCCTCCCTGGGGGCCATCTCCACCGCCCTGCCGCACGGGCTCCAGCTCACTCACGACCGCCGCTTCGGGCCGCACTACGCCGAGACGCTACGCCGCTGGCGCCGTACGTTCGACGACGCCTGGCCGGCGCTGTCGGAGTCGTACGGAGACGTCTTCCGCCGCATGTGGGACTTCTACCTGGCCTACGCCGAGACCGGCTTCCGGGCGGGGATCCTGGACGTGGCGCACCTGACGTTCAGGAGGCAGCTTTGAACTGGGGGGCTACGCCCCCCCCGACCCCCAGGCGCTCTGACTTGCTCCCTCCGCCAACACCCGCGCGAAGCCGTCCAGGGTGAAGTGACGTGCAGTGCTACCCCGGCACAGGGCAGCGCGGTTACCGCCTCCGGTCACCGAGTCAGCCGTACCGGACACGCTTGCGATGCGCATGGAAGTGCCGAGACCAGAAACATTAGACAAACCTTTGACGCACCCTGGGCGGGTGTCTAGGTTTCAGAGCATGCACCCGGCTGGCCACATCGCGATCATCGGCTCTGGTGTGGCCGGGTTGACCGCTGCCCACCTGCTGTCGCGGCGTTTCGCCGTGACCTTGTATGAGGCCGACTCTCGGCCGGGCGGTCATGCACACACCCACGACATCGACGGCACCCCGGTCGACACCGGGTTCATCGTGTTCAACGACCGGACGTACCGGACCCTGATCCGGCTGTTCGGCGAGCTGGACGTGCCGGTGCAGCGCAGCGACATGAGCATGTCGGTGACCGACGAGCGGACGAGGATCGAGCTGGCCGGCGGTCGCGGGCTGGGTGGGCTGATCGGGCGGCCGCAGCAGATCGTCAAGTCCGAGCACCGGTCCGTCCTGGCGACTGTTCCTCGGATGCACCGGCTGGCCAAGAAGTTCCTCGCCGAGACCGCACCCGACGACACCACGACGTACGGGGAGTTCCTCCGCGAGGCGCGGATCTCCGAGGCAGCGATCCGGCTCTACGCCGTACCCGTGGTCGCCTGTGTCTGGTCGATGCCCGCCCCTGGCCCCGATGGCCGCGACGGCGTCTTCTCGTACCCCGCCCGCTACCTCTTCCAGTTCCTCGACCACCACGGCCTGCTCGACCTCGTCGGCGCGCCACCCTGGTACACCGTGAAGGGTGGATCGCGCACCTACGTGCGGAAGATCCTCGATAGCCTCCCCGACGTGAGGCTCGGATCCCCGGTGACCTCGGTCCGCCGTACGGCAGAGGGCGCCGAGGTGATCGCTGGCGACCAGCGGAGCTCGTACGACCGCGTCGTCATCGCGACTCATCCCGACCAGGCGCTGCGGCTGCTCTCCGACGCCACCGACACTGAGCGCGACGTGCTGGGCTCGTTCCGCTATGCCCGCAACGAGACGGTGCTGCACACAGACGCGTCGCTGCTGCCCCGGACGCCGTGGGTACGGGCCTCGTGGAACTACCGGATCACCGACCGTTCGGAGCCGCTGGCCACCTACTGGATGAACCGGCTGCAGCGCCTCGACCGGAGCAAGCCGCTGCTGGTCACCCTCAACGGCGCCGACCGGGTCGACCCACGGTCAGTGCTGGCGGTGATGGACTACGAGCATCCGCAGTACGACGTCGCGACCGTACGAGCACAGCGACGCCTCCCGTCCCTGCGCACGAACGTGACCGCCTTTGCCGGCGCCTACCACGGCTGGGGATTCCACGAGGACGGTGCCGCCAGCGGTGCCGCCGTGGCCCGAGCCTGGGGGGTGCCCTGGTGAGTCGCCCTGCGCCGCCGCTGCCCTCCCTCGTGGTGGGCACGGTGGCGCACGTGCGGCATCAGCCGAAGCCGTACGAGTTCACCCACGCCCACACCAGCTGGCTGGTCGACCTGGACGAACCACCTCAGCACGGTTGGGCGATGCGGCTGGTGGCAGACCTCCGCTCGTCCGACCACTACGCGGGCGCGCCGACGTTCGCCGACTTGAAGGCGTCCGTCCTGGCCACGCTCAGCGAGGCCGGGGTCGACGTCAGCGGAGTCGCGAGGGTGGTGATGCTCGCGCACGCGCGGTCGTTCGGCTTCGTGTTCGACCCGATGACCGCCTACTGGGCACTCGCCGCCGATGGATCCGTCGTCGCGGTGGTGATCGAGGTGCACAACACGTTCGGGGAGCGCGTGGCCTACCCGGTCGTCCTCGACGAGCGTGGCCGCGGCCGAATGGAGAAGTCTCTGTTCGTCTCACCGTTCAACGACCGCGAGGGCTGGTATGACGTACGGCTGAGGCTCGACGCCGACCGGGTCGAGGTCTGGATCCGCCTCGACCGAGGCGAGGGTCCGGTGGTGACCGCCTCGGTGGCTGGCAAGCCCGTCCCGGCCGCTACCGACGAAGCCCGGCGCGCGCTGGTCCGCAGCGCCCTGATGCCTTGGCGGGTCTGGGCCCTGATCCACGTCCACGCCCTCCGGCTGTGGCGAAGAAGACTCCCGACCTATCCGCTTCCGGGCCAGCAGCCAAGAAGGGATCATCCCCGCCCCGAGCGAGCCAGTGTCGCCTCAACGCGCATCGGAAGCACGTCCCACCGGGCTGACGTGGAGAACGGAGCCGACAGCCACGCCGCCGCCCACCCACAGCCAACCCCCACCTCACCTCACAGCGCACCACCTTGCGTGGCTGACGGCGCAGAGAGCCACGTCAGAGCGCCTGGGGGTCTGGGGGCGAAGCCCCCCAGTTCAACACCGGCTCACCCCCACCAGGAGATCTCCCATGCCTAAGTCCATGACCAAGGTGCTGCACGTCACCGTCACCACCGCGGCCGGTCCCGCGACCGTACGGGACTACCTCCGCGACTTCACCCACGCCACCGAGTGGGACTCCGGCACCGAGTCGTGTGTCCGTACGTTCGGCAACGGCGGCGTCGGCACCGTCTATCGGAACGTGTCGCGGTTCGGCGGCCAGAAGGTGCAGCTCGACTACACCGTCGAGCGCGACGAACCGGAGGTGTTCGAGATCGTGGGCCGGGCGAAGGGCACGGTGGGTCGCGACACCATCACGTTCACCCCGGCAAGCGGTGGGACGAAGGTCGACTACCACGCTGACTTCTCCCTCGACGTGCCCTGGTTGATCCGGCCGGTCGTCTCGTTCCTGCTGGACCGGCTCGCTCGCGACACCCAGGCGTCCCTGCAGGCGGCACTCGACCGGCTCCCGAGATGACCGCCGCTGGGGTCGTCGCCGGGATCATCGATACCGCTCTCGACCGCAGCATCGTCGGCGGCTATACGTGGATCGGTCATGCCGTACGTCGCCGCCTCCCCACGTGGCCTGACGACCCCCGACCGGACGCCCTGTCGGGTCGCCACGTCATCGTCACGGGCGCCTCGTCGGGTCTGGGTCTGGCGACCGCTGCCGCGCTCGTCTACCTCGGCGCCCATGTGCACTGCGTCGTACGAGACACCGACAAGCAGAGCTTGGTCGGGCAGCGGATCGGTAGCCAGTCGTCGTGGACCGCGTGGCAGTGCGACCTGGCCGATCTCGACTCCGTACGGCGGTTCAGCGCCGATTTCCTCGCGGCCGGGCATCAGCCGGCGGGGATCGTCCACAACGCCGGGATCATGCCCGCCGAGCGGACCCTCACTGCCGCTGGCCACGAGCTGTCGATGGCGGTTCACGTGCTCGCGCCGGTGCTGATGACCGACCTACTCCTGCCTGCCCTCGCGCCTGATGCGCGGGTGCTGTTCATCACGTCGGGTGGGATGTACGCCCAGAAGCTGCGCCTCGATGACCTGGCCTATGTGGAGACGCCGTACCGACCGTCGGTCGCGTACGCGCGCAGCAAGCGAGCCCAGGTTGAGCTGCTCGGGCCACTGCAGTCGCGGTGGCCCGGGCTACGGGTGTACGCCACGCATCCGGGCTGGGCGCAGAGTCCTGGGCTCGACGGCAGCCTGCCGGGCTTCAGCCGTCTGCTCCGGCCCTGGCTACGGCGCGGCAGCGCGGCCATCGATACGACCACCTGGCTGCTCGCCACGGACGACGCCCCACCAGGCGGTGGCCTGTGGCACGACCGCCGCCAGCGGCCGACGTCGTACCTGCCTTTCACCCGTACGACAGCCGCGCAGCGGCAACGCCTGATGGCGTGGGTGGACGAGCAGATCGGCGACCTCACGCCAGGTCCTTGAGTCCGTCCGGGCGCCGGTGCGAGAGCGGCGGCTCCCCCGGCACTGAGCTGTCCTCTCCCTCGGCCCCTGAGCCTGTCGATGGGGCGGGCCGGCCAACACCGGTCCCTGAGCTTGTCGAAGGGCCGACCGGTTACCTCGCGATACGTACAGCCTCGGGGAACCGCTATCTGGGCTTGACCGGGCTGTACGTATCGCGAAGGTACGCCACCAACGGCCACAGAACCCGGCGGCCAAGGCCAATCCCCGGTGAGGGACCCTCGACGAGCTCAGGGACCGAAGCGGGGCACGCTCAGCGACCCTGTGCCCCCGCATCCGATCAGCGGCGGCGCCGCTGCGCCCGTACCAGCTCTGCCACCTGCGCGGCGGCGTCGACCAGGCTGGGCGCAAGCACGTGGGCACCCATGGTCTTCACCGCCGTGGGGTCGACACCCGCGCCGCCGAACGCGACGGTGTGACGGCTGACGAGCGGTGCCAGGTCTGATCCGAGGGCCGTCATCGGCTCTCCCCGGACGACGGCCAGCACCACAAGGTCGGGGCGGATCTGGTCAGCGGCCCGGATGATGTCGACCGCGGGGGTGTCCTGGCCGAGGTACGACACCCGCCAGCCCCGCCTCGCCAACAGCAGACCGAAGGCCAGCAGAGGGATGTCGTGGGTCTCCCCCGGCACGCACGACAGCAGGACCCGCGGCCCGGCGCCGTGGCCCCACGTACCGGTCCGGGCAGCGAGGCGACGTCGGACCAGCTCGCTCGAGAAGTGCTCCTGGGCGACGGCGAGCCGCCCCTCGGCCCAACGCTGACCGACCGCGTTCAGGAACGGCATCAGCACATCGCCGACAGCCGTCTCCAGCGGCAGCGAAAGGGTCTGGTCGAGGGCGACCTGGGCGGCCGGTTCATCGAAGTCGGCCGTGGCCAGCAGCAGGCGAGCGACCAGCACCTGAGGTGAGCCGACGGCCGCCGACTCGGCTTCGCTGGTCCGTTCGGCGCTCAGCACCTTCTCGACTGCGTCCGAGGCCGGCACGCCGCGCTTCCGCAGGGCCAGCACTGCCCGGACGCGCCGTTCGTCAGCCGACCCGTACAACCGGTAACCGGATGCCGTGCGCTCAGGCCGCAGCAGCCCGTACCGCTTCTCCCAGGCACGAAGGACGTGGGGAGTGACCCCGACGCGTTGGGCGAGCTGCCCGATCCTCATGCCTTCCGTGTCCATGATCTGACCACCCTAACCGCGTTCCGCGACCTTGGACAGACCTTCGACACGGAGAGGTGGGTCGTACGGGCTGACAAGCAGTGAATGCGGTCCCCGAACCGGCCGCCGATACTGTGATCCGGTGACCCCGTCCCCACGCCAGCCCTTGACGCGCGACGAGCTGGGTCGGGCTCAGCGCCTGATCACTACCCTTCATGCCGGCTACGCCACCAAAGTGGTCGGGCAGTCCAACCTGACCCGCGCACTGCTGGTGACGCTGCTCTGCCGCGGGCATGTACTGCTCGAGTCGGTGCCCGGTCTGGCCAAGACCCTCGCCGCCTCCACGCTCGCCTCCACTGTGCAGGCGTCGTTCTCCCGGATCCAGTGCACGCCCGACCTGCTGCCCAGCGACATCATCGGCACACAGGTGTACGACACGCAGAACTCCGACTTCGTGACCAAGCTGGGACCCGTACACGCCAACTTCGTGCTGCTCGACGAGATCAACCGGTCGAGCGCGAAGACCCAGTCGGCCATGCTCGAGGCGATGCAGGAGCGGCAGACCACGATCGGCGGGGAGACCTACCGGCTGCCCGAGCCGTTCATGGTGCTCGCGACGCAGAACCCGATCGAGGAGGAGGGCACGTACGTCCTGCCACAGGCCCAGATGGACCGCTTCCTGCTCAAGGAGATCGTCAGCTACCCCACGCCCGAGGAGGAGCTGGAGGTGCTGCGGCGGATCGAGTCGGGGGTGCTGGAGCAGCGCGTTGTCGACTCGGTCGTGACGAAGGCCGATGTCGGCTTCCTGCAGGACCTGGTCAACCGCGTCTACGTCGACGAGGTGATCAAGCGCTACATCGTCGCCCTGATCAACGCGACCAGGAACCCCGCGCCGGTGATCGGCCCTGAGCGTGCGGCCTACATCGAGTACGGGGCTTCGCCGCGCGGCGCCATCGCCCTGCTGAACGTGGCGAAGGCGGTGGCGGTGCTCAACGGCCGCGACCATGTCGTTCCCGAGGACGTCAAGGCGATGCGTCACGGGGTGCTGCGGCATCGGCTCGTGCTCACCTTCGAGGCGATGGCCGACCGGATGCGACCGGAGTCGCTGATCGACTCGATCGTGCAGTCCGTCCCGGCACCCTGAGCTTCCCGAGGCGCGTCCGATGGCTCTGCTGACGAAGGTGAAAGCCCGCATGGCTATCCATGCGCATCGCAAGGTGCGCGGGTTGCTCGAGGGCTCGTACGCCTCGGTCCAGCTCGGCCGCTCGATGGACTTCTTCGACCTGCGCGAGTACGTCGCTGGCGACGAGGTCGCCGACATCGACTGGAAGGCGTCGGCGAGGCGCGGCGAGATCCTGGTCAAGCGGTTCGTCGCCGACCGGAAGCACACGATCCTGCTGGTGGTGTCGACCTCGCGGACGATGGCGGGGATGTGCGACACCCAGACCTCGAAGCGTGACGTGGCCGTGTTCGCGGCCGGGATCCTGGGCTGGTTGGCGGTGCGGCATGCCGACTGGGTGACGTTGGTGCATGGCAACGCGGCCGGTCAGCAATGGCTGCGGCCAACCACCCGCGAGGACGCGCTGGAGCGGATGCTCCAGGCGATCTGGTCGGGGTGTACGGCAGATGCCCCCGCGCCGGACCTCGCTGGGCTGCTGGCCTACGTTGTGAAGGTCGTGAAACGGCAGGCGATCCTGGTGGTGATCGCCGACGACGTCGATCTCGACGATGCGGCGCTGGCCCAGCTGCGGCGGCTGCGAGCCCAGCATGAAGTGCTGTTCATGACCGTCGGCGACCTGGACCCGACGGATCCTGCCCTGGCTGCATCGGCCCTGGTGGATGTGGGGTCGGGGCAGGCGTGGCCGTCGTACCTCCGCTCCCCCGCTCTGCACGCTGAGGTCGTCGAGGAACGCAAGACGCGGCATGCGCGTCGGACGAAGGCTCTGGACCGGCTCGGCATCGCGGGTGAGCACATCACCGACGAGGCCGACGTGATCCCGTCGATCTTTGCGCTGCTGGAGAGGCACCGGCATGGCGGTTGAGCTGGGGCACAGCCCTGACGGTCGGGGGGCGGTTGAGCGGGGCCAGGGCACCGGGGTCCGGACGACGGCCGGGCGTGGCCAGGGCACCTGGGTTACGGCGGCGGCCGAGCCGGGCCACGACACCGGGGTTCGGACGACGGGGGTGAGGACGACGGCTGAGCGGGAACACGGCTGTCGAGTTCAGGTGGGGGCTGAGACCCCGTCGGTGGGTCTGAGGTTGGCGATGCGGGTCACCGGCGGTTGGCGTGTGGCGGTTCGCCGGGGTGCGGCGGTGGCTCGGTGAGGCTGTTGGAGGTGTTCCCGCCGATCGGCTATCCGGCGTGGTGGACGTGGCTGGCGGTCGCAGCTGTTGTCGCGGTGGTGCTCGTGCCGTTGCTGGGCTGGTGGTTGACCCGGCCGAAGCCCGTACCCCCACCCCCGCAGCCGCCCCCGCCCGATCCGGACGCTGGTCGCAAGGAGGCGCTGGCGTCGATCGGGGCTGTACGGGAGGCGCTCGGGAGAGGTGCTCTGACGCCGAAGCGGGCCAGCCAAGAGCTGAGCCGGATCGTTCGGGAGTTCGTCGGTGACCAGGCCGGTCTGGATCTACAGGCCATGACGTTGCTGGAGTTGCGCGCCGACACCCGATTGGCGCCGGTGGCCGAACTCGTGAGTGGGCTGTACGAGCCAGCCTTCTCTCGGGCGGGAGCAGATGTGGCGGCGGCAGCCAGGCAGCTGGACAGCGTGGCTGCGCGGGCGGAACAGTTGGTCGCTGGCTGGCGCTGATCGCCGCTGATCGCAGGTGACCAGAGGCGACCGGGCCGAGGCAGCCACGTGGGGCGAGCCCCGAACACTTAGGTGGGGCTACGGCTCGGCACAGCACTCAGACAGGGTGCCCACCAACGATCAAGGGCATGACCCTGTCCACCGGTCCGGGCCCTGACCTTGCCGAGCGGCCACACCCTGAAGAGCCCCACCATTCGGCTCTTGTGCCCAGCGAAGGGCCAAACCCCCCATCCACGGCCCCCCACGCCTCGGTCCCTGAGCTTGTCGAAGGGCCACTCTCCCGAGGTACTGGGAGTTCGGACCAGCAGACGCCCCTTCGACAGGCTCAGGGACCGGAGGGCGGACAGGCTCAGGGACCGGAGGGCGGACAGGCTCAGGGACCGGAGCGCGGACAGGCTCAGGGACCGGAGGCTGGGCGGCCGCCGGTTTCCTCAGCTGTCATTCGTACGCTCCTCCACCCCGCCCTGTGGGTTGGTCTGGCCGGGTCGCTGCTGATCGCTGCGGGTGAGCTGCGCCGGCTGGCGACCTGGAGCCAGGTGAGGGATCAGAGTTGGGTGGCGACGATCTCCTCGTCCATCACCCCCGCCCAGTACCCGTGGTTGATCGCGCTGGGCATCCTGCTGCTGGCAGGGTCATGGGTCTGGCTGCGGCCGCGAACCGGGTCGAGACTGAGCGTCCCGCTCGCGTTCGGAGTCTGGGTCGTACCCCTCCTCCTGCTTCCACCGATGCTCAGCACCGACGCGGGGTCGTACGCCGACCTCGGCTGGATCATGGGCAAGGGGCTGTCCCCGTACGACGTCGGGCTCGGCACGACTGGGTCGCCGTTCCCGTACGGCACTGCCTGGCGCGGTACCACCTCGGTCTACCCGCCCCTGGCGCTTGTGCTGTTCGGCTGGGTCGTGGCGGCGACGGGCGCGCATTGGTACTGGTCGGTCGTCGCGATGCGCGTGCTGACCCTGGTCGGCGTGGGACTGCTCGCCTGGTCACTACCCCGTGTGGCGCGGCGGTTCGGCATCGATCCTGTGCAGGCCCTCTGGTTCGGCCTGCTCAACCCCATCGTGCTCGTTCACGGCATCGGCGGCGAGCACGTCGACCTGCTGATGGTCGGCCTGGTCGGCGCAGGCCTGGCGCTCGCGCTGGAGAAGCGCTGGTACGGACTCGTCTCCAGCGCAGCCGTCATCGGGCTCGCCGCGGCGGTGAAGCAGCCGGCCTTGTTGGCTGTGCCCGCCGTGGCTGGCGTCTGGCTGCTGAGCCGCAGCGGCGAAGGCAGGGGTGTCAAGGCGGACGATGCCGGGTCGCTGTCAGGACCACCCATCTCGGAGCCAGGCGAAGGGCCCGGTCAGGTTGCCCGGTCCTGGGCCGGCCTGGTGGCTGCCTCGGTGGCGGCTGGCATCGTGTCGGCCGCCGCATTCGTCGCGGTCTCCCTCGCCTCCGGGCTCGGTTTCGGCTGGCTGGACGGCTCAGGGAACCCCGCCAACGCGTCTCAGACGATCACCCCGGCCTACCTGCTCGCCCAGCTGATCGACGGGAACGTCGTCCAGCTCACCCTGATCGGCAAGGCCGTCGCTGCTGGTGCTGTCGTCGGCCTATGGCTGACGTACGGCCGCCGCGACCCCCTGCGGTTTCTCGCCCTCGCGGCCTTGGCGTTCACTCTGGGCTTCGGCGTGCTGCGGGAGTGGTACCTGGTCTTCCCGGCAGCCCTGCTTGGGCTGGCGCGGCCAGGGAGATGGCTCGGACCGGCGATGTGGTGGCTGGTGTCGGCGCTGGCGGTGTACGGGACCTTCCGCGAGTACCGCCGCGTCGCCCTGCTCAGCTCCTTCCAGCAGTCCGCGTGGCTGGGCCTGATCGCGGTCGCCGCAGGAGTCGGACTCTGGTGGTTGAGCCGAATCGTGGGCACGCGGGGACACGCCCGCTGACCGACCCCGAGGCCGTCTATGGGGTCTCACCGAAGCTGCCCATGACCGGTCCCGGAGCCTGTCGAAGGGTCCGTACCCTCACCTGATCCGGCGGGCCTCGAGGTAGTAGCGCTTCTCCTCGGCCTCGCCCATCGAGAACGTCTTCCTCGGCAGCGCTCCGTCGGCCACGATCGCCCCGAAGAAGGTCTCCTTCGCCACCGCCGGTAGGAAGATCCCCAGGTTGCCCGGCTTGCTGCCGAGCTCAGCGGTGACCTCGTCGCCGTGGATGTAGTCGACCGTCCCCAGCCCCTGCGCCAGGAGCGCGTCCACGACATGCTGCACTGTCGCAGCGGGAATGGCGCCGTCGGGAGCGGTGAGCACGTACGCGCCGTACCCCTCCGTCGAGCAGAACCCGAGCCGCTGGCGATCACCGGACATCAGGGAGTGCATCGCGTCGAGATCAGCCGCGGCGACGTACTCGGACGACCCGCAGTGCGCCGCCAGCTCAGCCTCGAACTCCTCCCGGCTGACGCCGAACAGCACCCGGTGGATGGGCTCGAACGCGAGTGCCTCGTCGAAGATGTTCTCCAGCTCCACCAGGCAGTAGCGCGCCGGATGGTCCTCCCACTGCTCGATAGGAGTGGTCGCCTTGACCGACTCCCAGATCGACTTTGCCGTCGCGAAGGAGTGGTTGCCATCTCCCATCGCGAAGAGCAGCGGGTTGTCGGTGTCGGTGGCGTCGGCGAGTCTCGCGAGTGCATCGGCCACGCCCGCCAGGTCAACGTCGCTCGACACCCGCCAGCCTGCGATGTGGCCACCGCCGAGCATCAACTCGGTGTCGTACACCTGCTCAAGCTCGGCGCGACGGGCGACCAGCGGCTCGATCAGCGTGCGGGCCGGATCGTCGACCAGCACCATGATGTGCGGCAGCTCGAGGGCGGCGTTCTCGCGGATCCGCACCCGCGGTGGCAGCCGGTCGAGGATCGTGCCCTCAGTCGCCCTGATCGGTGTCCGGGCGGTGGCCTCCCACGAGTACGCGTCGAGGTCGAGCGCCACCATCAGCCCCCACCGGGTGCCAGCGTGGGTCGTCCGGCCGACGAGCACCATCGACCGGTCGAGCGTACGGAAGAGGCCCCGGTCCACGTAGTCCTGCATCGTCGCGTTGATGCTGGCGATCCGGGCATCACCGTCAGCGTCCTCCAAGTAGACCTCCGGGAAGACCAGCCGCAGCGTCGACGGCTCCGCGCCGACCAGCTCGTCAGCAGCCGCCCAGTACTCCGGCTGGCTGGTGAACTGGTCGCACGCGACGACAGCCCAGCGGCCAAGGTCGATGCCCTCGGCGGGAAGCAGGATGTCGGGAACCTTCACCGAGACGGCAGCCAGCCGCGCGTCGATGCTCTCGTCGATGCTCATGGCTCTCATGATGTCCTACTCGTTCCGCTCGCTGCGCCTCCACGGGTCCCTGAGCTTGTCGAAGGGTCCGTCCCGGACGCTCCTGCCGTCGACCGCACCCACCCGGTCCCGAAGCTTGTCGAAGGGCCCATCCGGAGGCTCCTGGCGTCGTCGACCACGCCCACCACCGATCCCTGAGTCTGTCGAATGGCCGGGCGGACGCCCGTAGCATGTGTGCCGAACGACCAAGGGTTTCATCACCGACGCAACCGACCGACCCTCACGGTGTCAAGATGTGTGGGCATGATCAGGGCTCGGGTCGCCCGTGGCGAGCAACGGGTCAGGTGCTGCGGTTGGCGGCGCGGGCGAACGCCTCAGACAGGAACTCAGCGGATGTGACGAGGTCCCAGAAGGCGTCATCGGCCGGGGTGATCCGCTTCGACC
>Ga0116181_1002631_pt1 | contig 14447 bp, 17 predicted proteins | sample AD_UKC075_MetaG_FD_89752 | JGI IMG/M metagenome (GOLD analysis project Ga0116181, IMG submission 89752) | Active sludge microbial communities of municipal wastewater-treating anaerobic digesters from USA - AD_UKC075_MetaG | ecosystem: Engineered > Bioreactor > Anaerobic > Digestate | place: USA...
TCATCGTGGGATCCACTTCTTTGCTTCTTGGCGGAAACAACTGGGTATCCCACGGTGGCCCGTCATCGTCTACGACGACGAGGACCCCGCGGGAAGTGACACCACGCTATGGGACTCACCCCAAAACACCATCACGAGGGATCGCCAAAAGTGTTCGTTTACCAGGGGAAACGCGCGTGCGCGCGGGTATGTGCGACTGTCAAGATCATGCACCGAAGTTGTATCGTCATTTTTCAGCCCTCGAAAATGACGATACAAGCCGGTGCGGCCCTGTGACCGTTTTGCCGCGGAATCATGCGGATCTCGGTGGTCCTCGTTTGTATCGTCATTTTGTATCGTCATTCTGCAGCTCGAAAAATGACGATACATTTCCGCAGTGCCGCCCGTCCCGGCGCAGCACCGGCGACATGACGGTGCCCCGCACCAGCGAAGCGGTGCGGGGCACATGTCACAGACCCGCGCCGGGCCCGCGCCATCTTTTCGAGCAGCATGGGCAGAAAGTTGCATCTTTGTTATCTACGGCGAGAATTAGCCTGTGTGTTAGCTGTGTACATTGATAGCTATGACAGAAAATATCCAAGCACCGCAGCCAGAGAATCAGACCGTCAATCAGGTCCCAACTTTTCCGCAGGGATCACCAGCCCCATCTCCCGCAAAAGGGCTTGCGATTGCTGCTCTAGTCGTAGGAATTATTGCCTTTCTTACCGGTTTGGTTCCTGTGGTTGGAATTGTCCTTGGCGCGGTTGGTCTAGTGCTTGGGATCATTGCACTGGTAAAGAAACAGCCGAAGGGTCTGGCTCTGACCGGAACAATTCTGGCAGCGGTCGCGCTGGTCGTCTCGCTTGTTGCAACTATCGTGGCAGGCGCATTCACTTCGGCAGTCGTCGAAACTGTGAATGAGCAGACCTCTGTGACTTCCGAAACTCCTGGTCAAGATTCGACCGCTGAAGAAGACGCCGAGAAAGCATCGGCAGAAGGCACCAGGGAGAACCCCTTGCCGCTCGGCTCTTTGATTTCTTCAAAGGACTGGGATGTAGTGTTGAACAGCGTGAACCTTGAAGCTAACGCTGATGTTGCTGCCGCGAACATGTTCAATGAGGCTCCCGCGGATGGGTACCAATATGCTGTCGCAAACGTTTCCGTTACTTACAAGGGCGAAGGTTCAAGTTACCCTGCATTTGTGAGCATTGATTATGTTACGGCAACGGGCGAGGTCATTAGCACCTGGGACTCGCTGGCGGTTGCACCTGAGCCCACCTTTGGTGGAGGCGAGCTTTATGCTGGCGGTTCGGCAACAGGTAATCTCGCATTTGCGATTCCCGTAAGCGCCGATGGTGTGTTGCGCGTGAAAGCTGGAATGCTTGCAGATGAGATGTTCGTTGCGATCCGGTAACTGACCCAGCAGATCAAGTAGGGGTCGCCCACACTATTCTCGTGCGGGCGACCCCTACTCTTTTATCAGCTCGCGCGCTGCTGGGCCATGCGGCGGGCCAGCTCGTCGTCGCGGTTCCCGCTCGCCTGGTAGCGCATCGCCGCCTTCACGGAGGAGTGCCCGAGGCGATCCATCGTCTCCTTCAGGGTCGCGCCGGTCTGCGCGTACCGGGTGCCCGCGAAGTGGCGAAGCCCGTGGAGCGGCAGGTCGGACCGCTCGGCGGCGACAACGGCCTTGTGCCAGTGCCGCCAGAACGAGCTCTGCGGCAGCCAGCTGGTGCCGTCGTGGTTCGTCGTCAGCAAAGCGTCTCCGATCTTCCCGTGGGCCTGCTCGGCGATGATGCGGGCGTCGTCGCCGTAGACAGCAACGGTGCGCACGCTGGCCGCAGCCTTGACCTTGCCGACGTGACGCCCGTCCTTCTTCGTGTACACGACCTGCCGGGAGACGATGATGCGCACGCAATCGACCTCGCCGGCCTCGTCGCGCTCGACCACGACATCCTTCGCCCGCAGTTCGGTGTTCTCGCCCCAGCGCAGCCCGGCACCGCAAGCGAGCACGGCCAGCGCCTTGTAGCGCTTGTCGATGCTCGACAGGATCACGGCCAGCTCGGCGTCGGTCGGCGGCTCGACCTTCTTGCCGGTCGATGCAATCGAGCCGCCCCTGACCTGGCAGGGGTTCTTCTCGATGATGCCGTGGTCAACGGCGGTCTTGAGCACCGACTTCATGAAGTCATAGGCGCGCGAGGTCTGCGAGATGCGCCCGGTCTCGCGCTGCGCACGATGCCACTCGTCCACCATCTCGGGCGTGATCTCGCCGAGCTTGCGCACGACCATATCGGCCAGCGGCCCGCCCTTGCCGTCGCGATCCTTCGCGGTAGTCACCCCTGCCGGGCGCAGGTAGCCCTCGTAGTTCTCGATGGTGCGGGGCCGCAGTGGCTCACCACGGGAGCTCGTGCGGGTCTTGATCCACTTCGCGGCGTACTCTCCCAGCGTCACCTCGCGGCGGGCGGCCTCTGCCGCCGCCTGCTCGGCCAGCTCAGCGACCATCGCCGGAGGCTGCCAGGTTCCTGCCGCGATCTCGGCCTGCCGCTGGGCGAGCCAGGTGCGGGCCTCGGTCACGGTCGCGAACGTTGCGGGGGCGCGGTGCAGGTCGCCGTCGGGGCCGACATAGGCGGCGCGGTGCCGCCCGCTCGCGCGCTTCTCGATCCGTCCGAACCTCTCGCGCTGCTTACGCTTCTTCTCAGTCATCTTCACTCCACGGGGAATATATGGGGAATATCTTCTGCCCGAATGTGACCTTTTCGGCCCCATTCTGACCTAATGGCCTTGGGCTACATCCCTTGTTAATAAAGGGATCGGGAGTGAAACTGAGGTGCTCCTAGTATATCGCAATAACTATTCGATCCCAGTATCGCGCACACAGAAAAGCCCCGGTAAAGCCGGGGTTTTCTCATTTCCGGGGGAGCGCGTGCCCCGAGCGTGCCCTAGCGACCCATGCCGGCTGCCCTCGCTCCGGCCCCTCGGTACGGGCAGATAGCGCGATCGCGTTACGAACTTGACCGCCGATCCTCGCGACGATGCCACGCGAGCCGCGTCATACTCCCGAACCGTCACGAGCACCGCGAACCGGCGACACTCACGGCCCGCGATCCCAGTCGGGAAGCGGGTGTGACGCATGTGACGGGGCACTCCGTACTTTTCCTCTACGCGAGATTCATGGGAAAAGTACAAAGTAGTCCGTCACATGCGTCACACCCCGCTCTCGCGACGACGCCCGCGACCCGTCGACACGCCGAAAACGTCGGCACGTCGGTTACATGGGGAGAGGCGAGCTACACTTCTTCCATTCCCGACCGGCGCAAGCCGAGGGATTCTCGGAAAGCAGGAGCCGAGCCCACATGAACGTGGCGGGTGGACTGTAGGGGCGAAGCCCCGACGAGGGAGAGCCCGGGCGTAATGCTTGGAGCCGCAGAGGGTAAGGGCGTGACGTCAATCAGTCGCCCTGAGAGGAAGCGGGCAGAGGGCGGCCTTCGGTAGATCACTACCGATTGGGCTGTCATGGCTCCCGCATCTCCCGCTCACCGCTCCCGCTGGGGCACGATCGAAGACGCCGCCCGCGAGGCGTGCGTCTCGACGAAGACGATCCGTAGGCAGATCGCCGCCGGCGCGATCTACGCCGAGCGAATCTCGCCCCGCCGTATCCGCGTCGACCTCGACTCGATCGCGGGCCGCGCCCTCACCGTCGCGAAGGCCGACCGATGACCGGCGCCGACGCCGAGCGGATGCGCGCTATCGGCCGGATCGGCGGATACGCCCGCGCCGCTTCGCAGACGCCCGAAGAGCTCTCCGAGGCCGGCAAGCGGGCGCGGGCCGTCCGCACGGCGAACGACGCCGCTCGTCGCGCCGCGCTCGGGCTCCCGCCCTCGAAGCCGACGCCGAAGCCGCTCTCGGACGAAGAGATGCGCCACTGGAAGGCCGTCGTCGACGAGCGCTTCGGCGCCGACTACCCGTGGGCGAACCGCATGCAGCGCTCCCGCATGGCGGTGCGTCTCGCCCGCGAGGCCGCCGCCCGCGCCGCCGCCGAGGCCTTCGCTCGTCGCGATCGGGGCGACGCATGAGCGCCCGCGGGAAGAAGGTCGCCTCGCCGCCCGAGACGCCGGAGATTGCCGCGAGCCTCGCGCGCTTCGGTTGGCCGGTGTTCCCCGTCACGATCTACCGCGACGCGAGCGGGAAGCGGCACAAGGTGCCCGCCGTGAAGTGGAAGGCCGAGGCGACCACGGACGTCTCGACCGTGAACCGCTGGTGGGCGGGGGAGTTCTCGGGATGCTGGATCGGCGTCTACGCCGAAAAGGCCGGCATCGTGACGATCGACCTCGACGTGCGCGGCGACGTGAACGGCTTCGACTCGCTCCGTCGCGCCGACCTCGAGCTCCCCAACTCACTGAACTATGGGTCGATCGGCGGCGGGACGCACGTTGTCTGTGCCGCGCCCGAGGGTATCGAACTCACGATCGGCGCCGCCATTCTCGGCCCCGACGGGAAGCCGCTCCCCGGCGTCGATATCCGCTCCGGCGCCGGGCTCATGGTCTACTACGGCCCCGCGTTCACTGACCCGCCGAAGCTCGCGCCGGCTCCCGACTGGGCGCTCGTGCGTCGCGAGAAGACACACCGCGGCGGCGGCGACACCGACCGCGCGCCAGACGCCGACGTGAGCGCCTATCTCGCGCGGTGCGTACCCGGCAAGCCCGAGAAGGCCGTGAAGGCCGCGTGCGTCGACGTCGTCTTCCCCGCGGGCGACTCTCACGACGTGATGCTCGAGACGGTCGCCGCGCTCGTGCGGCTCGGCTCCCGCGGCGCGAAGGGCGTCCCGGCCGCGCTCGAGAAGACGCGAAAGCGCTACGTCGCCGGCGGTGCCGACCGCGCACGGGACTGGGACAACGCCCTCGCCGGCAGCGTGAAGCGGCTCGGCCTCCCGCCCGTGACGCTCGAACTCGACGAGGACGAGCGGAAGGTGATCGCGCAGCGGAACACGCCCGAGGCGATCCACGAGGCAAAGGCCGAGCGCCGGGCCGCGCGAACGTCGCCCGTCGCGCCTCCGCTCCCCGGCGAGCGCGTGCTCGAGGACGGCCCGCTCGCGGAAGAGCTCGCGCCGGCTCTCGCGGCGACGTGGGCATACGCTCGCGCGCTCGGGCTCATGCACTACGCCCGCGGCGTCTGGTCGCCCGCCGAGGAGGTGCTGCTCGTCGAGTCGGTGCGCGAAGCGCTGGTGGCGATCGAGAGCGACGAGCACACCGCGGCGGCCATGCGCGGCGACATGAAACGGATGGATCGCGCCCGCACGCTTCTCTCGCGCAACAGCGCGAAGAACGTCGCCGAGTTCGTGCGCGGCATCCTCGCGAAGAGCGAACCGACCTTCGACGCTCACCCGGACTTGCTCAACGTGAAGAACGGCGTCGTCGACCTCCGCACGGGCGAACTACGGCCGCACGACCCGGCGCTCTTCCTGACGAAGATCGCGGGACACAAGTACGTGCCAGGCGCGACGCATCCCGACTGGCACGCGGCGCTCGAAGCGCTCCCCGCCGACGTGCGGCCCTACATGCAGGTTCACGCCGGGCAGGCGGCGACCGGCTACCCGCCCGACGACGACAAGATGCTGGTGCTCGAAGGCTCCGGCGAGAACGCGAAGAGCACGTTCGTCAACGGCGTGAAGCGCGCCCTCGGCACACACGCCCGCGTCGCTCCCGAGAAGTTGTTCATGGGCAATCCCGGCGATCATCCGACCGAACTCATGACGCTCATGGGCGCCCGGCTCGTGATCGCGGAAGAGACGCCCGAGGGTCGCCGGCTCAACGTCAAGCGCGTGAAGGACGCCGTCGGCACGGCCGAGATTACGGCGCGACCGCTCTACCGCGACAACGTCACCTTCGCGGCATCTCACGCCGTGTGGCTCTCGACGAACTACACGCTGCAGATCAACGAAACCGATCACGGCACGTGGCGCCGCTTCGCGCGCGTAGTGTTCCCGTTCCGCTTCGTCGCCGAGCCGTCGGCCGAGAACGAACGCGCCGCCGACCGTGGCCTTCGCGGGCGTCTGCTCGCCGGTCGCGGTGGGCGTGGCGAGGCGGTGCTCGCGTGGATCGTCGAGGGTGCGCGGCTCTGGTACGACGCCGGGAAGGTGCTCCCCGAGCCGCCCGACCGCGTCGCGGCCGATACCGACGATTGGCGCGCGTCGGCGGATCTCGTCTTCGCGTTCGCGGCCGAGCGGTTGACCTTCGCGCCCGACGCGACGACGACGACGCGCGAACTCGCCGACGCCTTCTCGACGTGGCTCTTCTCGAACGGGCACTCGGCATGGTCGCACCAGACGATCACGGCCCGGCTCGAGGCGCACGACGTCATGACCCGCAACCGCGCCGCGCTCCGGCGAACGCGGATCGACGGCAAGCAAGTGCGCGCGTGGACGGGCGTCGAAGTTCGCCCGAACGACGCGGTGCTCTCATCCTTCGTCACCCCTCACAAGTAACCCACCACTGAAAGGCAGATCATGGAAAGCAACCTCGTTTCGTACAACGTCCACTCGGCGATCGGCGTCACGCTCATGTGCACGCTCCCCGCGCCGCACCGAACCGACGTGAAGGCTCTCGCCGAGCCCGTCGAGAAGTTCGCGGCGCGGGCCGCGCAGCACGCCGAAGCCGGGGCGCGTCTCCGGGCCGCGTCGGGCGCCGTGGAGCGCGTGAAGGCCGCGATCGACACCGAAGCCGCCGAGGCGGCCGAGGACGGCGGCGCGGTCGACACGCGCAAGCTCGTGAAGCGGCTCCGGGCCGCCGAGGACGAGCTCGACGCCGCCCGCATCGAAATGAACGGCCGCGACGCGGCCCTGCGGAAGGCTCACGCGAAGATCGTTGACGCCGTGCGACACAACGCGCCGGCGCTCCGGGCCGAGGCGGTCGCCAACCTCGACAGCGACATGCTCAAGATCGCGACCGCTCACGCACGTCTGCAGGAGCTTCTCGTCGACGTGCAGGAGCACGCCGGGATGCTCGGGCTCGTCGACTCGATCTTCGGCGACGCACTTCCCGTGCTTCGCCCGTCGGTCGCCGGCGCTCGCGCCGCCGCGTACGTCGCCGAGGCGGTGGACCGGCAGACGCTCGCGATCGGTGAGATTAGCGCCGTCCTCGACACCGCTCGTGGCGCCGCGGCGTCGAAGCCCGACGTCGTCGTTCCGGTGCCCGGTGAGGACACGGTCGACGAGACGCCCGCCGCCGACGACGTCGCGTTCACGATCGGCGGTGAGGACGAGTGACCCGCTACGAACCTCTCGACGTCCGCCCCGTCGCGACGCACGGCTGGACGGTCACCGTCGCGAACGTGGACGAAGAGACGGCCGACGTCTCCCGGCGCGAGTACCCGCTCGTCGGCTGGGCCGTGTGCCGCATCGTCTACGACGACCCGCGACTCGACGACGGCGTGCCCATCGTGAAGCCCTGCTGGTGGGACGTCGAAGAACTCACGGTCGGCCAGTACGACGACGCCTTCGTCGTGTGCGGGCCGGGAGAAGAGCCCGACCTGAAGGCGCTCACACATGCGGCGATCGCGGCAGCGCGTCGCGAGTACGAACGGACGGTGAAGCGGTGAGCGACAAGAAGAAGGCGAAGAAGGCCGCCGAGGTCGCCCTCGTGAGCGAACAGATCGCCGCCGAACGCATGGTCGAGGACGCGCTGCGCGCGATCGCGCTTCGCCGCACCGGCCACCCGTGGGGGCAGATCGCGCGCGAGCTCGGCCGGTCGCTCGTCGAGACGAAGGAGCTCGCCCGCGTCGGCTACCACGAGCTTCTCGGCGTGCAGGACGTCGAGACGCTTCGCGCCGAGGTCGAAGACCGCTACGACGCCGTCATCCGCGCGGCGAACGTGAAGCTGGCGACCGCCGAGACGATCGGGGAGACGAACACCCTCCTGCGAACGATCATCGCGGCCGAGGCGGCGCGCGTGCGACTGCTCGGGCTCGCGTTGAAGCCCGAGTCCGACGAGGAAGGGGACGAGTAGATGCCTCCCGAGAGGAAGCCCCGCAAGCCGCGGAAGCCGACCGTCGCGGCGGCCGTCGCCGAGCAAGAGGCCGAAGCGCTCAAGGCGATCACGAACGCGCTCGCCGCGCTCCCGAAGGCGCGTCGGCGGGAACTCGACGCCGAGGTCGCGAGGCGCGAGCGCTTCGTCGCCGACCGGCTCGGCGCGAAGAGCCTCGCCGACTACCTCGCCGGCCCGAAGGTCGACGTCCTCGCCCTCGTCGCCGCCGACCGCGAGTTCGACAAGATCGAGGCCGCGACGCCGACGAACCGACGCGAGCGCCGCGAGTTCAAGCGCTACATGCAGCGGATGACCTCGACCGCGAAACCCGCCGCGGCACGCGCCACGTCGCCGTCTCCCGCGACGGAAGCACCGACCGCGACCGATCACACGCCCGAGACGCCTACGCCGCGACGACGCCTTCGCGCCGGTCACGGCGGCTACCTCATCATCTGACGAAAGGAACGGCCATGACACAGACCGAAATCAACCGCCTACTCGCGGCGATCGAACGACTCGAGGCGAAGCTCGACGCGATGATCGCCGAACTCCGAAGGGAGGGCGACCGATGAGCGCCGGCACTCCGAGCCTCGACCAACTCGTCGCGGCCCTCGCCGCGGCCGAGGACGACGTGCGCGTGATGCACGACGAGTTCCGTTCCGCGCTCGCCGGGCTCGGCGCCGCGAGGCAGCGCGCCCTCCGCGCGGAACTCGACCTCACCGACGCTCTCGCCGAGCGCGGGATCGTAGCGACCCCCACCGACAGAAAGGCACGATCATGACCGACAACAACTCGAAGCGCGCCGCCGCCCGGCTCGGGATCGGCGCCGACCACGACGACCTCATGGGCGACGCCGAGCGGCTTCTCTCCCGCGGTGAGTGGAGCGAACGCGACCGCGTCGCCGCCCGGACGCTTCTCGCCCGAGCCCGCGGGCTCGACGACCGGGAGGACGAGAAGCCGGAACCCGACCGGCGACCGGCCACGGCATCCGAGATTGCCGGGGCGCACATGCTCGGCGGCCGGCGCGCCGCGCGGGAACTTCGCGAACGGGGCGTGGAGAAGTGAGCGACGGGACGCTGCAGGCCGACCTCGACGCGATCGCGACCTCGCTCGAAGGGATCGTCGCAAGCCTCCGCGCGGCGGTCGCCGAGGACGAGGCGGGCGACGATGCCTAGGCAGTATCCCGGCAGCATCCCGAGCGAGCTCGGCTTCCTGATCGACACTCTCGATGACTACGAGCGCCGACTTCGGACGCTCGAAGCGCCGTCGGGGGAAGCGCTCGGGAACACGGTCGCGAAGCTCGCGGCGCTCGTGTCGAATATCCAGGCGCAACTCGACGCGTACAACGCGACGCGCTGGACGAACGCGCAGATCCAATATCAGATCGACTCAACGGTCGCCGCCTACGTCGCGTCGTACATGGCCGGGAACGTGTCGATCGGCGGCGAGCTCTTCGTCAACGGCGCGGTGACTATGCCGAACGTCTTCGCGACGAACATCGTCCCGCTCGGCGGCACTCGATACGCCGCATGGGTGCGCGACGGCGGCCGGCTCGGGCACACGTAGGCCGATAGACCCGCGGCGATCCTTTCGCGCCGCGATGAGACGCTTCGGCGTCGAGGGCCGGGGAGGTCTCGATCCCCGGCCCTTTCTCGTGCCTACGCCGTCGTCGACCGTCGCGACATGCGGGCCGCGAGCTCGTCGTCGCGGTTCCCCGAGTGCTGATAGCGGATCGCGGCGCCCATCGACGAGTGCCCGAGCCGCGCCATTGTCTCCTTCGGCGTCGCGCCCGCTTGCGCGTACCTCGTGCCGGCGTAGTGGCGCAGCGCGTGGAAGGGCATGTCCTCGCGGCAGGCGGCCGTCCGGGCCGGGTTCCAATGCTTCCAGAACGCCGACTGCGCGAGGAAGCCGAGGCCGTCGCGCGCGGGGAAGAGAAGCGCCTCGCCGATGACGCGCTTCGTGCCCTCGACCCGGCCGGCGACGTGATCGGCGACCAGCACGGCATCGTCGCCGAAGATGCCGACGCGACGCACGCCCGCGGCGCTCTTCGTCTCGCCGGGCACGATCCCTTCCGCGGTGCGCACGACGCCGCGGCCGACCTCGAGGCGCACCGCCGCGACCGCGCCGTCTTCGGCCTTCTCGACGACGACGTCGCGGGCGCGCAGCGCGGTCGCTTCGCCGTACCGAAGGCCGCCGATAGCGGCGACCACGACGAGAGCCCGATAGCGGGGCGTGATCGTCGCCAGGATCGTCTCGAGCTCGGCGTCGGTGGGCGGCACGACCTTGCGCCCGGTGTGCGTCGACTGGCCGCCCTTCACGATGCACGGGTTCGTGATCCCCGTGAGGTCGGTCGCCGCCGTCGTCATGATCGCGTTGAGCAAGCCGTAGGCGCGGCTCGTCTGCGTCTTCTTGCCCGTGTCGAGTTGCGCCGTTCGCCACGACCGCACCTTCGCGGGGGAGAGCTTCGCGAGCGGGACGTCGAGAAGATCGGCGAGCGGGCCGCCCTTGTCTTCCGGCTTCGCGGCATTCGGGCGACGCAGTAGGCGCTTGTACTCGTCCACGGTGCGCGGGCGCAGATGATCGCCTCGGGCGTTCGTCCGCTCGGCGAGCCACGTCGCGGCGTACTCCCCGAGCGTGCGGCCCTGCTCGGCGCGGATCTCGGCCTTCTCGCTCGGCGACGCCCACGCGCCCCGCGCTATCTCCCCGCGCACGTCGGCGAGCCACGCCCGCGCGTCGGTCGCGTTGTCGAACGTCATCGGCGCCGGGTAGCGCTCGCCGTCCGGGCCGACGTAGCTCGCTTGCAGGCGACCGCTCGGCAGCGTGCGCACCTTCCCCCACTCGCGCCGCGTCGCCTTCCGCTTCGTCGCCATGCCGTGCCCCTAACGTCGTGCCCCGAGCGTGCCCTAAGACATGGCTACTCGTGTCCGATACTGTCCACCACTGACTCTAGCACCGACACCCCGCGATCCCAGTCATAGAGCGGCAACGGGGTGTTTCGCGGCGTCGTTCCGGGGGAGCGCGGGAACCCGCTGTGTACTGGTTCGATCCCAGTATCGCGCACAGATAAAAACCCCGGTTCAGCCGGGGTTTTTGCATTCCCTGGCCGCGTGAGAGAGTGTTGCCCGCGCGTAAACTCCATGCTGCTTCACTGTCGCTCGCGCGCAATCCCCATGCCGTTTCACGGTCGCTGTGGCATCGTTCGGCCGGGTGGCGGGTGCGGGCGTGACGCGCCGACGGGCCGCCACCGGCGGTGGGCGTCGTGCCAGGTGGGCGGTCGTGCCTCGGGCGCGCCGTCGCGCATGCGGACCTCCCACCCTTCGATCGTGCCGAGCGCGCGGTGGTGCCACCAGCACAGCAGCACCCCGTTGGCGGTGTGCGTCGGCCCGCCCTTGGCGTGTTCGGTGACGTGGTGGATCTCGCACCACCCCGCGGGCACGCCACACCCGGGGATCACGCAGGCGCCGTCTCTCAGCACGATGGCCTTGCGCTGCCAGTGGTCGAAGACTCGGCCGTGGATGCTCAGGCTGTGGATGCGGCCGTGCTCGATGCCGACTCGCTCAATCACAGAAGCGCAGCCGATGTGGCGGGCGGCGTGGATGGAGAGCGGCTCGTCGATGCCGTCGGCGATCGCGAATCCACGCCCCGAAGCCAGGTCGTCAGCCGTGACCGAGACGACGAGGGTTGGGGTGGCGCCACCGATGGTGGGCAGCTCGCCGCTGCGGGCCGCAATCGTCAGGATTGTCGCGAGCACGTCGTGCTGCTTCTGTGCACGCGTGCGGAAGTCGGTCAGGTCTCGGGCCAGCTCACGGGTGCCGCCGCTCTCGCTCGTATCGCTGGTATCGCTCGCGCCGTCGGTATCGCTTGCGCCGTTGGTATCGCTTGTGCTGTGGGTATCGCTCGTGCCGTCGCGGGCATCACCGGCCGGATGCAAGCGCGGGCCATCGAGCTTGGGATTGCGCATCGCGTCGCAGATGCGCTGGAACTGGGCGGCGACCTCGACCAGCGCCCTGCCCGAGAACGGCACGAGCCCGTCGCGAGGAGCGCCGAAGGTGATGCCACGACCTCGCAGCGCCCGGGAGTCTTGCGGTTCGGCCCCGTCCGGGTCGAGGTGGAACACGAGGTCTTGCGCCAGTGCTCTCAGCTCGCGCACGCCCAAGGGCGACGACGGCTCACCGGCGCAGTCTTCGGCGGCGCACCCGCGGTCGCCATCGAACGTCTCGGTGGCGGTGGCGGTGGTGACAGCACCGGCCGGGCAGCACACGCCGCGCGCCGCCGCGGCGAGGTGTCGCTCGGCTGTGCGCATCACCGCCGCGCCGACTGCGATCTCGAGGTCGCGCAGTGGTCCGAGCACCGCCGAGACCCCATCGATGCCGATCGCGCCGTCGAGCAGCGCACCCCGGAGGGCCGGCAGCTCTGGCGGGAGGAATTCGCCCGACGCGAAGCCGACCGGGCGCCGCACCGTGCGTGCGACCTTCAACGTCGCCGCGACTGCCTGCGGGGAGGCGAGCGTCACCAGGCGAAGCAGATCGCTGACGTTCCGGCATCCGACACTCGCCGCGATGCCCGCCGCGTTCGGCGAGCGCGTCGAGCGTGCGTCGGTCGCGCCGACGAGCTCGGTGATCAGCCCTTCGACTCGCCGCTGCAGGCGGGCCGCGACGGTCAGCGCCGCGAGCAGCTCACGATCGCTCGCCGCAGCGACCAGCTCTGCCTCGAGCACCTGCCGCGAGGCGCCAGCGATCGCGGCATCCAGCCCGGAAAGCAGCGCAGCGAGGTCGACGATCTCGGTGGGCTCTGCCCATGCAGCTTCGTCGCGAGTACGTGCATCGCCCTCGTCGCGATTGCGCGCATTGTGCTCGTCGCGAGCACCTGCATCCCCCTCGTGCTCGTGGCCGCACGGTCTGGCGCCTGGTCGCTCGGCGACTGCTGCAGCGGTGTGATCCATGGCTTCATTCAACCGTGAGCCACCGACATTCACGGCGTGGAAAAGACCCAGATCGGCGGGCAGTTCGAAGGCTGGGGAGCGCCCGTTTCGCGACGCGCTGTGGAGGAGAAGTCGCAAGCCCGGCAGCGTGACGCCGTGGTGTCTCTCGTCGACGCGGCGCCGGCACCCCGCCGACGCCGCGCGGGTACCCCGCGGCTCGCCGCCAGCACCCCGCGGACGCAGCGCCGGCCCGGCTGCCTACCGGTTCACGTCGACGACCGTGCGGCCGCGCACCCGACCGGCGAGGATCTAGGCCGCGTAGGGGATCGCCTCGCTGAGTCCGATCGTGGTCGTCATCGCGTCGAGGTGCGCCAGGTCGAGCTCGCTCGCGAGCGCGTGCCAGGCCCGCTCTCGCAGCGCGCGCGGCGCATCCACCGAGTTCGCGCCGCTGAGCGTGACGTCGCGCAGGATGAACGGCATCACAGTGGTGGGCAGGTCGCCGCCCTGGGCCAGGCCGCAGGCGACGACGGTGCCGCCGTACTGCGTCTGCGCGAGCACGTTCGCGAGCGTCGTGCTGCCGACCACGTCGACCGCGCCCGCCCATCGCGTCGACTGCAGCGGCCTGCCGACGGCATCCGAGAGCTCGGCGCGGTCGATCAGGCGCGCCGCCCCCAGGGCGCGCAGGTACTCGCCTTCCTCCGCCACGCGCCCCGTCGACGCGACGACCCGGTAGCCGCGCTTCGCGAGCAGCGACACCGCCACAGATCCGACGCCGCCCGCGGCGCCCGTGACGAGCACCTCGCCGTCGTCCGGCCGCACCCTGGCATCGGCGAGCTTGAGCACCGCGATCATCGCCGTGAAGCCGGCCGTGCCGATCGCGGCGGCCTGGAGGGGCGTGATCCCGTCTGGCAGGTGGATGAGCGCGTCCGGGCGCACGCGGGCGCGCGTCGCGAAGCCGCCGTTGCGGGTCTCGCCGAGGCCGTCGCCGTTGAGCACGACCACGTCGCCCACGCGCCAGGCCGGGTCATTCGACTCCGTGACGCGCCCCACCAGGTCGATGCCCAGCACGAGCGGCCAGGTGCGCACGATCGGGCCGCCGCTGAGCGCGAGCCCGTCCTTGTAGTTGTAGCTCGAGTACAGCACGTCGAGCTGCACCTCCCCGCTCAGCGAGGACTCGTCCGGCAGCTCGGCGAGCCGGGCGGCAGAGCCCTGGCTTTCGATCAAGAGGGCACGCATCATTGGGGCTCCGAATTCGTTCTGGGTGGTGGATGGCGGTCGGTGCCGAGCGGCGGCTTCGAGGCGTGGCTGCGGCGTCCACGATGCGCGGATGCCGCAGCCACGCCCTCAGATCAGCTCGGCATCCTCGGGGTCGGTTTCGGTGTCGGTGTCGAGGTCTCGGGCGCGGCCGGGAGCCGCGGCCCCGGCGCGCGCGACACCCTGCGCGTCTGCGGACGGCTGCTCGGGGGCATCCGGCGCCATGATCGCGGCGACGCGCGCGAACACGCTCTCGATGGTCAGGGTGACGGCGCACA
>Ga0116181_1002632_pt1 | contig 14447 bp, 15 predicted proteins | sample AD_UKC075_MetaG_FD_89752 | JGI IMG/M metagenome (GOLD analysis project Ga0116181, IMG submission 89752) | Active sludge microbial communities of municipal wastewater-treating anaerobic digesters from USA - AD_UKC075_MetaG | ecosystem: Engineered > Bioreactor > Anaerobic > Digestate | place: USA...
AGAGGCAACTTTTGATATAATCAAGCAAAGGGAATTAAATATGAACTTTGAAGAAAATATCAACAAATTGCCTTATATTTTTAAAGATCCTGTCAAGTTTGACAAAAAAATCGACCCTAAAAAGCTAAGGTTCGGCTCAAAAATAGACGAATCTCCCTCTGAGAGAGAGAAATATTACGTGGTTAAGGAAATAATTTCACCAGAATTATTAATATTAAACAACGGGCTAAAAATTAGGTTGCTAGGAATAAAAGAAAATTTAGAAAAGAGAGAAGAAGCGATCAAATTCTTAGAACAAAGAGTAATCGGTAAAAAAGTATTTATAAGGTTTGACAATATAAAATATGATAAAGAAAACAATATACTTTGTTATCTATATCTGTGGAATAAAACTTTTCTAAATGCACATTTAATTAAAAACAACTTAGTTGACGTAGATATCACATTCAATTATAAGTATAAATCTAAATTTTTGAATTTGCAAAACCATACAGTTCAGGGTGAAAAAGCATGAAAGTGAAAATAAGCATCAAAGAAATCAGAAACTATATGGATATAGACACTCCTGAGTTTCCTAAATATGTAAATCCACTAATTAATCTAGCAAATCAATATGCACAAGGAACACGTCCAAAAATCGTTGGCCAAATGAGCGAACTTATCAATGAGTTTGAAGGAAAGACGTTATCTGAGTGGGAAAAGTGGTATTTAGAGAAAAAGCCAGAGGCAATTAAAAACGCAACAGAAAAAATATTACAAAAGTTAAAAGAATTCAAAAACTCCTTGAATAACATTGACCAAGCGATGGTCGAACAGTGGGTAAGGGACTTAGTAGTTGTGAAAACTTTTATTGGCTTACGATTTCAAGAAGCAATACTAAAGCGAGGTGCTGAAATAAAGAATACCAGTTATCGACTATCCAAGCCCGATGAAGAAGCGAGAGGAATTGATGGTTACATCGGAGAAACCCCTGTGTCTATAAAGCCACGCACCTATGACGCAAAAGCATCCCTGCCAGAGCATATAGACGTCAAAATTATTTATTATAGAAAAATCGATGGCGATATTGAAGTGGATTATGGAGACGTATTGTAGCGCCAAAAATTCGTATATCACTGCATATATGCACAGAGTCGAGATAACTCGGTTGTTTGCCCACGCATAAAACATATGCTATTATATAGCGTATACAAAAACTCTCCAAGCTCGTACCGGGTATAATGCCCGTGCGTAAAGCGAGTTGATGCATATGGCAAAAGAGCCGCGCCTTGTAGTGGTTTCAAACAGGCTTCCTGTGGTTTTAGAAAAAAACGGCAATTCTCAGAGGCTTAAACCTGGTTCTGGGGGGTTAGCGACAGCCTTAACCCCGATATTGAAAGATCGCGGTGGAATATGGATAGGGTGGCTAGGCACCACGGAAACGTTGAGCATACGCCAACTGCGCACTATACTGGGTCCAACTTCCGAGGAGTGGGGTTTCCGTCTGTATCCTGTCCTCCTTTCCGACGAAGAAGTAGAACAATTTTATTATGGCTTTGCGAACGAGGTGCTCTGGCCCCTCTTCCACGACTTGCAAACAAGGTGCCGCTTCGACCCTGCTTACTGGAGGAGCTATGTAGCGGTGAATGCGAAGTACGCCAGGGTGGTGGCAAGGCATACACAAGAGGATGATTTGGTGTGGATTCACGACTACCATCTCATGGGGCTCTCCGCCGCTCTCAAGGAAATGGGAGTAAAGCGACGATATGCCTTTTTCCTCCACATACCATTCCCCCCTCCAGACCTTTTCTTAAAGCTTCCCTGGCGCGAACAATTGCTGCGGATGTTATTACAAAATGACCTCATAGCCTTTCAAACGTTAAGAGATCGCAGGAACTTCCTCGGATCTTTGAGGGTCTTAGACCGCAGGACCGCCGTGTCGGGCAGGGGCCCTGCTATCAAAGTCACGTCCATGGGGTATACAGCGAATGTGGCGTATCTGCCCATATCCATCGACTTTAAGGGTTTCTCGAGGCAGGCCAAGCAACCGGATGTAGCTGCCCAGGCAAAACAGCTGAAAGAGACATACCACTGCAAGCATCTGATAATCGGGGTAGATAGGCTCGATTACACGAAGGGAATTCCGGAGAGGCTAAACGCCTTCCGCCTCACCTTAAAGCGATACCCAGAACTTCAAGGAAACACGACATTGGTACAGATTGTGGTGCCCAGCCGTGAACGCGTGCCCGCTTACGGTGCCCTCAAGGGGGAGATAGACGCCCTCGTGGGGCAGATAAACGGAGAGTTTACTCAGGATGGATGGGTGCCCGTAGTCTATCGCTATCAGTCTATGCCAAGGGATGAGCTGGTGGCGCACTACAGGGCTGCCGATGTGGCGCTTGTAACCCCACTGAAGGATGGCATGAACCTTGTGTGTAAGGAATATTGTGCTTGCCAGGTAGAAGATCCGGGGGTATTGATCTTGAGCGAGTTTGCAGGCGCCGCTTCGCAATTAGGAGGCGGCGCCCTGCTGGTAAACCCTTATGATGTCGAAGGCATGGCAGACGCTCTATATCGCGCCCTCACCATGCCCCTTTCTCAAAGGAGAAGGCGCATGAGGCTCCTGCGGAGGAACATAATGCAGGAGGACATATTCTGGTGGGTCGACAACTTCCTCCGCACTGCGGCGGGCAAAGCGTTGCGCGACTTTCCGGAAAGCACACTTCCTCCGCTCTTTCCCCGGGGGCGCCGCACCATAAGGCAACAAGAGGCCGAATGACGAGGCGCCCAGCGCCTAACCTCCACCTATGGCCGGCAGCAGTTCCACCGTCGCCCCATCTTTCAAAGGTTGATCGAGGCTTGTCTTTGCTCCATCGACAGTGGCCATGTATAGCTCTGATTCGGGTATACCCAGTTCTTGCAAGATCGTCCGCACGGTTAAAGAAGTAGCCTCTAAGGTTACTTCCCTGCGCCTCTCTTTATCGTACCAACACAGTTGCCCTTTCAGGCGCACGGTTACCTGCACATACATCACTCCCAGATCCTGCGTATGTTTTTTTGAGGCGGCGGAGGCGTCAAACTCGCTACGACGATAAAGGCGGCAAGCGCGATGAGGAGAGATGGGACGATTACGTGCATCCCCCACACCCGCCCCACATAATTGCTCAAAAGGAGAAAGGAAACTAACCCAACAACCATGGAAGCAAGAGCCCCAGGGGCGTTTGCCCTCTTCCAATATAAGCCAAGGATGATGGGCCATAAAAAGACCGATTCGAGTCCTCCCAAGGCGAAGAGGTTTATCCATACGATTATGCTGGGCGGCTTAAAGGAAATCGCGAAGACAATGATCCCTATGATCGCCGTCGTAAGAAAACTCAAGCGCCTAAGTTTTCTCTCCCCTTCGAGATTTCCAATAGCCCCCGGATTGACGTAGTTGAGGTAGATGTCCTTCACTATGGCCGAAGAGGCCAATATCAATTGCGAATCGATGGTGGACATGATCGCCGCCAACGGTCCAGCTAAGAATATGCCGGCCAAAAGGGGAGGCAATACCTTTATCGTAATGGTCGGAATGACGATATCTGCTCCCTTTATGTTGGGATCTATAGCCCTCGAGAGAGCCCCGGATAAATGCATACCGAGCATCAGAAATCCTACGACAAATGTGCCTATCACTATGGCCTGATGCATGGAGCGTGAATCCCTGTAACCCATACAACGTACCGCCGTATAGGGAAGACCAACCGTCGCAAAACCTACGAGGATCCAGAACGACAGGACGAAAGGCTTGGCCACGGCATTATTTGGCCCAAAAGGGGTGAGGAGCGCCGGGTCTACAGCTTTGATCTGCGCTACTATAGAAGACATGCCTCCTCCAAAATGAATTATGCCCCAGAGTATCGCGGCTGTGCCAAAGATCATGACAACGCCTTGAACGGCATCCGTCAAGACCACAGCCCTAAACCCGCCCACCGTGGTGTATATGATCACCGTGACAGCGAAGACGATGAGACCCAACTCATAGGGGAACCCCGTAACCGCCTCAAAGACCCTGGCCCCGCCGATGAACTGGGCCACCATCGCGGCAACGAGGAAGATAATTACACCCAAGGAGGCTATGATTACAACTGCCGGACTTTCATAGCGGGCCCTTAGAAAATCGGTCACCGTCACGGCTTTGATCTTCCTGGCCACTATGGCGAATTTCTTCCCCAACACGCCCAACGTGAAATAAGCCACCGGGACCTGAACCATGGCCAAAAGCACCCATCCCAAGCCGACGTTATACGCCACCCCAGGGCCTCCAACAAAGCTGCTGGCACTGGTGTAAGTGGCAACCAAAGTCATGGCCAGGACAAATCCTCCCATGGCCCTGCTGCCCAGGAAATACTCTTCTACGAACCCTACTTTCAATTTGGCCACCACTCTACTGCTGTAAACGGCAAGACCATAGACAACCGCCAGATATAGGATCATGGGGAGCAACAGTTCGAAGCGCGCCATAACTTAGACGACCCCCTCTCCGGGCGTCCCTTTAGAGGACACATCCTCTTGACGGCCCTCTAAGGGGATATCTTTGAAGCACGTGGCTACCATTATCCACGCCGCAAAGGAAAAGACCAGAAAGCCCACCACGCAGCTCCAGAAAAACCAGGAAGGCAAACCCCACACATAGGTGTACTCCTCTACTGGACGAGAACCCAATCCGTAAGCAAAGGCATACCACCAAATGAAGTTCGCCGCAGCCAGGGCTATCGTGCAAAGCGCCTCCTTTCTGGCCTGACCATAACGCGGGTCTTCCTTCACCTGTGCCACCATGATCTACCCCCTTCTCTAACGCACTCTATTTAGATTTATAGTTCTGCTGGATCACAGATATCAGGTTCGTAACCACCTTATTGGCAGGCGTGGAGATACCTACTTTCTCGCCTTCCTTCACTATAGCGCCATTTATAACGTCTATCTCCGTGCGGCGCTTATTCATTACATCCTGGAGCATAGATGATTTATTCGCAGCCGTCAGGCGACAGACTTCCTTCACATGAGATATTGGGTCATCGTAAGTGAGGCGGATCCCCTTTCTTTTTGCTACCTCCGCAGCCTCTCCTACCACCATCTCCAAGAGTTCTTCGGTCTCTTTGAAGTCCAAAAGCTGGCCGTTTAAGAGGCCGGTGAGCGCAGTCAGAGGATTTATTCCCACATTCACGATGAGCTTTCCCCATATAGCACCTTGGATGTTGTCGGTCACTTTAGTCTCTATACCTGCAGTGTTTAACGCATCGGCTATGCGTCTTATCCTCTCGGTAATGCGCCCGTCGAGCTCTCCTACGAGCGTCTCACCGACGCCAGCATGTCTGATTTTGCCAGGGCCAAGCATGGTAGAACCATGAGACGTAACGCCGGCCGTTACCCTCTCTTCACCTACGACAGAGGCGATTTTTTCCACATTGCCCAGGCCATTTTGAAGCGTTATGGCCGTAGTGCTTCCCCCAAAGAGCGGCAGGGCGCCGCGTGTCGCTTCCTCCGTGAAGGCGGACTTCACAAAAACCAAGACGAGATCCGCCGTACCGACCTCGCGAGGGTCCGTGGTCGCCTTGACATTCTTGATGATGCGTTCTCGGCCGCCGACCTCCTCTATAAGGAGGCCATTTTTGTTTATCGCTTCCACGTGTTCTTTCCAAACATCGACTAGCCAGACTTCATGGCCAGAAGCAGCAAGGCTCCCGCCGAAGAGGCTCCCCATAGCTCCAGCTCCTATAACCACTACCTTCAATGTGGCCACTCCCTTTCTCTGTAATGAATTTTAAAAACCTCACTAATACAGACGCTTCAGTTCCTCTTCGGTTACGCCGCCGAAGACATGCTCAGGCCCAGGAAACTTTTCCTCCTTGACCTCCTGCTTGTACTCCTCCAGAGCTTTTACAATCTCCTCCCCTAAGTTGCGATAGCGCTTCACGAACTTGGGCAGGAATTTTTCGAAGAGCCCAAGCGTGTCGTGGAAGACGAGAACCTGGCCGTCGCAATACCTACCCCCTCCTATCCCTATCGTGGGGATCGAAAGCTTTTCTGTAACGAGCCGCCCTACCTCCTCGGGCACACACTCGAGCACTATGGAAAATATCCCAGCTTCCTGGAGAGCCAAGGCGCCTTTCAAGAGTTTTTCGGCCTCCTGCGCCCCTTTGCCCTGTACTTTGAAACCCCCGAGCTTCGATATGGTTTGAGGCGTTAGGCCGATATGTCCCATTACCGGTATGCCGGCATCGACGATGGCCTTGGTAATTCCAGCCATCTCCACGCCACCCTCGAGTTTTACGGCATCACATCCTCCTTCCTTCATGAGGCGGGTGGCATTAGCAATGGCCTGTTCCTTCGACTGGTTATACGAACCAAAGGGCAGATCTCCTACGACCATGGCGTTCTCTACCCCGCGCACGACTGCTTTTGTGTGGTGGATCATTTCCTCCATAGTGACAGGGACGGTAGAGTCGAGCCCCATCACGGTCATGGCGAGCGAATCGCCTACCAGGATGATCTCGATCCCAGCCTTGTCCACAAATCGCGCACTTGGATAATCGTATGCGGTAATCATCGAGATCTTTTCTCTTTCGGCCTTCATCTTCTGCAATTGCTGGATCGTCACCTTAGACACGTCGATCTACCTCCAACTTTTAGTTTCTCGTATTTTAACATCTATCCAAAGTCAGTGGGTAGTAGGCGGTCTTTGCGCTACCAGCCCACTACCCACTCCTTCTTCCGCACAATCCTTGACGGCCTGTCAAGGTCGCATTAAAATGTTTTTAGGATCTTCAAGGAGCTGGGCATCGTATCGTTTATTCCCCCTGACATAGCCAAAGGCAGAAAACGAGCAGCCGAGGAGGTGATGCGAAAGGTAAACCTCGCGATACAACCTCCAAAAAACCGAAGCGAAAGGAGGCATTTTAATGGCCATCGAAAAGGAAAAGCTGTTGTGGATGTTCAGGAACATGGTCACCATTCGCCTTTTCGAGGAGCGCGTGGCCGAATATTTCGCCGCAGGCAAGATTTACGGCTTCGTGCACCTTTACGTGGGCGAAGAGGCAACAGCGACCGGCGTCTGCGCAAACCTGCGCAAGGACGACTACATCACGAGCACACATAGAGGACACGGCCACCTCATCTCCAAAGGCGGCGACCTCAAGCTCATGATGGCCGAGCTCTTCGGCAGGAAAACGGGATACTGCAAGGGCAAGGGCGGCTCCATGCACATAGCCGACGTAGAGCTTGGGATCTTGGGAGCCAACGGCATCGTGGGAGGAGGGTTCCCAATCGCTACCGGGGCCGGCCTCACGGCCAAGTACAATGGCACGGATCAGGTAGCGGTGTGCTTCTTCGGCGACGGCGCCTCAAACCAGGGGACGTTTCACGAGGCCTTGAACTTAGCCTCTATATGGAAACTTCCCGTAGTCTTCGTTAATGAAAACAACATGTACGGCATATCCATGTCCCAAAAAAAGTCGATGAATGTGCCAGACGTGGCAGCCAGGGCCGCAGCCTATAACGTCCCAGGCGTGGTAGTGGACGGAAACGACGTTTTGGCTGTATATGAGGCCGCGGGCGAGGCGATAAAACGCGCACGCTCCGGCGAGGGACCGACACTTTTGGAGTGCAAGACCTACCGCTATCGCGGCCACTTCGAGGGCGATCCCACCGTCTACCGACCCAAAGAAGAGGTCGAGGAGTGGAAGAAAAAGGACCCGATCCCCCGCTTCGAGAACGAACTTGCAAAGATGGGCATCCTCGCCCCGGACCAGGCGCAAACCATAAAGGCCGAGATAAGCAAACTCATAGACGAGGCTGTGAAGTTCGCAGAAGAGAGCCCGTGGCCCTCTTTGGAAGAAATCACAGAAGACGTCTACGCCGTATGAGGGGGTGAAATAGATGCGCAAACTCACGATGCTCAAGGCGATAAATGAGGCTCTCCGCCAGGAGATGCGGCGCGACCCCAAAGTTTACGTGACCGGCGAGGATGTGGGCATATTCGGAGGCTGTTTCGGCGTCACCGCGGGCTTAATAGAGGAATTCGGCCCCGATCGCGTTCGCGATACGCCCATTACGGAGAGCGCCATAGTAGGGTCTTCTGTAGGTGCAGCGGCCACCGGCCTGCGCCCCGTAGCGGAACTCATGTTCATCGACTTCATCGGCGTGGCAATGGATCAGATCTTTAACCAGGCTGCCAAGATGAGGTACATGTTCGGCGGCAAGGCGAAGGTCCCATTGGTCTTGAGGATGCCTTGCGGTGCCGGGGGATCAGCGGCAGCCCAACACTCTCAGTGCTTAGAGGCTTGGCTCATGCACGTTCCCGGCCTCAAGGTGGTGGCCCCTTCGATGCCTTACGACGCCAAGGGACTTCTGATCAGCTCTATCAGGGACGACAATCCGGTCATATTCATAGAGCACAAATTCCTATATGGAGTCGAGGGAGAGGTGCCGGAAGAATCTTATACGATTCCTCTGGGCAAGGCGGATGTTAAGAAAGAGGGCAAAGACGTCACGATAATAGCTACCATGGCCATGGTGCACAGGGCTTTAGAAGCCGCCGCCGATATGGAAAAGGACGGCATCAGCGCGGAGGTCGTGGATCCGCGCACGCTGCAACCCCTCGACAACGAGACGATCGTAAACTCCATAAAGAAGACGCACAGAGCGGTTATCGTCCACGAGGCGGTGAAGTTCGCCGGTCCGGGGGCGGAGATAGCGGCCATGATAGCGGAAGAGGCTTTTGACTATCTGGACGCCCCTATAAAGCGCGTGACCGCACCGTTTACGCCAGTCCCATTCAGTCCGCCTTTGGAAAAAGAGTTCATCCCAAGCAAAGAAAAGATCGCTTCCGCCGTCAAGGCACTCCTTCAAGAGTAAGAAATCGGGGGGCGGTGCTTTCCGCCCCCTTTTTACCAATCGAACAAGAGGAGAGAAAGATGGCTAAGGAAGGGCTCTTTAATGATGTGCTCCAGGTCGCCGTGGTGATCAAGGACCTGGAGATGTCCTTACCCGAGGCCACGTATCCATAGGCGATATCGCAGGGAGGGGTTGTATTTATGAAACTTGATGGCAAAGCAGCGCTCGTAACAGGGGGAGGCAGGGGCATAGGCAGAGGCATCGCCCTAACGCTGGCAAAAGAGGGAGCTGACGTGGCCATAGCCGACGCGGAAGTCTTAGACAGCCCCAAAAATCAGTATGGCACTAAGGAAATAAAAGGTTATTCTGCAGCTTTAAAAGTGGCTGAAGAAATAAAGGCCTTGGGGCGCAGAGCCATAGCCATAAACGCCGATGTCAGCAAAAGCGATCAAGTGCAAGCCATGGTAAAGCGCACAGTAGAAGAATTAGGGTCTATCGATATATTGGTGAACGACGCCGGCGCTATCACTATATCTACTACGGAAGAACTCGAGGAAGAGGCCTGGGATCTCGTGATGAATGTAAACGCTAAGGGGACTTTTCTCTCTTCTAAAGCCGTTATTCCTTACATGAAAAAGAAGGGTTGGGGCAGGATTATAAACGTAGCTTCTATCGCCGGCAAGAGAGGGACTCCCACGTTGCCACACTATTGCGCATCGAAGCATGCCGTAGTCGGGTTTACGAACACGCTGGCCAAGGAGCTTGCGCAAACAGGCATCACCGTAAACGCCATCTGTCCAGGTATAGTGCGCACTCAGATGTGGGACCTTTTAGCCGAAGCATGGAGAAGGCCAGGCGAAAGCTGGGAGGAATCCTTTAAGCGAAGCGTGGAGAGCATGATACCTCAAGGGGTAGAGCAGACGCCAGAAGACATGGGAAAGCTCGCCCTGTTTTTTATATATTCCGATCACGTCACGGGACAAGCCATAAACGTGGACGGTGGCTCGGTCGAACATTGAAATGAGGCGCATCATCTCGAGCTCGTGATGTATAATTAAAAATATTCCACAAATGAGGAGAGATAGTATGGCGCTAAAAGCAGCTTTCATATTTGTAGCGGAAGGAGCGGATCCTAAGGTTCATCGCGCCTCCGTAAAAACACCTTCGCTGGAGTTAACAACCGTAGGGGTCTGTAACTACGCTGAGGCCGAAAGCGTAGCTAAAGAGCTGGTAAAAGAAGGTGTAGCGGCAATAGAGCTGTGCGGCGGTTTTGGCCATGAGGGGGTCGCTCGTATAGCTAAAGCGACGCGCGGGAAAGCCGCCGTAGGTGTGGTACGTTTCGATAGCCATCCAGGCCTTGGCGGTAAAAGCGGCGACGAAATGTTTTCTTAAAGAGGGGCTTAAATCAGCGTGTCTAAAGTAGGGATCATCGCCAATCCGGCCTCGGGCAAGGACATACGCAGGCTCGTGGCCTATGGATCGGTGTTTGACAATCAAGAAAAAGTAAATATCGTGCGGAGAGCTCTCCTCGGCCTCGAAGCTGCGGGAGTGGAAGAAATCTTATACATGCCGGACTACTACAACATAGTCCCAAGGGCCTTGGACAGCGTTCACTTGCGCATGGACGTCGAACCGTTGGATATGCCATGCGAAGGAAACCAGAACGATTCAACTCGCGCTGCCGAGCTCTTGGAGGAAGGTTGCGCAAAGTGCATCGTGGTATTGGGAGGCGATGGCACTAACCGTGCCGTGGCCAAAGGGAGCACCGCCGTTCCTTTTATGCCGATTTCCACGGGCACGAACAATGTCTTTCCTTTCATGGTGGAGAGCACAATAGCGGGCTTGGCTGCCGGCTTTTTGGCCACCGGAATAGTCTCCGTCGATGAAGCTACCTCAGCCACAAAGCGCCTCGATATACTTTTAGACGGAGAGGTTGTAGATTTGGCCTTGATCGACGTTGCGCTTTATGACGACATATTTATAGGCGCAAAAGCCATATGGGACATGAGCAAGGTAAAGGAGATCATTTTGACCCAGGCCGAACCGAGCAATATAGGGCTTTCCTCTGTAGGGGGTGTCCTCCTCGAGGAAGGACTTTCGCAAAACCAGGGACTCCACATGCGCTTGGGCAGTCACATGGAAGAGGGCAGAATTGAAATTACAGCGCCGGTAGCGCCAGGATTCGTGAGATCGGTATATGTAGACGCGTTCGATGTCATAGAAGTAGGAGGCGTGGTCGAGTTTGAAGCGGCTCCAGCAGTGTTAGCCCTCGATGGAGAAAGAGAAGTAGAAATCCTGCCGAACCAAATAGCTGCGGCGCGGTTGAGCGATCACGGACCTCGTGTGGTGAATATAGAAAAGACGATGAGGCTGGCAGTCCAACGCGGTCGTCTCAAGGCAAATAATATTAAGCGCAAGGAGGAATAATCGATGGCTACAGTCGTTACAATGCCAAAATTGGGCCTGACCATGACGGAAGGCTCCGTATCTAAATGGCACAAGAAGGAAGGTGAAAGGGTAGAAAAGGGGGAGATCATCGCCGAGGTAGCCACAGATAAGATCAACTACGAGTTAGAAGCGCCAGAAAGCGGCGTTTTGCGCAAGATACTGATAGACCCGGACGCCAAGGTCCCAGTTACCGCACCTATAGCGATAATAGCCGAAGCCGATGAGGACATTTCAGGCCTCATGCCGAAAGGAACAGTTGGGGCTGCACCTGCCACCCAGGCTGAAGTCAAAGCGCCACCTGCACCCGTTGCCGCACAAGCCCCAGCTACGCAAGCGATAAAAGCCTCCCCGGCGGCCAAAAAACTTGCCAAGGACCACGGCGTCGATCTATCGCTCGTTACGGGCACGGGCCCCGGCGGTAGAATCGTAGAAAAAGACGTGGAAGATTATATAGAAAGACAAAAGGTAGGAGCTGTAAAGCCAGCTGCAGGTCTTAAAGAAACCCCACCTGCAGCTCCTGCCAAAAGGGTCCCCCTCGTAGGGATGAGGAAGGTTATCGCCCAGAGGATGAGCGAAAGCTGGCACACATCTCCCATGGTCACCTTAAACAGCGAAGCTGATGCCAACAACCTAAAGTTATTACGGAGCAATTTAAGAAGTGCATTCGAAAGTAAAGGAGTAAATCTTTCCTATAACCACATCCTCCTTAAAATATGCGCCCAAGCCCTGACAGAATTTCCCCTTTTTAACGCCCGCCTCGAAGGCGATGAAGTCATTCTTCAGGACGAGGTGAACATTGGGCTGGCCATAGCCTTGGAAGATGGCCTCATAGTGCCTGCGGTTAAAAATGTGGCAAGGAAAGGGATTTTTCAAATAGCAGTAGAGACAGAGGAACTCATCGAAAGGGCACGGGGTAACAAACTCACTCCGGACGATATATCAGGTGGCACATTTACGATAACGAACTTAGGCATGTTCGATGTAAGGGATTTCACGCCCATCATAAACCCGCCACAGTGCGCCATTCTCGGCGTAGGTGCGATGACAGACCGCCCTGTGGCGATAGACGATTCGGTGGTCATAAGGCCTATCATGGTACTCTCCCTGACCTTCGACCACCGAATCGTCGACGGCGCGCAAGGGGCACAATTTCTAAAACGAGTCAAGGAACTGGTGCAAAACCCGCTCCTTCTGCTCCTTTAGACCTGTAGATCCCCCCGCAATGCACAACTCCCCTTGCGGCGTTACTTATCGCAAGGGGAGTTGTGAGAAATGGGGGAACTTTACATCCTTATCCAATGGCCGAGCTTCTCGGTTCACCTACAGGTGCACAGTGCACCCGCATTCTTAGAAGCTTCGTCCGAGCCTCTTTTCTTCGCTCGCTTAACCTGGCATCGCTATTTAACCGTGAGCTGTTAATTTATGAGCCAACCGCCGTCTACGAAGATGATCTGCCCCGTTATATAGTCAGACGCAGAAGAGGCCAAAAACACGGCCGCACCCGCCAAGTCCTCAGGCACGCCGAAGCGCCCGAGGGGAAGGCGCGAGAGCATCCTCTGGACATTGGCTTCATCCTGGAAGACTTTCTCGGTCATCTTCGTCTTGAACCAGCCCGGACCTATGGCGTTCACGTTTATATTATACGGCGCCAGATCCTTGGCCATTCCGCGCGTCAAGCCTAAGACGCCGCTTTTCGCCGTGCCGTAAAGCGCGATATTTGGTCCAGCGAATTCGACGCATGTAAGGGAACCTATGTTTATGATCTTGCCTCCGCCCTGCTCTTTCATAATCTTCGCCGCCCGTTGCGAGGCAAAGAACACCGCCCTGAGCTGGACAGCCATCAGCGATTCGTAATCTTCTTCAGTGAAATCAAGGAAGTGTTTCCTTATGTTGAATCCAGCCGCGTTCACCAATACATCCAAACGGCCGAAGTGATTTACGACCTCGTCGATCAGGCGATAAACTTCCGGCAGCTTTGAGACGTCCGCTTGGACGGCGAGGGTCCTTCTCCCCAGGGCAGCCATCTCTTCAGCCGCTTTCTTGCCCTCCTCGACCGTGCGCGACGCCACGGCAATGTCCGCTCCTGCCTCAGCAAGCCCTTGAGCGATGCCCCTTCCTAAGCCTCTGGCTCCGCCCGTAACGAGCACCACTTTCCCATTGAGTTTAAACTTGTCGATTATCATGCCGACACCCCTCTTCGAAATATTTTTGCCATAAGCTTTTTATTCTGGCTCAACATCAACAACACAATCAAAATAACCAACCCAAGGCTTATAGGCCTCGTGAAAAAGGGGGCCAAGCTGCCATCGGCTATGCTCAACGCCCGCCTGAAGTTCTCATCCGCCATTGGCCCTAAAATTATCCCGAGCGTCATTGGCGCCGCCGGGAATTTACCTATGCGCAGCGCATAACCGAGCAAGCCGAAGCCGAGCATCAGATAAACGTCGAAGATGCGCATGTTCACGGCGTAAGCTCCTATGATACATAGCACCACCACTAAGGGCATAAAAATCTCCTTCTTTATCTCCAATACACGCACGGTAAACCGCGTAAGCGTAAGCCCCAAGATGAGCATCATCACATTTGCCACTATAAGCTGACCGATGAGTTCGTAGGGAAAGGTGGGAAATTCAAAAAAGATCATGGGACCAGGACGAATGCCGTGGAGCCATATCCCGCCCAAAAGCACCGCAGCTGCACCGCTTCCAGGGATCCCTAAAGCAAGCATCGGTATTATAGCTCCCCCTATACAAGCGTTGTTGGCCGTTTCAGCCGCCACAATGCCTTCATAGCAGCCGGTACCAAACTTCTCCCTTTGGGGACTGGTACGCTTGCATACGTCGTAAGACACCCACGCAGCCACATCCTCACCCACTCCCGGAATCAGGCCTATTCCTATCCCTACTAAAGCCGCTTTAAACGTTGCCTTCCAGTGGCTCAACACTTCCCCTATTTTTGGCACTATACGAGTTAACTGGCTTTCTACCTTTCTGGGCTTTATGTCTTTTAAAACCGCAAGGACTTCGGCTATGCCGAAAAGCCCTACTGCTTATTTCTGAAAATCAAAACGCTTTCTCAAAAAACCTCGACGCTGTTGCTTGTCACCCCCTCACTGCTCAGATTTGCTTTGATTTTATCATAGCAAC
>Ga0116181_1002634_pt1 | contig 14443 bp, 16 predicted proteins | sample AD_UKC075_MetaG_FD_89752 | JGI IMG/M metagenome (GOLD analysis project Ga0116181, IMG submission 89752) | Active sludge microbial communities of municipal wastewater-treating anaerobic digesters from USA - AD_UKC075_MetaG | ecosystem: Engineered > Bioreactor > Anaerobic > Digestate | place: USA...
AGTGGCGGTCGTAGTGCCACAACAGCGCGTCGATGACGCGCTGCTGGATGTCCGTACGGGCAAAGAAGGCAGCGCCGGGAGTCACCGTCGCGAGGGCGATAGCGGCGAGGTTGGTGTACTCGGTGACGTAGATGACCTCGGTGGCTGTCGAGGTGATCCCGCGGAACAGCACGCCGGACGTGTCTGCCTGCGCGAGCGTGTTGAAGGTGTTCATGGCGGCCTGCGCGGTGGCCTGGATCGCCGTGACCTTCAGCTTCACCGTCGGGTCGGCATTCGTCGTGTCATTGCCGGCGTAGGCCTCGGTCAGCTGGCTCAGGATCCGCTCCTGGTCTGCCGTCCTGGCGGCCGCTTGAGCGACGGTTGTTGGCAACGTCGCCAGAACCGCCACCGCACCGGTCATGCCCAGCACCTGACGTCGTCCGTACCTCATGTGCGATTTCCCATCGGTTCGTTTCGGGGCAACCCGTCCATACCAACAGACCCGACTGGTTGAGCAATCCTTTGCTCGGATGTTCTCATCGTACTCACAGACCTGAGACAGGGGACAGTCTTGACGCTCCCTGGCCGCACAGGTAGGCTGGTGTACATCTTACGCATTATTGAATATCCATGCAGGAGAGAGTCATGGTTGGCCGCCGTAGAGTCATCATCAACACCGACGCGAAGAACGAGGCCGACGACCAGTACGCGATTGTGCACGCCCTGCTCACGCCGATGTTCGACATGCGTGGCCTGATCGCCGCGCACTTCGGGTCGCTGCGTTCGAACCACAGCATGGCCGACTCCCGCGAGGAGATCGACCTGATCCTCGACCTGATGGGGATGACTGGCAGGGTCCGGGTGGAGAACGGCGCCGAGACCGGTATCCCCGACGAGCAGACCCCGTTGGACTCACCCGGCGCCCAGCTGATCATCGAGGAGTCCAAGCTCGCCACCGACGACGACCCGCTCTATATCTCCTTCCTGGGCCCGCTCACCGACATGGCGTCGGCGCTCCTGCTCGACCCGGAGCTCGCCTCCCGCCCGGTGATGGTGGTCTGGATCGGCGGAGCCCCGTACGACGGCCTGGAGGCTGGTCTTCAGATTGGTCCCGTCGCGACCGCTCGGCCCCGGATCGAGTTCAACCTCTCCAATGACATCGCAGCAGCCAACGTGGTCTTCGACTCCGGGGTCCGGGTCTGGCAGGTGCCGAGCAACGTCTACTCGCAGGTCTCGGTCTCGTACGCCGAACTCGACGCCCGCGTGGCGCCCTGCGGTGAGCTGGGTCGCTACCTCGTCGACCAGCTGAAGGAGTGGAACGACACCTGGCATCGCGAGCCGATCGAGTCGCGGTCCCTGGGCGACTCCCCCGCCGTCAGCCTGATGATGTACCCGCGTGGCGGCACCTTCCGGACGCGCCCGTCGTCGCGCTTCGCCGCAGACGGCACGTACGTCGAGGGCAAGGGCAACCCGATCCGGGTCGCGGAGCAGGTCGACGTACGGTTCCTGCTCGAGGACATGTTCGCCAAGATCCAGGCCTTCGCCGGCTGAGGACCCAACCCCGGCTCACGGGTGCCCTGGCCGGCTCGCGTCTGCTTGACGGCGCGGGTCAGGCCAGACTGCCGGTCTCCTCGTACCTGGTGAGCAGGTCGATCCGACGCTGATGACGTGCCTCGTTGGAGAACGGGGTACGGAGGAACGTCAGCGCGATCTCAAGAGCTTCCTCGTTGCTGTGGAACCGCCCACCCATGGCGACCACGTTGGCGTCGTTGTGCTCGCGCCCGAGCTTGGCGAGCTCCGGGGCGTAGGCCAGCGCGCAGCGGACCCCGGCCACCTTGTTCGCTGCGATGTTCTCGCCGTTGCCCGACCCGCCGAGCACGATGCCGAGCGAACCCGGGTCAGCGGCGACCCCCTCAGCGCAGGGGATGATCGTCACCGGATAGTCGTCCTGAGCGTCGTACTCGAGCGCTCCGTGGTCGATCACCTCGTACCCCTGCTCCGTGAGGCTGACGACGAGGAACTCCTTGAGCTCAAAGGCTGCATGGTCGGTGCCGATGTGTACGCGCATGGCAGGAAGTCTCCCATCAAACCGACACGGGAATGCACCGCCACCGCCACAGCCGACAGCCGACAGCCGACTCGAGTACTTCCCGATGCTCAAGGACTTCATGACCGCCAAGGCGACCTTCTCCGCGTCTGGCACGGTCGAGGAGGACGTGCTGTTCGGCCGGTCCTACCCGGCTGCCGCCGCGAAGCGGTTCATGGCGGAGGCGACGGCGGGCATCTCCTGACCTGACGCAGGTCACGCGACTGGCCACTGAGACCGACGGCCGTCCCGGTCACACCACGGGTGGGCACACCTCCGTACGCTGGAGGTGTGCCCACCCGTCGGTCTTTGCTCGCCCTGAGCGGCGCCCTTCTCGTCGGGTGCTCGGGCCAACCATCCCCTGCTCATCCGCCGCCGGGTCGCTGTGTCCCCCGCGAGACCCTGCCGACGATCCGGAGCATCGGTGCCGCGGAGCTGCCGTACGAGATGGACGGGCGCGTCAGGCCGTACGCCGTCGATGAGGGCTTCGCCGCCCAGCTTGAGGGCTGGCTGACCTCCTGGAACGCGGTCGCGGGCACCAAGCCGGTGACCAGCATCACGACGTACGGGATCTGGACCTCAGGTGACTGCTCGTCGTGGCATGCATCTGGTCGCGCTCTGGACATCGCCCGGCTCAAGGTCGGCTCCACGGAGACGGTGTCGTGTCGTCACGATCTGTGGCGCAGCGAGACCTCCGACGATCCAGCCAGGGCGACCGCCCGGGAGCGCGACCTGCAACGCGGCTACTGGCGCCTGGCTGCCAGCCTGCACGCGTCGTTCGCCTACGTCTTGACCCACCACTTCGACGACCTGCACGACAATCACATCCACATCGACGACTCGGTGTCGCAGGGTCGCCCGACCACGTTCAACCCGCGGTCCCGTGTTCAGTGCCAGGCCGTGGCAGCGATCGCCACCTGGGTGCATGGGGTCGCCACCCCGGTCAGCGGCGCCTGGGACACATCCACCCAGAACGCTGCTCGTACGGTGCTCCGCCAGCTGAGCATCACTGGTTCGCTGACCGACCAGGGAACCTGGCAAGTCTGTCTCGCAGCGTCCGCCCGCGGCGGGACCTGACCGCTCAGATGGTCGAGAACGTCCACCGCACCTCGGCGCGCTGGACCTCGCCGGGACGCAGCACCGATGAGGGGAAGTCTGGCCGGTTCGGCGCATCGGGGAGGTTCTGGGTCTCCAGTGCGACACCGGCGCGGTTCCCGTACGCCCCGTCCGGACCCACCGTCACCGGCTCCTCGCCGAGGAACATGCCGCCGTACACCTGCAGTCCCGCCTGGTCGGTCTGGATCATCAGCCTCCGACCAGCCGTCGGACAGGTCAGTGAGGCGACCGGGCGCAGGCCGTCGCCGTCGAGCACGAAGCAGTGGTCCAGCCCGCCGAACTGGGTGAGCTGGGGGTCGCTTGAGCCGTACGACTCGATCAGCGCCTTCCCCTCCCTCAGATCCAGGTCGCCAGCCACCGCCTGAGGGGCATCGGGGAGCGGGATCGCTTCAGCGTCGACGTTGACGAACCGTGAGGCGGCGATCTGCAGCACGTGGTCCTCGACGGTGGTCGAGCCGAGGTTGAAGTACGGATGGCTGACGACGTTGGTGACGGTCGGGGCGTCGGTCGTCGCCTCGGTCACCAGGGTCAGCGTGTCACCGTCGACCGCGTAGTTCGCGCGGACCGTGATCGTGCCGGGATGCGAGCCCGCTGTGTCGGTCCAGACGAGGCCGAGTGTCACGGAGTCGTCGGACTGCTCGAGGATGTCCCACTCCTGCCGGCTGAAGCCGGCGGCACCGCCGTGGAGCGTGTGCTTGCCCTCAAAGTTCCGATCGAGCTGGTACGACTCGCCGTCGAGGTCGAACGTAGCCTTCGCGATGCGGTTCCCGTACGGGCCGACGATCTCGCCGAGGTACGCCTTGGATGCCTGGCGGGCGGCTTCGTCGCGGCAGCCGAGCACCACGGACGACACTGCCCCGGTTGCGTCGGGCACCTCAACGGCATTCAGCGCTGCCCCGAGGGTCCACACTTCGGCCGTCAGTTGGCCCCCACCGATCCGCACTCTCGTCATGGCGGCATCCTTTCAGGTTGGTGGTCGCTCAGCTGCAAGGGCAGGTGAGTCGGTCCACCAGGTCACAACCCGCTGCTCAACGCACGGACCTGGCTATTGAACCGGTTCATCCGTCATTGAGAAGCGGATAGTGACGTCTCAGCCCCTGTCGAGGTGGTGGGCGGTTGCGCTGGCGTACCGATCCCGAACCGCTGTTGCCAGTGCCGCGGACCGAGGCTCCGTCTCCTCTGCCCGCGCCCAGGCAGGAGGGCCATCTCCGCCGAGGGCGACCCAGGCTGCCTGGCGGGCTGCACCGAGGGCGACGTACTCACCCGCGGCTGGAACGACCACCTCGACGCCGAAGATCCCCGGTGCGATGGCCCGGACTGCGGCCGATTTCGCCCCGCCGCCGATCAGCAGCACCCGCTCGGGCTTGAGCCCCTGCGCTTCCATCGCGGCCAGCCCGTCGGCAAGCCCGCAGAGCATGCCCTCGACATAGGCCCGCGCGACGTGGGCGGGGGTCTGGTTCGCCAGGCGCAACCCGAGTAGAGACCCGGTGGCGTCGGGCAGGTTCGGCGTCCGCTCCCCCTCAAGGTAGGGCACCAGCACCAACCCATCAGCCCCTGACGGCGCGGACAGCGCGAGCCGGTCCAGCTCGTCGTACGACACCCCCAGCACCGCCCGGGCCGCGTCGAGGATGCGCGACGCGTTGAGGGTGCAGGCCAGCGGCAGGTAGCGTCCGGTGGCGTCGGCGAACCCGCTGACCAGACCAGAGGCGTCATGGCTGGGCGTGTCAGTGACGGCCGAGACCACCCCTGACGTGCCCAGCGACACAGCGACGTCACCAGCCACCATGCCCAGGCCGAGCGCTGCGCCGGCGTTGTCGCCCGCGCCGGGGCCGATCGCGATCCCTTCGGCGCCGCCTGCGTACGCCGCATGGACCACGCCGATCGCCTGGTTCGGCTCAGCCACGGTCGGCAGCATGCAGTCGTGACCCAGGGCTGCCTTGAGCAGGTCGCGGTCGTAATCGCCGGTAACGGAGTTGAAGTAGCCCGTCCCGGAGGCATCCGAGCGGTCGGTGCCGAGCTCCGTGAGCACCGGCCCGAGCGGTGACTCCTCGGTGGGACCGTAGCCAGCGAGCCGCCACGAGAGCCAGTCGTGCGGCAGGGCGACCGCCGCGATCTTGGCGGCGTTGTCGGGTTCGGCATCGCGCAGCCAGCGCAGCTTCGTCACGGTGTACGACGCCACGGGCACCGATCCGGTCGCCTCAGCCCAGCGCTCAGCGCCCAGTTCCGCCACCAGGTCTGCTGCCGCCTGGGCCGAGCGGGTGTCGTTCCAGAGCAAGGCGTCGCGGACGACCCGACCGTCAACGTCGAGCGCGACCATGCCGTGCTGCTGGCCGCCGATCGAGACAGCCGCCACGTCGCCGAGGCCACCCGCCTCCTCCATGGCGGACAGCAGTGCCGACCACCAGTGAGCGGGGTCGACCGAGGTGCCGTCGGGATGGGCGGCGCGCCCTTCCCGTACGACATCACCCGTAGCCGCGTCAACGATGACGACCTTGCACGACTGCGTGGAGGAGTCAACCCCCGCAACGAGCACTGCCCGATCCTCTCTCTGATCGACCCACCGTCCTTAGCGGTACGGTGCGTCCCCGACAGTTACCTCGCGCCGAGGAGGTGTTCGATGGCGAGCTGGTTGAGCCGTACGAAGCCGGCGCCCTTCTCACCCAGCGCGGTGACGTCGATGTCGGCGAAGTCCTTCGGCTCGGCCACCAGGTCAGCGATCGTCTCACCGTCGGCCAGCGTCGGGACGGCCAGCTCGTCCACCTTCGCGGCCTTCATCGCCTCCTGCACCTCAGCGTCGGCACGGAAGGCCAGTGCCCGCTCCTTGAGCAGCAGGTAGGTCTGCACGTTGGCCTCGGCCGACGCCCAGACGCCGTCGTAGTCCTCCGTACGGGAGGGCTTGTAGTCGAAGTGCCGGGGGCCGTCGTAGCGCGGACCACCGTTGGGGAAGCCGTTCTCCAGCAGGTCGACGGTGAAGAACGCCGAGATCAGGTCACCGTGGCCGAAGACGAGGTCCTGGTCGTACTTGGCCCCCCGCTGCCCGTTCAGGTCGACGTGGAAGAGCTTGCCCTGCCACAAGGCTTGGCCGATGCCGGTGGTGAAGTTCAGCCCGGCCATCTGCTCGTGACCGACCTCAGGGTTGAGACCGACGATGTCGCCGTGCTCAAGCGTCGCGATCAGGGCGAGGGCGTGACCGACAGTCGGCAGGAAGATGTCGCCGCGCGGCTCATTAGGCTTGGGCTCGATGGCGATGCGGAGCCCGTACCCCTTCTCCTTGATGTAGGCGGCGACGGTGTCGATGCCCTCTGCGTAGCGGTCGAGGGCTGCGTTGACGTCCTTGCTGCCCTCGTACTCGTGACCCTCACGGCCACCCCACATCACGAACGTCTCGGCGCCCAGCTCGGCAGCCAAGTCGACCTGCCGGATCACCTTGCGGAGCCCGTAGCGGCGGATCTCGCGGTTGTTGTTGGTGAAGCCGCCGTCCTTGAAGACGGGCTCGGTGAAGGTGTTGGTCGTGACCATCGGCACCTTCAAGCCGGTCTCGTCGAGCGCCTGCTTGAAGCCGTCGATGACCTGGCGGCGCTCGGCCTCCTTGGTGCCGTACGGGATCAGGTCGTCATCGTGGAAGGTGATCCCGTACGCCCCGACCTCCTTCAGCCGGTGCAGCGCTTCGATGGGGTCGAGTGGGCCGCGGGTGGCGACACCGAACGGGTCGGCGGCCTGCCAGCCGACGGTCCAGAGACCGAACGTGAACTTGTCTGCTGCTGTGGCCTTCGGCACGGCTTGGTCACCTCTCCTACGAGATTTTGTTGATGTGGTGAACTTATCGTGTGGGTGGAGTAAATTCAACCTTATGACGAACATTCCCGGGCACGATCAGCGGACCCCGCTGCTCACGACCACGCGGTCGGCGCGGCGTCAGGTGGCGGCCGGCCAGGCCTCGTTGCGCGAGCACAATCTCTCGATCGTGCTGCGAGAGGTGCTCGACAACCCGGGCCGTACGACGCGGGCGAAGATCGCCTATGCCGTCGGCCTGACCCGGGCATCGGTGTCGGGGCTCGTGGAGCAGCTGATCCGCGGCGGACTCGTCAGTGAGACTGACCCGGAGGTGGTTGACCGAGCCGGCCGGCCGGGCGTCCGCCTGGTTCCGGCCGGGAGCACGATCGTGGGTCTCGGGCTGCAGGTTCAGGTCGACTCACTGTCGGTACGGGCGATCGACCTCACCGGCCGCGTCCTGGCTGACGTGAGAGTGGCAGGCGACTACCGCGGGGTGTCGCCCGATGCCACGTTGACCGACCTGCTCGACATCACCCAGCCGATCGTCGACGACCTTGTCGCCGCCGAGATGACCGTCGCCGGGGCCTGCCTGTCGATCCCCGGCATCGTCGAGGGGACGGTCGTCCGGTTCGCTCCCAACCTTGGGTGGGTGGACGTCGACGTCGCGCCCGCTCTGTCGCGGCTCGGGATCACGGGCAAGGTCGAGCTCGGCAACGACGCCGACCTGGCTGGGCTCGCCGAGACCCGGGCTCGCCGGATCGAGAACGGGGCCCCCCAGCGCGACCAGTCGTTCTTCTTCGTCGCCGGCGAGGTCGGCATCGGCGGCGCAGTGATCGTCGGCGGCCACCCCTTCGGCGGAGTCCATGGCTGGTCGGCCGAGGTCGGCCACGTCTGCGTTGACCCGGACGGTCCGCCGTGTGGCTGTGGCGCCAACGGCTGTCTCGAGGTCTACGCCGGCAAGTACGCGATCATGGCGGCTGCTGGCCTGCCGATCACCGACCCCATCGCCAGCCTCGTCGCAGCAGCCGAGTCGGATCCGCAGGCGGCCGCAGCCATCGACCAGGCGGCCCGCACGCTCGGTCTTGCCCTCTCGGCTGCGCTCAACATGACCGACGTCGACGCCGTCGTGCTGGGCGGCATCTACCACACCCTCTTCGACCAGATCCACGACAGGGTGCTGGAGATCCTGCAGAGGCGGGTGCTGACGACGCGGTGGGCAGAGGTACGGGTGGAACGCGCCCTGACCACCGACAACGCCTCCCTGACCGGTGCGGCCCTGCGCACCCTGGAGTGGGTCGTCGACAACCCCGCTGGCTGGGTACCGGCCGAGTAGGCCTCAGCGTCAGTCGAAGATCGGCCCGACGGTCCTGGTGCGCTTCAGCTCGAAGAAGCCCGGGTACGCCGTCATCTTGACGAAACCGTCGAACAGGTCGCCGGCCTCCTCGCCCTTCGGGGCTGGCGAGATGACGGGTCCGAACATGCTCATGCCGTTGACCCGCAGGACCGGGGTGCCGACATCCATCCCAACCGGGTCCATGCCCTCGTGGTGTGACGCGCGCAGCGCCTCGTCGACCTCGTCGGTCTGGGCACGGTCAGCGATCGCCTCATCGAGTCCCAGGTCAGCCAGGGTGGCACGCACGGTTTCCGCCGTACGGGGCTCCTCGCCCAGGTGGTAGCGCGTGCCCAGAGCGGTGTAGAAGTCCCGCAGGGTGTCGGATCCGTACCGCTGCTCGACCATGATCGCGGCCCGTACGCCGACCCAGGCGGCATCCATGACCGCCCGGTAGTCGTCGGACAGGTCGCGGCCCTCGTTGAGCACCGCGAGGCTCATCACGTGGAAGGTGGTTCGTACGTCGCGGACCTTCTCCACCTCGAGCATCCACCGGGAGGTCATCCAGGCCCAGGGGCAGGTCGGGTCGAACCAGAAGTCAATGGCTGTGGTCATGGGGCAAGCCAACCACAGCAGGCAAGGACTAGGAGCGCGGTCCTTCGATCCGGGCGACCTCGGCGCGCGCCTTGTCGCGGCCCAGCCAGCGGCTCGCGTTGAACAGCACCGACAGGAAGCCACCGAGGGCGAGCGGGCCGATGAACCAGAGCAGCGCGAAGTCCTTGATCGACCCCTGCGCGGCCGTGGGCCAGCCGGGGAACACCTCAAGCAGGGTCGTCAGAGTCATGGCGGAATGCTAGCCGACGGCAGCGGCTACGAGCGCCTCCTCGCTCAGGACTGCGGCGGTACGGTCGTGGCGTCAGCGGAGAAGTCCTCCGTACGCCGCGCATGGTCGAGCCAGTTCTCCAAGATCGGCATCGGGACGAGCTCGTCTGGGTCGAGCTCGTTGTACGACATCGTCGTATCCCATCCGCTCCCCCGTCACGTCGTAGTGCGCCACGATCCGCCTTGGGAACTCATCACCGTTGGCGGGGTAGACGGCGTACAGGGCGTTGGCGGCCACAAGGGAGCCTTCGCCCAGGGTCGCCTGCCACTCCTCCGTCGTGCTCCCCCCGACGGGCTTGGCCGAGGCAGCATCCAGGTCATACGCCTCAACAGCGAGGTGAGCCGCAAAGCCGTACACCGTCATCACACTCACCAGCCCTCGAGGTTGGAGGTGCAGGCCCAGATGTCGGTGACTTCGGGGCTCCCGTCGGCAGCGTCGACGGCGAGGCGCCGCTGCTGGGTCACCATCGTCTCCACGGCACTGCGCGAGAGTCGTCCATGTCGTCCTCCAGATCCGGTCCAGGATTCCTCCTCCAGATGACGGTGGGTGAACTCGGGTGACTCCCTGACCAGGGCAGAGGTGGGGCCGGTTGCACCCTGGCGGGCGGCTCAGAGGTTCGGCGCGGTGCGCTATCGTCAGGCCGACCCCACTGGGAGGAGCGCACGTGACGCGGACGGCCGAGCCCCTACTTGTGCTTGACGCTGACGACGTCGGCCGGGCCATTACTCGGATCGCCCACGAGATCCTCGAGTCGAACCATGGCCCCGACGGGCTGCTGCTGCTGGGGATCCCGCGCCGTGGAGTGCCGTTGGCACATCGACTGGCCGAGGCGCTCTCCACGGCCGAGGGAGTCGACGTCCCGGTGGGCGAGCTCGACATCACCATGTACCGCGACGACCTGCGCAAGCGGCCCACCCTTCCGGTTGGCCGCACCCGGATCCCCGGCTCGGTCGATGACCGGGTGGTCGTGCTGGTCGATGACGTGCTCTTCTCGGGCCGTACGGTCAACGCCGCCCTCGACGCGCTGAAGGACCTCGGGCGACCTCGGGCAGTCCGATTGGCTGTGCTGGTGGACCGGGGTCACCACGAGCTGCCGATCCGCGCCGACCATGTGGGCAAAGAGCTGGCCACCAAGGCCTCAGAGATGGTGGACGTACACCTCGACGAGGTCGACGGCACGACGCAGGTGGTGGTCCGATGAAGCATCTCCTCGACACGCACGGGCTCGCGTACGACGACGCCGTACGGCTGCTCGACACCGCCGAGACGATGGCCGATGTGCTCACCCGTGACGTACCGAAGCTGCCGGCGCTGCGGGGCCGTACGGTCGTGAACCTCTTCTACGAGGACTCCACCCGCACCCGCGGCTCCTTCGAGCTTGCCGAGAAGCGGCTGTCGGCCGATTCGATGAACGTGGCGGCGAAGGGGTCGTCGGTGTCGAAGGGCGAGTCGATGCGCGACACGCTGCTCACCCTCGACGCGATGGGGGTCGACGCGTTCGTGATCCGGCACGCGGTGTCGGGCTCGGTCGCACAGGCCACCGGCTGGGTCGGCGCCCACATCATCAACGCCGGCGACGGCTGGCATGCGCACCCGACCCAGGCGCTGCTTGATACCTACGTGATGCGGCAGCACTTCCGCGCCCATGGCGGCACCGACTGGGCCGGCAAGACCGTCGCGATCGTCGGCGACATCAAACACAGCCGGGTCGCCCGCTCGAACGTGTGGCTGCAGAAGACTCTCGGAGCGCGGGTGGTGCTGGTCGCACCCCCGACGCTGCAGCCGGCTGGGATCAGCGACTGGGGTGTTGACGTGGTGACCGACCTGGACGAGATCGTCGACTCCGCCGACATCATGATGATGCTGCGCGTGCAGCGGGAGCGGATGGAGGGCGGCTTCTTCCCGTCGACGCGCGAGTACGCGGAGCGGTACGGGCTGACGCCGGCACGCGTGGACCGGATGAAGTCCGATGCCGCCATCTGCCACCCCGGCCCGATGAACCGCGGCGTGGAGATCTCGGCCGCTGCGGCTGACGCGGCCAACTCGCTGATCCTGGACCAGGTGGCGGCGGGCGTGGCCGTACGGATGAGCGTGCTCTACCACCTGCTGGGTGGCACCGATGAGGAGAACTGAGATGCAGCTACTGGTGACTGGCGCGGAACTCGCCGACGGCACCCGCGGTGACCTGTTCGTCGCTGACGGCGTCCTGCGCGACCCCGCGGACGCGCCCGGCGATGTGGAGCGGCTCGACGCCGACGGGCTGATCGCGCTGCCGGGCTTCGTCGATCTGCACACCCATCTGCGCGAGCCTGGCCGCGAGGACGCCGAGACTGTCGCCTCCGGGACTCGTGCGGCAGCGCGGGGCGGCTACACCGCGGTCTTCGCCATGGCCAACACCGACCCGGTCACCGACACCGGTGAGTCGGCCGAACACATCCTGGCGCTGGGCCGCCGCGACGGGTCGGCGCAGGTGGTCCCCATCGGCGCGATCACGAAGGGACTGGCCGGCGCCGAGTTGGCGGAGCTCGGGTCGATGAACGCGCGCGCCGGCGTGACCGTGTTCTCCGACGACGGCATGTGTGTGATGAACGCGGGGCTGATGTGCCGCGCATTGGAGTACGTCACAGCCTTCGACGGGGTCGTTGCCCAGCACGCCCAGGACTCGAACCTGGCCGGGACTTCCGCCTGCTGCCACGAGTCGGAGATCAGCGGACGCCTCGGCCTGCCCGGCTGGCCCGCGGTGGCCGAGTCGGTGATCATCGCCCGTGACGTGCAGCTGGCGAAGCTCACCGGCTCGCGGCTCCACGTCTGCCACGTCTCGACGGCTGAGTCCGTCGAGGTTCTCCGGTGGGCCAAGGCGCAGGGCATCCGGGTCACCGCCGAGGTCACCCCTCACCACCTCTACCTGACCACCCGTGAGGTGGAGTCGTACGACCCGACCTACAAGGTCAACCCGCCGCTTCGTACCGACGAGCACGTCGATGCTGTCCGGCAGGCGCTCGCCGACGGCACCATCGACGTCGTTGCCACCGACCACGCCCCGCATGCGTCGCACGACAAGGACGACCACGCGTTCGGCGACGCCCGACCTGGAATGCTCGGCCTCGAGCAGGCGCTGGCGGTCGTGATGGAGACCTCGTTGGAGCGCCTCGGCTGGGCAGGCGTGGCCGACCGGATGTCGATCGCCCCCGCGCGGATCGGTGGGGTCTCGGGAACCCAGGGTCGGCCGCTGGCGATGGGTGAGCCGGCAACGTTCGTGCTGGTCGACCCGGCTGCTCGCGCGGTCGTCAACCGATCCGCGTCGGCGTCGATCTCGCGCAACAACCCGTACCACGGCCGAGAGCTCCCCGACCCGGTGGTCGCCACCGTCTGGGCTGGCCGGGTCACGTACCGCCGCTGACCGCTCGGCGCGGTCCTACCTGCACCCACCGGCGGCGTGAGTATCGTTCCGAAAGGGACCCTCTTCACCGTCGCGTGGTGATGTACGTGCCGAAAGGCACCATCTTCACCGTCGCACGGTGATTTACGTGCCGAAAGGCACCATCTTCACCGTCGCACGGTGATTTACGTGCCTAAAGGCACCATCTTCACCGTCGCACGGTGACTTTCGTGCCTAAAGGCACCATCTTCACCGTCGCACGGTGACTTTCGTGCCTAAAGGCACCATCTTCACCATCTCAGCCGTGATTTTCGTGCCTATCGGAACCCAACCGCCAACGAACCCGGCTCGCCGAGGGTCAGGTCCAGCGGTCGGCGGCCAGGACGGCGACTTCCAGAGCGTTGGCGACGGCTCGGTCCTTGGCTTCCAGGCGGGGTTGCTCGCTCTCGGTGCGCTGGGCCACGACACCAAGAACGCAGGCGGCGCGGAAGCCGTACGCCTGACCCATGGCGAAGAGCGTCCCTGACTCCATCTCGTAGGCCAGCACACCCACGTCGCGCAGTTCGTCGGTCTGGCCGCGCAGCGATCGCAGCAGGTGGGGGTTGGCTGACGACTCGGAGCGTTCCTGGCCCTCGAAGAACGTGTCGGTCGAGCAGACCACGCCTACGCGGTGCTCGATCCCGGCCGCTTCTGCTGCGCGGGCAAGGTCAACGGTGACGAACGGGTCAGCGACCGCTGGGAAGCCGGGCGGCACGATGTCAGCGGTCGCCCCCTGTCGCGAGAGCGCCGCTGAGGCGATGATCACCGCACCCGGCGCTAGGTCCGGCTGGATGGAGCCGCAGGTGCCGATCCGGATGATCGTCCGGATGCCGACCTGGATGAGCTCGTTGACCACGATCGACATCGACGGAGCACCCATCCCGCTGGTTGCGCACACGACCGGCCGGCCGCTCGGGAGATGAGCGACGAATGAGTCCAGCCCACGATGCCTCGACAACTCACGGGAACCGGTGAGCCGCTGCTGGGCGATCAACTCTGAGCGGCCAGGATCACCCGACATCAGGGCGACGGTGGTGCCGTCCGGGAGATCGCTGGCGCCGAAGCCGATGTGGTACAGCCTGTCCGTGGTCATGGTCGAGATCGTACGGGGACCTACTCGGGCGCGGGCCTGCGACGCGGATCCCCCGTACGACCTGGCCAGTTCGGGTTCACGCGCATCAGCGGTGCGTGCGGGACGGCTGACGTGGAGACCGGAGACGACAACCGCGCCACGGCTCACCAAGGTGGATGGCCGCGGAAGCGTCCTTCTCCAGCACGTGGCGCGGTCGTCGGCGCAGGGAGCCACGTCAGAGCGCCGGGGGTCTGGGGGACGAAGCCCCCCAGACAACAACAGCTCAGACGAACTCGACCTCAAGCGTCTTCTCGACGCCACTCAGCGCCTTCGACACCGGGCAGTTCTCCTTGGTGTCCTCGGCGGCCGCCTGGAAGTCCTCTGCGGTGATGCCCGGCACGGAGCCGACCACCTTGATATGAGCGCCCGTGATGCCCGTACCGGGCTTGAAGTCAACACCGACGGTCGTGTCGATCGACGTCGGCGGGGTGCCCTTGCCGGACAGACCGTGCGGCAGCGCCATCGAGAAGCAGGTAGCCAGCGCCGCGGCGATCAGCTCTTCCGGGTTGGTGGTGCCCTGCCCCGCCTCGGCACGTGCCGCCCACGTCAGATCGAATGTCGCCGCACCGGAGGTCTGCAGCTCGACGCTGCCAGAGCCCTCCTTGAGGGAACCCTCCCAATGCGTATGGGCGGTGCTCGTGTTGGCCATGATCGCTCCTTCAAGTCGTGGGCTGGTTCTCCCATCCAAACAGACGACGGCGCCAGAACAACCCGGCGCCGTCGAA
>Ga0116181_1002635_pt1 | contig 14443 bp, 15 predicted proteins | sample AD_UKC075_MetaG_FD_89752 | JGI IMG/M metagenome (GOLD analysis project Ga0116181, IMG submission 89752) | Active sludge microbial communities of municipal wastewater-treating anaerobic digesters from USA - AD_UKC075_MetaG | ecosystem: Engineered > Bioreactor > Anaerobic > Digestate | place: USA...
AGTGCGGGCGAAGGCGTTCATGTAGAAAAAGTGCCCCAGGGAAAAAGCCAGCATTCCGCCGATAAGCCTCACCGGGACCTTAATAATCCCGGCCATGATCAGATCGCCGATGAAGGAGAAGAACATTCCCCCCAGCACCCAGTCGGCATAAGGCCCGGTTCCCTGGGCGCGGCTAATCAGGAAAGCCGCCGCGAGAAGGGAGGTAGTTAAGAGAACTCTGACGGGGAGAGGCAAAATCAGGCTGTTCTCCTGGGGATCGGGTCCTTTTCGCCAGGCCCAGATCCAGCCAAGCAAAAAAACTGCCCCCTGCCCGACCAGTAATCCGTGGATTGCTGTCATGGCGACCACCCTCTTTGCTATATTTTTACTCTATTTCCGGGCAATTCCGGCTAACTTATTTCTTTCAAAGGTCGGGCAGTTCCTGCCTGGAAAGAAAAAAGGGAGGCGCAGGGCCTCCCTTTCCTTCTTCTCCGGATCAACCAACCCCGGATCGGCCTAAAGCTTTTTAAAATCTTCCTTGCCCACCCCGCAGAGGGGACAAACCCAATCGTCGGGGAGCTCTTCGAAAGGAGTCCCGGGAGCGATGTTCCCCTCGGGATCCCCTTCCTCGGGATCGTAGATGTAACCGCAGACCTGGCATTCCCACTTATCCATATGGCAATCCTCCCGCTTCTTAAAGTGTTATGCTTTTGCTTCCTTGACTAAACCGGCCAGGGCAAGTCCCCACTGGAAACAACGTTCCCGTTCCTTCCCGTCGGGCACCCACAAGATCTCCAGGCTTTCCTGGGCCAGCTGGATGCCGGCCGCAGCCAGGCGCTCCTCAATTCCCTTGACGGCGCCCCGGCTCCATCCGTAAGCACCGAAGGCCGCCCCCAGGCGGTTTAGCGGCTTCAAGCCGATCAAGCCGTCCAGGAAAGGAGAGAGGGTAGAGATAAACTGCCGGTGAATGGTGGAGGAGCCGACCACCAGCAAGCGCGTCTCCAGCAACTCCTTGTAGATGTCGCTGTGGTCGCTGGCAGAAAGCTTATACAATCTCGTTTCCACCCCCCCGGCAGAAAGGCCTTCCGTGATGTAGCGGGCCATGGTCTCGGTGCTGCCCCACATGGTATCATAGACCACCAGGGCTTTCTCCTTCCACTCTCCTCCGGACCAGCGGCGGTATGCTTCAATAATCTGCCCGGGATCGGTGCGCCAGATCACTCCGTGGCTGGGGGCAATCATCTCAATGGGGATATTCAGCCCTTCGACTTCCTTCAGCTTCTTGGCAACCAGGCCGCTCAGGGGATAGAGGATGTTGGCATAATACTTGGCCGCCTCCTCCATGAGAATAAAATTGTCCACCTGGTCATCGAAGCGCCCGGAAGTGGCCAGGTGCTGTCCAAAGGCGTCATTGGGCAAAAGCAGGGCCTCTTCGCGGATATAGGTGAACATGCTGTCCGGCCAGTGCAGCATGGGCGCCTCGATAAAGCTGAGGGTCCGCCGACCGGTGGAGAGTTCCTGGCCCGTTTTCACCACCCGGTAATCCCACTCCGCGCCCCCGTAGTGCTTGATGAGGCCTTCCCGGGCCTTGGCGGTACAGTAGATCCTGGCCCCGGGAGCCGCTTTCATCACTTCGGGAAGGGCGCCGGAGTGATCCGTCTCAATGTGGTTGACGACGATATTCTCGATCCGGGCGGGATCGACCACCTTTTTAATCCTTTCCAGCAACTCCCCGGCGAAGGGAGCATAAACGGTATCCACCAGAGTAACTTGATCGTCGAGAATTAAATAGCTGTTGTAAGTGGTGCCGCGGTGGGTGGTGTAGGAGGGGCCGTGAAAATAGCGCAGATCCCAGTCCACTACGCCCACCCAGTAAATATCCTTCTTGATCTCCACCGGTTTCATGGAATCACTCCTTCTTCGGCTAGCAGTTTCCGCAGCAGCTTTCCGGGCAACTGGCAAAACGCCGGTTGACATCCTCCCAGTTAACCAGGTTCCACCAGGCCTCGATAAAGGCGGCGCGCTTGTTCTGGTACTGCAGGTAGTAGGCATGCTCCCAGACATCCAGGACCAGGAGCGGGCAGACTCCCCACTGGGTCAGGTCCTGGTGCTTCTCCGCCGTAAGAATCTCCAGCTTCTTAAAGAAGGGGTTCCAGCAAAGCAGGGCCCAGCCGGAGCCTTCCACCGCCGCCGCCGCCGCGGAAAACTGGGCCTTGAAGGTTTCAAAATCGCCGAAATCGGTCTTGATGCGCTGGGCGATGCTGCCATCGGGGGGGCCTCCCCCTCCGGGCTTCATGTTGGTCCAGAAAATGGAATGGAGGATGTGGCCCGAGCCGTGAAAGGCCAGCTCTCTCTCCCAATGCTTGACCAGGGCATAATCGCCCTTTTCCCTGGCCTCGGCCAGCTTCGCCTCGGCGTTGTTCAAGCCGTCCACGTAGGCCTTGTGGTGGGCGTCGTGGTGCAGGCGCAGGGTGCGCTCCTCGTAGTACGGCTCCAACGCGTCATAGGAGTAAGGGAGAGGGGGAAGTTCATGTTTTTTCACCGGCACTCACTCCTTCGCTCATTGATGGATAATTAATTATACCAAATCCCCGTCTCCGGTTCACCAATTTTCTGCCAAAAGCTCGAAATGAGCACGGGGATGAGCGCAGGAGGGGCATACCTCCGGTGCTTCGACACCCTCGTGAATGTAGCCGCAGTTCCGGCAGTGCCACTTGACGGGGGCCTCCTTTTTGAAGACCGTCCCGTTCTTGATGTTGTTCAGCAGGGCCAGGTAGCGCCTTTCGTGCTGCTTCTCGGAGACGGCAATGGCCTCAAATATTTTGGCAATCTCCTCAAATCCTTCTTCCCGGGCTGTTTTGGCAAAAGAGGGATACATGTCGGTCCATTCATAGTTTTCTCCCCCGGCGGCGGCCGCCAGGTTCTCGGCGGTAGTGCCGATTTTGCCGGCGGGGAAAGCCGCCTGGATCTCCACTTCGCCGCCTTCCAGCAGCTTGAAGAGCCGCTTGGCATGCTCTTTTTCCTGGTTGGCCGTCTCTTCAAAAATGGCGGCAATTTGCTCGTAGCCTTCCTTTTTGGCCTGGCTGGCGAAGTAGGTGTAGCGGTTTCGAGCCTGGGATTCCCCGGCAAAGGCGGTTAAAATGTTCTTCTCCGTTTGCGTTCCTTTTAGCTCCATAATCTCTTCCTCCTTATATATTAAAATTCGGAACGATTATTAATAATATAACTGCTATTACTTTCAATGTCAATAGCAAAATAAAACTGATTATATTTTAATGCGGTAATAATCAAGATTCCGGCCCGTTCATTCAAAAAGTGACCTGGCAAAGTTGACATTAGCCCGGGAAGAGAGTAATATTAATGTGTAATTAATATTAATTCCGATTATTAAAATCGAGGTTTAAGCCATGGTCTCTTCCGAAACAAAATATAAAAAAAGCAGGCAAAGAGAACGTATTTACGAGCTTTTAAAAAGTACCGATACCCATCCCACGGCGGAATGGATTTATGATCGGTTAAAAAAAGAGTTTAAAAGTTTAAGCATGGGGACAGTATACCGCAATCTCAAAATCCTGTTGGAGCAAGGATTGATCATAAAATTAGATTTTGGCAGCACTTTCGACCGTTTTGACGCCGACGTATCACCCCACTACCACTTTATTTGTGAAAAATGCGGTGCGGTTCTGGATCTTCATGCCATTCCAGTAGAAAAGAGGCTGAATAGTAAGGTGGAAAAAGCCACCGGATTCAAGGTAAGCCACCACCGCACCGAATTCTACGGTATTTGCCACAAATGCCAACCGGGCAGCAACCGATCATAAGTCCGGCTATGGTCGTGGCCTGTTGTCAAAAAATTACTGTTACTTAGATAATTTATTATAGAGTTCTTATCACAGTAGGTTTGACTTATGTTCTTATTTTTTTAGGCCTGTTGAACAGATTTTCTAAACGAAAAAACTTGCGGTGACTAAACATGACTAATAATTATCAAGCCGTCCTGGAAAAAGCCCGTCGCGAATTCGCGGAAAAAAATTGCCTGGAGATGGCCCGGTTCAGCGGAGCAGGCCTCTCCCTTTATGCTCCCCTCTCCTGGCGCGAATTCACCGTGCCCCTGCTGGGGCGCCTCTACCGGGTCCTCTGGCCCACGGGGGAGGTCTTCCAGTACGGCACCAACAAAGAAGCATCTCTGCCCACCTCCATCCTCCTGCTGCACTACTTGAGCCAGTCCAAGGGAAGCCCGGCCCACGGGCGCTGGATCCCCTTTAATCAGCTGTGGGGAGGCAGCAGCTTTTTCAACGCTTACCGGAAGCGCGCCCTGGAGCCCCTGGCCGATTTTTTCGGAAAGCGGCGCGCCCTCTTCCGGCAGCTGCTGGAGCTCCGCCTCAACGCCCGCCCGGGCAAGGTGCCGGAAACCTTCCTGTTCATAGCCCTGCCCCGCCTGCCCCTCCTGGTCCGCCTGGACTCCGGCGACGGGGAGGCCCCTTCCCGGGCGACCATCCTCTTCGACGCCGGGGCCAACGAATACCTGCCCACGGAAGACCTGGCGGTCCTGGCGGAGCTGTTCACCGCCCGCATGCTGCGCTGGGGCCGGGAGCAGATCGCCAAAAACAATCGATAAAGGTTAAGATTGGGCAAAATAACCTGCGCAAGCCCGGACCGGCGGGGCAATCCGGGGGTCCAGGCTGCCGCCGGCAGGGGAATATTGGAATAACCCACGATAAGCACGGCCGCCGGCCAAGCCCAATGGGGCGGTCTGAAACTGCCGCCCCCGGCGACAGGCACCGGCAGCGGTTAAACTGCATATAGCTGGTACGGGGGAGCAAGGTGCACGAACACTGCCTGAGGCCGGCCTGGCTGGAGATCGATCTGGATAAGCTGGCTTACAACATCGCCCAGATCCGGACCCTGGTGGGAGAGAAGGTCCGGATCATGGCCGTGGTCAAGGACAACGCCTACGGGCTGGGGATTGCGGGCCTCCTGGAGACTCTCCTGGAGAGCGGCGCAAGCTACCTGGGCGTGGGCATCCTGGACGAGGCGCTGCAGATCCGCCGCCTGGCTCCCGCAATTCCCATCCTGGTCCTGGGCTATACCCCCTTCGAGCACTCCCACCTCCTGGTACGCTATGACCTGCGCCAGACGGTCTACTCCTGGGAACAGGCCCGGGCCATCTCCGACGCCGCCGTCAAGCTGGGCAAGAAGGCGGCCGTCCATATCGAGCTGGACACAGGCATGGGCCGCCTGGGCTTCCCCCCTTCCAAGCGGACCCTCCGGGAAATTCGGAAAATAGCCGCCCTTCCCCGCCTGGAAATTGAAGGCATCTTTACCCACTGCCCCTATACCAACGAAAGAACCCCCGAAGGAATCCGCTTTACCAGGGCGCAGTTTCGCTCCTTCCGCCGCTGCCTGCACCGGCTGGAAAAGAAGGGGATCGCCATCCCCCTTCCCCATGTCTGCAACAGCCTGGGAACGGTCTACTACCCGGAGATGCACCTGGCCATGGTCCGGGCGGGGATAATTCTCTATGGTTCCTACCCCGCCTTCCAGGCGGCGCTCCCCTTGAAGCCGGTCCTATCCTTGAAAACCAGAATCGGCTCCCTGAAAACCCTGGGTCCGGGAGAGAATGTCGGCTACGGCCGGACCTTTACCACCCAAAGGAAAACCCGGGTGGCGGTGCTCCCCCTGGGATACGGGGACGGCATCAGCAGGCTGCTTAACAACAAGGGGGAAGTCCTCGTCCGGGGGCGGCGGGCACCCATGATCGGCTCCATTTGCATGGATCACTGCATGATCGATCTTACCGATCTGGGGTGCGAGTGCACCGTGGGGGAAGAGGTGGTGATTATCGGCCGCCAGGGAGAAGAGGAGATCACCCTGGAGGAGATGGCTGAAAAAGCGTACGGCTACATCAACTACGAATTCATGGTCCAGCTTAACCGCCGCCTGCCCCGGGTCTACCTGAAAAACGGCCGGGTGGTGAAAGTGGTCAACTATCTCCTGGACCCGGCTTAGTGTGCCCGGGGAGGCCCGCGCCTGATCTTGGTGGGGTACGGAGCATAATAATCCAGGGAGATCCTCTCCCTGCTCAGGAGCCGGTTGCCCTTGTGGACATATTTCCAGGTTTCCACCCGGTAGCCGAAGCTGCCCTTGACGATCTCCTCCTTGCCGGGAGCCAGATCCGGGGCGTAGAGATAGAGCACCGGCGGAGGCGTGGCCTCCAGGATATGCGTCCAGATCTTTACCTCCACCTCCGGGGGCAGCCCGTACAGCCGGAAGGTCAGCCGGTTCTCTTCCACGGCGGCACTGATCAGAATATGGTGCTCCTTGTTGTTGCGAAAAACAAAATCGTGGACCCCGTAGCTGATGGTGGCGTCCCGACCGGGAGCAATATAGGGGACGGCCAGGTTGTGGTTGTGCCGCTGGCAAACCTCCAGGTCGGCCAGGAGAACGGCGTTGTAAAGAGTGGAAGAGATCTGGCACAAGCCTCCCCCATAGCCGGCAACGAAATCCAGCCCGCTGATCACCGGGGCTTTCCGGTAGCCCTTTTCCGGGGTGCTCTCCCCCAGGAAGTCATTGAGGGAGAAGCGCTCCCCGGGAGCCAGCAGGTACCCGTCCAGGAAGCCGGCGGCCAGCTTGATATTGTGGGCCCGATCCTCCTGGGCGGGGTTGAAGGCGGTGGTAAAAGAGCTCATTAAAGCACAAACCCCTTTCTTCTCCAGGCTCTCCGCGGCAACCCGGGCGGGGACCGGTTCCGCTGGAAGGGGTATGGTCAGCGAAGCTCCGGCGCGATCCAGGCGCTCCCGGATCAAGGCCGGGAGGGCTTCCGCCTTAATGCGGTAGCCGGACTTCTCCGGGACCACTTCCACGGAGCGGTAGTCGTCGCTGACCCGGAAAAAAGCATCCACGGGCTCGCAGCCCGCTTCTTCGGCCAGCGCCTTGAGCCTTTGGTGCAGCTTTTGCTCATCCAGCCGGTAGCGGAGGGGGACGCAATACTTTTGCCCCGCCCAGGTCCAGGGCCGGTAAAGATGATTTTGGCGCCGGCGGGCTTCCCGGTAAATGGCCTCGTAATCCAGCTGGATGCCCAGCTCCTGGAGAGACAGGGAAAGCGCCTCCCCGCCGGGAGCAATAAAAGTAAAGGAGAGCGCCCGCGCCGCCCGGGGCAGGTCCGGCAGGGCCAGGCCTCCCAGGTGGAGATCTTTTAAATAGATTCCCGGAAGGATCCGGGCCTTGAAATAGCCGAGCTCGAAAAAGTAGAGGGCGGCATAAAGGAGCAGAAGGAGGAGCAGGAGGCGGAGCGCCAAGCTTAACCGATGAGATCTTCCAAGGCTCCCGGAAGGGAACCCGGTCCTGGGCAGGGACAATTTAATCACCTTTCCTAAATATATCGCCTCCCCAAGAACAATATAACCTTCCCCGGAAAGTCATATCCTCCCTCCCGCCGACATATTAAAGAAGGGGTGGCTGGAAATGCGGGTGCAGGCCGGTTATCTTAAAATAGTGGCCTCGGCTTTGATCTGGGGAACCGTCGGCGCTTTTGTCCGCTGGTCCGCCGTGCCGCCCCTGGAGCTATCCTTCCTCCGCCTGGTGATCGCCGGATTGACCCTCTCCCTCTTTTTGCCCCGGGAACCCTTCCGGGTCCCTCTGGTATCCAAAAGCTTTCTCCTGGTGGGCCTGGCCGGCGTCCTCTTCGCTGCCGATTGCGTCTTTTTTTTTACGCCCTGCAGCTGACCACGGTAAGCAACGCCGTCTTTCCCTACTATATGCAGCCGGTGTTTCTCACCCTTTTGGCCCCGCTCTTTTTAAAGGAAAGGCTGGAGCCGCGGTCTCTCCTGGCCTTCGCCCTGGCCTTCAGCGGTTTAATTCTGCTCCTCCACCCCTCCCGGCTGGACCTCTCCCATGGCGATGTCCTCGGCATCGGCCTGGCCCTGGCCGGCGCCCTCTTCCTCTCTATCATCGCCCTCCTGGCCAGGATCCTGGAGATGCCGGCGGCAACCTTTCTTCTTTATGAAATGTTTATCTCCGCCATCTGCCTGCTCCCCTTCGTCAGGCTGAGCAGCCTCTCCCTGGCCTCCGCCGGAATTGCCGCCGCCATCGGCGTCTTCCATACCGCCCTGGCCTACCTCCTCTATTACGACGGGCTGAAAAGAGCAAAGATTCAATACGCCGCCACCCTTACCTTCCTCTCCCCCCTGGTAGCCGCCGGCACCGGTTGCCTTCTCTTCCAGGAACCCCTCACCCCCTATAGCTTGGGCGGCGGAGCGCTAATTATTGCCGGCGGCCTTATAACTGTTTTGCACAGCCGCCGGTAGGCCGCCGGCTCTTCGCCGCCCTCCGGCCCAGCGTCGTTGCCCCCGGTCCCCGCTGCTGCCGGCCAAAGGCGGCAAAAGCTGCCGGCGATTGAACACCTTTTCCCTTCCTTTCATATATTACTCTATACAAATAGATGCCCAATCGGGGTGGTGAATTGAACCCGGCTACCATCTTGGAACTGGCGGCCCACCGCTATCCGGAGAAAGAAGCCCTGGCAACCCCGGGGGAAAGACTTACATACGGCCAGTGGAACCGGCGGGTGAAGGCGGTGGCCCTGGGCATGCTGAAGGCGGGAATAAAGCCCGGCGACCGGGTGGCCCTCTGCTGCTTCAACGGCGAGCCCCCGGCTACCGTCTATTTCGCCGCCCACCAGCTGGGGGCCGTGGCCGTCTGGCTTAACCCCCGCTGGAAAAGGGGAGAGCTGGCCTACGCCTTAAGGGAAGCCGATATAAAAGCCATCCTTGCGGACAGGGAGACGGCGGCGGAAGCGGCGGCCGCCCTCGGCCTCGCCCAGCGGGAGGATTTGCTGCTTATCCTCGCGGAAGATAGCGGCCCCTGGGACGACGCCCAGAGGCGGGTCTACTATTCCGACTTGATCAAGGGCGGCCCGGGGGAGAGGGAGCTGCCCCTGCCCCGGAAGCGCCCGGACACGGAGATCAGCACCGTCCTCTACACTTCGGGAACCACCGGCCGCCCCAAGGGGGTGGCTCGCACCGGGCGCAGCGACTACTACTCCGCCATGGCCTTGATCTTGGAGCACCGCTGGCAGCGCTTCGAGCGCACCCTCAGCATCATGCCCTTTTGCCATACCATGGGACTGCACACGCTGCTGAGCATGGTCCTGTTAAACGGGACCAGTGTTATCCTGCCCAAGGCCGACCCCTCTGAGTGCCTGCAGATGATCCAGTCAGAATCAATTACCGCCCTCTACCTGGTTCCTACGGTCTTTCACGATCTGGTCCGGCATATCGAAGCTTGCGGAGCCGGGGAGGTGCCTGTTCCCAGGCTGGCTTTCGCCGGGGCGCCCATGCCCGCCGCCCTGGTCAAGCAATGCCGGGACCTTTTTCGGCCGGAGGTCTTTGTAAATCAATACGGCTGCACGGAGATGCTGGTCCTGGCCGTCAACCCGGACCTGGAGCGGCTCCCCACCTCCTGCGGGCGCCCGGCGTTAAACAGCCGCTTACTCATCGCCGCCGCGGGCAACGGCCGCTCCTCTCCCGGGCCCGGAAAACCCCTTCCCCCCCGCCAGGTGGGAGAGATCCTGGTGGACGCCACCCTCCCTCAGGCCTTCGCCGGCTACCTGAACCGGCCGGAAGAGACCCGGCGCGTTATGCATGAGGGCTGGTACCGGACGGGCGACCTGGGCTATTTCGACAATCACGGGAACCTGTACCTGGTGGGGCGGGTGGACGACATGATCATCAGCGGCGGGGAAAACATCTATCCCCGGGAGGTAGAGGAGATCCTGGGGAGCCACCCCCTGGTGGAGGAGGCGGCCGTCTTCGGGCTCCCGGACCGGAGATGGGGGGAGCTGGTAGCGGCAGCCGTTGTCTCCCGGAGCGGGGAGTTGACCGGGTCCGATTTGGAGGAGCATTGTCTTAATCATCCCCTTTTAGCCAAGTACAAGCGGCCCCGTCGCTATTTCTTTGTCCGCCGGATCCCGAAATCCTCCAGCGGAAAGATCCTCTATAAAGAGCTAAGAAAGCAGTTCGCGGAGCGTTCTTGAATGGCCCGGACCGCGCTTTTATAAATCATGATTAACCATTATTAAGGAGAATTAAAGGAGAGAAGACGATGTTAGCCGATAAATTAGCCGATTTTGGCCTGCCGCCCCAGTGGTCCACCATGCGGGAGGCGGCCGTCCTGGAGCAGGAAAAGGGGAAAAAAATCATTCACATGGAGAAGGGGGACTACGTTTCCCAGGAATTTAAGCCTCCCCGGGAGGCCTTGGAGGCCATCGGGAGAGCCCTGGCTCAAGGCTTTGTCCGCTATTCTCCGGGGCCGGGCCTGCGGCCCTTGCGGGAAGCCCTGGCCCGGGAGATGACCCTCCGGGGCCGGCCCACCCTGCCGGAAGAGATCGTGGTTACCCCGGGGGCCAAGTTTGCCATCGCCGCCACCCTGCTCCTCTTTCTTGGCCCCGGCGACGAGGTGATCATGCCCAATCCCGGCTACCCGCCCGATGAGTTCTGGGCCCGGTATTTAAAGGCCCGGATCAAGTACTTCTCCTTCAGCGACCCCCGCCATGTGGACGTGGAGCATTTAACCCGGCTAATCACCCCCCGGACCAGGCTCCTGGTGTTAAATAGCCCCCAGCGTCCCAACGGCCAGCTGATCGAAAACACGGAGGAAATCGCCGCCGCCATGGCCCGCTATCCCCACGTGGCCATTGTCTCCGACGAGATCTTTTCCAAAATCGTCTACCCGCCCCATCAACACCGCTCCATCTCCAGCTTTCCGGAACTAAGGGACCGCACCCTGGTGATCGACACCTTCTCCAAAACATATGCCATGACCGGCCTGCGCATAGGCTGGGTCGCCGCCCCGCCCCGGCTGGCGGAAAAAATCGATATCCTGCTGCAAAACAGCTGTACCAATGTCTCCACCATCATCCAGGAAGCGGCCCTGGCCGCCCTGCAAGCCCCGGCAAGCTACCAGCGGGACCTGCTGGAGAAGCTGACTCGCAAGCGCAACCTGGCCTGGGAGATCCTCTCCGCCTCCCCGTACTTGAAAGCAGATCTGCCCCAGGGGGCCTTCTACTACTTCGTTAAGCTCCCCGGCTTAGACGACAAGGAGGCAGCCCGGAAGCTCCTGGCGGAGGGCCTGGCCGTGGTCCCCGGCTCCGCCTTCGGGACGGCCGGCTCCGGATTCATTCGCTTGACCTTTACCCTGGAAGACGACCGTCTCCGGGAGGGGTTGACTCTTTTGACGGAGTTTATCGGCAACTCCGTTTAAAAACAGGAGGTTTATTAATGGCCGCCATGCCGTTAAAATCGAGAAGAAGCAAAAAAGCAATCTCCCTTCCCAGGAGGGAGGGGCCGTACCTGATTGACTGGATGAAGCCCGCGGATGTCCGCCAGGTGATCCGGCTGGAGCAGGATTCTTTTCCCGAGCCCCTGAGCCTGAGGGAGCTGATCCGCTTATGGCGGCAGCCGATTACCAGGTATATCGTCATCCGGAAAGGCCGCCGGGTGGCCGCCTATATCGGCTTTCAGCTCCTGGGGCCGGCGGCCCATACCATCAGCATGTGCGTCCATCCCGAATTCCGCCGCCGGGGCCTGGCCGCCCTGGTGCAGACCACGGCCAACGAGGTAGCCGCCGCCCTGGGCGCCCGCTGGTTTACCGGGGAGGTCCGCGTCTCCAATACGCCCCAGTTGAATTTTTTAAAGGGCCTGGGCTGGGAGCAGATCGGCGTAAGCCCGCACTTTTTTAAAAACGGCGAGGACGCCGTGGTGGTATGGTTCTGGTTAAACTAAAACCGGCGGTTAAACCGGCAAGTTAAACGTTTAACTTGGGAGGTTTAATTTAGGAGGTTTAAAAGGGAAGTTTAATAGGGAGTTTAAGAGGAATTGCCCATTTCGCAGCGAATGAATGCCAAGGAAACAGCTTTTACAAAAAAAATAAGGGTCGTTAACAACAAGCAGCGCCGGCACCCCGCTCGACACAGCCAACCTTGACTTCAATCCACCAGTTCCAGCCTTTAACTTAATTTGCGAGGAATCCTTGGAGAGGAGATAGCGATCATGCTGGCCCGAGTCCGCTCCTGTGCCCTGCTGGGCCTCAAGGGCATTCCCCTGGAAGTGGAGGTGGATATCGCCAACGGCCTGCCCGCCTTCGACATCATCGGGCTACCCGACCCCTCCGTGCGGGAGGCCAAGGAGCGGGTCCGGGCGGCCGTGCGCAACAGCGGCTTCGAGTTCCCCTTGCGCCGCATTACCGTCAACCTGGCCCCCGCCGACTTGAAAAAAGAGGGCACCGGCTTTGACCTGGCCATCGCGGTGGGGCTCCTGGCCGCCACCGGCCAGCTGCGGTCAAGCGAGCTCCTGGAAAAGGCCATCCTGGTGGGGGAACTCTCCTTAAACGGCAAGCTGCGGGGGATTCCCGGAGTCCTGCCCATGGCCATCTCCCTGGCCGGGATAAAAAACCTCTCCCAGTGCGTCCTCTACCTGCCGGAGGATAACACGGCGGAGGCCTCCCTGGTTCCCGAGCTCCCCAGCAGGGGGGTGGCCACCCTGAAGCAGCTGGTCTCCTTCTTCGAGGGGGAGATCTCCCTCCCCCTTGCCGAGCCCCGGCGGGAGCCCTCCCCGGCGGAGAGCGCCGCCGAGCTGGACTTTGCCGAAATCAAGGGCCAGGAAACGGCGAAGCGGGCCCTGGAGATAGCGGCGGCCGGGGCACATAATGTCTTGCTTTACGGGCCTCCCGGCAGCGGCAAAACCATGCTGGCCCGCCGCCTTCCTACCATCCTGCCCCGGCCCACCCGGGATGAAATCCTGGAGATAACCGCCATCTACAGCGTGGCGGGGCGTCTCCGGCCGGACAAGCCCCTGGTGGAGCAGCGCCCCTTCCGCAGCCCCCACCACAGCGCCTCGGTGCCCGGCATTATCGGCGGCGGGAGCATACCCCGCCCCGGAGAGGTAAGCCTGGCCCACCGGGGGGTGCTCTTCCTGGACGAGTTGCCCGAATACCGGCGCGAGGTGCTGGAGGCCCTCCGCCAGCCCCTGGAAGACCGGGTGGTCACCGTAACCCGGGCGGCAGCGGTCCTCACCTACCCCGCCGATTTTATCTTTGCCGCCTCCATGAACCCCTGCCCCTGCGGCTACTTAAACGACCCGCGGCGGGAGTGCACCTGCAGCCCGGCGGCGGTGGCGCGCTACCGCTCCCGCCTCTCGGGCCCCCTCCTGGACCGGATCGACCTGCAGGTGGAGGTGCCCCGGGTGGATTACGAGGAGATGCAGCAGGGAAGACCCGGGGAGAGGTCGGCCCAGATCCGCGCCCGGGTGGAAGAAGCCCGCCGGCGGCAGCTGGAGCGCTACCGGGGCCTTAAAATATTGACCAACGCGGGCTTGCGGCCCCGCCACTTTGAGAAGTACTGCCCCCTGACCCGGGAAGCCCGGGAGCTCCTGCACCGGGCCTTCCAGACCCTGGGCCTCTCCATGCGCGCTCACGACCGGATCATCAAGGTGGCCCGCACCATTGCCGACCTGGCCGCCTCGGAGCAGATCGAGGCGGAGCACATCGCGGAAGCCATCCAGTACCGCAGCCTGGACCGGCAGTGAGGATGGGAGCGGAGCAATTATTATTGCCTTTTATGTTACGCTTCAGGCGGCAACCAGGAGTGCAAGCTCAATCGCTACGACCGCTACGCCTTCTACGTTGAAAGCGACAACGCCTTGGACGGTACGGATAATAGCTCACCATACGTTGACCAAAACTCCTCGATTTCTGCCGATATGATATTAGCATTCTGTAGGAGTAAACAGTTACTCAGTGTCTTTAATTAGCTTTTGTAAATGTTTAAAGTAAATATTAATGAGATATTCAATTTTTGCTTTGGTAACGTAAGTAACCGCACCATAATCAAAAATTTCTATATTAGCTTGTTCGATAGATTCCTTTAGATCTTCTGGTATTCCTTTTAGATTATATAACTCTATAAGCTCCATAGGCATATTACGCTCATCTGTCCATATCCATCCGATCATCTATTCTATCCTCCGGCTATTGTGTGGGTTTTCTTCTGCATCTAATCTAAAAAAACGGGTAAAAAATCTTTTCCAGGTTTAACTCGGGGCTCAATAATTCCCTCCCTGTATTGTACAACTTTGTTAAATTATATCATTTGATACAATTATTTGTCAATATGCTCCCACACTTGTACTTCTCCATGTGCACACGACCGGTTTATCAAAGTTGTTTGCACTATTCCAATCTGGCCGCCTTTGAACAGATGGAAAAGGGTATTGGTTATAGAAACACCGTCAAGTTAATCTTAACTCTTGACGGTGTTTTCCTGTCTAGTGTTAGCGTTGGCGGAAAGGGTGTTTGTTGTAAGCTAGATCTACCGGGAATTGCAGTGTAAGGTTCCCTGAAGTTGCAAAGTAAAATTCCCTGTTTCTGCAGAGATAAAGAAGGCCATTGCAGCAGCCCCCAAGAAAACTAC
>Ga0116181_1002637_pt1 | contig 14442 bp, 12 predicted proteins | sample AD_UKC075_MetaG_FD_89752 | JGI IMG/M metagenome (GOLD analysis project Ga0116181, IMG submission 89752) | Active sludge microbial communities of municipal wastewater-treating anaerobic digesters from USA - AD_UKC075_MetaG | ecosystem: Engineered > Bioreactor > Anaerobic > Digestate | place: USA...
AAACCCTCTCCAGTCGGATTGTGTAGCCCGGGAATTTTAATTTTGATAAAATTTCCAACCGCGGGATGATCCAGAAGAAAGTTTCCGTTAGCATCTGTCAGCGAAAATGATGCTTTCTCTTCACCTGCAAATAGTTCCCAAGAATTCACATCAAGGAACCGTTTTCGCACCAACGTAAAATGTTCAATCGCCTGAGTTTCGTTCTCCAATTTGATGGAGGAAACCGTGTCACTAAATGCGCCTTCTTTCTGTTTTGGAATATCTGATTTCATATCATAAAATAAACTTTGCCAAAACTTTAAAATTTTGGCAAAGTTAAATATGTTTTAGTTTTACGCCGGAACTACTGGATGAAGTTCACGATCCCAATTTCTTCCCGATGCAATGACTTTTACAAAATCTTTCGGAGTTTTATCCACCAAAAGAGCTTTGTCATCTTTATCGGTAGGAATATCCGTATTTTCTAACAATGTTTTCGCATTTCCTTCAATCGCAATTGCTTTGCAATGTTTAAAGGTTTCATTCAGCAAATGTTTTGCAACTTCGTGTTTTATAACTTCATTAGAAATTCTATTTGGAACGAAAACCGCTTCGAAAGAGACAGAAGTTACCGTTAGGAAATTTTCGTCCACTTTTATTTCCGTGCCTTTGTTTCCTTTTATTTTTCCGCCTTTCGGTGCAATAATTTTGCAACTTGCGCCTTCTTTTTCCAAAACTTTTTTGAACTGGTTTAAAGAATCTTCATCCACATTGCTATCGCATAAAATTCCTATGACTCTTGTTTTAATGTCGCCTTTTTTATGCGCTTCCATTGAAAGTTTTTCAGATTTTTCTTTCACGAAATTGGCATCTTTTGGTTGGTGATTTTTCGGATTTTCATCTGCGCCGATATTTTGGTTTAATGGCATATCAACTTTCTTAGGAATGTCTATCCCAAGTTTGTCTGAGGATTTTAGCTAAAAAAAGCGGTCATAAAACCGCTTCACATTTATTTCGCTTTAAGGTTGATTTCAGTTTTTGCGAGTTTGGTTAAATCTTTGTCGCAGGTTTTTTCCTGTTTTAAAGTTTCCAGGAGGAGTTTCAAAACTTCTTTTTGTCCTAAAAGTTTGGCGTATGTCGCCATCGTTCCGTAAGATGCAATTTCGTAATGTTCCACTTTTTGTGCTGCCGCTATAATTGCGGCATCGCGAACTGCACCCGGTTCGGTTTCTTCCAAAATTTCTTCAGCTTCTTTCAGAAGTCCGTCCATCGCGTCACATTTCACGGCTTCGGGTTTCAATTTCAATGCTTTGAAGGCATCTTCCAGTCTTTGTACCTGACCTTTGGTTTCTTCCAAATGGCCTGCAATGGCAGCTTTTAGATTTTTGGATGTTGCATTTTTGTGCATTTTCGGGAGATTTTTTACCAATGCTTTTTCAGCCCAGTATAAATCTTTCAAACCATCAATCATAAAGTCTTTAAGCTGATCCGCTGCATCAGCTTTAGGTTCTACCTTACCTTTTTTAGTTGTTTTCGTTGCCATAATTCTTTATGTGTAAAATTATTAATAATTAAATGTAAAAAAATTAAGAATAATTAAATGTAAAAAAATTAAGAATAATTAAAACGTAAAAAATATCTTTTAACAAAATTTTAACAAAGAAGCTATATGTGTTGAAAAATGAAAGTAAAAGTGCGATATTTTTTAAAAAATAGAAATTTTATGGGCATCGCTACCATTTCTTCCTTCTAACATATATGAAAGTAAGCACCGCAATAAATGCCATTAATCCCAAGGTGAAGAAATAGCCGTATTTTTGGTGAAGTTCGGGCATATTGTCGAAATTCATTCCGTAAATCCCCGCAATAAAAGTAATCGGGAAAAAATACATGGAATAAATCGCAAGAACTTTCATTACCTGATTCGCTTTTTGGTCGCTTAACGCAAGATACATCGAAATTAAGTTGGTAATCTGCGCGTTCAAGTGTTCGAAATCTGCGATTACATCCTTATACTTATCTGTCAAATCCGTTACAGCAGCTTCTTCCAGGTTTAGAATTTTGAATTTATCCACCCAAACTGTGGAGATGTTCAATATTCTCGTGTTCAATCCAGATTTTCTTTTCAGTTTGTAAAGACGCCTTATTTGAACCGTATTGTTGGTGTTTTTTAGGAAAATTTCATTTTCTACATTGTCCATCGTTTCCATCAAATTTTGTGATTCGTCGTCATAGGATTTCATCACTTTTAAAGCAAGATTCAGGGCAATTTTGTCGGGCGTGATTTCTTTATTCTCGGGTAAAAATATTTCTTTTTTCAGCTCATAGATACTGCGGTTTTTCATTCGGTGTGTCGTGATGATGATACCGTTGATAATGAAAACTCCGAGTTTTGTACTGATGTCACTGATTGTGTTGAGATTTTGCCGCTCTAGTTCTGTGTTTTCACGCATTAGGAAAAATTTCACATTTCCGTCCTCCTCAAATTTTGGGAGGTGATTTGGATCAATGGTGTCTTCCAGCAAAAGAAGGTTGATTTCATATCTTTGATGAAGAAACTGCAGGTCTTCTTCCGTGGGAGCTTCCACGTCAATCCATTCGCAGAGTTCGTTTCGGAAAATAATTTCTGTCGGCATCCCACAAATTTAGATAATATTTTATATGAAATTTAAAGTTTTTCCTATGTTTTAAATAAAATTTATATTTGTAAAAATTACCAACTTCATGATTAAAAGTACCATTAAAGGAATCGGCCATTACGTTCCTGAAAATATTGTAACCAACGACGACCTGTCGAAACTGATGACCACCAACGACGAATGGATTACCGAAAGAACCGGAATCAAGGAACGTCACCACAGAAAAAACAGGAATGATTCCGAAGAAACCACCGCTTATTTGGGTTTCAAAGCATCGGAAATCGCCATCAAAAATGCAGGATTGTCAGCAAAAGATATCGACTATATTATTTTCGCCACGCTTTCTCCCGATTATTATTTCCCGGGTTGTGGAGTGCTTTTGCAGGAAATGTTGGGTTGTGATACAATCGGAGCGCTTGACGTGAGAAATCAATGTTCGGGATTTGTGTATGCGATGAGTGTTGCAAACGCTTTCATCAAATCGAAAACCTATAAAAATATTTTGGTAGTGGGTGCAGAAGTTCATTCTTTCGGGCTTGATTTTTCTGATGCAGGAAGAGGCGTTTCCGTAATTTTCGGTGATGGAGCAGGAGCGATTGTACTCTCGGCAACGGAAGATGAAAATGCGGGTGATATTTTAGCTTTCAATATGCATTCCGAAGGAAAATATGCCGATGAACTTTGCACTAAATTTCCCGGTTCAAAATACGGATGGAGCGACAGAATGCGTTTGGAACCTGAAAACGTGACCGACGAAGAAGTTTATCCAATCATGAACGGAAACTTCGTCTTCAAACATGCCGTAACTAGATTTCCTGAAACGATGGAAGAAGCCTTAAAATCTGCCGGAAAAAACGTTGAAGATTTGGATATGTTCATTCCACATCAAGCGAATTTGAGGATTGCACAGTATGTTCAGCAAAAGTTTGGTTTACCCAATGAAAAAGTGTTCAACAACATTCAAAAATATGGAAACACCACCGCTGCTTCTATTCCAATTGCTTTGTCCGAAGCGATTTCGGAAGGAAAAATAAAACGCGGCGACTTGGTTTTGCTTTCGGCTTTTGGGAGTGGTTTTACTTGGGGAAGCGTTTTGTTTGAGTATTAATTTTATACAAAAAATATTGTAAAGAGAATGTGACAAATGTTGCATTCTCTTTGGTTTTCTGACATAAATCAGATTTGACATATCTCATATATTCAATTTCATTTTTAATTATTGGTTCGTCGTAATTTTACTTGAGTTTTTGAGGAAATAATTAAAAATCAAGATAAAATGGCTACAAAAGCAAAAGCAGAGAAGTATGTCTATTCCTTCGGCGGAGGAAAAGCGGATGGAAATGAATCAATGAAAAATCTTCTCGGCGGAAAAGGAGCGAATCTCGCAGAAATGGCAGGACACAAAAATTTAAAACTTCCTGTTCCTCCAGGATTTACCGTAACTACGGAAGTTTGTACTTACTTCTACGATCACAAAAGAACTTATCCTAAAGATTTAGAAAAACAAATAAAAGACGCCCTTGCCGAAGTTGAAAAACTCATGGGCAAAAAATTCGGCGATGTGAAAGATCCATTGTTGATGTCGGTTCGTTCCGGAGCAAGACGTTCAATGCCGGGAATGATGGACACTGTTTTAAATATTGGTTTAAATGATGAAACCGTAAAAGGTTTAATCGAAGTTTCCGGTGATGCAAGATTTGCTTACGACGCTTACCGAAGATTGGTGATGATGTATGCAGACGTAGTTGTGGAAAAAGCGGGTGGAATGGAACCTGCAAAAGGTAAAGGAATCCGCAAATTGATGGACGAACGTTTGGAGGAAATGAAAAAGAAAAAAGGCGTTGAATTGGACACCGAACTTTCTGCCGATGATTTGAAAAAACTGGTTAAAGAATTTAAAGAATTAACCAAAAAACATTTAAAAGTTGAATTTCCTGAAAATCCTTGGGATCAATTGATGGGCGGAGTCGGAGCAGTTTTCGCTTCTTGGAACGGAAAACGTGCAATCGAATATCGTAGAATTGAGAGAATTCCTGATGATTGGGGAACTGCGGTAAACGTTCAGGCAATGGTTTTCGGAAACATGGGTGAAGATTCCTGTACCGGAGTTGCGTTCACTAGAAATCCCGGAAACGGTGATGACCATTTTTATGGCGAATATTTGATTAATGCGCAAGGTGAAGACGTTGTGGCGGGAATCAGAACGCCGGCTCCGATTAATGAAACTTCCAAAAACGACCATTCAAAAGATTTGCTGACTTTGGAAAAATTCATGCCGAAACAATATAAAGAACTCGACGAATATCAGCAGAAATTGGAGAAACATTACAAAGACATGCAGGATATTGAGTTCACCATTGAAAAAGGGAAACTCTTTATGTTGCAGTGCAGAGTCGGAAAACGAAACGGAGTTGCTGCGGTAAAAATGGCTGCAGATATGTTCAGAGAAAAATTAATTGACGCCGATACTGCGGTGATGAGAGTGGGTCCCAATCAGTTGGTAGAACTCCTTTTACCAATGATTGATCCCGCAGAAGAGAAACGAAATAAACCGATTGCAAAAGGTCTTCCTGCAGGTCCAGGCGGAGCCGTTGGAAAAGTGGTTTTTTCATCAGAAGAAGCCGTAAAATGGGGATTGAAAGGTGAAAAAGTTATTTTAGTGCGTGAAGAAACTTCTCCGGAAGATGTGGACGGAATGCACAAATCTCAAGCGATTTTAACCACAAAAGGTGGAATGACTTCTCACGCCGCACTCGTTGCGAGAGGTTGGGGAAAATGCTGTATCGTTGGTTGTAATGATATTGAAATTCACGAACACGAAAAATATTTTGTGACCAAAGACGGCAAAAAAATCCACGAAGGAGAATGGCTGACTTTGAACGGAACAAAAGGTGTCGCTTATGAAGGCGTTCTGGAACTCTCGAATGTGGATTTAAACAAAAACACTTCGTACCAAACCTTGATGAAATTGGTTGATAAAGCCAAAATTTTAGGCGTAAGAACCAATGCAGATACTCCGAAAGATGCGGAACAGGCCAATTATTTCGGCGCAGAAGGAATTGGATTATTTAGAACAGAGCACATGTTCTACGGTGAAGGAAGCGAAAAACCATTATTTTTATTGAGAAAAATGATTATGAGCACCACTGAAAAAGAACGCAAAGCCGCACTCAACGAACTTTTCAAATATGTGAAAAAAGACATCAAGGCGACTTTGGAAGTGATGCACGGAAACCCGGTAACAATCAGACTTCTTGACCCGCCTTTACACGAATTTGTTCCGCACGATAAAGAAAAATTGCAGGAATTGGCGAAAGAATTAGGCGTAAGAATGAGTGTTTTGAACCGAAGAATTCTCGCCCTTCACGAAAATAATCCAATGTTGGGACACCGTGGAGTTCGTCTCGGAGTTTCCTATCCTGAAATTACCGAAATGCAGGTTCGAGCGATTTTGGAAGCAGCAGGAGAGTTGCAAAAAGAGGGCAAAAAAGCATTTCCGGAAATCATGATTCCTGTGGTGATGGGACGTCACGAATTGACTCACCAAAAAAATATCGTTGATAAAGTTTATGCGGAAACTTTGGAAAAATTAGGTTTGAAAAACATTCCATATTTATACGGAACCATGATTGAAACTCCGAGAGCCGCATTAAAAGGCGATTCTATGGCGATGGTTGCGGATTTCTTCAGTTTCGGTACGAATGACTTGACCCAGATGTCTTTCGGTTTCTCAAGAGACGATATCGGTGGATTCTTGCCAAAATATTTGGACTTGAAATTATTGCCAGATGATCCATTCGTTTCCATCGACCAAACTGGAGTGGGAGAGTTGGTGAGAATCGGTGTAGAAAAAGGTAGAGGAATTAAAAATAAATTGAAAGTTGGAATCTGCGGCGAACATGGCGGTGATCCAGAATCCGTGAAATTCTGTCATAGATTAGGTTTGAATTATGTCTCTTGTTCTCCTTTCCGAGTTCCAATTGCGAGATTGGCTGCTGCACAAGCGGCGATTGAGGATAAATAATTTCACAGAAATTAATATAGATGAAGAGAAAACAGTCCCGAATATTTGGGACTGTTTTTATTAGTTAAAAGTAACAGATTAAAATTTGCTTACTTTTGGTTTAAATACTCTAGAATATATCAAAGGCTTGGGATTCAAACCTTCTCAAAAAAAGCAGTAGAACCTCCAATCCAGATGGCGTCTTTCTTGTTGAAATCTACATTCACCATTGCCGCTTTCGTCATTCTCACCAAATGTTCCATCAATTTTGGGCGGTCTTCATCTTCATGCCAAATGTAGAGCAAACGAATTTCAGCTTTTGAAAACTCATTGTTTGGATCTTTGAAAAGGGGAGCGTAACTTACTTTTCTTTGGAGAATATAATTGTCGCGGTCGTCAATTTTCGCCAAATCTTCTTGGGTTGGATTTAGGTTTACACCGCTTCCTGCGAAGGAAAATAGAGGTTTTAAAACAAAGTTTGCCAAGTTTTCATGTTGTGGAAAGTCATTTAGAAAATAACTTTTTGGAACAAACTCATGGTGAAGTTTTGGCAAAATATATTTAGAAATTTTGAAGAACCAGTTTGGATGAGTAATCCACTTTACATCGAGTTCGTCACGGAAATCGAAATCGGTTTTCAAATTAGGAATATGGTCGAGTTCATCAAAAATAACGCGGTTGTACATTCTTTTGATTTCTGTTAGTTTTCCGTTGTTTTCGTAGTAAAGTTTGTTTCCTTCCTTTTTAACTTTAGTCAAACAAACTGGTTTAATTCCCAATCTTTTTTCGGTCAAATAGAAATCGATATTGGTTTTTTGTTGGTCCGGGTAAATTTCAAGAAGAATCACATTTTCAGGATTTTCATCGCCGACAATTAATTTTTTCAGTTCCTCGTAATAAACTTCATCCGACATTTCAGGCCTTAATTCCTCCAAAAACGGATATTCCTGAATCAAAGAATTGTGTAGTTCTTTCTGAAAACAGTAAAGTGTTGGAAATGCTTGAAGCTCAATCAACTGCGGAACAATTTCTCCTTTCTCATTTTGACAGATTCCAAAATCGATGGTAAAAAAGTGAGGCTGTTTGGTGTCATTCGGAACATTGCAATGTTCAGGAATAGCCTTGCTTAATTCTTCGGGCGACATTTGCTTGATCTGCGTGATGATGTTTTCGCATGCATCATTCAACTTTTCACGAAATTCTTCCGTTAAAAAAATCGGACTTTCAGAAACACGGAAAAGGGGCTTTGTTCCGACAGAATCCTCAAAACTTTGAAGAACTTCGCTGTATTTTTCCTGGCTGAATTCGCTGTTAAATTGTTCTCTGTATTTTGGAATCATCGTTTTATTTTTAAGAATATTCTTTTGGAATTAATTTTAATAAAGAGACTTCGAGAACTTCAGTCTGACAAAATCTCGTATCAATTTTAATGAAATATTATTTGAAAATTTCTAAATGATTGATTATAATTTGTTAGATGTCGAAAACTTGTCATGCTGAGCTGAAGTTTATCCTGAGCTTGTAGAAGGAAATCATAAAAAACAAGATGAAAATCCAAAACAATTTTTTTATAAGACATCACGTTCAAATATTTCAAGCCATTTCATATTCTCTCATAATTTGTTCAGCCGCATTTCGTAAAAATCTTGGCAGAATCTCTGCTTGAGTGAGAACAATTTTATCGGGATCATCCATTCTGTCCAAAGTTTCCAAATATTTCTCAGTACCGAAGCTTTCAATCATGGCTTCTCGGTTTTTGTCGTCTTTCAAGTTTTCTAACATTCCTTTTGGATCTGCTTCCGGATGAAATTGCGTTCCGAAAATCTCGTCCGAAAAACGAATCGCCATCACCGCTCTTTCCAAGTGAATGTGTGGACGAACTTTTTCCAACGCCACGATTTTCATTCCCATTTCGTCCAACTTTTTGTAGTTAGGTTCAATGAATTGGTAAGCTCTTGAATCCACTGCATAGAAAGGTTCCGGCAAATTTTTCAACAGAAAATCATTTGCGCCATCCTCGGTTTTATGAATCGGCATCACGCCAAAAGAGTAGGACTTTCTCTTACAAATGTTCCCCAAACTCCAATGAATGCTCGCTAACTGAAATGAATGACAAATCAAAAAAGCAAATTTCTTTTGGTCCGAATGTATATTGTGTTCCCAAAGTTGGTTTAGGAAATCGGCAAATTTTTGTTCCCATTCGTAACCTTCACGGTGTGGATTTCCGGGACCGCCCGAAGAAATAAAAATATCAAAATCCTCTACTTTTGGAATTTCGTTTTTATAGCGAACGTCGAAAATTTCAATCTCCACCGTTTCGCCTGCATTTTCTTTGAAAGCCTGCGAAATTTCCCGTATATTCCTCATTCCTTGGTTTGCCCGATTGTTATTCATGTCGAGCAAGGCGAGTTTTATTATCTTCATCTAATCAATTTTACGGTGCGAAATTAAGAAATAATCTGCGAGATACGAGTTACTTGTTACGAGATTCGAGTTTTTGTTTCGAGTTTAATCAATTATTAATTGTTCATTCTCAATTATTAATTATCATTTTACGTGTCCACATGAAATTTCAAATCGTCCTCATCATGCTTTGCAACAATACCGTGTTCAGTTTCGGAAATCATGTAATCCACAACAGCTTTTAAATCGCCTGTTTCCTCAAAAACTTTTAATTGTCGGTCAGCACCGGTTCCGTTTTTCATAATTTCCCAAGCATATTCTACTTCATCTCGGCAATCTAAATCATCCACAACATCATCGATGAATTCAAGTAATTCTTTCAATAAATCTACGTAAGGAACACTTGTTTCTTTCCCAAAATCAATGAGACTTGCATTGATACCATCTTTGGATGCACGCCATTTATTTTCATTCAGCAAAAGTCTTCGGTAACTTCTGAAACTTAAATTCTGCTGATGAAGTTTATAGATTTTCGCCACCAAACACTGCATAATCGCAGCAAGACACACGGTTTCATCAATTCTCAACGGCATATCACAAATCCTGAATTCAATCGTTGGATAAAACGGGTGAACTCTTAAATCCCACCAAATTTTCTTGGCGTTATCGATGGTTCCTGTTTTAATCATTAAATTGATGTAGGCATCAAATTCTGCTGCGGAACTGAAATAACTTGGAATTCCCGTTCTTGGAAATTTTACGAAAACTTCCTGTCGATACGATTTAAATCCGGTATTTCTGCCAATCCAAAAAGGGGAGTTGGTGGAAAGTGCGTAAACATGCGGCAAAAAATAACGCATCACATTTTGGATTCTTACGCCTTCTTCACGGTCAGGAATTCCGATGTGTACGTGGAGTCCGAAAATTAAGTTCGAACGGGCAACATCACCCAAATCACTCACGATTTTGTCGTAACGGTCGGCTTTTGTAATCTGATTATCCTGCCATCGTGAAAAAGGATGCGTACCACCGCCTGAAACACGCAGATTATTGTCGTGCGCAATTCTGATGAGTCTCTTGCGAAGGTCGGTTAATTCAGCTTTTGCCTGTTTGATGTTCTGACAAATACCCGTTTCCATTTCGATGACGGATTCGTGCATTTCGTGCTTTAAATTTTCCTTTAAGGTGGCTTTTCCGCCCTCAATGATTTTGGAGACGTGGGAAACCAGATCGCGGCTTTCAACATCAATGATTTGATATTCTTCCTCAACGCCGATGGTGAACTTGTGCATAGCTTGTGTTTTTTTAGTTTCAAGTTTCAAGTTTTAGGTTGCAAGTCAACAAATGCATTTATGCCTGAAACTTGAGACCTGAAACTTGGAACAATTATTTGATGGAATCTTTCACAAAATTTCCCCAAGAAATATTTGGTTTTCCTGGTTCAAATTCTTTTGCTTTTTCAATCGCCAATTTTGCGGCATGTTCAATAATCCATTGGAAATTTTCTTCTCCCACAGAATTTCTGTCTGCATCAGGCGCAGGATTACAGAAATCGATGGCATAAGGAATTCCGTCTCTCACCGCAAATTCTACCGTGTTGAAATCATAACCCAATGCTTCATTCATTTTGATAGTATAATCGTGGATGGTTTTCAATAACTTTTCTCTTGCTTCACCTTCGGTTTTATGAGTGGTTGCATATCTCAAATGATGTGGATTTCTCGGTTCATACGGCATAATGTGAACGTATTTTTTACCAAGACAATATACTCTGTAATAATCTTCGAACACAATTTCTTCCTGAACCATCATTACCAATTGTTCGGTTTCGCCTAATTTATTCCACAAATCTTCTGCATTTTCCACGCGGTAAACGTTTCTCCAACCGCCGCCGTCATGAGGTTTCATGTATGCAGGAAATCCGATGTAGTTGAAAATATAATCCCAATCATGCGGGAATTTCAAGTTTCTAAAAGAAGTTTCCGTCGTGTTTGTCGGACGGTCGTTTGAAGGAAGCAAAACGGTTTTCGGTAATGGAATTCCCAATTTCGTCATTAATGCATTGTTGAAAAACTTTTCATCCGCGCTCCACCAAAATGGATTGTTGATGACATAAGTTCCATTTACTGCTGCATTTTTCAAATACGCTCTGTAGAAAGGAACATCCTGCGAAATTCGGTCGATGATTACGGCGTAACCATAATCTGCGCCTTGCTCTAATTTATCAATCATTACGGGTTCTGCTATTACTTCGCCATTACCCAATTCGTTAACTTTTTTAATGAATTCCCACGGAAAAGTATCTTCCATTCCGAATAAAATTCCTACTTTCTTTGCCATATCTAAAATTTTTTGTTTAAAGTTTATTTTTTTTCAAGTTTAAGTTTTATTAGTGATTACTCATTGCTTATTTGTTATCCGAAAAATCGTCCTATAAACATCGGGAACACCATTCTCCAAAGCGGCCAATCGTGGGAAATCCACTTCTGTTCGTCGTACCAATGATTAATTCCTTTTGAGGCTAAAATCCCTGCCATTTCACGGGTTTGGTTCAAACAGATATCTTGGTCGGAAGTGCTCAAAACAATGTGCATGTGCTTGTATTTCCAAGCTTCGTCATTTCTTACAAATTCTCTTGGACAGTTAAAATAAACAAGCTCATTGCTGAAACCATCCATAAAATTCCTGATTGAAAAAGCGCCCGAAAGACAGAACATGTGAGAAACCACATCAGGAAAACGGAATGCGAAATTTGCTGCATGATAACCCCCAAAACTCGCTCCTGCAACCGCAACTCGATGTTCCGAATGTAATTTTTGTAGATACGGAATAAATTCCTGAATCAAAAACTGCACATAGAGTTCGTAATTTCTAATTCTTTGTTCAGGACTAATGTTGTTGTCGTAAAAGCTAAATTTATCAATGGTTTGAATGTTGTACAACTTCACTTTACCTTGGTCGATAAAGTAATTGATGCTTTCATTCAATTTGAAGTCGTGGTTTTGGGTGTACTGTCCCTGCGAAGTCGGAAACATCACAATCGGATAACCGTAATGTCCGGTAACTTCCACTTGCAGGCTCATTCCCAACAGGTGCGAATAATAATCGGTGTGCTCAATTCGTGGCATAAATATTTTTTGTTTAAAGTTTAAAGTTTCAGGTTTAAAGTTTCAAGTTATTGAATATTGTTAAAGTAATTTCAGTTTGTAAGCCATTAGTTTATTGCTCACTACTCATTACCCATTATTTATTTTTACGCCGACGGTTTCGATTTAGGTGGAATGATGTTTAGAAAATGGTCGTTGATTTTTTCTGCGGCATCATCCAAAAGTTGTTGAATTCTTTCCTTGCTGTCGGATTTATACACGATTCCAACATGATAGTCGAGCGGAAGAAATCTAACCACTTCCTCGCAGTTGAATTCTTCGTAATCAGGATGTTGGTCTTTCGCCAAGGCAATGATTAAACCTGAAGAAAATCCTGTAGGTTTTGCGATTTCGTATTTTAGGTCTTTCAGTAGTGCATTCTCGATTCTTGCCCATTCGTGCCAAAGATTGATTCCGCTTGAAGCTTCCACCAAATCGGGAATGTGAGCGCCCCCAACTCTTGAGGAAGTCTCTAGGAAATACCATTTTCCATCCTCTTTTCCTCTGATAAATTCAGTGTGCGTTGCTCCATTCACCAAACCGAAATTGGTTAAAACTTTTGCATTTGCTTCCTCTAAAGCCTTGAATTCATCGGAATATCTTCCCAAAGTTTTCGTACGGAAAATCCCTCCTTCATGTGAAACCTGCATTGGTGGAGAAAGATATTGCGATGCGGAAGTAAAGACAATTTCCTTATTGTAAACCAAGCTGTCCACGTGGAAAACGTCGCCCGGTTTGAAGCTTTCCAACAAAAATTTATAGCGTTCTTCGCCTGTTTTTTCAAGGGCTTCCCAAAGGTCCTCTTTGGAGTTGAGTTTGATGATTCCTGTTGCAGATGCTTCGGACCGAGGCTTTAAAACCCAAGGTGCAGGAACTTTATCGGTAAATTTATTTAAAATTTCATCGTTGAACACGGAAGAGAATTCAGGAACATCAATTCCAGAATCTTTCGCCATTTGACGCATCGCCAATTTATCACGGAAATACCGGTGCGTAGTTTGTCCCATCCCCGGAATTCGGAAAGTTTCACGAATAAGCGCGGCTTTCTCGACATCGTAATCGTCCAAAGCAATAACAGCGTCAACTTGCCGGGTTTTCATCAGATGCGAAAATCCCTGCACCAAATGGTCGAGATTCCATACGGAAGGTTCTACTTCCTGCATGTAAAAAACTTCGTCAATCGCGTGCCACGGCCAATTTTTTTCCTTAATGTTTTCCGAGGTGATGAGGATGACTTTATTGCCGAGTTTCTTCATCTCGTCCATAAAATCATATCCTTTATAGTAGCATGAAATGCAGACAATCGTTTTCTCCTTCATATAATGTTTTTTGAAAATTAATGAATTATCAAAAAAATAAACACATTTTTAATAAATAATCAATACGAAAATTTAATAAATGGTTCAAATTTGAAAATCTACTTTCAATTATAGGGAGAATTTTTTGATTGTACTAATTTTTTATTGAAAATTTTCCAAAAAATTAATGAGAAGTTGAACGCCGTATCCTGTAGCGCCTTTTTCCTTCATATACTGAACGTTTCCGAACGCAACTCCCGCAATATCGAGGTGCGCCCAATTCGGATGGTCTTCAATAAACTGTTCCAAAAACTTTCCTGCTACAATGCAATCTCCGAAAGGTTTTGATGATATATTTTTGAAATCCGCAACATCTGATTTGAAGTCGTCTTTCCAAACCTCCCAAAGCGGAAGGTTCCAAAGTCGCTGATTGGTTTTATCACCAGAAATTTCAAGGGATTTTTTGAGGTCGTTATTATTGGAAAAATAAGCACCACAAGTATAACCGAACATTCGCACCGAACTCCCTGTCAAAGTCGCCAAATCAATGAGCGCATCAGTTCTGTAATTTTTTGCTAGATAGGAGAGTCCGTCTGCAAGTGTCATTCTGCCTTCTGCGTCGGTGTTGAGAATTTCGATCGTTTTGCCGTTGTAGGCGGTAATAACGTCGCTTGGAATATAGGCATTGTTGGAAACCGCATTATCGGTAATCGGTAAAATAGCAGTGATGTTGACGGGAAGTTTCATTTCAGCAGCTGCGATTAAAGTTCCGATAACGGCAGTTGCGCCGCCCATGTCGGATTTCATGTAATGCAGATTATCGGAAGGTTTAATGGAAATTCCGCCCGTGTCAAATAAAACACATTTTCCTACCAAACCGACTGTTTTAGCATTTTTTACGCCTGAATGATACTCCAAAATAGTGAATGCCGCTTCCTGTGAACTTCCCTGATTGACTGCCAGGAATGCGCCCA
>Ga0116181_1002641_pt1 | contig 14434 bp, 8 predicted proteins | sample AD_UKC075_MetaG_FD_89752 | JGI IMG/M metagenome (GOLD analysis project Ga0116181, IMG submission 89752) | Active sludge microbial communities of municipal wastewater-treating anaerobic digesters from USA - AD_UKC075_MetaG | ecosystem: Engineered > Bioreactor > Anaerobic > Digestate | place: USA...
CGAGCGGGATGCGATTGCCCCCTGGGGTACGTTTATCCTGCCGGGGGGCAGGCCGGGACCGCGTTTGATCTCACCGTTGGTGGTCAGTATCTCGACGGGATTTCGGGAGTCCTCACTTCTCGCCTTGATCCTCCTGGTTCAATGGAAAGCGGTGTACCCCGGGGAACTTTTGTCAAGCTGTCCAAGCCGCTGACACAAAAACAGGTCAACGATCTTTCGGAGAAGCTTAAGGACATCCAAGCCCGGGTCCGCGAAGAGATGCGACGTCGGCGAGCATCTGTAGGACAATACCGGGAGCTCTTTGTGAAGTTTGCTGCCGAGGCGGGGATTACGGAGGAGATGCTCAAGGAACTTGATGAATTCCGAAAAAACCGCAATGATCCCAAGCGGCAGCCGGCACCGCAAATTGCCGAACGGGCAACCATTCACATCGTCCTTCCGAAAGACACCGAGCCGGGGCTGTATCTCATTCGGCTTCGCACCCGAACAGGCGTGTCTGAACCGCTGCGGTTTCAGGTAACCCCGTGGCAGGAAGTCCTTGAGAACGAGCCGAACGATCATGGCCAGGTGCACACGGTTACAGAGGGCTTGCCGGTCGTTCTCAATGGTCAGATCATGTCCGGTGACGTGGATCGGTTTCAAATCTCGGCGAAAAAGGGGCAACATCTTGTGGTGGCCGTGGCCGCTCGCGAGTTAATCCCCTATCTTGCCGACGGTGTGCCGGGATGGTTTCAGGCGACCCTCCGTGTGCTCGATGATTCCGGTCGGGAAGTGGCCTATGTCGATGATTTTTGGTTCCATCCCGATCCGGCACTGAGGTTTGAGGTCCCACGAGATGGGGATTACATCATTGAAATCAAAGATGCCATCTATCGTGGCCGTCAGGATTTTGTGTACCGGATTGTTGTGGGAGAGATTCCCTTTGTCACCAGTATTTTCCCACTCGGGGGCCGTTTAGGGGAGAAATGTCAAGTCACTCTGAACGGGTGGAACCTGCCTCAGCGGGAGTGGACACTTGCGCCGCTCAAGGGCGATCCCGGCATAAGACAAATTCTTCTTCCCCAATGGGCAGCGATGCCTCGCTCGGTGTCTTTCGCCGTGGGCCAATGGCCTGAAGTTTTGGAGCAAGAGCCCAATGACGGGCACGCTGATGCCCAAAAACTGACTACGGGCGTGGTGGTCAACGGACATATTGACAAACCCGACGATCGCGACGTTTTCGTAATCGAAGGGCGCGCTGGCCAAAACATCGTGGCTGAAGTCCTTGCCCGGCGTCTCTATTCACCGGTGGATTCGATCCTCCGCATCATTGACGAAAATGGGCAGATCGTAGCTGTCAACGATGATACGGAAGACAAGAGCGCTGGCTTGCTTACCCATTACGCCGATTCATTCATCCAGGTCAAGCTTCCTAAAGATGGCAAGTACTTTATTGAGTTGACCGATGGGCAGCATCAAGGTGGACCGGAATTTGGCTATCGTCTCCGCATCAGTCTGCCCCGCCCCGATTTCGATCTTCGGGTGGTTCCTTCCATGGTTAATGCCGCTCCGGGAAGTATCGTTCCCGTGCATGTTTATGCCGTGAGAAGAGATGGCTTTGAGGGGGACATTTGGCTGGAGCTCTCAGGTGCCCCGGAGGGGATGCGGCTCAGTGGCAATTGGATACCCGCGGGCCAGGACCATGCAACCATCACGGTTACTATTCCCAATTCGCTGAGCACCGGGATTTTGCCTGTCTCGTTGGTTGGGCGCGCCAGGATCGGCAATCAGGAGGTAGTCAGAACGGCGGTTGCTGCGGACGATATGATGCAGGCCTTTTATTATCACCACCTGGTGCCTGCCGGAACGTGGGCGATCAATGTGACAGGCCGCTCCCGGTATGGCATCGCCTGGGTATTGCCGCCGGAGAAGGCCATCAGAATCCCGATTGCGGACAAGGCCGAGATTCGTCTTCCCTGGATCTGGATCGGGAGTTCCGCGGCTAGCCTAAAATTGGAACTCACCGATGCCCCAGAAGGGTTTGCAGTCGTCAGTCTGGAGCGAGATGGTGGCGGAGCCAAGTTGATCCTTTCAGTGGATAAGGACAAAATCAAACCGGGGACAAAGGGCAATCTTGTCTTCGCAGTCTATGGCGAAACCCAACGCCGAGGGCTCGTAGCCGCGAGCACGCAAACGGTTCGGTATTTCGTAGGATGGCTACCGGCGGTGCCGTTTGTTGCGGTCGAGCAGAAGTCCAGTTCTTGAGGGGTGCTTCCTAAGCTGGGCGGGATTCGATACGTTTGTTCCTGCCGGTCTCCGATTGTAAAATGGCGATTCGGCCTGTAGGAAATGTCCTTGGATTTCCTACTGTAGGAGCGAATGCCTCACCCAGGGAAAGGACTAGCCGCGTTATTCGCAAACGATTGATTTGGGCAAGAGCAAACTAGCTAGAGGAGGCCGAAAATGCTGCGCCCACGATTCCACGTTTTGAGTGCCATTGTCCTTTTGGTCACAATCTTTGCTCTTCCCGCCGGGGCGAGTGACTTCCAAGCCGAGCAGGGCAATTTGCCTCATATTGTCCTTATTTTGGCAGACGATTTGGGCTACGGTGATCTCTCCTGTTTGAATCCGGACTCTAAGATTCAGACACCGAACTTGGATCAACTGGCGCAGGAGGGCATGATTTTCACCGACGCCCACACGCCTTCCTCGGTGTGCACGCCGACCCGATATGGGCTATTGACGGGGAGATATTCATGGCGAACGCGACTTCAATCCGGAGTCTTGTACGGCTTTGATCGACCTTTGCTCGAACCGAACCGCATGACCTTGGCGTCGCTCTTAAAATCGCACGGATACGCGACGGCAGCGGTCGGTAAATGGCATTTGGGGCTTGGCTGGCAATCGGCCCAGGGGACTCCTGTCACCGATAAGGATTTTACGACCGACGATCCGGGCGTAGATTACACGCGTCCTATCACAGAAGGACCGCTAACGGTCGGTTTTGATTATTTCTTTGGGATCGCTGCTTCTCTCGACATGGCGCCCTACTGCTACATCGAAAATGACCGCGTTACTGCCATCCCGCAGGAAGACACGAAAGGGCAAGAGTTTCCGATGAACTGGCGCCCTGGCAAGAAATCGCCCGATTTTGAGCACGATCAGGTCCTCTCCGTTCTGACAGAAAGAGCCATGGGCTGGCTCAGTAAGACACACAAGAAAGCGCCCAAGCAACCTCTTTTCCTTTACTTCGCCCTGACGGCCCCGCACACGCCTGTGTTGCCGCTGCCGGAGTTCCAAGGAAAGAGTCAAGCCGGTAGTTACGGAGACTTTGTCGTTCAAGTGGATCACGTCGTGGGCCAGCTTGTGAAGACGATTGAGGATTTAGGGATACGTGATAACACACTGGTCATCTTCACCAGCGATAATGGTTCCACGATGACCATTCGCCCGTTCTTTCAAAAATATCAGCATGCCACCAACTACCATTTTCGTGGACAAAAGTCGGACATTTGGGAAGGAGGCCACCGCGTACCGTTTCTTGTCCGCTGGCCAGGTCATGTTCCCCCTAAGAGTGTCTGCCATCAGCCAATTTGCCTCACCGATTGCCTTGCCACGTTTGCCGAACTTGTGTCCTCGCCGCTTCCAGATGACGCAGGAGAAGACAGTTTTAGTTTTCTCGATTTGCTCGAAAACCCCAATGCGCCCTTCCAGCGTGCGCCAATTGTGATGCACTCGATCGCGGGCTTTTTTGCCATTCGCGAAGGAGATTGGAAACTCCTCGAATGCCGTGGCTCAGGCGGCTGGAGCTTGCCTGAGAATAAAGTCCCCAAAGATGCCTTGCCAAAGCAACTATACAATCTCAAGGACGACGTAGGGGAACAACACAACCTCCTGCTCGAACATCCCCACGTGGCCCAGAGGCTTAGTGAACACCTTGAAGTGATCCGCACCTCAGGCCGCTCGCGCTAGTCGTGACCAGGATGGATTCGTTGTCGCTCGAACTGATCGAGGTTAAGCTGGATTTCTACTACGAGTCTATCCCCAAAAGTCTCCCTCTCCCTCTGGGAGAGGGTTGGGGTGAGGGTAAGCGATTGTCGGAATCGATCGAGAAAACCGGCAGCGATTGGGGGCACCCTCACCCCCGACCCCTCTCCCGCCGAACGGGCGAGGGGAGATTATGGGATAGCCCCTGATAGAAAGGTCATGCCTCAGCGAATCGTTTCTTTGGGAGAAAAACATGCACGATTGTCACAACTGCACAGACCACATGTGTGTTCTCTGGAAAGAAAACGGAGCTGGGCGAACCGGCGACACGTTGTCTCGCCTAGTTTTCGCGTTATTACTTATTGCGGTGATCGGAGTGCCATTCCAGGTTCAGGGCGAGGTGCAAGGCGGACGTGCCCCTGTGGGAAAACCACGGCTGGGGATGAATCTTGCCGGTCCAGCCGACTGGAACACGGAGTTGCCCTTCGTGGATGTGTTTCGTATGTCCCGCCCATGGATCAGCCAACGGACAGGTCAACCCTGGGGCCAGGGGCCAGCTCTTGAGTTGGACCAGCACGGCTGGGTCAAGCGTTTAGAGCCCGGATGCTATGCCGAGACTTTGATGTGCACGATCGACGATGGACATTACCCCTCGGGACGGTACACCGTCTTCTATGAGGGAAATGGTGAACTCGAGGCTTCCGGTGCAGCACGCGTTGTTTCTCGTCAGCCGGGACAACTGATTCTTGATGTCGATAGCTCCAAAGGAGCCATTTTCCTCAAGATTACCAAGACAGACCCAGAGAATTACATCCGCAACATCCGCGTGATCATGCCGGGTTTTGAGAAGTCTTATAACGCCGATCCCTTTCATCCGGCCTTTCTCGCGCGATGGAAGGGCATTGCCTGCTTTCGTTTCATGGATTGGATGGAAACGAACAATTCCAAGATCTCTCGATGGGCCGAACGACCAACTTTGTCTTCTGCAACGTTCTCCCAAAAAGGGGTGCCCCTGGAATGGATGATTGAGTTGTGCAACCGGCAGAAGGCTGACGCGTGGTTTTGTATGCCCCATTTGGCCGACGACGACTATGTCCGCAATTTCGCCCGGATGGTGAAGGAAAAGCTCGATCCCTCGCTCAAAGTTTATGTAGAATACTCCAACGAAGTCTGGAATGGAATGTTCGAACAATCCCGTTGGGCGGGCCAAGAGGGCGTCGGCCTAGGATTTGCAGAAAAACCTTGGGAAGCGGCCTGGCGATTCACCGCCCATCGGTCAATCCAAATCTTCCACATTTGGGAGGAGGAGTTTGGAGAACGAGAGCGGTTGGTTCGGGTGCTTCCTACGCAGGCCGCCAATCCCTATGTGTCTGAACAGATTGTCCAATTCAAAGATGCCTACCAACACGCCGATGCCCTGGCGATTGCGCCGTACATCTCTTTTAATGTTCCCAAGAGCGGCAAAGAACTAACAGCCGATGTGGTCGCCACTTGGACTGTGGATCAGCTTCTCGATCACGTGGAACAAAACTGCTTGCCCAAGGCCATCGAATGGATCCGAGCTCAAAAGGCAGTTGCGGACCGCTTTGGATTGAAACTGATCGCCTACGAAGGGGGGCAGCATCTCGTCGGCGTTGGTGGTGGGGAAAACAATGAGACTCTGACCAAACTCTTCCATGCCGCCAATCGGCATCCCCGGATGGCCACGATCTATGAAAAGTACTATCAAGCCTGGGAGGAACTCGGGGGTGACCTGTTTTGCTACTTTTCCTCCGTGAGTCGCTGGTCGAAATGGGGGAGTTGGGGGATTTTGGAATACTTTGATGACGATCCGATGGCATCGCCGAAGTTTCGGGCGACGATGGCGTGGGCCCACAAACTCGGCCAACCTGTTTGGCACCCCCGATCAAACTGAGGATCACGCACCACCGCGAGCCGTCGTCCGTCATCGTGTAGGCGCGGACCATGTTTCGTTGGAAGAACAGCTCTGTGTGGGGAAGTTGTGTCACTTCGGCAACATGGGTATCTTGGCCTCAGACGTACCCAACACGTTAGTGCGACTCGTAAGGCCATGCCGCCGTTGGGCCGATGAACTGTTAACCGGGTCTCCTACGCATCGTAGGCGGCTTGTGACGGTGCGGGGAGAGCCTATCCCAAAATACCCTCTCCCTCTGGGAGAGGGTTGGGGTGAGGGCAAGCAATCGTCGGAGTCGATCGAGAACACCAGTAGCGATTTGATCTACCCTCACCCCCGGCCCCTCTCCCGCCGAACGCGAGAGGGGAGGTTGTGGGATAAGCTCTAACACGGCCGCTGCTAAAAATGGTGGCCGCGCGTAGGGTGATAGCTTCCTGAAAACAGAAGGAGTGGTTGAATCATGCTGCGCCATCTGATGATTGTGCTGGTGGCGTTTCTCGCAAGCGGGTTAAGGCTCGTGGCTGTGGCGGAGACTGTTCAGCGGCCCCGCTTAGCCGTTCTTACGGATATCGGCGGAGATCCGGATGATCAGCAGTCGATGATTCGATTGATGATGTATTCGAACGAGTTCGACATCGAAGCACTGATTGCCACTGCCTCAGGGACGCCAGGAGAACTTAAAGTCGCCGTCACTCGGCCGGACCTTATCCTCCAGATCATCGACGCCTACGAAAAGGTTTTACCCAATTTGCGCAAACACGCTCAAGGCTGGCCGGAGGCGGAAACACTGCGTAAGTGCGTCAAATCAGGCAATCCACAAAGGGGGCTTAAAAACATCGGAGAGGGGCACGACAGCGAGGGCTCCCGGTATCTCATCGAACGAATCGATGCTGGTGGCCCAGAACGCCCGCTCAATATCACCATTTGGGGTGGCCAAAGCGATCTGGCGCAGGCTTTGTGGCGGGTGAAAAAGGAGCGCGGCGAAACCGGTTTGGCCGAATTTGTCAAGAAGTTCCGCGTGTACGACATTGGCGATCAGGATGGGATCGCGGATTGGATGCGGAGGGAGTTTCCTGGAATGTATTACATCCTTTCGAAGGCACCGCCGGGGCGCGATAAACGGGAATCCACCTACCGAGGAATGTACCTGACGGGCGATATTTCGTTGACTAGCCGGCAGTGGATCGAGGAACACGTCCGATCTTGTGGCCCATTGGGTCAACTTTATCCCACCAAGACCTCAACGGCCCCTAACCCTCATGGCTGTCTGAAAGAAGGGGACACGCCGTCGTGGTTCTTCTTTTTGCCCTTGAGCGGCAATGACCCTAATGACCCTTCGAAGCCAGGCTGGGGGGGACAGTATCGTCGTGGCGACGATGGATGGTACCATGATTTGCCCATCACCGCTGACTTTGACCCGCGGACCACGGTGAGCCAATGGCGGCCAGTCTTCCAGGCCGATTTCGCCAAGCGAATGCGTTGGTGTGTTGAATAACGGAATTGTGCTTTGCGTTTGTCTCGACCGAGCATAGGAATCACCGGGCGAAATCGGCAAGTGCGCATGGCAGAGATTGAAATGGCCAGCCTATGTGCTGGTAAAAGGCTAACCTCAGCCGATGCTGGGGGCGCCGCTTGACCAGGTGGAAGGCAGTATCTAAGATGGGCGCTCTGAGAGGGCTGTGGGGTTTGCCCATGCGTGGCAAGGGCGAACATCTTGCAGACTGCGATGATGGAGGAGAGCCCCTCATGCCCGGGTTAGCCTCGTTCTCTGGGTAAGTTTGTTGAACGTGTTCTTTTTTTAAATAGGAGAACGTCATGAGTCGCACCTTCAGAACAAGCCGCCGGGGTTTCTTGAAGACCACCGGGGCCGCGTTGGCTTTACCGTACATCATCACCAGCTCGGCGCTGGGCGAAGGTGAGAGGCCGCCAGCAAGTGAGCGTATCGTGATGGGCGGAATTGGTATTGGGAACATGGGACGGGCTGACCTGGGGGCTTTCCTAAGGCGGCCGGATGTGCAGTACGTTGCTTGCTGTGACGTTCGCAAGAGCGCCCGCGAGCAGGCCAAGGCTACGGTCGATAATCACTATCAAAACAATGATTGCAAAGCTTATAACGACTTCCGCGATCTGCTTGCCCGGACCGATATAGACGCGGTTCACGTGGCAACCCCCGACCATTGGCACGCCATCATGGTCATCGAAGCCTGCCGCAGCGGCAAGGATGTCTATTGCCAAAAGCCCGAGACGCTTACACTCCGCGAAGGTCCGTTGATGATCGAAGCCGCCCGGCGATACGGGCGAGTCGTCTCCGGCGGGAGTCAACGGGTCTTGGAGGACTACCGGGAAGTGGTCAATAAGTGCTGGAGCGGCGAGCTGGGGCGGATCAAGTGGATTAACGTCAATGTGGGTCCGCTCTCGCAGCCTTGCTATCTGCCTCCGGAAGAGGTCCCCGACGACATCGATTGGGATATGTGGCTTGGCCCGGCACCCTGGGCCCCTTACAACAAGGCCCGTTGCGACGGCAACTTTAGCACCTCAGGCGGAAGCTGGCGATCATATATCGATTACTCTGGTGGCGGCATGACGGATTGGGGCGCGCATCACTTCGGTGGGGCCACTTTTGCGGTGGATGTCCGCGAATTGCAGCCGCAAGAGGTCATTTACCACAACGAAGGGGGACGCGAGTTCCTCGAATACCGGTACCCGAATGGGATTGTGCTCTATCACAACCGTCCTAACACGGGCAATCTCCAAGTCGAAGGGACTCCTGGAGAAACCCGCGAGCCGAAGCCTGTCCCGGGCTACAAGGGGACCGGCGGGATTTATGGCGATTTTATCGAATGCGTGAAGACGCGGGAAAAGCCGTTCCGGGACATCGAACTGGCGGTCAATACGATGGTCGTCTGCCACCTGGGGATTATTGCTTACACGCTTAAGCGATCCCTCAAGTGGGATGCCGCAAAACAGCAATTCGTCAATGATCCTGAGGCTGACCGACTCCGCGATCGTGCCCGTCGTGAGCCTTGGGTTTTGTAATTGGAACATCGGGGATCAGTGTGTGATATGAGTTACCAGGAAATCCATGAATTTGCGAGGATATGCCATGTTAGAAGACGCCTTTGAAGCCCTGAAGACGTTTGACTGGGGGGCTGACCCTAAAGTGTTGAAGCCGATTGATGATGCCATCGTGGCCACGTACGGCGATGCTGCGGGGCGGCGAGAGTTGGAGAATAAGCTGCTTGAGCTTCTTAAGAGTGATGTCTCCCGTGCTGCTAAGGACTTTATCTGTCGGAAACTGAGGGTAATTGGGACGGCCGCAAGTGTGCCAGTGTTGGCCGGGATGTTGACCGATCCCGAGAACGCGCACATGGCCCGTTATGCCCTGGAACGAATGGAGTGTCCTGAGGCGGCCCAGGCCCTGCGGGATGCCCTGCCCAAGGTAAATGGCGCGCTAAAGATCGGTGTGATCGGATCGCTGGGCGCGAGGCAAGATGCGGCCTCGGTGCCAGCGCTGGCGGCCCTGATGACGGATAGCAACCCAGGCGTCGCCCGGGCAGCGGTCCTCGCTTTGGGCAATATCAGGACTGCGGAGGCGGCCCAGGCGTTGACGGCAGCCTCGGTGGCCCCGGAGGTCCGACCTGCTGTTGCAGATGCCATGCTGGCCTGTGCAGAGGCACTCTTGGCCGCGGGCAATAAGGTTCAGGCCATGGCCCTATACAAGAAGCTGATGAGCGACGACCAGCCGAAACACGTCCGCTTGGCTGCCACACGAGGCATGCTCGTGGCGACCGGTAAGTCCGAGTAGTCATTAAACGCTTGTAGTGTTTGCTAGAGATGCGGATGCGGCAGTTCCCATCCCACGGGATTGAGGATTACGTCGCGGTGGGGTGAAAATCTGCCGCATCCCTTCCTGTATTCTCGTGGTTCATTGGGAGACCCTAGTAATGTTGCGCACTACCGCCGGTTTATGCGTTTCCCTGTTTTTCCTCTTCGCCTGTGGGCTGGGTTGTTCGGTATTGTGCTTGGGCGAGGAAGCCTCTCCGCCGGATACCCAACTCCTGCAGATGGTCTTGGAGCTTCTGCGGGAAGAGGACAAGGACATTCGCGGATTGGCCCTCGAGCAGATTCGCAACGAACTGAAGGGCGAGGCCGTTACTCGACGGCTGGCCGAGGAGCTACCGAAACTGAAGAGTGAAGCCCAGGTCGGGCTGCTTGGCGCCCTGGTGGATCGCGGTGACAAAGCGGCACGACCGGCGATTGTGTCGCTCCTCAAGGAAACCCCAGATAGTGCCGTCCGTCAGGCCGCGATGCGGGCACTGGCCTTTCTTGGCGAACCTGCGGATGCTCAACTGCTGTTGCCGTTTTTCCTGGAGGGAACCGATGCCGAACGGCAGGCTGCTCAGTTTGCTCTGACGCGGATTCCCGGCGCGGAGGTAGGAGCTGCCATCATCCAGGCCGCTGAGAGGGCGTCGGCTGAGCAGTTTCGCCGGTTGATTGCGTTGCTCCTGGAACGTCGGGAAAGCGCCGCTACTGCTCGACTTTTGGAATGGGCTGGCTCCGGCGATCCTGCACGGCGGGCCGCGGCGGTTGCGGCACTGGGCGACTTGGCCGGTCCCGAGCAATTGCCGCAGATGGTCCGCCTCGTGCTTGCTACTCCACCGGGGCGCGACCGCGAGGCGGTGGAGAAGGCTGTGATGCTGGTCTGTGCGCGCATCCCCGATCCCGAGCAGCGTGACGCCTCCCTTTTGGCGGCCATGAAGTCGCTCAATGAGACCGAGCGAGTGACCCTCTTGCCGACGTTGGGACGTGTCGGCGGAAAGTCTGCCTTAGCAATGATCGAGGCCGCCATCCAATCCCAGGATGCCGCGCGACACGAGGCAGGCATTCGGGCTATCGCCAACTGGCCGGACGGCTCGGTGGCCGAACGTTTGATCGAGTTGGCGCAACACGACCCTCATCCCGCTCATCGGATCACGTGTCTGCGGGCACTCATCCGTGTTGCGCCCTTGGCCACCGATCGTAGCGACGAGGAAAAACTGTCGCTGCTCAAGACCGCCATGAGTCTTTGTACACGTGATGAGGAACGGCTCCTCGTTCTCCAGCGGGCGCAGGCGATACGTCACGTGGCCACGCTGCGATACTTAATGACGTTTCTCGATCAGCCGGCGTATGCGGAGGCGGCCTGCCTATCGATTGTGGAACTGGCTCATCACCGAGACCTACGTGAGCCCAATAAAGCCGAGTTTGACAAGGCCCTGGATGCGGTCATCCGCACGAGTAAAGACGCCGTCGTGGTGGAACGAGCCAATCGGTACAAAAAGGGCCAAACCTGGGTCCGGCCAAAAGGGTCGCAGTAAACTGCCTCGGACGCCGTTCCAGCACAACTCCGGCAGCGAGGTAGATCCGGCAGCGGAATAAAAGGAGAAGCCCATTAGGAAACCGGGGCGGGGGTATGTTGTTGCGCACGTGATGCGCTTTCACTTTGAAACTCCTCAGAAAATGACAGGGGCTTTCGCTCGTTGAGAGGCCCCTCACAGCTTAGGGCCTATCCCAAAGTTCCCTCTCCCTCTGGGAGAGGGTTGGGGTGAGGGCAAGCGATCGTCGGAGTGGGTCGGAAAAACCGGGAGCGATTCGAGCGACCCTCACCCCCGGCCCCTCTGCCCCCGAACGGGAGAGGAAAGGCTGTGGGATAGGCTCTTAACCAAACATGCGGGGATACCGATCCTCGCGGGCAAAGTTCCATAGCGACTGAGGCCGGCGGGGACCCGAACCAACCTCATGAGATCGGCCTTCGTTCCACCTTCGGCCAATAGACCTTAAAATAAGGCTTTTACCATCTCGCTTGATTGGGTCGTGTTTTCATCGCGTCTGGAGTGAATGTCCATGATTGTCAAACCGCACCGGGCGTTAATTAGCGTGAGTGATAAGTTGGGTTTGGCCGATTTTGCTCGAAGCCTACGCGATTTTGGAATCGAGATTTTCAGCACTGGGGGTACGCGACGCTTCCTACAGGAGCAGGGGATCCCCGTCACGGATGTGGCCGCTTACACGGGCTTTCCCGAGATGATGGAGGGGCGCGTCAAGACACTCCATCCCAAGGTCTTTGGAGGAATCCTTGCACGGCGGGATCATGCGGATGATGTGCGGGCACTGGAGGAGCATCATATCTTGACGTTCGACGTGGTGGTGGTGAATCTCTATCCGTTTCGGCAAACAGTTGCCCGCCCCAACTGCACAGAGGCGGATGCCATTGAAAACATTGACATCGGGGGACCATCCCTTGTCCGTGCGGCTGCCAAGAATCATGCCTTTGTGGCCATCGTCACAAGTCCTGCCCAATATGAACTGGTGCTTAAAGAACTCCGTGAACACGGCGGGACTACCTTGGCTTTGCGGCGGCAGTTGGCGGCGGCGGCTTTCGCCCATACGGCGGAATACGATCAGGCCATTGCCACTTGGTTTGCCCAACGTGTGGAAGAAGGGCCTTTTCCCTCGCGGCTGTTTTTCACATTTGAGCGGTGGATGCCTCTCCGCTATGGGGAAAATCCTCACCAGCAGGCCGCGGCGTATCGCATGCCCGAGGTTCATGGTCCTTCGGTAATGACGGCCCGGCCATTGCATGGAAAAGAACTTTCCTACAACAATTTGCTTGACCTTGATTCAGCCCTGGAGATTGTGCGCCACTTTCGGGAACCCGCGGTGGCCGTGATCAAGCACAACAACCCTTGTGGGGCGGCCGTGGCGGCCACGTTGGCGGAGGCCACACGAAACGCACTGGCCGGCGACCCCGTCAGCGCGTTTGGTTCGATCCTGGGGATGAATCGCACGGTGGACGCGGAAACGGCCGAGGTCCTTTCTGAACCCGGCTTGTTTATTGAAGCGATCATTGCCCCGCATTTTGATGCCAACGCCTTCGAGATCCTGACCAGTAAACCCAAGTGGAAGAAAAACGTCCGCCTGCTGGAGGTGGGGGACCTGACGGAGGAACGCGAACGATGGGCGTATCGGCATCTGACGGGCGGTCTTCTCGTTCAGGAGGCCGATAATTTAGCCGACGACGAAAGCCAATGGCAGGTCGTGACACAAGTTCGGCCGGATGAAAGCCTTCTTCCCGACTTGCGCTTTGCCTGGGCTATGGTGCGATTCGTCAAGTCGAATGCCATTGTCCTTGCCCGGAATGGAATGCTCGTCGGGGTAGGAGCGGGGCAAATGAGTCGGGTCGACTCTGTAGAAATTGCCATCCGCAAGGCGCAAGACCGGGCCCAGGGAAGCGTCCTAGCCTCGGATGCCTTTTTCCCCTTCCCTGATTCCATTGAGCACGCCGCGCAGGCCGGCATCCGCGCGATTATCCAGCCCGGAGGGTCCGTGAGAGATGAGGAGGTCATTGCCGCCTGTAACAAGCATGGGTTGCCGATGATCTTCACCGGACGGCGGCACTTTAAGCATTGATACTAACTGATGCGGCCGTCCCATCGCGGCGCGGTGCGATAACACACGACGGGCGACAATGTTGTCGCCGCAATTGGCGTCATAACGAGGCTAGAACGACACCCGTCTCAATCATGCGGCGGAAGGGGTGTTACGCAAGTTTTCTGACCACGCCCACGACAACCCCCAGGACCTTGGCGTTTTTGACGAAGATGGGGGCCATCCGCTTGTTGGCGGGGACGAGCTTGGCTCCCCGTTTTGTGGGATACCAGTACTTGAGCGTAGCTTCGTTTTCATCGGTCAAAGCCACGACGATGCTGCCGGGTGTGGCCGTTTCCTGCCGTCGCACGATGACATAGTCACCGTCGGCGATTTGGGCCTCGATCATGGAATCGCCATGAACACGGAGCACGAAATGATCAGCCGACTTGCTGCTGAAAAGGCTTTGGAAATCAAAGGTTTCGGCATTTTCAATAGCTTCGTGAAGTTGGCCGGCGGCAATGCGCCCTACGAGCGGCAGCGTAAACCCCTTACCAGATCGTGAGACCTTGCCACGAGCGGCAGGTGTCAGACGCAAGGCCCTAGACCGCCGCGGATCGCGTTCGATGACACCTTTCGCTTCCAGGGCCTTCAAGTGTCCCCGCACGCCATTGGGTGAGCGGATCCCGAAATGACGCCCGATGTCCCGTACCGATGGGGCGTAGCCGAACTGCTCGATCCAATCCCGAATAAAATCGAGAATCTCTCGCTGTCTTGGCGTCAATGACGAAAGGGCGGCGGATATATCATTTTTTCCCATGGCTCATTCGCTCGTTTTAAAAAAGCCGAGTGCCCAGGCTGGCATTGTGTACAAGTGTACAACCAACCCGTCGGTGTGTCAAGAGCCGGCAAGCCATTGACCACCGATCTGACTGAACCGTGTCCCTAATCGAGCGGGAAGTCTTCTGCCGTTGCCTGTTTGCGATACAGGGGCATGTGGAGATAGTAAACCTCGAGGATGAGCGTGGCCATCGCCGTGAAGTAGAGACGGCCACCGCGTTCTTTGCCGTGGTCAGAACTGTCCTCAAAGAACCAGCTTCCCGTTTCGTGGCCTTTCTGCGCCTGCGTGTTGACGAGATAATCGCG
>Ga0116181_1002642_pt1 | contig 14433 bp, 10 predicted proteins | sample AD_UKC075_MetaG_FD_89752 | JGI IMG/M metagenome (GOLD analysis project Ga0116181, IMG submission 89752) | Active sludge microbial communities of municipal wastewater-treating anaerobic digesters from USA - AD_UKC075_MetaG | ecosystem: Engineered > Bioreactor > Anaerobic > Digestate | place: USA...
AGTGCTGGTGTTAAACGCCCTGCGACGCGAACCGCATTACTCGCATTTCAATCTCAATCAGGCACTGGAGATTATCGAGAATCTGCGGCCTAAGCAGGCTTATCTGACGCATATTTCTCATCATATGGGTGTATATGAATCGGTGCAGCACGAATTGCCTTCAGGCGTCTCACTCGCGTACGACGGACTGGTGGTGTGCGTTTGATTACTCTTGTTCGTGGTAGTCTTCCGGTTCTTCTGTAAGATTCGTTTTGTGTGACATTTCTTCCCCGCGGGCATTCTGCTCGGCCAGTGTTTTATAGTCGGTCGTAGTGGTTTGCAGCCAATTGTTTCCCGATTTTCGGAATACCTGCAATCCGATGCCGGTTTTTTCCTGAAAGGAAGATTCAAGTTCGCTCACCGTTGATTCGGGAGAAACATGCCACGAAAAAGAAAGCGTGTGCGCACTCAGTTCTCCTACTGCAACATGCGGGTCAAGACGTTCCTTGCCGGTAGTTCCTTCTCCGGACAGGTGAGTGTCTTTGTAAAACTCCACTTTAAGAAAAGGAAATAAGGCTTGAAAATCTTTCTGGATATCAGCTAATAATCGGTCAGGTTGGATGCTTATATTCATGCTTTATAATTTACATTTAAAGATAAATAAAATAAAAGCCACTGCACATGATAAAAATCAGGTGTTGAATAAATAATAATGCCGATTTTTATTTCCCTTTCGGTTTGTACTGCGAGCCGGTGAGGATTTTCTGTCCGTCTTTAATAGCGAATAATGCTTTCAGCGTCGTATCCGGATTTTTCTGCATGTAAGCATTGACGATCTGCCAGCCCAGCCATGCGCCCACTTTGCCCGGACTATCACCCGGCATGCCATAAGTGCTCGGTCCGTCTTTCACATATTTAAACTGCTCAAAGCGGGTGTCGTACAATAGCTTCTGCTCCAGGAAAAAAGACCATATCTGGGTTTCATTGTCGCGGCACCATTTCCATTGTTTGTCGTTGTATTTGATAATATCCTGTTCCTTTTTGTCCGGCAATAAACTTTGCATCGCGTATAATATCTTGCCTTCCGCCACCATTTTGTCCAACAGCGTTGATTTATTATCCGGAGCTTCCACCAGATTGGCCAGCAAAACATTCGCCACATCAATGGCCATATACCGCGCATCGAAGGTCGGCAGCATAAAAGTATATTCCGGGAATACAGACGGATAATAGATGTAGTCTTTGCTCAGGTATTTATCGAGGGAAATGCCCACGATAGAATCACTGACGGTAAATACAGAATAGGAAAATTCTGAAATGCAGGTGATGACGGCAGGTGCCGGTTTTTCGGGGAAATAGCTTTTGTAGTTCGCAAACGCTACCTGCAAATCCTTCTGCAGAAAGTCCATATTCGGGAAACGCTGCTGTACGGTATCGTACAGTCCGCGCATCGCCTTCTTGCTGATGAAGTCACTGATGACGGCCAGCTGCGCCTGCTTGTCGCCTGCCGCCTGAATATTCAGCACATCGCGGAAGAAGACTTCATAAAACAAGGGATACTCCGTTTGTAGTGCCGCCAGGTCTGCTTCCAGTTGTGCCGGATGGCAGGCAAACAAGTCTTTTTCAAAACGACGGATGTCTACCTTTATATCCGTCTTTTTTACTTCAATTTCTTTCTTTGCCACCTTTTCCTTGCGGTTGCAGGTGCAGGAAGTCCAGCCTAATGCCAACAGGAAAATAACGAGTGCTGTTACAGATTGTTTCATGTATTGGAATGAGATACAAAAATACAAGAATTTACCGCCGCAGCGAATTTTTAAGGAATCTTAATAGTTATTTCCGAATACTTGCTACTTTTATCATTCATATGCATCCTTGAGGATGCAGGTGTTGTTGGAATAAATCAGAGATATGAAAATAGGACTGGCGCAATTGAATTATATGATTGGCGATTTCAAAGGCAATGTGGCCAAAATGAAAGCAGCCATTGAAAAAGGCATCGAGGAAAATGCGGATTTGATGCTGTTCAGCGAACTGTCGGTCTGCGGCTATCCGCCCCGGGATTTCCTGGAATTTAAACACTTCATCCGGCAATGCGAACACGCGGTTCAGGAACTCGCGGGTGTTGCCGGCAGCAAGATCGCGGTAGTAGTGGGTGCTCCTTCGCCCAATCCCACGAAGGATGGCAAGGATTTATACAATTCGGCTTATTTTATCGCGGACGGGAAAGTGGTGTTCACCGCCCACAAAGCATTACTGCCGACATACGATGTGTTCGATGAGTATCGCTATTTCGAACCCAACAAAGAGTTTAACCTGATAACTTATAAAGGCAAGAAAATTGCCATCACCATCTGTGAAGATATCTGGGATACCGGCGAAGAGAATCCGTTGTACCGGATTAATCCGGTGGCTGAACTGGCGAAGCTGCAGCCCGATATTTTACTGAATCTGTCCGCTTCGCCTTTTCATTACGGACAGGCAAAAAAGCGAATGGAAGTGGTGCAAAGAAATGCGACAACTTTCCATTTGCCCGTATTCTATTGCAATGGCGTCGGTGCGCAGACAGAGCTCATTTTCGATGGTGGCAGTATGGTGTCGGATGCAATGGGAAAAGTGGTGGATGAATTTCCGTATTTCGAAGAGGCTGTCCGCTTCTATAATTATACCGACCGCGAGTCAGCGATTACCTGTTGTCAGCCTGCTGCCATTCAGGACAAGGAACCGGTTCGTTTGATACATGATGCACTGGTATGCGGCATCCGCGATTATTTCCAGAAACTTGGATTTAAAAAGGCGGTGCTCGGCCTTTCGGGTGGCGTCGACTCCGCGCTCGTACTCGCGCTGGCCGTGCAGGCATTGGGCAAAGACAACGTGCTGAGTGTGCTGATGCCTTCCCAGTTTTCTACCGCGCATTCTGTGGATGACAGCCTGAAGATGCTGCAAAATCTCGGCTCTCCGCATAAGATAATTCCCATTAAAGATATTTTTGAGGTGTACGACCACATCCTGCAACCGCACTTTGAGGGCAAGCTATTTGATGTGACGGAGGAAAATCTGCAGGCTCGTATTCGCGGCAATCTGGTGATGGCATTCAGCAATAAGTTCGGTTATATCCTGCTCAACACCACGAATAAAAGTGAAGCCGCCGTGGGCTACGGCACTTTGTACGGCGATATGTGCGGCGGACTCGCGGTATTGGCGGATGTCTACAAAACACAGATTTATGAAGTATGTCGCTATATCAACCGCAACGGAGAAATTATCCCTGAAAATATACTGACCAAAGCGCCGAGCGCGGAACTGCGCCCGGATCAGAAGGATTCAGACTCTCTGCCGGATTATGCTATTCTGGATAAAGTGCTGTATCAGTATATTGAAAAACATGCAGGCCCCGATGAACTGGAGCAAATGGGATTTGAGGCGCCACTGGTGACGCGCATTCTGCGTATGGTGAACAGGAATGAATTCAAACGACATCAGACACCGCCTATTCTGCGCGTATCACCGAAGGCATTTGGCAGCGGCCGCCGCCTGCCGATCGTAGGAAAATATCTGGAATAAGATTATCGCATCGCGAGGAATTTCTTCTCATAAAACTCGTAGAGGAATGCACTCACAGAGAAGGTGAGCAATAATGTTCCACCGTATTGCAGAACATTGAATAGCCATAAGCTCTTTTCGTGAATATGGAAGTGTTCCAATATATACATTACCACAAGAATGGCGGCAAAATGAACCAGATATACCGCGTAGGTGATTTTACCGAGATATACAATAAACGGATGTTCGAATATGGCATAACTCTTACCGGTTTTCAGCAGATACAATATGCAAATCATATACCATGTGCACATCAGTTCTTTAATGATAATCGGAAATTCAAAGCTGCTCAGCATACCGATAATGATGAGTACAAATGAGATGAATGCCAGTCTGCCGGTGATATACTTTTCCATAATGTCCATCCGGTAGAGATAAATGTATATCGCTATTGCGCCAATAAAGAAGCAGAAAGCATTGGAGAAAATAACAAAATACACCCATACAATTGTCGCATGGGACACCCATTCAATATGGAATAATTTCTTTAATCCAAAATGCAATAAGGCACTACCGAAAAGAACAATATAATAGGCAGCAAAACACTTGATGATAAAGTGTTTGAAGTTGGTCATTTTTCGCCACAGCAATGGCCAGAATATATAAAATATTTCTTCCACGCCCACCGACCAGTGTTGCACACCATACATCCAGGAGCGGTCATTCATCAGAGAAATCATATACGCAAGATGCGGAAGCAGCACCATAGATAATATCAGAAAAATCCATTTCGGAATGTCGTATAGTGGCTCAATATTGGAGAACCACGGCTTGAAGAAAACCGAATTGTAGTAATCGGCAATAGGCGAATAGGGCAATACCACCCAATATATGAAAATAGACAAGTAGAATAATGGCAATATTCTTAATGCCCTGTTTTTGTAAAAGTGTAAAACATTTATAGTGGAACTCTTTACTTTTTCGACTTCCAGCTGATAGGTTATCAGGAATCCGCTCAACGCAAAGAACATCAGCATAGGATAAAATCCAACGGAATGAAACATGGCGATGCTTTTATCGTCATGTTGAATATGCCTCATGAATTTAACTTCTTCAATATGTCTGTATATGACCGTGAGTGCCATCCAGAATCGCAATCCTATGAGATTGGGAAAATAGTGTCGACCTTGTAATACCTTTTCGTTCCTATTCATGAATCCTGTAGAGTAAGTACGCCTGCAAGTTAGGATTTATAATCTGTTTTTTAAATCCCATTTTTTCCGGTTCGTTCAGCAATGTCTGTCCGTCTTCACCTAAGGTGATTTCAAAAAGGTGTTGCATTTTCTCATTCATATAAATGACGTCAATCTGCTTGTCGTTAAAAAAACGGAGGATGTCAATTTTCCCGTTTGTAATGTAAGGTTTCACATCCTCCTGTTCCAGAAAATATTCCTTGTAGTTATTTGGCAGATAGGCATAGAAACCACTCTCACTCGTAAATAAAACCTGAGATTGCCCCGAATTATTCTTCGTCAGATATTGTATCGTTTTCAGGTTCGGCTGCGTTCGGATGTCTTTTTGTCCATCATGATAATAGTTGATGGATTTCGCAGTGGGTGCTAGCCATAGGAAGATGACGCTTACAGATAATAACGTCCATCTGTTGTTCAGCCATTTTGTATATGGCTCCAATATATTCGCAATGATTAATATCCACCATCCAAATTGTATAATAATGTAATGTTTGTTCGGATAAACAATAAGCAAGGAAAAGAAACTCCATAAAAAGAAGATGGCGGCAATTAACGATATAATTCTGTTGTCCCGGAATAAACTTACAGCACCTGCTAACGAAAATCTTTTATATGTCTTGAATGATAAAAAAACGAAAGTAACAAAGAACAACACATGTTTTATCTTGCCCAAATAGTGAAATACCGGTGGCGGAAACAACAAATCCTCAAAATATTTGAAGATATTGATCAGGTAACTGAACATATTGGTAAGAACATGTTTGATAAATAAACCAGGATTATAGAAAAGGCATTCTGCCATTGTTTTGCTGTTGCCAAATAATTTCAGATTATTAAATTCATCGAGTGTAAGCGATTGCTTATTCCAGAATACATAGTTTTGGTAGAAATACTGCATGAATGCGCCATAGCTTCTATCCATGCCTTTCCATTTGAAAGAAAGTCCATCAAACCAAACATAAATACCCACGGCAATGACAGCAAATATCAGATATCCGATATGCAGGGAGATTTTTCTTTTTAGCAAAATAAAGTAACACCAAAGCGCAGCTATTGCCAGAAAAATGATTAGAAATTCCACGCGAATAAAAATGCAGATATAAGCTGTAGTAAGACTAATGATAAGTTTTGACTCATCCGATTTTGCCAATGATAGCAGTATAAATCCGGTGAGAATAATCATCAGACAAAAATGGCCAACCAGCGTAAAGCAGGAGTAGACAATAGGATGCAGGCTGTAAGAAAGCGACAGCAACAATGCCAGCGATGGATTAATTTTATATCGGACAAGAAAAATAAATAGCAGCAAAGGCACTGCACTTTGGATAATGATATAATTCAGGTAAAATAAGTCAACCGGATTGTGCTGAATAAATGACAAAAGGTAATACCAGATGTTATATGCCGGCGACCAGTCATTATAAGGTTTGTCTGGAAGTAAAAGACCTCTGTACAAATACTCTGTCTCGTCAAAGAAGGTAATGTCGAGGTAATGTTGCACACCATACACTTGCTTGATACCAGCCAGCAGGATAATCAGCAGGTAAAACAGTGTCAGCCGGCCGTTGCTTGCAGCAGGGCCTGGCTCTTCTTTGAATATGTGTTGCAATACAGACATGATACTTTAGCGAATTTAAATAAATATACCTGCTGCGCCAAATGCGCTGTCATAAAAAAATCCCGGCTGTAGGAGCCGGGATTTTGTAGTAGCTGTCTGTCGGATTATTTTGATTCAATGAATTTGTTGATGGTGAATGCAAGCAGTGCTCGGTGTGATTTGGTGGCGCTGTTGCCTGCACCAGGCACTTTCATCCAAGCCAGGATGCGCTGTAACTCGCCAAATGCCGCCGACTGGGAAGTGTAGGAATAAGTACCTTTTGATTCCACAATTTTCAGCAGTCGCTGTACATATTCTACCTGTGCATTTTGGCGCAGCGTAGACACATTGCCGGACAAATCTTCCTGAAACAGTGCGTTGGTCAGGTCGCCCATCATGGTATTCAATTCGTACTGGTTGCCATACAGTTTGGAGTCGGTCAGGCGTTGCAACACATTCGGGTGTAATACCTGATCAAAAATGCCACGTTGGATATTCAGGAAACGCTCGTGTATTTTCGGATCTTCCGGTTCTTTTCTGAAATCGTAACCTCTGCGCTGCATTTGCAGATAACTGTATATTTTTTCTGGCACCTGAAAAGCATTTTTTGAAAATGCGTAGGTAGCCAGCATCTGCATCGCACGTTTCTGTTCTGCCAGTGGCACCGGTGTGAATGGCGGCGTGGAAGCATCCTGTCCTGCAAAACTGCGGTTCACATACACACCGCCGATGTAGCGTGTAATGACGTTCAGGCTTCTGGAATAGCTGCCGGTCAGAATCAGATAGGCATTTCTCAACTCGTGGTAGGACTGTCCGGATTTGCTGTATTTCTCCAGCAATTTAGGCATGATGTCATTGGCCATTTTGATATTGGTCACTGCATATCCGATCGCGTCGTCCGACATGTCATAGAGATTCGCTCTCGGGTCAATACCTCTGCCCGGTGCACGCATATCGTCTGCATCGTTCATGAAGCGGTGTTCTTTTTTATTCGACTGAGCCAGGATTTTTTTCAGCAATGCCTGCTCGTCAGCGCTGTCTTTGCCCTGTACATAACCATATTGAATCGCCCATTTGTCGTATGGCCCCGGTTTGATGTCAAAATACAGACCTTGTCTGGATTTATCCGCCGCGATGTTGGCAATGGTGTAGTCCATCACGGAAGCAGTCAGACCAATCGTCTTTCCGATAGTGGTATCCTGCATTTTGTCGTAGGAGTGGAGTTGCGAAGCAATAAAGTTGTGGTTCAGTCCCAGCGTGTGTCCCACTTCGTGGAGCACGAGGTCAAACAGTGCCTGTCGGATAAACTGGTCTTTGTCCAGGTCAGTAAAGCCGTAAGCGTTCAGTGCCTGCAGGCCAAACTGAATATTCTGTTGCATGGCTTCACCGGCAGCGCAATGATGTTCGCCGTGCTGATGGTCTGCCTTCATATGGTCTAACGCGGCCACATCATACAGTTTCTCCGTGTTTAGTCGGTTGGTCAGATACACAAACTCCAGCATGATGTCAGCACCCAGAATTTCTCCGGTGCGCGGGTTCACAAAGCTAGGTCCGTATCCGCCAAATGGTGGCTTTGGTGAGGATGTGAAACGAATCACATTATAGCGGATATCTTCCGCTTCCCAGTTGGCCGTGTCAGACTGAATATGGCAAACAACGGCATTCTTAAATCCGGCAGACTCAAAGGCCTCGTTCCAGGCTTCTACGGCATCTTTTACTGTCTGCTGAAATTCTTTCGGCGTTGTTTTTTCCACCCACCACACGATAGGTTTCACCGGTTCAGACAAGGCTGCGTTCGGATCTTTCTTTTGTAAATCCCATCGGTGGATGAGGTCTCTCCATGGCGTCGCGCTGGTGGAAGTCTGATCCGTTATCTTGTCAATAAAATAGCCCACGCGCGGGTCGTCGTAACGTGGTTTGTAATTGTTGTTTGGCACTTCAATCAGGCTGTGCTGCATTTTCACGGAAACGAAGCGGGCATCGGTGGTTTCATCCGGGCCGTAGTTGGTCGGCTGCGGATTGTCGTAAATATATTCCACCGAAACATCCGTGTTGTTCGGATAGTTTTTTACCGCCAGGTATTTGGATTTCTTACTGCTCAATGAACCCAGAGAGAATGCATCCGGACGTTCTCCCGGCATTTTGGATGGTTTTACCTGCGTAATGTTTTCTGCCAGGAAAAGATTGTCCGCCTCAATCAGTACGGTTTTTCCGTTGGCAGCCGCAATCTTTTCAGATAAAAACAAAGGCTGGTTGATGTTGGCATCTTCCGCTTTGCTCAGGTTGTTCTCCGGATTGAAATAGAAATTGGTATTCTGCAAAATGAAATCAATGCGGTCGAAATAGCGCACAATTTTGAAAATGGAATTGTCTTTGTATCCGCCTCTGGCAAATCCTAAATCAGGAATGCCATCCAGTACATAAGCGAAATAGATGAACTCCTTTCCGATTTTGTCTTCAGAGATTTCCAGATAGATTTTACCGGTAACCGTGTCCTGATACAATGGAAATAATCCATCCATCTTTCTGCATTTTTCGGTCACCTCCTTGATGGACTTGAAATTATCCTTCTTGGGAGTTGTTTTGGCAGCAAGTGTATCTGTCTTCACAGTTCCGGCCACTGCTGTTGTGTCCTCTTTCTTCTTCTTGTCTTTCGCCATCGTGGTGTTGACAGCTGCAAAGAACAGCAACAACAGGGACGCACGCCATAGAGTTATGCTCATATTGTAAAATTTAGGTGTAAAAATAGGGTATTTAAGCAGTATACCTGACCATTTGTCGTTAAAAAGCTCAAAATGTTACAATTTTATTCCTGTTTTCTTGTGTATTGGCAGCAGTCAGGCAGTTGTTGGTACACCTGCTCCGGGGCTTTGTACTTTACATTGTCATAGCCGGCATTGGCAATGCTTTTCTGGATGCTGTCCAGACTGGTTTTCTGCGTGGAAAAGGTCACCGTAATTTGCTGTGATTTGCTGTCCCAAAATGCGCTATTCGCTCCGGACTTTTTAGCGGCGGTTTCAATAGTTTTCTTGCACATATTGCAACTGCCGTTTACATAGAAACTGGTTTTTGTGGTTTCGCCTTTTGCTAATCCGGCCATCGGCAGATATAAGGCGAAAAAAAGACTGAAAATAATGCTTAAGTTTTTCATGATGTTATTTTTAATTTGTTATTGAATAAAAACGCGGACACCTCCGTACACGCTGGCGCCCATCGCTGGCGCATATACCTGATAGGTATCGAAATAAGCGGAGTAGGGCATGCCCAGAATTAAATCTTTAGGTTTGTAGTTTGTAATGTTTTCTGTACCGAGGAATATCTCCGCACGTTTGAAATATTTTGTAATCTGCGCGTTAAGCAGTACATAGCGTGGCGTGTAGCGCGATCCTTCATCACCCGCAAAACTATTAGGCCTTCTGCGTTTCCCGAACAGATGGGTATTCATGTCAAACTGCCACTGCTGGTTGGGGGTTCTGTAGCTGAGCGCCAGCAGTCCTTTGTGCATTGGCAGCATCGCTTTCCGCAGCAGGGTGCCATGGTAGGTCGTGCGAACATCTTCCAGCCGGTACGCCAGTTTCACGTCAAGGCCTTTTACTGCCTCGTAGTTGAATTCCATCAGCAGGCTGTTGGAAAATGATTTGCCTTCCAGCGGTGCGATGACAGCCTGGCCGTTAGATAAATCAATATCAGTCACCGACTGTCGGGTGAAGTCAGTGCGGAAAAAATCGACGATGACACTACCTTCTCGCCCGCCCAATTCGAATTTCTGTTGCAGAGAAATGCCGTAATTCCATCCGGCTTCCACCATCGGTTGTTGCTGCACAACAATTTGTCTGGAACTGGCAAAGAGCGCCTGGTTTTCTGTGAGGATATTCGGCGCACGGAAGCCTCTGCCGCCCGCGATGCGCAGTGTCGTCCTGTCGTATTTATCCAGCACAAAACGGGCATGTACCCGCGGACTGAACTGCCATCCTGCGCGCGTGTGATAGTCGCCGCGGAAAGCACCCACTACCGTTATCTTAGGGGTTGGCCGGTAAGTGTATTCTGCAAATAATCCCGGAATGAAATCCTTGTATCGGAGATGGATAGAATCCATTGCTTCCTCCATGTGGTCATACATAAAATTGGCACCGGCTGCGAGTTGATGTTGTTCAGAACGGATGTCCGTCTGATACAGGATATTGCCGGAAAAGGAGCCTTGTTCGCCATGATACTGCTGTACGCCGTAATGTGCATTTTGCAGGTGGTATACGCCGGAAAACTGGGTGCCGATACTGGCGTCATTTTTCTTCAGGAAAAAACCTGTTTTCGCAAAAGCTTCCACTCTTTTCGTTCGAATGCCGATGGTATATTTCGGATGCGGCATATCGCTGTGTTGCATTTCTCCGCTTTCGCCGGCAATCCTGTTTTCACTCAATACTTTTACCGCATATTGGCCTTCGGCTTTCTCGCCGCGATAATCCCAGCGGTGCAGTAAATTGTATTGTTTGGCTACCGGCTGATCGAGAAAGCCGTCGTGGTTCATATCTTGTTTCACCGGAGTGAATGCGCCGTTTGTCATCAATACCATCCCCAGTTTCGGGTTGATTTTATGGTTGATGATGAGATTGTTTTCGATGCGTCCATTCTGATTGGCAAAGAAATCGATATATAGCCGTTGCGTATCATTGATACTGCTTTTTAAGTCAATATTCAGGGAGCCTGACAGACCTTCATAGCTGTTTTTTACGGATGGAATTCCTTTCGATACTGAAATCGTTTTTATCCAGGGTGAGGGCAGATTGTCTAAGCCGAAGGTGGTGGTGAGTCCGCGCAAAAACGGCATTCCTTCCAGCAGATTTTGCACATACAGACCACTTAATCCCAGCAGTTTTATTTCTTTCGCGCCGGATACGGCATCCTGGTAGCTTACATCTATGGATGCATTGGTCTGAAAGCTTTCCGACAGGTTGCAGCAGGCGGCCTTTTTCAGTTCGTGGTCGGTGATTTTCTCGGTCTTGGCAGAAGACAAGGAGGAGATAAAATTGCTTTGTTTTTTTGCTGTTACATGCACCTCAGAAAGCTGCATGTCCGGATGCAGGTGCAATTCGAGCGTATCCGTGCCGGTAATCAGTATCGTGTCAGCAATATAGCCAACATAGCTGATGACGGCCTTTTGTGGCAATGGTCCGCTCAGTGGCAAAACCGCTATGCCACTTTCGTTGGTGACTGCACCTGTAGCCGCATCGTGCAGCCACTGGATATTAGCGCCTGCAAGCGGTTCCGGATGGTGGTCATCTGTAAGTTTAATGACAATGCCCGGCAGTTTATTTTGACTGTATATGGTAAATGGTGTGATAATCATTATTATCAGCAGCCATAGAAAATGTTGTTTCATGATAGTTATTTAGCAGAAAAAAATTACATGCGCATGAACGTATGCGCTTACTGTATTTTTGATCGGCTAACAACGGAATACCTGCAAACTCGTAGTGTCGGGTTGCAGACAGGAAAGGATAATGTGTAGATTGTCAGGCGGAGAAAGTCCTGAGTAATAATTCTCAAAATTCAACTGCAATACCGTGCCGAAGGTGTGCAACCAAGTCACCGGCATTTCAAAGAGCATCAGCGATTTGAGCAGCAGTTGTTTGGCCGTAAAGCCTTCGATATTCAACTTGCTGAAAAATTGTTTTTCTTCACAGCAGTCTTTGGCCTTCTGAGCCGGCAGCTTCTGTTCTTTCTTGCAGCAGGATACCGCTTCTTTTTCCTGATTGCACGATGTGTCGCTGAACAGAGAGAAACTGCGGGTGTGAGAAGTGTTGCAGATGTGTTCAAATAAGGCAACACCATTGGAGGCCACAAAAATAAGTGCAGCCAGACTTAATGCGGTGATGTTTACTTTAAACTTCATTTGCCTTACAAAGGTAGCAGTATCTCCCGAATTCCGCCATTAATTTTGTTTATGAAGTGTTAAAAATAATTTTCACGTATGCCCTTATATTCTAATGTAAATTGAGTAAGTTTGATGTATATGGCACTCAAGGATCTGCTGCAGCAACTGACGAAGCCTAAAAACGTCGACCAGTTTTTAGATCGTTTTCCCAATAAAGTGGGGAGCTATGGCTATGACCCATGGGGATTTAATATTAATGGGATAAAACCTTTTGTGGGTGCCGGTAAATTTTTTTATGACAATTATTTCCGTGTCGAGACACACGGTCTGGAAAATATACCGCCATCCGGCAGATGTCTGATTATTGCCAATCACAGCGGACAGCTGCCGCTGGACGCGATGATGCTGGGGTATGCTATGGTGACGAATGAATATGCGCCGCGTGCACCGAAAGGAATGTACGAACGTTTTGTGCCGCAGGTGCCTTTCATCAGTTCCATCTTTTCGCAGTGGGGCGGCACGGTGGGCGATCCGGAAAATTGTATTAAAATGCTGGAAAAAGATGAGGCAGTGATGGTATTTCCGGAGGGCGCCAGAGGAATTTCCAAGCCTTTTAAGAAACGCTATCAGCTGCAGCGCTTCGGACTAGGGTTCATGTATATGGCCTTGCAGACGAAATCACCCATCATTCCGGTGGGCATTGTCGGATGCGAAGAGTCCATCATTAATTTCGGCAATATTGATTTCCTGCAGCGCATGATTAAATTTCCTGCGGCACCGGCACTGATACCTTTTGTTTTTCCGTCCAAAGTAATTATAAATGTAGGAAAGCCCATGTATTTTGAAGGAGATGCATCCAGGGAATACGAAGTGGAAGCGATGGTGAGCGAGGTGAAAAAACAAATAAAGGAGTTGATGAATACCGGCCTTTCACAGCGGAAAAGTATATTCGGATAATGTGATATAAAGCGGTGTGGGGCGGCTCCTTTGGAGCCGCCCCACACCGCTTTCAGTATTTTCTTATTTAAATTGGATAGCTTCTTTTACGGGCTTTTTCTCCAGCACGTGCTCCAATACCTCATCCATGTTTTCTACATAGAAAAATTTCAGTCCTTTGATGAAGTCAGCCGGCACTTCTTCCACATCTTTTTCATTTTCCTTGCATAACACTATCTCTTTTATACCAGCTCTTTTAGCTGCCAGTATTTTTTCTTTTATGCCACCCACCGGCAATACCTTTCCACGCAGCGTAATTTCGCCGGATAAAGCGGTAAATGGTTTGATGCGTCGCTGTGTGAACAGAGAGGTCAGTGCCGATAAAATGGCAATGCCGGCACTGGGACCGTCTTTCGGAATAGCACCTTCCGGCACGTGGATGTGCAGGTTCCATTCGGTAAATGCTTCTTTCGGAATGCCCAGTGTTTCCGATCTGGACTGCAGATAGGTGAATGCGGTATTGAAAGATTCTTTCATCACATTGCCCAGATTTCCTGTGATGGTGAGCTGCCCCTTTCCTCTGCTGACAGTGGACTCAATAAACAGGATATCTCCGCCCATCGGCGTCCATGCCAGTCCGATGGCCACGCCACACGGATTGTGTTCGCTGTATTTGTCGTGGTTATATTTTGGTTTACCCAGAATGCGTTGTATATCTTCCGTGCTTACGGAGATATTGTAGTCTTCTTCTGTTGCTACACATTTCGCAATATTGCGCATCACCGAAGCAATGACACGGTCGAGTTCGCGCACACCGCTTTCATACGTGTAGAACTGGATCAGATACTGAATTACTTTATCAGACAGTTTCACCTGAGATGCTTTGAGGCCATGTGCTTCACGTTGTTTGGATATCAGGTGTTTTTTTGCAATTTCCACTTTCTCTTCGGTAGAATAACCGCTCAGTTGTATTACTTCCATACGGTCGCGGAGTGCAGGCTGTATTTCGCCCAGGTTGTTGGCAGTGGCGATAAACAGCACTTTGGAAAGATCATATTCCTGCTCCAGATAGTTGTCGTAAAAAGTAGTGTTTTGCTCCGGATCCAGTACTTCCAGTAGCGCGGAAGACGGGTCGCCGCGGTGGTCTTTGCCTACCTTGTCGATTTCATCAAGAATGAATACCGGATTAGATGACTGTGTTTTTTTTAGCGACTGTATGATACGGCCCGGCATGGCTCCGATGTAGGTTTTTC
>Ga0116181_1002650_pt1 | contig 14403 bp, 14 predicted proteins | sample AD_UKC075_MetaG_FD_89752 | JGI IMG/M metagenome (GOLD analysis project Ga0116181, IMG submission 89752) | Active sludge microbial communities of municipal wastewater-treating anaerobic digesters from USA - AD_UKC075_MetaG | ecosystem: Engineered > Bioreactor > Anaerobic > Digestate | place: USA...
GGAGGTCCAGCCACACTCCGAACATGCGTAGGTGGCCGTGCTCTTCGTCTTCGTCGCCATGGAGACAGCCAAGCAGGCGGCTATGACAGTTTCGCGAAGGCGCGCCAATCGAGCAGGTGTACGGTTTCCCGTACGAGGTCAGATCCTGACGTCGCCGTTCGCGGTGGCGAAGGTCACCGCGTCGAGGCCTGGGTAGCCGGACTCCGAGACGAAGTCGATCTCGACACCGTCGAAGGTCTCAGGCACGTCGGTGCCGAGCCAGTCGGCGACCCGCTGCTGGTTGCCGGCGATCTCGAGCTTGGTCAGCTTGATCTCGCCCTGCAGGGCCGACGGCCGCACATCCTCGTCAGAGACCCACGACACGAAGTACGGAAGCTGCGGGTCGGCGATCAGGCCCTTGACCCCGATCTGGCGCCACTCCAGGCGGCGACCGTCTGGGAAGTGCCTCGTGCCCGTCACGGCCTGGCGCTCAAGCCGCGCCTCGTACGGTGCGAGATCGGCGACCGAGATGACCCAGCCGAGCCAGCCGCCACCGAGCTCCATCCGCGCGCGGACGGCCTGCCCGTACGGGGCCTTGTCAGCCGCGGGGTGGTCGAGCACCTCGACGATCTCGATGTAGCGCCGGTCGGTCAGCGGGATGAGCCTCATCCGGGTACCGAACCGGGGGTGGATGCCGCCGTCGCGTGACTTCACGCCCAGCGCATTCTCAAACCGCTCGGCCTCCGCGAGAAGTCCAGCGGGTCCGACGGCGTAGACGACGTGGTCGACATGCATACCGACATTCTTGCCCTGAGCCCACAGCAACGCGAAATCGGGTGCCACTCGAGACTGTCGCACACCCCCTCTATGGTGGGAGTCGTGACTGAACCGATGGGCGTCGAGCGGCCGACGGTGCTCCTCTCGACGTCATCGGTCTATCCCGAGACGACTGCGAGCGCGTTCGAGATCGCGGCTGGGCTCGGCTACGACGGCGTCGAGCTGATGGTCGGCATCGACCCTCTGGCGGCCGACATCGACGCGGTCGAGAAGCTGCGCGACTACCACGGTGTCCACGTGCGGGCCATCCATGCTCCCTGCCTGCTGGTCACGCAGATGACCTGGGGCGACGACCCTTGGGGCAAGCTCGACATCTCCGCCGAGGCGGCGCGCCGGTTGGGCGCCGACACCGTGGTCGTCCACCCGCCCTTCAGGTGGCAGCGCGAGTATGGACGCACGTTCATCGAGGGGATCAAGCGGCTGAACGAGACCACGGGGGTCACGTTCGCGGTCGAGAACATGTACCCGTGGCGCACGCCAGCCGGTGAGCTGAAGGCGTACGCGCCTGGCTGGGACCCGAGCGACCTGCCGTACGAGCACCTCACCCTCGACCTCTCGCATGCCTCCACCGCGCGGCAGGACTCTCTCCAGCTCGCCCAGGCGTGGGGTGAGCGGCTCGCCCACATCCACCTCACCGACGGAACGGGGTCGATGAAGGACGAGCACCTCCTGCCCGGCCATGGTGACCAGCACGCTGACCGAGTGCTGCGGCATCTGGCAGACACGGGCTTCTCCGGCCACGTGGTCGTCGAGGTCAACACCAGGTCGTCCGGCTCCCGCGGCCAACGCGAGGAGGATCTCGCCCAGTCGCTCCACTTCGCGAAGGAACACCTCGGCCTCCTGGCCGAGGCAGAGCAGGAGTAGAACTGTTCCTGGGAGGGTGCAGACGATGATGAGGTCGCTGCTGCTGGCATTGTCTCGGCGGCTGTGGGTGCGTGATGCGATGGTGCGGTTGCCGGTCACCGGGAGTGTCGTACGGCGGTTCGTCGCGGGGGAGACCGTCGCCGAAGCGCTGCCCGTGATCGCTGGTCTGGTTGCGAAGGGACTCACGGTTACCGTCGACCACCTCGGCGAGGACACGGTGGTCGCCGCGCAAGCTGACGCCACTGCCGCCGCCTATCTCGACCTGCTCCGTACGATCGAGGCTCACGATCTGGCCGGGTCGGTCGAGGTGTCGCTCAAGCTGTCTGCCCTAGGCCAGTTCCTGCCGGTCTACGGTGAAGAGACCGCCTTACGGAATGCCCGTACGATCTGCGCCGAAGCCGCCCGGATCGGCACCACGGTCACCATCGACATGGAGGACCACACGACGATCGACTCAACGCTGGGTCTCGTCGACCAGCTGCGCGCCGACCACCCCTGGGTGGGGGCTGTGCTGCAGTCGTCACTGCGCCGTACAGTCAACGACTGCCGTCGGCTCGCCTATCCCGGATCACGGATCCGGCTGTGCAAGGGCGCGTACGCCTCCCCGCCTGAGGTGGCGTTCGACTCACCCCAACAGGTCTCGCTCAGCTATGTCCGCTGCCTGCGCGCCCTCCTCGACGGCGACGCCTATCCGATGGCCGCGACCCACGACCCGCGGCTGATCGAGATCTGGGAGCGGCTCGTTGCCGACCGCGAGCCGGGAACGTACGAGTTCCAGATGCTGTACGGGATCCGCCCCCTCGAGCAGGAGCGACTCGCTGCGTTGGGCCACACGGTGCGGGTCTACGTGCCCTACGGGACCGACTGGTACGGCTACTTCATCCGCCGACTGGCCGAACGCCCGGCGAACCTGGCGTTCTTCCTGCGCTCACTGGTGGGCCGAGGCTGACCCCCACCCTCGGGCAGCACTCCTAGACTGCGCGCATGAGCACCACCTGGGAGCCGTCCGATACTGCGACCGTGGTCGAACCCGAGCGGCCTCGCGACCGGCCGGTGCTCGAGATGGTGGTCGTGCTCGGCCTGACACTCGGCCAGTCGGCGATCTGGTCGGTCGTGTCGATCATCGAGAAGCTGACCCGCCCGAAGGCGCCGCCGCTCAACCAGCAGACCACCACGATGAACTCCTCGGTCACCCCCGACCGGCCGTGGCTCGATCTCAGCATCCAGATCCTCAACATCGCCTTCCCGCTGTTCCAGGTGCTGCTCGTGCTCTACCTGCTCCACCTCGTCCACGGCCGGGCGCGCCGGCTGATCGGCTTCGACCTGCAGCGGCCGTGGCGCGACCTCGCGTATGGCGTGGGCATTTGCGCAGCGATCGGGATCCCGGGCATCGCCTTCTACCTGGGCGCCCGCGAGCTCGGCATCAACACCAACGTTCAGCCAGCCAACCTGACGGCCCAGTGGTGGACGATCCCGGCCTACATCGGGCTGGCCGCGATGAACGGCATGGTCGAGGAGGTGATCATGCTCGGCTACCTGCTCACCCGGTTCGCCGATCTGCGCACCTCGCGAGCCTTCCAGTCTGGCCGTTCGCGCGTGGTCGACCTGATCGTCTCCCCGGTCGGCGCAGTCGTCATCTCTGCCATCGTCAGGGGCGGCTATCACCTCTACCAGGGCTTCGGCGGGTTTGCCGGCAACATCATCATGGGCCTGGCCTTCGGCTACCTGTACCTGCGCTGGAAGCGGGTGATGCCCCTTGTCGTGGCGCACACGCTGATGGATGTCTTCGCGTTCGTCGGCTACTCGCTCCTGGCCCCGTACGTGGACTGGATCTGACCGGCGGGCCTTCTAGGGTCGGGTGATGCGCACCCACCTCACGCAGCTCAGTCTCGGCGCCATCGCCACTCTGTGTGCCTGGTTGGCGCTGTCGGGATGGACCATCCACGTCTCCGGTGTCGGCCGTACGGCAACGGTCGAGCCGCTGTTCTCGTACGGGCGGACCGCCGGGATCGGGTTCGTCGTCGCCGTCGTCAGCACTGTGCTGCTCGCCGAGGCGGTCGCGGCAGTGGCTGGCAAGCCCCGGCAGGGCATCGTCAAGGCGATGACCGTGGTCGCGGGGGTGACGGTGGTTGGGATGTGGGCGTTCGCGTACAGCGCCCAGGTGTCGAGCATCGCGGCGAGGCTGGCTCCCGCGGCGGCGCGAGCGAGCCAGTGCGGGATCGCTGGCACGTCGGGGTGCCCCCAGTTCCGGATCGGTGACGGCGCCATCTACGGGCGCATCGCTGTCTCGGTCGTGGTGCTGCTGGTCGTCTACGCCGTCCGCAGCAGGTGGGCCGAGGCTCTTCTGGCCAGCTATGTCTCGGCGGTGGCGTTCGTGCTCATCCCACACGTCGGTTGGTACCTGGTGACCAGCTCGGGCGCCAAGCCCCAGCTCTTCCTCCAGCAGGGGATGCTGCTTTTCCTGCCCTTCGTCGCCGTCATCCTGCTCTGGTGGGGGACAGCCTGGCTCGGCTTCGCGCGGCGATGGTGGTGGTTCGTGGTCGGCTTGGTGCTCTGGGCCGTGTCCGTCGCCGTGATGCAGGTACTCGGCGGTGCCAGGGGTAGCGCCGTCGCCAGGCTGCGGGGCGAGGGGATGCCGGTCGCTGGTGACTTGGGCTGGGACTACCCGTACCTCTTCTGGCACCTGCTCGTGCCCGTGTTCTTCCTCGTCACCTGGCTGACCGAGCGGCGCCGGGCGCGGAACACGTTCGCTGGGGAGGGTACGGCAGTCGTAGGCTGACTGCATGCGCGTTGGAGTCTTTGGTGCCACCGGACAGGTCGGCCGTGTCATGCTCACCCTGCTCGCTGAGCGGAACTTCCCGGTCGACGAGCTGAGGGTCTTCTCGTCTGCCCGCTCTGCCGGGTCGACGGTGACGTTCAAGGGCGTCGAGTACACCGTCGAGGACACCGCCACGGCGGACTTCTCCGGGATCGACATCGCGATCTTCTCGGCGGGCGCGACGATGAGCAAGGAGTTCGCTCCGCAGGTCGCCGCTGCCGGTGCGCTCGTCGTCGACAACTCGTCGGCCTGGCGCAAGGACCCCGAGGTGCCGCTGGTCGTCTCCGAGGTCAACCCCGACGACGCCCTGCAACCGCCCAAGGGCATCATCGCCAACCCCAACTGCACCACGATGGCCTTCATGCCCGTGCTCAAGCCTTTGCACGACGAGGCCGGGCTCGCCCGCTTGGTCGTGTCGAGCTACCAGGCCGTCTCGGGTTCCGGCGTGAAGGGCGTCGAGGCGCTCGCCGCCCAGACCGACGCGATTGACGATCCGACCGCGCTGGCCATCGATGGGTCGGCCGCTCCGGTGGGCGACACCGCTCCGTACGTGCTGCCGATCGCCTACAACGTGATCGCCTACGCCGGCAAGCTGGTCGACGACGGCACCGGCGAGACCGACGAGGAGCAGAAGCTGCGTCACGAGTCGCGCAAGATCCTGCACCTGCCCGACCTGCCGGTCTCCGGCACCTGCGTGCGGGTGCCGGTGTTCTCCGGCCACTCGCTGTCGATCCACGCCGAGTTCGACCGCCCGATCACCCCCGAGCGGGCCACGGAGTTGCTCAAGGGAGCCCCGGGCGTGGAGATCGTCGACGTACCGAACCCGCGCCAGGCGGCCGGTGCCGACCCGTCGTACGTGGGCCGGATCCGTACTGACCAGTCCGTCCCCGACGGCAAGGGTCTCGTCCTGTTCGTCTCCTGCGACAACCTGCGCAAGGGCGCCGCCCTCAACGCGATCCAGATCGCCGAGGTGCTGGCCACGCAGACTGCGGTCGCCTGATGACGATCGCCCTGCTGGGCGCCGGGGTGATGGGCGAAATCATCCTCGCCGGCCTGCTGCGCTCCGGGATCTCCCCTGACAAGGTGGTCGCCACCGACCGCCGTCCTGCCCGCGTCGATGAGATCAAGCAGCGGTACGGCGTGCGCGTCATCGAGAACCTCGAAGCCGTCGCGGGCGCTGACACCGTGCTGCTGGTGGTCAAGCCGCAGGACATCACCGCTGTGCTCGACGAGATCCGCCCCGCCCTGGCAGGGGACGCGCTGGTGGTGTCGCTGGTGGCGGGGGTCGAGACCGAGGTGATCGAACAGCACCTCGAGCACGGCACCCCGGTCGTGCGGGTGATGCCCAACACTCCGGCTGCGGTCGGCGAGGGAATGGCCGCGATCAGCGCGGGCAGCCATGCTGGCCAGGACCACCTCGACCGGGTCACGGCGATCCTGGCGAGCGTCGGCAAGGTCGTGACCGTTCCGGAGCGCTACCAGAACGCCGTGACCGCGATCTCCGGCTCCGGCCCGGCGTACCTGATGTTCGTCGTGGAGGCGATGATCGACGCCGGTGTGCTGCTCGGCCTGCCTCGCGACATCTCCACCCAGCTCGTCGTGCAGACCATGCTCGGGTCGGCGAAGCTGCTCAGCGAGACCGGGCAGCATCCCACCGTGCTGCGGGAGAACGTCACGTCACCGGGCGGTACGACCGCCGCTGCGCTTCGCGCCTTGGAGGACCACCGGGTGAAGGCGGCATTCATCACTGCGATGGAGGCGGCGAGGGATCGCGGCCAGTACCTGGCCGACCAGGCCCGCGCGCAGCACTGAACGGACACGATTTCCGCCGCCGCGAGGGTCGGGATAGGATCTCAGGGTTGTCGCCCGAGGGCGGCCATCGACTCAGCAACTTTCGAAAGGTACCCACGTGGGCTCGGTCATCAAGAAGCGTCGCAAGCGGATGGCGAAGAAGAAGCACCGCAAGCTGCTGAAGCGCACGCGCATCCAGCGTCGTCGCGCCGGCAAGTAGTCGTCGCGCTCGGTGACCATCCCGGGCGACGTCGTCGTGCTTGTGCGCGAAGGCTGCCACCTGTGTGACGACGCGCTGGGAGTGATCGCCGAGGTCTGTGCCGATGCTGGCCGTCCCTGGACTGCCATTGACGTCGACTCAAACCCCGAGCTGAAGGCCACCTACACCGATCACGTCCCCGTCACATTCGTTGACGGGGACGTGTTGTCGTTTTGGTTCGTCGATCGTGACCAGCTCGCCGCTGCGCTGGTGCGGGCCTGACTCAGCTGACCCGGCGCCGTCCGCGCCGCTGTGACGGCCGGGTGATCGGCTGACCGGCGGCCAACAGATCCTTCCGGCGTTCGGTGGCGTAGGTCGCCAGGGCATCGGCCAGGTCAGTGGCTGAGGGGCTGACCGCCATCACGTCGACCCTGAGCCCGTGTTCCTCGCAGGTCTTGGCCGTGGCCGGGCCAATGACAGCAACCACCGTGGAGGCGTGCGGCTTGCCAGCGATGCCGACGAAGTTCCGTACGGTCGACGACGACGTGAACAGCACCGCGTCGTACTGACCACCCTTGATCGCCTCGCGGATGTGCGCGGGCGGGGGAGCCGCCCGCACGGTGCGGTAGGCGGTGACGTCCTCGACCTCCCAGCCGAGCTTGGTGAGGGACTCGAACAGGGTCTCGGTGGCGATGTCGGCGCGGGGCAGGAAGACCCGGTTGATCGGGTCCAGCACCGGGTCGAACTCGGGGAACTCGGCCGCCAGGCCCGCAGCCGACTGGTCGCGCGAAGGCACCAGGTCGGGCTCGATGCCCCACAGCCGCAGTGCCTGGGCGGTGACATGGCTCGCAGCGGCGACCTTGAGGCCCGAGAAGGAGCGAGCGTCCAGGCCGTACTCCTCAAACTTCTCCCGCACGGCCTTGACGGCGTTCTGCGAGGTGAAGGCGACCCACTCGAAGCGGCCCTCGACCAGGCCACGGATGGCCTTGTCGAGCTGCTGGGGCGTACGGGGACGCTCCACGGTGATGGTGGGCACCTCCTCGAACCTGGCCCCATAGCTCCGCAGCCGCGCCGTCATGGGCGACATCGAGTCCTTCGTACGGGGAACAACCAGCCGCCAGCCGAACAGGGGCTTCGACTCGAACCAGCTCAGGTCCTCGTTGTAGTTCGACGCAGCGCCGCCGATCACCACGAGCATCGGCACCTCTGACTCCATGCCAGCAACGACATAGCCCAGCTCGCCCAGCGTGGTGGAGACCGACGTCTGGCTGGTGGTGCCGCCCTTGAAGGTCGCCATCACCGGGTCGGACGCGGGGCGGCCGGCGGCAAGGGCGGTCGTCGTGATCATCGCACCGTCGCCAGCGTGGGCAGACAGCACGATGGTGCTCGGAAAGCGCCAGAAGGGGGCGGTCTCGTCGCGGAGCCGTACCTCCGGGACCGAGACGAACTCGACGCCGTGACCGTCGCCGAGCGGCACACCGGCGTACGTCGGCACGGCCGTCAGCAGGGAGACGCCAGGGATCACCTCGAAGTCAACGCCAGCCAGGACACAGGCCTGCGCCTCGCCACCCACGCCGCCATCGACGAAGGGGTCACCGGGCACCAGCCGGACCACCGTACGACCGCCGCTGCATGACTGGAGTAGGTAGTCAGCGCGCTGGTCAACAGACAGGGCATCGCGGCCGCCGAGGTCGTCGAGCGTGGTCAGGATGGCGTCGTCGCGAGTCTTCAGGCTCTGAGCTGTCGACAGCAGCGCCTCGGTGTCGGCGATGATCACATCGGCCCCAGCGATGGCGTGGACCGCCCCGAAGGTCAGCAGATCGGGGTCTCCGGGACCCATCCCCACGAAGATGACCCGTGCCGCGGCGTCGGCGCGGGGGACCATCGAGTCGTCACTCTCGGACACGTGCCTCCAGCCTCTCGTCGTGGATACCTTCGCCGCCCAGACGACGGGCCGTCAAGTCGACAAGGCACCTTCCCGTACGGCAAGACTAGGTTTCAGCGGGCGGACGGCCCCCGGGGTCAGGCGACTCGAAGCTCAGAGGCGGGCCTGCCACTTGTCGGCCCAGACCAGATCGTTCGCCGTACCCTTGAACGGGCTCTTCCCCTCGAGCTTGTCGATGGTGGCCAGCACGTTCGAGTCGTTCTTGTCATAGGCGTTGACGTAGCACTTCACCATGGTCGCGTCGTGCAGATGGGTGGTGTAGTTGTGGCTCACCATGAACGTGGGCACCTCCCAGACGTACCAGGGGCACTCGTTGCTCATCGCCGTCTTCCAGATGATCCGGTAGTTGTTCTGCGCCCCGTACCCGACGACCTCAGCGATGATCAGGGCGGCATCGACATCCTCGCGGTACTGCAGCGTGGGGCCCTTCACCCGGGTGGTGCCGTCATTGATCGTCACCTCATAGCCACGCTCGGTCAGCAGCCGTACGTACGTCTGCGCGAGCTTGTCGGAGACGTCACCGAACATCCCGCTCTCGCCGGTGAGGTGGTACAGCCGGATCCGGCGATGGTCGTTCGGGTTGAGCGGCAGCTGGTCGAGGGTGTTCTTGACCAGCGTGATGCCCAGGTCGGCAGCCTCGTCGCGCATGCGGAGGTGCTCTGCACAGCCCACGACGGAGAGGTCCTCGGGCGTGGTGAGCAGGGTGCCAGCCGCCTTCTTCTCGTGCAGCCGCAGCTTCGCCTTGAGGCCCAGCACCCGACGGTTGGCGTCATCGAGACGCTCCTGGGAGATGATCCCCTTCTCGACGCCAGCCTTCATGAACCCAAAGTCCTCTTCGAGGTTGTTGAAGAAGAGGAAGATGTCGCAGCCTGCGGCGATCGCGGCCGGAACGTAGTCCTCGCGTCGCATCGCCGAGGTCATCCCCAGCATGTGCGAGGCGTCGGTGATGACCGCGCCGTTGAAACCCAGGTGAGTCTTGAGCAGCCCGTTGATCAGCTCAGGGGCCAGGGTGGCCGGGAGCAGGTCGGCGTCGGCGAGCTCGGGGTTCAGCTTCTTCTGGTAGTCCGGCAGGACAAAGTGGCCAGCCATCACCATCTCGACGCCGTTGTCGATGTGGGCGCGGTAGACACGGCCGTACGAGTCGTCCCACTCCTCTGGTGAGAGCTCGTTGACGCCCAGCACCAGATGGTGGTCGCGCTCCTCAGAGCCGTCGCCGGGGAAGTGCTTGATGCAGGTGATGATGTCGGACTCCCGCTGCCCCTGGACGAACGGGATCGTGTAGGTGATCACGTCGTCGGCGGTCGTACCGTACGCGCGGGTGTTCACGATGGTGTTGCGCCAGTTGAAAAGGATGTCGACGCACGGGTCGAAGTTCACGTTGACCCCGACGGCCTTCATCTCGCGGCCCGAGACCCAGCCGGCGTTGTAGGCCACCTCCGTGGAGCGGGTCGCCTCGGTCTGGGCGCCCGAGGCGATGTAGGTGCCATCAGACATGGCCCCGTTGCCGCCGGAGTCACAGTTGGCCGCCACCAGCAGCGGGATCTTCGAGGCCGACTGCAGCCGGTTGAGCAGGTCCTGCACCGTGTCGGATGAGCCGCCGTGATAGCGGGCGACCCCGATGTGGAACTTCTCGAGGATCTCTTCGGCGGTGTACGGGTTCCCGGAGAAGCCATCGGTTCCGAAGAAGAACAGGTTGGTGAAGCACTGACCCACCTGCTCGTCGAGGGTCATGCCAGCGAGGGTCTCTTCGACCCAGGCGATCTGGTCGGCGTCAAGGTGGTACGGGGCGGCAGCGAGGTTGACGAGCTGAGGCATGGTCGGTCCTTGGTCGGGTAGGTGGGCTATTTGACGGCGGGCATGGAGATCCGACGGCTGCCGGAGATGGTCTCCCAGCGCACTTCGTCGGGCAGGGCGGCGTTGAACTCGGCGATGAGTGAGCTCTGGTAGGGGCCCACGAAGGTGCCGGCGAGGAACTTCGGGAGCGCCTCGGCCGTGAACCTGGCCCACGACTCCTTCTCGCGGCCAGGCACGATCGGGTAGTAGAGGCAGGCTGCCTTCTGGGCTGCGTCGCGGTCGCCGGGGGCGTCGCCGATCAGCATGATCCGCTCGGGGTCGTACTTGCCGGTGGCTGCGTACTGCACGTGCTCGGCCTTGCTGCCCATCTCCTGGCCGGCGATGACCTTCATGAAGGGGGCGAGGCCGTGGGCGGTCCACTCATACTCGAGAGCGTGGAGCGGCGTTGCCGAGACGGTCATGCAGTCGACGTCGGGTTGCATCGCCTCGATGGCGTCGCGGACTCCCGGGAACGGGCCGCAGCCGTGCACCATGTCGGCGATAGCGGCATTGACGGCGTCTCCCCACCGGATGGCTCGGGCGATCGTTGCCGACGGATGGTCGGCGTGGTACCGAGCGATGCCCGTGTCCGACAGTGGGTACCCCTCCGCAGCGATGAACTCCGACAGCTCCGGGTACGGGGGAATCGTCACCCCCCGCTCGGCCACGTCAGCTCGGTCTCGGAGGAGATCGAGCAGCTGCTTGAGAGCCAGCCAGCGGTTGAGGCCGCGGGTCACCGAGCCCAGGTTCACGAAAAGCGCTGTCTCGCGCGCCAGTGTTGAGATCGGCTGGAGGTTCCAGTGTTTGATGGAACAGGGGGTGAAGCACTCCTGATGCTTGATGTCCATGGCATCCATGGCGCACCCGTCGGAGTCGATCCCGACGAAGAAGCTTCGGGTCGGCTGGAAGTCGACCAGCACCTGTGCGGCATCCGGAATCGGTGGCATCTGGGGCTCCTCACTCACAGGGGTGGACACCTGACACTCAACTCCACTCTCGTCGAGGGTCGGAGAGTTGCAGAATCTTGCCGAGTTTCCCCCGGTGAGACAGGTGCGGAAAGCTTTCTCCCCGGTGGATCCGGGGACGTGGCAGGATGCCGCCATGGCTCCGCGTCGCGTACACCATCTCTTCGCCCATCAGGTGCTGCCCGAGGCGGCGCTCGACCCCCGCACTGACCTGTTCGGTGAGGCCGAGAAGGTGGATCTCGGGCCGCGGTTTGTCGAGCTCTGGGAAGAGATGAACCGCCGCGCAGGCGAGTCGGAGGCCATCGATCCGGACGGACTGGCCGCGTACGTGGTGGTGCTGCCCGAGCTCAACGGGGTGCTGGTCACGCTGCCTGAGGCCACCCAGGAGCCGGAGGCCAAGTACGCCATGCTCGTCGCCAACGACGATCCGACGAAGCGGCTCTTCTTCACCTCCGAGCGTGGCTCGGACCCAGACTCAGGGGCGGCGACCAGCGAGTTGTGTGCCTGGGTGCCGTCGGCGGCAGGACTCCAGAAGGTCAACCTCGGACGTCGTGAGGATCCCAGCCTCGACGCGTTCGTCAACGACGTGGTCGTCGCCGCGAGTCGTTGACCCGGTCTACCCCTCGACAGCGCAGGTAGGCTGCGAGGCAACGAGAGGGCGGTCATGGTCGACGTGGGTCCCGGCAGTCTGGGGCAGCCGCCCCGTGACTGGGCGACCCCCCTGTGGACTCCAGACGTCTCTGCCCGACATGCCGCGAGCGCTGGTCATGTGCCACCTGCAGTTGTCAGCCAACCCGCCGTGCCCGGCCAACCCGGCCAACTCGACGCTCCTGGCAGCTGGATCGGCCAGGAGCGGCCTGACTTCGTCGCTCCTCGGCGTGCCGTCGCTCTTTCGTTGCGCGCACCCATCCCGGCGATTCGAGCGCGCCCAACCCAGCCGAGGCCACGGCTCACGCTCGGGCAAGGCGTCGCGGGTCTGGTGGGCGCGGCGGTCGTCGTTCTCTCGATCGTGCTGGTGTCGGCGGTAGCGCCGTTCGCACCGCAGCCGCGAGTCGTCGCCCCAGCGTCCCAGGCCAGCCATGTGCCGGCCGTGCCGGAGCCTCGAGCACGGCCCATTCCGACCCCGACTCCCACACCCACGCCGACCTCCACACCCACGCCCATGCGAGCGCCGGTCATCGGCGAGAAGTTGTACCCGCTCACACTGTCGGGCACCTGCTCGAAGCCAGCCAAGGACACCACCTGGGCGGGTGTCCAGAAGTCGATCCAGATCCAGGCAGCCTGTCTTGACGCGATGTGGCAGCCGGTGGTCGAGGCGGCGGGCGCGACGTGGCGCAAGCCTGTGCTCCTCTTCTACTCCGACCCGATCAGGAGGTCCCCTTGCGGACCCTCCCCGGACAGGGACAAGGCCCCAGCGCACTACTGCGCAGGAAACCAGACCATCTACATCTCCGACGCTGTCACCGATCCGGTCGTGCGCTATCGGATGCTCGGCTTCGAGGTGATCGCCCACGAGTACACCCACCACGTTCAGGAGCTGACCGGCATCCTGACCGCCGCATCAGCGCAGGGCCGAGGCGACCTCACCACCCGCCGGATCGAGCTCCAGGCCCACTGCATGGCCTACGTCGCGATGCAGGCGATGGACGGTCTGGCCGTGACCGCGCGGGAGTGGGACCAGCTGCGGTCGAGCTGGAACTACTCGGGCGACCCCGCAGGGCACGGCTCGGCGGAGGCGCAGCTGTACTGGGGCTCCCGGGCGCTGAAGGCCACCAGCCTGGCCGCCTGTGACACCTTCAGCGTCAGCGAGGACCTGGTCACCTGAGGCAGCCGTACGATCGTGGACATGTCCGCGATGCCCCCGCCTCGGCCACCCGCCCATCAGCCCCAGCGGCCGGCGCCAAGGCCGTCGTCGCCAGCAGCGATCATCCTGATCGTGGTGGTGGCGGTGCTGCTGGTCATGATCACGGCGGGATTCTTCGCCGTACGGTGGCTGTCGGCGAGCGCCCAGCCGTCAGTGGTGGCTGGTCCCAGCAGCGTGGCGATGCCCTCGTTCTCCCAGGCGCCCACCACTCCGCGGCCGTCCACCACGACGAGGACCGACGCGATCCCCATCGTCTACGCCGCATCGCTGTCGGCCACCTGCAAGCCGATCGCGGCTGCAACCGACTGGGCGAGCACCCAGGCCGTCTTCTCAGCGCAGCAGGCCTGCCTCGACGCGCAGTGGACAGCGGTGTTCGCGAAGGCCGGCCGCACGTTCGCGCCACCCCAAGTGACGTTCGTCACCCAGAACCCCACCACGCGCTGCGTGGGCGACCCGCCCGACCCGAAGGTCTACCCGGCCTACTACTGCGCGGACGACACCTTCACGATCTACATCTGGGACACCATCACGCCGGCGGTCGTGGCCACCAGGGCTGAGGCCTTCGTCACCTTGTCACACGAGTACGCCCACCACGTGCAGTACCTGATCAGCGCCAGAGAAGGGGCTACGGGTGACAAGGAGGAACTGACCCGGCGCTCAGAGCTCCAGGCCCAATGCCTGTCGATGTACCAGTTCGCCACCACCAAGGGCCTCGGCACAGCTCCTGCCGACCTTGACCGGATGAAGCAGGGCTGGGGCCGGGATACCCCGCACCATGGCTCGGCAGCCTCCCGTCTGCTGTGGAACCAGACCGGCCTGGCCGGCACCAAGATCGGGGACTGCAACACGTGGGCAGCCCCCGCCGACAAGGTGAGCTGAGCGGGCCAGCTACCGGTCCTGGCTGAAGATCAACATCGAGTACGGGGCGACGTTGACGGTCGCCGAGTGCTCGAGGCCGTCCTGGCCAGCGCCGGTGGCATCGGCGTCGAACGAGTCGTGGTCCCCGAACAGGGACGAGTAGATCGTGGCGTCCGAGCTGAACCGGAGCTTCCACAGGCCGTACGACGGGAACCCGATCCGGTAGTTGTCACGTGCCTCGTGGGAGAGATTGGCCACGATCACCACGTCGTCGCCCGCGCCGTGCTCGGCCCATCGCTGCCACGCGATCACCTTGGCGTTCTCATTGGTGTGGAAGACGTTGAGGCCGTGGCCAGACAACCCCTTCGTCGTATCGAACCAGTTGCGCCGCAGCCGGATCAGGTCGCGGTAGAGCCGGGCGATGCCCTGGAAGTTCTCCGCCTTGCTCCA
>Ga0116181_1002652_pt1 | contig 14399 bp, 10 predicted proteins | sample AD_UKC075_MetaG_FD_89752 | JGI IMG/M metagenome (GOLD analysis project Ga0116181, IMG submission 89752) | Active sludge microbial communities of municipal wastewater-treating anaerobic digesters from USA - AD_UKC075_MetaG | ecosystem: Engineered > Bioreactor > Anaerobic > Digestate | place: USA...
AAGGCGTAACACTTCTGCAATCTGTAAAAGCAGTCACCACATTCTTCTTCACCTCTTCCGGCAATTGTTGCCAGATGCCCGGAGCCCGCATCAATGCAAACGCGAGATATGAGGCGTCAACCAACCGCTGGTTGCCCTGTTTAAAATTCAGGTAATCGGGCGATTGCGGATTCACTGCATTGCTGAGTGCTTTTACAAAAAGGTCGCGGTATTTCTGGCGAAGGGCCAGTTCATTGGCGTCGCCGCCTTCTGCACTTAGCCAAGGTGCGATACCGGCCGACAAACGGCCAAATGCTTCCAGGTAAGCCGATGGTTTGGTAAAATCATTCACCACGCTGGAATCACCAAACTGAACGGTCATTTTTTGCTTCAGCGTACCGGCAGCCAGGTTGGTTAAAACAGGTGAAGCCATTTTATCGAGCGCAGTGAGCCAGGCCTGCCTGGTTTCAAGCGTACTATCGGTGCCGGCTATTCGGCCGGCTACGGGCGTTGTGGTGACAAATACTTCTTTCGGAGCGCCACCGCCACAGGCAGCCAGCAATAAACTGAAAGCTGCCGTTACAACTAAAAAGGGTTTCATCAACGGGTGTTCGTTCGGGTTATTAATGAAGTTACAGTACTGCTGCTTTTTCTAGTACAGCAATCTTGCTTTAATGGTTTCTTTGACACCGCTTAACAGTTTCTGTGCTTGACCAGACAGTTTCTTGTCAACGTCGAGCACCACATAGCCAATCTCGTCGTTGGTTTTCAGGTATTGGCCCAGAATATTGATATGGTGTTTATTGAGTTCTGTGTTAATCGCACTCAATACACCTGGTACATTCCGGTGGATATGCAAAATTCGGTGCGCGCCTTCCTGGGCGGGCAATCCCAATGGAGGAACGCTGTGAGAGCCAAAACTATTGCCAGCTTCCAGGTATTGCGACAATTTAACGCTCACATCCTCGCCAATATTTTGTTGGGCCTCTTCTGTTGAGCCACCAATATGCGGGGTCAGGATTACATTGGGCAGGTTTTGCAGTGGCGTTTCAAAGTGATCGCCGTTTTTTTCGGGCTCCCACGGGAAGGTATCAATGGCTGCCCCCGAGAGATGGCCATCTTCCAGAAACTTCGCCAAATCATTGAGGTCCACCACTTCGCCCCGGGCATAATTCAACAGGATACTGCCTTTTTTGAAATGTTTCAATACCGACTTATTGATCATGTTCCGGGTCAACGGCGTGTCGGGTACGTGTAGGGTAATGATATCTGATTGCGATACCAGTTCTTTGATGCTTTTGGCAGCCTGGGCATTGCCCAGCGGTAATTTGGTCAATACATCGTAAAACAGCACCCGCAGGCCCATGGCCTCGGCCAGCACACTCACTTGTGTGCCGATGCTGCCATAACCGATAATGCCCAGGGTTTTGCCCCGCAATTCAAAACTGCCCTTGGCCTCTTTGAGCCAAATACCTTGGTGGGCGGCAATATTCTTGTCGGGAATGCGACGAATCAACATGACGCATAAACCGATCACCAATTCAGCCACCGAACGGGTATTGGAATACGGCGCGTTGAACACGGCAACACCACGGCGGGTAGCGGCTTTCAGGTCCACCTGGTTGGTGCCAATGCAAAAACAACCAATCGCCTGGAGTTTGGGCGCGGCTGCCAATACCTTGTCGGTAATCTGCGTTTTGGAACGGATGCCGAGTATATGAACATTCTTGATTTCTTTGATCAGTTCTTCTTCAGATAGGGCGCCCGACAGCTTTTTGACCGAATTGTAGCCCAAGGCCTGGAAATGCTTTACGGCTTTGTCGCTGATGTTTTCAAGGAATAAAATATTGATTTTTTCTTTTGGATAACTTGTTGTGGGCTCCATATCATTGATTGACTATTTGCAAATATCCCCGTTTTTAACCAATTAATAAGCCGTTAAACGCCGATGCGGCATACAATTTGCCCACATTTTTCCGTTATAGCGCTGTAATCCGAATCCTAATATCAAATTGTAAGCTTTTGAAAAACAGTATTGTAGCAATTACTGCCACGCTCATAACCGGCTTGATGGGCTGTGGACAGCATGCTGGCGATGAAAATGCCGTTCCCGATCAAACGCACAATGTTAAAATAGTTCCGGCTTCCTTTCAATATGCCGACCGGTTGACCAACGAAAAATACCAGGCCGCCATTAGAGGTTTTTTCGAGAAAAATTTCGGTCGACAGGGTTTCAATGGCGCTTACCTGGTGGCCAAAGACGGTGCCATCATCAGTGAGGGGTATGAGGGCTATCGCGACCTCCAGAGTCGCGAGGGCGAGCTCGGTGAACACGATGCCTTCCACCTGGCCTCTGTGTCGAAAACCTTTACCGCCATGGCGGTTCTCAAACTCTGGGAGAACGGCCAACTTGATATCAACAATGACCTGAGCCTGTATTTTGAAAAATTCCCTTACCCGGGCACTACCATCAAAATGTTGCTCAGCCACCGCAGTGGCCTACCGAATTATACAAACTATCTCGACGTATACCATTGGGACAAGAAAAAACAGGTGACCAACCTCGATGTATTGTCGAGCTTGTATACCCTGCACCCACCCCTGCAATTCCCTACCGGCAAACGTTTCGCATACTGCAATACCAACTATGCCCTGCTGGCACTGGTGGTAGAAAAAGTAACCGGCAAACATTTTCCCGATTATATGCGCGAAACATTTTTCGAACCGCTGGGCATGGAAGACAGCTACATCTTCCAGCCGCAGGACGAAGAAAGATCGCTGCCCAGTTATGAGTGGAACAACCGCAAATACGGGCTGGAATTTATGGACCTGGTATACGGCGACAAAAATGTGTACTCGACCCCGCGCGATATGCTGAAATGGGACCAGGCCTTGTACAGTGGTAAACTATTTCGCGACAGCACCCTGCAGGCAGCGTTTACTGGTTACAGTTATGAAAAGAAAGGTGCCCGTAATTATGGCCTTGGCTGGCGCCTCACCGAAGTGGACAATGGTAAAAAAATCGTGTATCACAATGGCTGGTGGCATGGCAACAATACGGTGTTTATCCGGCTGCTTGATGAGCATGCAACCATCATTGTATTGGGCAACAAATTCAACAAAGGCATCTATCGTTCTAAACAACTCTGTGATCTCTTTGGTGATTACCGGCAGAGCAATAAACTCTTCCAGGAATCAGACATGGAAGCGACCGACCATATCGCTGCCGGTGGTTCTCAATAAGCCTTCTTTTTCGTACATTCCGGTATATGATCGCATTGTCGTCCCAACAAATCCGGGATTGGGATCAGTATACCATTCAACAGGAAAATTCTACCTCGCTCATCCTGATGGAGCGGGCAGCCAATGCGTGCGTGCAATGGATGACAGCCCACGCTATTCCAGGTGAAAAGCCGGTTTTTATTTTCTGCGGAAAAGGGAACAATGGCGGCGACGGACTGGCCATTGCGCGACTACTCTCCGAGCGCGGCCATACAGTGATTGTATACATCATCGAATTTGGCAAAGTTGGTACCCCCGATTTTCAGGCCAACCTGCAACGGTTACACGAAAACAATATTCCCATTCATTATTTGCAGGAAGACGTACCCCTGCCCCTGCTACCGGTGGGATCATGGATCATCGATGCCTTGCTGGGTACAGGCGCCAATCGATTTCCTGAAGGTCGAATGGCTGCACTGATTCATCACCTCAACCAAACAGAAAACCCGATTTGCAGTATCGACCTGCCAAGTGGTATGCTGGCCGATCGTTCAGTGCCGGCCAATAGTTGTATAACGGCAACGGTCACCCTAAGTTTTCAATGTTTTAAACCGGCACTGCTTTTTGCCGACAATGCATTTGCATTTGGCAAAGTGGTGTTGCTTGATATCGGTCTGCATCCCGATTATCTCAACCAGATAACGCCCTTATACGAAGCGATAGACCGCTCTTTCGCGGCTTCCATATTTCAGCCACGCGGCGAATTTTCGCACAAAGGGCATTTCGGTCATGCATTGCTGTTAGCTGGCTCGGTTGGCAAAATGGGCGCGGCCATCCTGGCCGGCAAAGCCTGTTTGCGATCAGGACCCGGGCTCCTCTCCTTTTTGAATCCAACCGGCAACCAGGCCATTTTACAGATCGCCCTGCCCGAAGCCATGTGCCTGACAGCGCCAGCCAATTACAATGTTTACCGTGCCGTTGGTTGCGGCCCGGGACTCGGTACCAGTCCCGAATCCACTGCCGCTTTGAAGGAGGTGTTGAATAATACTGATCGTCCGCTGGTGCTGGATGCCGATGCCCTCAACCTGCTGGCCATGCACGCCGACTGGCAGCCCCTGGTGCCCTATTTTTCTATCGTAACACCCCATCCCAAGGAATTCGATCGACTGGCGGGCAGTTCTTCATCAGAGAGTGAGCGCTGGCAAAAAGCCATCGACCTGGCCCGGTCGCGCGGCTGGGTGGTGATCCTCAAAGGCCATTTTACCCTGATTGCGATGCCCGGCGGCAAAGCTTATTTCAATACATCAGGCAATGCCTCGATGGCCAAGGGTGGCAGCGGCGATGTATTGACGGGTATGTTAACCGGTTTATTAACCCACGGTTATTCTTCTGAACAGGCTGCTATTCTGGGAGTTTACTTACATGGACGAGCGGGCGAATTGGCGTCTATCGGTTATGGCATGGAATCGTCGCTGGCCACCGATACCATCGAACAAATCGGCGCGGCCTTTAAAGAAATCGGTGCCTGATCAGGATTTCTTTTTCCGCTTTTTGGGTTCTGTTGCAGCAGCTTCTTCCAGCAGTTTTCGCCAGTTATCATTTGGCGTGTCTTCCGTCTCCGCTACTGTTAGCCGGTAGCTTTCGGTATCAATATTTCGCTCTTTGATATCGGTACCGGTATAGGCTTCAATGGCATCGAGCAGGGGTTGTTCTTCCTTGCTCACAAATGAAATGGCTTCACCCCTTTTCACACCCCGGCCGGTACGCCCCACGCGGTGTACATAACTCTCCGGATGATCGGGCAGGTCGTAATTCACCACATAATCAACATCGGGAATATCGATGCCGCGTGCATTCACATCGGTGGTGATCAGCAAACGGCTTTGTCCTTCTCTGAAACTCGTCAACACTTTTAAGCGATCGGTCTGTTCCTTGCCACTGTGCATCACCAATGCGTCGATACCCACGCGTTGCATCGCCGCCGCAACCCGATCGGCCCGCAGTTTGGTGCGCACAAATACCAGCACTTTGGCTTCGGGTCTTTCTTTGAGCAGTTTTTCGAGGAAAAATCGTTTGTCGTCCATCTCAATGCGCGCAAATGCATGATCCACATTTTTCGACACCGGGTCTTTGGGTGATAGCTGGATGCGGATGGGTTTTTTAACGATGCGATAGGCCAGCTCTTTGATGCGCTCATTGATGGTGGCGGAAAAAAACAAGGTCTGCCGGCGCGTGGGCAGCTTGCGCACCAGGTCGTTGATATCGGTGAGAAAACCGAGGTCGAGCATATGATCGGCTTCATCAAGTATCAACACTTCAATATGCGCCAAAGCCAGGTGCCCCTGGTGCGATAGGTCAAACAATCGACCTGGCGTTGCAACCAATATATCGACGCCGTTTTTCAGGGCGCCAATTTGTGGGTCTTGCCCAACGCCACCGAACAAGCCCAATACTTTGAGACCCGTATGCCGCGTGATGTCTCTGAACACGGTGGCAATCTGCGCGGCTAATTCGCGCGTGGGGACCATTACCAGGCAACGCAATACATTGAGCTGTCGCTTGCGCAGCAAGCGGTCGGCCACCGGTATGGCAAAAGCCGCGGTTTTACCTGTGCCGGTTTGCGCGATGGCAAGCACATCTTCGCCCTTCAAAATGGAGGGGATGGCTTTGTACTGGATATCTGTGGGTTTTCTGAATCCGAGTTCTTCCAAACTTTCTTTGATGGCCGGGTCAATATGGTACTGCGCAAACTTCATGCAGGCAAAATTAGGAAAGATACTAGCTTTGCCGCCCCCATGTTACGGAAAGAAGCGAAACATACCATTCAATTGGCCATCCCCATTATTATTGGCGAACTGGCACAAATGGCCCTCCACCTGATTGATGCGGCCATGGTGGGCGCCATTAGTTACAAGCAACTGGCTGCTTCTGCCCTGGTGATCAATTCGATGAATATTCCTTTTGTATTGGGCATTGGTATGACGATTTCGGTATCGCAAATGGTGTCGCTGGCCCATGGCCGGAACGACCGGCAAAAAGTTTCGCACTATCTCTACAACGGCTTTATTCTATGTGCCGGCACCGCTTTGCTGATAGCGGGTTTGCTGATCTACGGCGCACCGCTATTACGCAACATGAAGCAAGACCCCGAAGTGGTGGAGCTGGCCATTCCTTTCTTGCGACTCATGGGCTTGTCGATTGTGCCCATGTTGTTGTTTATGACGTTGAAGCAGTTTGCCGACGGACTTCAATACACCAAAACCGCAATGATTTTGTCGTTGGGTGCCTTGCCGTTGAACATATTGCTGAACTGGTTATTGATCTATGGCCATTGGGGTTTCCCGCGACTCGAACTATTGGGTGCAGGATGGGCCACGCTGATCACGCGAAGCCTTAGTTTTATTTTATTGTTATTAGTGATTTTGCGACACCCAACTTTTCGGCCATACATCGCCGTTAGTGCCTCGCAGTGGAAGTTAAAAATGCAAACCTTTCGTGAGTTATTGCATATCGGTATTCCCAGTGCCTTGCAGATTGGTTTGGAAGCCGGTGCCTTTGCGGTATCGGGTATTATCATTGGTACCATTGGCGCTGTTCCCCAAGCAGCCCACCAGATCGCTTTGAGTTGTGCCTCTTTCACTTTTATGGTGTCGATGGGCCTGGCACAGGCAGGTTCCATTCGCGTCAGCAATGCATTTGGCGCGGGTAACAAATCGAAGATCAGCGAAGTGGGTCGAAGTACCCTGCTCACCGCCCTGGCCTACGGTGTTTTTTGTGCCCTTGCCTTTACGCTGTTTCGCAACCAGTTGCCCTTGCTGTTTAATAAGAATACCGAAGTGGTGACATTGGCGTCGCTGTTGTTATTGTACGCTGCTTTCTTCCAGATTTCTGATAGCACCCAGGCCATTGGTGCCGGTTTATTGCGCGGCATCAAAGACGTGAAGCTGCCCACCGTGTTGGTGGCGGTTGCATATTGGGTGGTAGGCCTGCCACTCGGTTACCTGATGGCATTTCATTTTAATTGGGGCGCACCAGGCATCTGGGTGGGACTGATCATAGGTTTGAGCCTGGCATCGGTATTCCTGGTGATTCGCTTTCTGCGGATGAGTCGTTGAGGGTCGACAAACCATCTTCCGTATCAAATTCATTCAGGTAAATGCGAACGAGTACCAGGATATAACTCATCAGCAGCGGACCGAAAATCAGGCCGATGAAACCAAAGAGGCTAAGTCCCGCGATAACCCCCATCACCGTCACCACCGGATGCACATCGCCAAAACGTTTCAACAACGTCATGCGTGCTACCGTGTCGATATTACCTGTTACCAACAGGCTGTATAACAACAAACCGGTTCCCTGCCAGTTTTGCCCGTTGGCATACAAAAAAATCACCACCGGTACCCAAATGATCATGGTGCCGACCATGGGAAAAAAGGCAAACAAGCCAGTCAGCGTTCCCCAAATCAAAAACTCAGGCACACCGAAAATTGAATACCCGATGGTGGCCGTTATGCCCTGTATTATTGAAATCAACGGAATCCCAATGGCATTGGCCTTGATGGTATTCTGGGTTTCTTCCACCAGTAAATTGATGTTCCTGTTTTTAAGCGGTGTGATGCGCCACAGGAATGATTCGAGTTTGCGTCCCTCTACCAACATATAATACAATAGAAAAAGCATGATGACCAGGTTGGCCAAAATATTAGAGGTGCTATTGAGCAAGCCCGGTACCACGCCGCCTATTTTTTCAAACACGGCGTTGAGTGAATTGTTACCAAGTATTTTGTAGTCGTAGCGTGTCTCAATGGTTTCGATGGCGTTTTTCAATACATCAACATAACGCTGTGGCTGGCTCAAAAAGCTTTCTATCTTGGGCTCCAGCAGGGTTACCACCAGGTACACCGGAATGCCCAACACCACCAGGTAAAAAAGCAGGAACCCCAAAGCCGTCCAGCCTTTTTTGGATTTTTTGGTTTCAGTCAATTCAAAATACTTCGCGCGGCTAATGGTGTACAAGGTCAACGCGCAGAGCATGCCGGGGATGAACGCTCTTAAACTGTAGAACAATAAAAAAGTGAGCACCAGGATCAGTGCGAGTAGAAAAAGCTGCTTTAGTTTGGTATTGAAAGTTTTCATGACTGCTGTTTATCAAATCACAGACCAGCATAGCGCTGGTTCAGATACTGATTTTTCGATTGCGTGCAACTGTAAGCCATTCGCCTGTTAACCGATGATTTTCTACCACCTGCGCTGAGGCGTGTAACGCAACGGTGGGGCAAACATGCCAGGGCAACATATACAATATATCACCCGGTTGGTAGCCGTGCCCTTCACCTGCTTCCAGCACCAGGTGTTCTTCGCTTTGGCCCACGGGCACCAGGTTTTCTGCGTGCAGAAACCGAACTCTTTTGCCGATTTCATTTTCGGCGGCAACTGCCTTATGCCCCAGGTCGAGACAGATTCGCGTAGCCGTTGGCAAAGAAGTGACCCTGGCCAGTAACACAATGGCAGGCAAAAAATCTCGTTCTGTAAATTGTAAGTAGCCGGCATCCCAATAAATAAATGTACCAGGACTGCAAATCCATTTTCCCTTTGCATGGATGGAAAAACTGGGCGAGCCGCTGGCGATGATGCTGATCGGGTGGCCTATCATTTTTTCGAGCGATGGCAACAATGCGATGATGGGTGCAAAGATGTCGGTCACGGCTTGTTGGCGATCGGCCAGCGAGGGTATGTGCAGGTGTCCATCGTAACAATGTAATCCCTCGAAAACCAACGACGACTCTTCTTGTATCTGATGGAGTAAATCGGTAATACCAGTCGCAGCTATGCCGGTTCGGTTTTGCCCCACATTAACATCCATCCAAACGGATAGCTGTAGGCCGGCATTTTTTGCGGCGGCCGCGATGGCCGTAACGGTTGTTGGATGATCAACCAGACAGGCGAATTTTTGGTTAGGATACGTTCTCAGTAGTTCCAACCAGCGCGTAAGAGTAGGCCCCACCGGCTGATAGGCCAACAGTATATCAGGTACGCCCATGGTGGCCAGCATTTCGGCTTCGGCGATGGTGGCACACTTGAATTGATTGATGCCGGCTTGCAGCATCATCTGTACCGGCTCTTTGGCCTTGCTGGTTTTTACATGCGGACGCAAACGACCGGTATCGCCGCCCACCATGGCTATGGCTGTATTGATATTGTGCTGCACCCGGTCTTTGTACACCAGGATGGCTGGCGATGCCAGCTTTTCAGGGTTCAATATTTCGTACCAATGCATCATGTTGCCAGTTCGAAGATGACTTCGATTTCAACCGGAATATTGCCCGGTAGGCTGCCCATACCCACGGCACTCCGTACACCGATGCCAAGGTCATCGCCCCAAACAGCGGCAAACAATTCACTGCAACCGTTGATGACAAAAGGATGCTCGCCAAAATCTTCGGTACAGTTTACCATGCCGAGCACTTTCACCACTCGTTTGATTTTATCGAGACTGCCGAGTTGTTGTTTGATGGTAGCGAGAATGGTCAAGCCCACTTGTCGGGCTGCCAGCTTGCCTTCGTCTTTAGTAACGGTTGCGCCTACCCGACCACGAATCAATGATTTATCGGGGAGTACGGGTCCATGTCCACTCACATACACTTGTGTACCCACCAGCAGCAATGGTTTGTATACCCCCATGGGTGTTGGTGCAGGTGGCAAATCAAGTGCCAGGGCGGCAAATCTTTCATCGGCAGTCATATCGTTTGGTTGGATGAAGGGTCAAGATACAGATTCTGCCGCTTTGTTTAACCGTCGCTTTGGAGGATGTTTTTAACGATCTAAAGGGCTTCTTTAGGGATGCAAGGGGCTGCCGTTGCGAATTTCTTCACTGGCATGGGTTACCAGTGAGTCGCCCGCCTGCAACTCGCCGTATATCTCCATTTTACCTTCACTCACGCGCCCTTTTTTGACGGCTATTTTCCGGGCTTTGCCGGCTTCGGCGCGAATCACAAAATTGCCTTCGGCACTGTTCAGCAAGGCAGTTTCCGGAATAACAAATGAACTGTCGTTCGACGGCAACGGCATTACCACTTCTGCCACCATACCGGGAAGCAATTTCTTTTGGCTATTGTCTACATCCATTTCCACCCGTTGTGAACGCAACCTGCTGTCGATCGCACCGGCGAGCCGAACAATTTTTCCCTTAAAGCTTTGACCGGGCAGTGCGTTAACGCGAAAGGTTAGCTCGTTTTTGGTGCTGACCAATGCAGTGAAAGCTTCAGGAACAGCGATGGACAAACGAAGTTTGCGTTGTTGCTGCAACACAAAGAGTGGCAGGTCGGAACCTTTTCCCGATGGACCAACATAGGCGCCGGTATTTAGATTTCTGGCAGAAATGACGCCGGCGAAAGGCGCTCGAATAGTGAGGTAGTCGCGGTTATTGGTGGACTCGCCATAGCTGGCGCGGGCTGCTTCCAGTTGTGCCAGGTCACTTTGCGCACGGGCACGGGCCTGGTCGAGGTCGGTGGGCGAAATGGTACCCGGTGTTTTACTGGTTTCAAGCAGTCGCTCGTAGTAAGCCTTGCTATTGATATGGGTAGCTTCGATTGATTTCAATCTCGCTGCAGCGCCCGACAATTGCGAATTGATTTCCGGTGCTTCGAGGCTGGCGAGTACCTGCCCCGCTTTCACTTCGCTGCCCACATCTACAAAGATCTTTTTTACAAAGCTGTTCGCCTTGGCATAGAGATCAACTTTTTCAAAAGCAATGAGTTCGCCCGGCATGTTCAAGCTGGTGCTCAGGCTGCCTTTCTGCAAGGCGAAAACCTCGGTTTGTTTGGGCTTGCTGACCAGGGCCGGGTCTTTGGGTTTTTCAGCCGTTTCACAGGCAGCCAAAGCGCAAAGACAAATAACGGTGGTGAATAAGTTTGTTATTGGGCGTTTTTTCATGCCTCTTTGTTTTCTGTATGTATATAAAAACGGCTGTCGGGGTCTTCGGGATCGAGCGATACCGATTGGGTATCGGTTTTGCCCTGCACCCAGGCAAATACCATGGGCAACACAAACAATACAGCGATGGTTGATGCCAGTAGACCACCAATCACCGCGCGTCCCAACGGCGAAACCTGGTCGCCACCTTCGCCATGACCGATGGCCATGGGCAACATACCAGCCACCATCGCGAGGCTGGTCATGATGATGGGTCGCATGCGCAAGCCCGCTGCTTCTCTGGCGCTCGTTTGTGCATTACCGTTATAAAGCCTCAATTCTTCGGCATTGGTGATCATCAACACGGCATTGGCAATGGATACGCCGACCGACATGATGATGCCCATATAAGATTGCAGGTTGAGGGTGGAGCCGGTAAGCCAGAGCAAAACAAGAGAACCCAAGATAACGGCAGGTACGGCGGCCAGAATAACCAGGGGCACGCGGAACGATTGAAAATTGGCAGCCAGCATTAAGAAGATCACTACAATGGCCACGATCAGGCCACTTTGCAAGCTAGCCAGGGTATCAGACAAAACTGAACTCAGACCAATGCGTTCAATGAAGAGACCGCGGGGCAGCTCCCCCAACGAAGCAATGAGCTGGTCAACCGCTTTTGCGCCAGTGCCCAAATCCGTTTTGTACAAATTGGCCGTAACACTTACATAGGGCAGCGCGCCCAGGTTGTCGTTTTCGCCATGTGTCGTATCCGGGATGATATTGGCTACATCACCGAGTACGGGCCTGTTGGCATTGCGTAACACCGGTATCTCGCGAATATCTTCTTCGGTGCGCATTTCATTTTGTGGTACCTGCACCTGCACACTATAGGCGAGGCCTGCTTTTTCATCGATCCAGGTGTTTTTTTCAGTGTATCGCGATGAGGATGTTGCGGCAATAAGTGAACGGGAAATATCGGTCATGTCAACACCGAGTTGGGCCGCTTTCACCCGATCGATTTCGATTTTCATCGCCGGGTATTTGGTGGGTTGTGCCAATTGCACATCGCGCATAAAGTTGATGGCTTGTAAACCGGCGATCACTTTTGCAGCATATTGTTCATTGACCGACTTGTTCTTGCCCGTGATGCGTATTTCGATGGGTGTGGGTGAGCCCTGGCTCAATACTTTATCGGTGAGCTCAATGGGTTCAAAAGAAAGTTTAACATCGGGGATCACTTCTTTCATGCGTGCACGAAGTTGATCTTTAAATGTTTCCATGTCAACATGGTAATCTTTCAGGGCTACCTGGAAAACAGATTCCTGCGGACCTGCCATGAACAAGTAAATCGGGCTTACAGAAAACAAAGCAGGGTGCTGGCCAACATAGGCCGAACTAATGCCGACGTGCTCCTTCCCTACCATTTTTTCCAGTTCATGCAAAAAAGACAATGCTCGTTCTTCTGTGCGTTCAATGCGCATACCAGCCGGCGCCCGCAATCGCACCTGGAACTGGCTGGAATTTGTTTTGGGCAATACATCTTCGCCCACGTATCGCATGATGGCAAAAATTCCGGCAATACTTACTACTAGGTAAATAATGGTGATGGGTGCACGATACGGAAGGCATCGACCGATAAACCGCATGAAGCGATTTCTAAGCCGTTCAAACCGCGTTATTTTTCCATTGTTGTCAAAGTCATCGCGCTCAACCAATTTTCTTTTCTGGTTAAATGTGTGTTTCTCTTCTTCCGGGTCGATGGGTTCGAGCGGGTGCTCCTGTTTCATCAACCAGTTGGCCATCACAGGTACAAATGTTTGCGACAGCAGGAAGCTGATTACCATTGAAAAACCAATGGCCAGGGCCAGTGGCAGAAAGAGCGCCCCGGGTATGCCCGTCATGGTGAATGCAGGTGCGAAAACCGATAAGATACAAAGCAGGATAAGCAGTTTGGGAAAAGCAATTTCTTTACAGGCATCCCAAATGGCAAGTGCTTTTGGTTTGCCCATCGCAAAATGTTGGTGAATATTTTCGATGGTCACGGTGCTTTCATCAACCAGGATGCCGATGGCGAGGGCGAGCCCGCTGAGCGACATGATATTGATTGTTTGTCCAAATAGTTTTAAAAAGAGTACGCCTGAAATGATGGAGATCGGAATGGTCATAACCACGATCAACGCTGCGCGTCGATCGCCCAGAAACAACAATACCATCAGGCCGGTTAGCAGGGCTCCAATAACGCCTTCGCTGATCAGGCTTTTTACGGCATTGATCACATAAACCGATTGGTCAAATGCATAAGAAAGTTGTACGTCTTCGGGCAGCGTACTTTGAATGCGCGGCAAGGCGGCTTTGAGTTTGTTCACTACCTCCCAGGTGGAGGCGTCGGCTGATTTGGCAATACTCACATAGACCGATCGCTTGCCGTTAACAAGCGCATAACCCGACGTGAAATCCGCGCCGTCTTTAACGGTGGCGATATCGCGCAGGTAAAGATTCTCTACACCACCCTTGAACAAAGGGATGTTCTCGAAGTCTTTGATCTGGTGAATCGTGTTGTTGGTGGGTGTGATGTATTGTTTGTCGCCGATACGAAGATTACCAGAGGGTGCTGTTTGGTTATTGATGCGGATGGCTTCCACCACCTGATCGGGACTAATATTATGGGCACGCATTGCTGCAGGATCAACATTTATTTCGACAGTGCGAACATTGCCACCAAAAGGCGGCGGTGCCAGCAAACCGGGAATAGATGTAAAAGAGGCACGCACATATACGTTGGCCAGGTCTTGCAATTCGTTGTTAGATTTCGTCGGACTGCTCAACACCAATTGACCCACCGGCAAAGATGAAGCGTCGAAACGAATCACAAAGGGTGGCTGGCTACCCGGTGGAAAAACAGCCTGCGCCCGGTTGGCAAGGGCACTGATCTCCGACGCCGCCTGCGCCATATTGGTGCCTTCGTAATAAGTCAACTTCATCAACATCAGCCCTTGCACGTTGCGCGTTTCGATATTTTTGATGCCCGTGGCAAAGAGCAAAATGTTCACATAGGTTTTGCCGAAATAGGCTTCCATCTGGTCGGGTGTGTAGCCGCCAAATGGATGGGCGATATAAATCACCGGCAGGTTCATCTTCGGCAGGATATCCACTTTGATATCACGCATGGCGGTGATACCAAAAAACAGTAAGCCGGCAACCAGCACCAAAATGGAAATAGGCCTTCTGAGAGCGAGTCGGATCAGCTTCATGTTATTGCAATTGATTCAGAAAAATGCTGAGATCGC
>Ga0116181_1002658_pt1 | contig 14391 bp, 16 predicted proteins | sample AD_UKC075_MetaG_FD_89752 | JGI IMG/M metagenome (GOLD analysis project Ga0116181, IMG submission 89752) | Active sludge microbial communities of municipal wastewater-treating anaerobic digesters from USA - AD_UKC075_MetaG | ecosystem: Engineered > Bioreactor > Anaerobic > Digestate | place: USA...
AGCAGGTTCATCACCCCGAGCCACAAGCCGACCGTCCAGATCACCTCGCCGTGCGGGACGAAAACGGTGAGTGCCCCCAAGTTGGTCGCGAAGTTGGCGATCTTGGCCAGCGCGCTGGCTTCCAGGAAGGCATAGCCGAGCAGGCCGACCAGCGCGAAGACGAGGAAGGACCCGGTGCCTGGCCCGAGCGCCCCGTCGTAACACCCGATGGCGAGACCCACGAGCACGGCATACGAGGTATGCCGTCCGGCCGAGTGCCGCAGGTCCGTCACCTCTCCCAGCGAGGGCTTGAGCAGGGTGTAGGCACCCACGGCGATGAGCAGGACGAGGATGATCGGGTTGAAAGCGGCCTTGGGGATGTGCAGACCGACGAAGGCTCCGCCGATCGCGCCGACGTAGGCCGGGACGGCGACCGACACCGCGGTGCGCAGATCCGGGCGCAGCCGCCGGGCATAGGTGAGCGCGCTGACCGAGGTGCCGCAGATCGAGCCGAGCTTGTTGGTCGCGAGCAGTTGAGCGGGCGAGGAGCCGGGCAGCCCGAGCAACAGCGCGGGCAACTGGATCAGCCCTCCCCCGCCGACCACGGCGTCGACCCAGCCGGCCAGCAGCGCGGCACCACCGAGCAGCGCCCAGACGAGCAGCCCGTCAGGCATGCCCGTCCAGCGACCACGCAGTGACGATGTCGGCGATGTCGGACAACTCGTGCGCGACGGCATCGGGCGTCGCCTCATGCGAGACCTGCTGCTCGGTCGGGATGTCCGAGTGCGGGATCCAGATCGCGCGCATGCCAGCCGACTGCGGGCCGTGGACATCCTCGAAAGATCGGTCACCGACGTAGACGCACCGTCGCGGATCGGCCTCCACCGCCGCGGCCGCCGCGAGGAAGATCTCCGTGCGCGGCTTCACCCATGGTGTCTCGCTGGAGTAAATGTCGCCGTCGATGAGATGCAGCACCTCGTCGCGGGCGAAGATCTCACGGTGGTAGTCGCGAGTCCAGATCGTGTTCGACAACACACCGACGCGAATCCCCTTGTCCCGCAACGACTCCCAGAGTGACGGGATGGCGGGGTGGGTGAAGGTGTGCGGCTCCCAGAAGTCCCGGTATGCCGTGAGCCCGGCGTGCGTGGCGGGCGCCTGCGGGTCGAGTCCAGCGTCCTGGAGGATCTCGTCCAAGCGGGCGCTGGTGCCCTCGGACCGCCCGCGCTGCCAGGCCGCCTCCTCAGCGGCATGGACTGCGCTCGCGGTGTCGTTGAGCGAGCACGCGATCGCGCCCATACCGCGAGCGAAGACCGTCCACTGCTCGCGCAGGTCGACGCTGTGCCAGGGGGTGATCGTGCCGCCCCAATCGAAGATGACGGCGTCGATCGGACCGGTCACCCGCGGACCTCACGGCATACCTGGTCGACAGCCTCGGCCAGCGGCACCTCGCGGCGCTCGCCGGAACGGCGGTCCTTGAGTTCGACGACCCCGCTGGCCAGTCCGCGGCCGACGACGACGATGGTGGGCACCCCGATGAGTTCGGAGTCCTTGAACTTCACGCCCGGTGACACCCCGCGTCGGTCGTCGTAGATGACCTGCAGACCCGCGGCGGTGAGCTCGCGGGCCAGGGTCTCGGCGGCGACGAAGACCTCTTCGTCCTTGCCGGTCGCGACCAGGTGGACGTCAGCAGGGCTGATCTCGCGAGGCCAGCACAGCCCGGAGTCGTCGTGGTTGCCCTCGGCCACGCAGGCGACGGCGCGCGAGACGCCGATGCCGTAGGACCCCATGACGACCGTCGTCAGCTTGCCGTTGACGTCGAGGACCTTGAGGTCCAGGGCCTCGGCGTACTTCTTGCCGAGTTGGAAGATGTGGCCCATCTCGATGCCGCGAGCGGCTTCCAGGCCTTCGCCCTGCCCGCACGAGGGGCAGACGTCGCCGACCTTGACCTCGGCGGCTTCGATGGTGCCGTCGGCGCTGAAGTCGCGACCGGCGACCAGCCCGATGACGTGCTGACCGGGACTGTTGGCGCCGGTCACCCACGCGGTGCCCGCCGAGACCCGCGGGTCGGTGAGGTAACGGATGCCGGTCGCGGACTCAGCGCCCAGAGCGGCGGGGCCGATGTATCCCCGAACCAGGCCGGGGTGCTTGGCGAACTGCGCCTCGTCGAACGGCAGGACGACGGCGGGCTCGACCTGGGCGGCCAGGCGCTTCTCGTCGACCTCACGGTCACCTGGCACGCCGATGACGAGGGGCTCCTGGCGGCCGTCGGGGTGGGCCAGCAGGACGACGACGTTCTTGAGCGTGTCGGCCGCGGTCCACGGCCGATCGGTTCGTGGGTGCGCCTCGTTGAGGAAGTCGACAAGGGTGTCGATGGTCGGCGTGCCGGGCGTGTCGACGACCTGGGCGGACGGCATACCGGTGTGATCGATCGCCTCAAGGGTCGGCACCTGCACGGCCTCGACATTGGCGGCATACCCGCAGCTCGCGCAGCGCACGTAGGTGTCCTCGCCGTTCGCGGCGGTGGCGAGGAACTCCTCGCTCTTGGAGCCGCCCATCGCCCCGGCCATGGCCTGGACGATGACGTAGTGGAAGCCGAGCCGGTTGAAGATCTTGATGTAGGCATCGCGGTGGGCGTCGTAGCTCTTGGCCAGACCGGCTTCGTCGACGTCGAAGGAGTAGGAATCCTTCATGACGAACTCGCGCCCGCGCAGGACACCGGCGCGCGGCCGGGCCTCGTCGCGGTACTTCGTCTGGATCTGGTAGAGGCTGATCGGCAGGTCCTTGTATGACGAGAAGAGGTCCTTGACCGCGAGCGTGAAGAGCTCTTCGTGGGTCGGGCCGAGCAGGTAGTCGGCGCCCTTGCGGTCCTTGAGCCGGAAGATGTTGTCGCCGTATTCGGTCCAGCGACCAGTGGCCTCGTAAGGCTCCTTGGGCAGCAGGGCAGGGAAGAGCAACTCCTGGCTGATCTCGTCCATCTCTTCGCGGACGATGGCCTCGATGTTGCGCAGCACTCGCAGCCCAAGGGGCAGCCAGGTGTAGATCCCGGGGCTGACCCGTCGGATGTAGCCCGCGCGCACCAGCAGCCGGTGGCTCGGCACCTCGGCGTCGGCAGGGTCCTCTCGGAGGGTTCGCAGGAACAGCGAGGACATGCGCAGGACGGTCACGATCTCTCCTTCAGGGGGTCCCGGGAAGGATATCGGCCCGTATGCCGTGCGCCCGACGCGTTGTCGGGTGCCGGTCGAGTCGCGCCCCGACCGGTCGGCCTAGCCCTCGATGACGTCGGACACGTCGGCGATGACCGCCTTGAGGGTGGCGACCGACGCGTCGAACTTGGCCTGCTCGGAGGCGTCGAGGTCCAGTTCGATGATCTGACGGACGCCACGGCGGCCCACGCTGGCCGGCACGCCGATGTAGACCCCGTCGTGGCCGTAGTCGCCCTCCAGGAGCGCCGAGACGGGCAGGGTCACCTTCTGGTTGGACAGGACCGCGCGGGTGATCCGGGCCAACGCCATGCCGATGCCGTAGGACGTCGAGCCCTTGGCTTCGATGAGCTGGTATGCCGCGTCGCGGGTCCGCACGAAGATCTCATCGAGATCGGCCTGCATCTCCGGCTTGGCAGCCAGCCGCTTGGCCAGGGAGCGCCCCGCCACCGACGCAGCGGACCACACCGGCAGCTCGGAGTCGCCGTGCTCGCCGATGACCAGGGCATGGACATTGGTTGTCGACACCTCGAAGTACTGCCCGAGGTTGAAGCGCAGGCGAGCGGTATCCAGGGTCGTGCCCGAGCCCATGACCTGGGCGGACGGCAGCCCGGAGATCTTCCACGTGGCATAGGAGAGCACGTCAACGGGGTTGGTGGCCACGAGGATGATGCCGTCGAAGCCGGTCGCCATGACCTCCCCGACGATTGTCTTGAAGATCCGGATGTTCGTCTCGATGAGCTGCAGCCGTGTCTGGCCGGGCTTCTGCGCGATGCCGGCGCAGATGACGACCATGGCCGCGTTGGCGCAGTCGGCGTATGACCCGAAGATCACACTGACTGGGGAGGGGGCCCATGCCTCGCCGTGGTTGAGGTCGGTCACGTCGGCCCGAGACTTCACCTCGTTGAGGTCGATGAGCACGAGTTCGTCGCAGACGCTCTGATTGACGGCCGCAAAGGCATAGGCCATGCCGACCGCCCCCGTGCCGATGAGGACGACCTTGTTCTCCACGTACTTCACGATGAATTCCCTTCTCGGTCGGACATGTCGCAGGTGGACGGCAGTTAGAAGAAGACGACGAGGAGTTGGTCGACGATGACCTTGACGACCATCATCACGGGGAAGAGCAGGGCGTATCCCATGGCCACCCGTTGATCGGGCACCCGCTCCAGGGCGAACCCGTAGACCCCCGGGCACAGTTGTGATCCGGTGAGGCCTCCGAGCGTGCGGGCGGTGCCATAGCGCAGCAGCACCCGCAGGCCCACGATCGCGACGACGGAGTGGGCTGTGGCGGTGAGGACGTTGACGAGGAGCACCGTGACCCAGCCGCCGCTCTGAACTGCGGCGACGAGGTGCTCCCCCGCCCCGGACCCGACCCCGACGAGGAAGAGCAGCAGGGCGAATTGAGTGAGGGTCGCGCTGACGGTGCCCGGCAGTTGCCAGAGGACGCGTCCGGTCCGGCCGATGGCGCCGAGCACGGTGCCGACGATGAGCGGGCCGCTCGCCGTGCCGATGACCAAGGCCGCCCCGCCCGGCAGCGGGATCGAGATGAAGGCCGCCAGCAGCCCGATGGTCAACCCCAGCGCCAACCCGATGCCGTTGATATCACCGGCTTTGCGCTCGGAGTCACCGAGGAATGACCCGACCTCGCTCATCCGCTGGCGCGGCGCCGTCACGCGGAGTCGATCACCCAGCTGCAGCGCCAGGTCTGGGGTCGCGAGCAGGTCGAGGTCCCCGCGCCGCACGCGCGACACGACGGCGCCAAACTGCTGCGTCAGGTCGAGCGAGCCGACCGTCTGCGTCACCAACTCGGGCCGCGAGAGGGTGATCCGTCGGAAGTCGATCTCGGTGCGGTCGAACCACGGCTCTACCTCCGAGAAGGACCCGAGGTCCGAGGCCGCCTGCTCCAGGTGGTCGGCGCGTCCGGTGACCGTGACGAGATCACCGGGCCGCAGTCGATCGGTCTCACGCGCGACCGCAGTCTGCTCACCTCGGGTGACGCGGGAGGCCACCAGCCGGTATGCCGTGCGCAGCCCGGCGATGGTCAGCTCACCGGCATACGCAGGCCCGATCGCGATGGTACGCACCTGCAGCGGGGGGATCTCGGCGCGGTCCTCGGCCGTGGGCCGCCGCCGCCCGAGGGCCATGACGAGCACCGCGAAGAGGATGGTGACCACGACCCCGACCGGGTAACCGATCCCGTAGCCGACCGCGGCCCCGTCGACGAGGGCCTTGGTATCCGGGCCGCCGGAGGCGCCGAGTTGGGCTTGCACCACCCCCAGCGCCGCCGTGGCGGTGCCGGCCCCCGCGAACACTCCCCCGATTTCCCCGATGGACAGTCCGAACAGCCGACCGAAGCCCAACGCCGCCGCCGCTGTGGCCGCCGTGGCCGCGAGAGCGACGAGGATCGGCTGCCACCCGGTGCGCAGCGCCGCGAGGATGGAAGGACCGGCGCTGACGCCGACGAGGTAGCAGAAGACCGCGAGCGCAAACGCGTTGAACATGGTCGGAAGAGCGACGGATGCATGCGGCAGGAGCTGGCCGTGTGCGTCGAATTGCGTTCCGGGATTGGGCAATTCGGCGAGGTGGACGATTCCCGACAAGGCCAGCGCCGCAAAGAGGGCACCGGCCGCGCCGAAGGAGATGCCCGCGATCTTGATCTTGCCGAACAGCAGGCCGACCGCGGTGCACGCGAAGAGGGTGAGCACGGGGCTCGCCACGAAGAGCCCCAAGAGGGAGGTCATGGGCGTCCTTCGACCAGTGTCCGATTCGCTGGTCACGCTAGTCGGTGCGATGCGCGTCCAACCACTCGGTCACTGCCGCCACCTCAGGCGGTCACCAGTGCGACTCGCTCGGGCACCGCAGGGTCGGCTCTAGCCAGGAACGGGCACGGACGGCACACCCGCGGCTGACCGATCAGAGCAGGACGGTCGAGAAAGTGCCGACCTCGGCATACCCGAGCGCGCGATAGGTCGCCCGGGCGGGGACATTGAAGTCGTTAACGTAGAGCGACGCCTCGGGGGCAATCCGAGTGAGCACCTGGTCGGTAACCGCCGCCATGAGCGGCTCGGCCAGACCCTGGCCACGCAGGGCGGGGGCCAGCCACACCCCTTGTACTTGGGCGGCACCGACGCCGACCGAGCCGATGTCGGCCTTGAACACCACGCGGCCGCGATCGGACCAGATGTAGGTGTGCCCGGTACGGATCAGGCCGGCGATGACCTGACGATAGGAGGCCGTGGAGCCGACGTAGGGCGGGTAGCCGATCTCGTCGGTGAACATCGCCGCCGCAGCCGGCAGCACGTCGTCCACCTCGTCCGCGCGGGCCAACCGGACGCGCAGGTCCGGCTCGACACCCCAATGGTGAGGGCGCACCGTCGTGGACATGAGCGGTTGCGGGTGGCGGATCGCGCGCGGGCGCCCCCAGCTCGGCCCCAGCCGTTCCCAGAGCCCGAGCACCTGATGGGAGGGCCCGAAGATCGACGCACACTGCCGCCGCCAACGACGCAGGCGGTAGGCGAAAGCGTCGAGGGCTTCGTCATCGCATTCGACGGGCACCAGGTTGGCCGAGGCCCAGGCCAGGGCTCGCAGCCCCGATCCGGTGTCGAACCCCAAGAGCGCACCCGGCATCGAGAGCAGGGCGCCCTCCTCGATCCGCGCTGCGACGAAGACGTTGGCGGTGGGGTTGCGCGCGCAGAGCGCGAGCGCCTCGTCACGGTCGGCGGCCGTGAGGGCGCGCACCGGGGTCTGAGTGCGCAGCACGGCACCAGGGTGCCAGAACTTCGCCGGTCGCAGCAGGTATGCCGTCCGGCCGGGGCGCCGTGTCCCAGAGTCCCGCCCGGAGCTGGGCGGGTGCCCCGGTCAGCTGACGCTGACGACCGGTCCCCCGGTCTGCTCATCGATGGGCTCGCCCATCTCGTCGGCCAACCGCATGGCCTCCTCGATGAGGGTTTCGACGATGAGCGCCTCGGGCACCGTCTTGACGACCTCACCCTTGACGAAGATCTGGCCCTTGCCATTGCCGGAGGCCACTCCGAGATCGGCTTCGCGGGCCTCGCCCGGGCCGTTGACGACGCAGCCCATGACGGCCACCCGCAGCGGCACGGTGAGTCCCTCCAGGCCCGCAGTGACCTGCTCGGCGAGGGTGTAGACGTCGACCTGGGCGCGACCGCACGAGGGGCAGGAGACGATCTCCAACTTGCGCGGCTTGAGGTTGAGCGACTGCAGGATCTGGTTGCCGACTTTGACCTCTTCGACCGGCGGGGCCGACAACGAGACCCGGATGGTGTCGCCGATGCCGCGCGAGAGCAGCGCGCCGAAGGCGGTGGCCGACTTGATGGTGCCCTGGAAGGCCGGGCCGGCCTCGGTGACGCCGAGGTGCAGCGGCCAATCGCCGCGAGCCGCGAGCATCTCGTAGGCCCGGATCATGACGACCGGGTCGTGGTGCTTGACCGAGATCTTGAAGTCGTGGAAGTCGTGCTCCTCGAACAGGCTGGCCTCCCACACCGCCGACTCGACGAGCGCCTCGGCTGTGGGCTTGCCGTACTTGTCCAGCAGGCGCTTGTCCAGGGACCCGGCGTTGACCCCGATCCGGATCGAGACGCCGGCATCCTTGGCTGCGGCCGCGATCTGCTTGACCTGGTCGTCGAAGGCGCGGATGTTGCCGGGATTGACCCGCACGGCAGCGCACCCGGCATCGATCGCCGCGAAGACGTACTTCGGCTGGAAGTGGATGTCGGCGATGACCGGGATCTGCGACTTGCGCGCAATATCGGGAAGCGCGTCGGCGTCGTCCTGGCTCGGGCAGGCCACCCGGACGATGTCGCATCCGGCGGCGGTCAACTCGGCGATCTGCTGCAGCGTCGCGTTGACGTCGACCGTCGGGGTGGTGCACATCGACTGCACCGAAATAGGGGCGTCACCGCCGACCTCGACCTTGCCGACCTTGATCTTGCGGGACGGGCGGCGGGGCGACACGACGGGAGCGGGGCCTTGCGGCATACCGAGCGAGACAGCCATGGCGACATTGTCCCCCAGGTCGGGTCAGCCGGCTGCCACCTCGGCGCGGCGCAGGATCGCGACGATGAAGTCGCCCCCCTCGGACCAGGGGACCAGATCCCAGGTGGCAAGCAGCAACTCGGGCTGCAACCCGGCCCCGGCCACGTGCGCGAGGAACTCCGGGACGGCATACCCGCGGTCGGTGCCGAACCCGACGATCGCGCGGCCGCCGGAACGCAGGTGGCGCGCGAAGCCGCGCAGCACGTCCTGGCGAGTCGATGGGGCTGCGAAGGGCAGCACGTTCCCCGCGCACACGATGGCATCGAAAAGCTCCGGTATGCCGTGCGCCTCCAGATCCAGCCGAGAGAGGTCCCCGACCAGCCAGGTGACCGCGGGGTGGTCCTGGCATGCCGCATCGATGAGGGTGGGGTCGACGTCGACGCCGACCACGGTGTGGCCGACGGACGCGAGGTGCCCACCGACACGGCCTAAACCACACCCCGCGTCGAGGATGCGCGAGCCGCGGGCGACCATCGCGTCGACGGTCCGCGCCTCGCCGACGATGTCGCTGCCCTCGGCGACCAGGGTGCGGAAGCGCTCGACGTACCACTGGGAGTGACCGGGGTCGGCTGCGAGCTTCTCCTCCCAGAGCGAGGGGATCCGGTCGTTCATCGGACGGCAATCCCCGCGGCACGCATGGCGTCCTTGACCTGGGCCACGGTGAGTTCACCGAAGTGGAAGACGCTCGCCGCCAGGACCGCATCGGCACCGGCGTGCACCGCCGGCGCAAAATGCTCGACCCGACCGGCTCCGCCGCTGGCGATGACCGGGATGGACACGGCCGCACGCACCGCTCGGATGAGTTCGAGGTCGAACCCGTCCTTGGTGCCGTCGGCGTCCATCGAGTTGAGCAGGATCTCGCCCGCCCCGAGCTCCTGGGCGCGCGCGCACCAGGCGACGGCGTCGAGGTCGACCGGAGTGCGACCACCGTGCGTGGTCATGACAAAGTCGGCGGTCGGCTGGCCGGCTGCGTCACGGCGCCGCCGCACGTCGGCCGACAGGACCAGCACCTGGGCGCCGAAGCGATCGGCGATCTCGGCGATGAGTTCCGGGCGGGCAATGGCCGCGGTGTTGACCCCGACCTTGTCGGCACCGGCGCGCAGGAGCCGATCGACATCGTCGACGGCCCGCACGCCCCCACCCACGGTGAGCGGGATGAAGACCTGTTCGGCCGTGCGGCGGACCACGTCATAGGTCGTCTCCCGGTCACCGCTGCTGGCCGTGACGTCGAGGAAGGTCAACTCGTCGACGCCCTGGGCGTCGTAGGTCTTGGCCAGCTCGACCGGGTTACCGGCGTCGCGCAGGTTCTGGAAGTTGACCCCTTTGACGACGCGGCCGGCGTCCACGTCGAGGCAGGCGATGACCCGGGTAGCGACCGACATGGCCCTCACTGTAGTGACCAGGATCGGCGAGGCTAGGGTGCGGCTCGTGACCTATCGACCGGCCGGCGGCGCCGACCCTGGTGATGTCGCCTCGCTGATGGCCCTTGTCGAGGATGCCGAAAGCCGTTGCGGCACAACGACTGTGGTCGCCATCGACGGGCTGAGCGGATCTGGTAAGAGCTCCCTGGCCGACGCCGTCGCCCGTCACTTCGAGGCTCCGATCGTGCACATGGATGACCTCTACCCCGGGTGGGATGGGCTGGCGGTGGCCGTCGACCTGGTGACCACCCAGGTTCTGGAACCCCTCGCCAGAGGTGCGCGGGCGGCATACCGGCGGTGGGACTGGCACCGCAGCCGGTGGGCCGAGACCGTGCCGGTCCCCGACGCGCCCGTGCTCGTCCTGGAGGGGTGTGGGTGCAGTGTCCGCCCGGCGGGCGACTACGCAGCGGTGCGGGTGTGGGTCGAGGCAGCGGCCGAGGTCCGCAAGGACCGCGGGATCGCCCGCGATGGCGCGGCCTATGCCCCGCATTGGGACCGCTGGATGGCCCAGGAACGGGCCCTGTTCGCCGCCGATGGCACCCGCGAGCGTGCCCACCTGGTCATCGACACCACGCCCACTGCCGCCAACTAGCCTGGACGCCATGGAACCCGCCGATATGAGCGCAGCCCTGGCCGCCTCGATGCGGGAACGCACCGGGCGCACCCTGACCGAGTGGGTCGAGCTGGTCCATCGCGACGGGCCTGATCCGCTCGACCAGCTTGCGGTCCGGCGCTGGCTCAAGCAGGTCCACGGACTGCCGCAGAACAGCCAGTGCGCGGTCGGCTTCGCTGCTGCCGAATCCGCCGGCTGGATCCGCCCGAGCACCGACGGTTACACCGAAGGCCTGTATGCCGGCCGCTCACCTCAGCTGCGCGCCCTCCATGACGCCGTGGTCGCTGCCGCCCTCGCCCTCGGGCAGGACACCGAGGCGCAAGGCCGCTCGACCTACATCCCGGTTGTCCGCAAGACCCAGTTCGTCGCCGTCGCGCCCGGACCCCGAAGCACCTTGCGCGTCGGATTCCGTTACCGCACAACGGTTCCCGATGACGCCCGGTTGCAGACGGCGAAGGGCTTCGCCCAGGCCACCCACTGGCTGCACCTACCCGCCGACACCGATCCTGCCGGGGTCGCAGCGTCGCTGGGTGACCTGCTTGCGGTCGCCTACGCCCAGAACGGCTGACCGGTGTCCACACCACCGGGGCCTCGCCTCGGGCTCGAGCTGCCCTACTGGCGCGAGGTGCTCGTCGGTGGGGCGCTGGGCACGATCGCGCGACTCGTGGTCGACGCCCTGGTCGGGGCGCCGTTCGGCACCTGGGACGCCGGGGTGGTCGTCGCCAACGTGACCGGCGCCTTCCTGCTGGGGATCCTCGCCGGACTCCCCCTCGACTCGCCCGGCCACGCCCGCTGGCGCGCCTTCGCCGGCACCGGCATCCTCGGCGCCTACACCACCTTCTCGGCGCTCACCCTCGGCTTTGTCGACGGCAGCCCCACGCCGTATGCCGTCTGGGGCGTGATCGCGAGCCTCACCTTGGGGATCGCCGCTGCTTGGTCTGGGTTCGCCCTGACCCACGGCCGGACGAGGTCGCAGTGATCCCGCCCTGGGCGTATGCCGTCGCTCCCCTGGTTGGCGCACTCGGTGCGTTCCTGCGCTATGCCATGGTGGCGGCGGGAAGCGTTGCAGGAGAACGACGCTGGAACAGGAACACGGCCACAACGCATCCATTCCCGACGGGCGTCCTGGTCGCCAACACGCTCGCGTCGCTCATCGCCGGAATAGCTGTCGCCCTCACGGCCACCGGCACGACGGGTCGGCTGCTGGCGACGGCCGCGTTCTGCGGCGGCCTGTCGACCCTGTCGACGCTCGCTGTCGACACGGTGAGCCTGTGGCGAGCCGGACGGCATACGGCCGCCGTACTCAACCTCACGGTGACCGCCGCTGCGGGAGTCCTCGCGGCCTACGTCGGCTGTCTCGTCGCCCGCGCCCTGCCTGGCGGCTGACGCCCGGCTCAGCGTTGCGGCTCGGCCGCCTCGCCCAGACCCTGCGCCAGGGCGACCAGGCGCGAGCACTCGGCCAGCGACCGCTTGCCGTCCGAGCGCTGGATCGCCATGACGGCCAGGCTCTCGGTGTCGCTGAGCTCCATGCTCGGCCACGGCATCCCGTGCTCGAAGGTGATGGCGACGACTTGCGGCCAGGTGACCGTGCGCGTGGTGAAGAGATTGCGCACGACCAAGCCCTCGCGGCTCGGGATGGCCCGGATCGTCGCGTAGCGCCAGAACAGCAGCGCGAGCACCCACCCGATCGAGGCGAAGAAGACCCGGTCGATCGGCTTGAAATCGTGCGTCTTGGTCGCCTCGATGAAGAACCCGATGAAGGTGAAGATCGTCACGACGGCGACCATGAGCCCGATGGCGACGAATCGCCCGCGTCGAGGGCGGAAGACCTCGAAGGGACTCGCGTCGGTCGGGATGCTCACGTGGCTCTCCTTATCGTGCGTCACTGCGACGTTACAGCCGGCAGGCGGCGATGTCGGTCACGAGGATGCCCCTGGCGCCCAGGTCGTAGAGCTCGTCCATGACCCGGTTGGTGCTCGACCGCGGCACCATCGCCCGCACGGCGACCCAGGCGGGGTCCTTCAAGGGGGACACCGTCGGCGACTCCAGGCCGGGGGTGACGGCGCAGGCCTGGTCGATGAGGGCAGCCGGCACGTCGTAATCCATGATCACGTAGGTGCGCGCGGTGACCACCCCGAGCAGGCGTCGGCGCAGCACCCCGACGCCGTTGTCCTCAGCCACCTCGGCGCGTCGGATGAGGACCGCTTCAGAGGACAGGATCGGCTCGCCGAAGACCGCGAGGCCCTGGCTGCGCAGGGTGGCGCCGGTCTCGACGACGTCGGCGATGACATCGGCCACACCTAGGGTGATCGCGGTTTCCACCGCTCCGTCCAAACGCACGACCGTGGCATCGACGCCTTGGGCCGCAAGGTGCGCCCGCACCAGTCCCGGATAGCTCGTCGCCACCCGTTTGCCGGCGATATCGGCGACCTCGTGCAACTCCCCGACCCGGGCGGCATACCGGAAGGTCGAGCGCCCGAAGCCGAGCGCCATCATCTCGACGGCATCGCTGCCAGAGTCCAGCAGCAGGTCACGGCCGGTGATCCCCGCATCGACCGTGCCGGAGCCGACGTAGATCGCGATATCGCGCGGGCGAAGGTAGAACAACTCGACGTCGTTGGCGGGGTCGGCGACGACGAGTTCCTTGGGGTCGCGGCGGATCTTGTAGCCGGACTCGCGCAACATCTCGGCCGCCGACTCGGACAGCGAACCCTTGTTGGGCACGGCGATACGCAGCATGGGACTTCCTCAGGCAGGTTCAGGACTTCACAGGTGGGCGTAGACGTCGCCGGGGGTCAGGCCCTTGGCGACCATGAGCACCTGCAGGTGGTAGAGCAGTTGGCTGATTTCTTCGGCGGCCCGGACGTCGGACTCGTACTCCGCGGCCATCCACACTTCGGCGGCCTCTTCGACGATCTTCTTGCCGATGGCATGGACGCCGGCATCGAGCGCCGCGACGGTCCCGGACCCGGCAGGACGCGTCACGGCCTTCTCGGCCAATTCCGCGTAGAGCTGCTCGAAGGTCTTCACAGGGTGACAGCCTACCGAGCGGCGGGTATGCCGTCCGCGCACCTTCCAGCGCGCGGACGTGAGCGGACGGCATACCTGCCTGGTATGGCTGTGGCTCGGACGCGGGAAGCTCGCTAGCGAGCCGCGACCGGTTCGGAGGCGTTCGTCCGCTCCAGCCGGGTCGCCTTGACCCATTGGGTGAAGCCGTAGAGAACGAACATGCCGTAGCCGATGTAGAGGACGGCGGTCGGCACATAGCCGGTGGCGAAGCCCAGGGGCACGCCGATGAGGTCGACGGCGATCCAGCACAGCCAGAACTCGTTCCACCCTCGGGCCATCGAGTAGGTCGCGAGGACCGACCCGACGAAGATCCAGGCGTCGCACCAGTAGAACCACCACTGCGGAGTCCAGTAGGGGTTGGGTGCGAGGTTCCAGAGCCCGACGAAGACCTGGTGGACGACGAGCGTTCCGAGAATCCACCCGCCGACAATGAACAGGCGCTCGCGGGAGGTCGCCCAGCGCGGGGTGATGGCTGGGGCGGAGGAGTCGACCCCACGAGCCCGCCGCGACTGGTTCCAGCGCCACCAGCCGTACAGGCTAGTGGCGATGAAGAAGATCTGGCGGCCGGCCTGCCCGAACAGCGGGATCCGCTGGTCGGCGCCGAAGAGGGCGCCGAGGTAGACGAAGAAGAGCATGACGTTGGCGACGATGCCGACCGGCCAGGCCCACACCCAGCGCTTCATGCCGAGATAGGCCGATGCCGCGCCGATGAGGATGCCGATCAGCTCAAGCCAGTGCATCTCGTAACCGGCGATGGGGAAGGTTGCAGCGATGAGCTGCTGGAAGATGTTGCCGTTGTTCATGAGTGGTGTTCGTCCTTGAGTTCGAATCCGACTGGGACGAACTCCGGGGACACCCTCGACACGGGTCGACGTCAGTCACCGTGCCCGCGAACGCCACGGACACGGCATACCGGCGTCGAACGCCTCAAGACGCGCTGCCTACCATCCGGACTTTCACCGTCGGTCCTGGAATCCCACCAGGTCAACCGGCCGCTGGCTGCGGTCGGGTCGCGGACTGTCACCGCCGGTTCGGAGTTACACCGACCCCG
>Ga0116181_1002661_pt1 | contig 14386 bp, 10 predicted proteins | sample AD_UKC075_MetaG_FD_89752 | JGI IMG/M metagenome (GOLD analysis project Ga0116181, IMG submission 89752) | Active sludge microbial communities of municipal wastewater-treating anaerobic digesters from USA - AD_UKC075_MetaG | ecosystem: Engineered > Bioreactor > Anaerobic > Digestate | place: USA...
GGATCGCGACCGAGCAGTTCAGCCAGAGCAATAACGCCGCCCTCGCCGCCTGGCGGGCACTGGTTGATATCGGCCTCACCGGCGGCGATCGCCTCGGCATAGGGCCGACAGCCCGCATAGCCACACTGGCCGCACTGGGTTTGCGGCAGGATCGAGTCGATCTGTTCGACAATCGGATCACCCTCGACCTTGAAGCGCACAGCGGCGAAACCCAGCAGCAGGCCCGAGGCCGCAGCAAGCAGGCCCAGTGAGAAAATATCAACAATCATGGCGTTAACCCCGTACCAGTCCAGCAAAACCCATGAAGGCCAGCGACATCAGGCCCGCAGTGATCAAGGTGATGGCCGGGCCGCGAAAATGCACCGGCACATCCGCGACCGCGATACGCTCGCGCATGGCCGCGAACAACACCATCACCAGTGAAAAGCCCACCGCAGCACCAAAGCCATACAGCGCCGAGGCGATAAAATCATGCCGCGCCTGCACGTTCAGCAGCGCCGCCGCCAGAACCGCGCAGTTGGTGGTAATCAGCGGCAGGTAAATGCCCAGCGCCTGATAAAGCAGCGGGCTGGTTTTATGCACCACCATCTCGGTGAATTGCACCACTACGGCGATCACCAGAATGAAGGCAATAGTACGCAGATATTCCAGACCTAATGGCGTCAGCAGGTAATGATCGGTCAGATAGGCGCAGATCGAGGACAGGGTGAGCACAAAGGTCGTCGCCAGGCCCATGCCCATGGCGGTTTCCAGCTTGCGGGAAACGCCCATAAAGGGACACAGACCGAGGAACTTCACCAGCACGTAGTTGTTGACCAGAATGGTCCCGAGCAGAATCAAGGCATATTCTTTCATGACGCGCAGCGCTCAGGCAGGAGGAATACGCAAGTGTGGACACGCGGGGCGTGGTATCGCCATGACGATTGGCAACATCAGATCCGCCATCAATCTATCAGACTGAGCAATCGGCCGTCATCCTGCCAGCGACAGAGAGTGGCAAATCCCGCGACCGGTGCGCAGCAGCGGGATGGGGAATGATTGAAAGGACGCGACCGGCCAGGAGCCGCTATTCAGGCCGTGGCCGCGCCACCGAGCAGCAGGAATTCCATGAGCGCTTTTTGCGCGTGCAGACGGTTTTCAGCCTGATCCCAGACCCGGCTCTGCGGACCGTCGATCACCTCGGCGCTGACTTCCTCGCCACGGTGCGCCGGCAGGCAATGCAGGAACAGCGCATCCGGCCGGGCCTGGGCCATCACGTCAGCATCGACCTGATAGTCGGCGAAATCGCGCATCCGCCGCGACTGCTGTTCCTCCTTGCCCATGCTCGACCAGACATCGGTGGTCACCAGATCAGCACCGCGCGCGGCGGCACGCGGATCGCGCAGCAGCACCACATGGCCAGCAGCCCGCTGCAGCAGCTCAGTATCCGGCTCGTAGCCCGGCGGCACCGCGATGCGCAGATGAAAATCGAACTGGCAGGCAGCGCTCAAATAACTGTTGCACATGTTGTTGCCATCGCCGATCCAGGCCACGGTGCGCCCGCGGATATCGCCGCGATGCTCGATGAAGGTCTGGATATCGGCCAGCAACTGGCAAGGATGGTTGTGGTCGGTCAGGCCATTAATGACCGGCACGCTCGAATAGGCGGCGAAGCGCTCGACCTTTTCGTGCTCGAAGGTGCGGATCATCACCAGATCGACCATGCTCGACAGCACCCGCGCGGTGTCCTCGATCGGCTCGCCGCGCCCAAGCTGAGTGTCGCGTGGTGACAGGAAAATGGCACTGCCACCGAGTTGGGCAATGCCAGCCTCAAAGGAGATCCGGGTGCGGGTCGAGGCCTTCTCGAAGATCATGCCCAGAACTTTCTGTGGAAAAGGCGTGTAACGCTCCCCCCGCCGATGCAGTGTTTTTAGTTCGGCAGCACGCTGCAACAGGGCGCGCAACTCCGCCGGGGTCAGGTCGAACAGGCTGAGAAAGTGGCGTTGTTTCATTTAATATGATCGCGTGAAGAGCCCGAATTGCTGGCAATCCGGGTGGTGGTCGCCCGCCGGCTTGCGGACCGCACGCGCAGCAACGCGAACCGTTCGCAAGCCGTTCTCCAAAACCAAAACGGCAGCTCTCAAGCAAGCTGCCGCTCCGGTTATTATAAATGAAATTTTGACCAGACGCGCCGCCGATTTCCACCTGCGCTCGTCCACGGCCCGCGCCATCGCACCGGAGATACCGTCATCATGGACGCCCGTTTTTGTCCCCGCTGCGGACAGGCCCTGCAGGTCCTGCCGCTTAACGGTCAGTCGCGCCCGCGCTGTACCGCCGCCGACTGCGGCTATGTGCACTGGGATAACCCACTGCCGGTAGTCGCCGCCATTGTCGAAATGGACGATGCGGTGATCCTGGCGCGCAACCGCGACTGGCCGGAGAAGATGTACGGCCTGATCACCGGCTTCCTGGAAAAAGCCGAAAGCCCCGAGGATGCAGTGCTGCGCGAGGTGTGGGAGGAACTCGGCCTGCGCGCCACCGCCGCACACTTCATCGGCTATTACCCGTTCTTCGCCCAGAATCAGCTGATTCTGGCCTTTCATGTTCCGGCCACGGGCGACATCGTCCTGGGCGAGGAACTGGCCGCGATCAAGCGTGTACCCATCGAGCGCCTGCAGGCCTGGAACTTCGGTACCGGTCTGGCGGTGCGCGACTGGCTGGCAACACGCCTGTTGCTCTGACCCTTCTCTTCCCCGTTCCAATTTCATAAGGATAACCTGACCATGTTCGCCTTCATGCCGGGGCCGATCCGCGGTGCTCTGGCGTCTCTCCTGTTCATCCTCAACACCGTGTGCCTGTGCACCCTGTTTTACATGATCATGCTGATCAAGCTGATCATCCCTCAGCCCGGCTGGCGCCAGTTCCATTCGCGCCTGCTGATCCGGGTGGCCAATACCTGGATCGACATCAACAACGGGATCATCGACCTGACCCAGCGCATTGAGTGGGACGTACAGGGCCTCGACGGTCTGCGCCTCGACCAGTGGTATATCGTCGGTTCCAATCACCAGTCCTGGGTGGATATCGTGGTGCTGCAGCGGGTGTTCAATCACCGCATCCCGTTCCTGAAATTCTTCATCAAGCAGCAGCTCATCTGGATGCCGCTGCTCGGTGGCGTCTGGTGGGGGCTGGATTTTCCCTTCATGAAGCGCCATTCGGCCGCCCATCTGGCCGCGCATCCCGAGGATCGCGACCGCGACTGGGAAACCACCCGCCGGGTGTGTGCGCGCTTTCACAGCTTTCCGACCACGATTCTCAATTTCCTGGAAGGCACCCGCTTCCGGCCGGATAAACACGCCCGCCAGCAATCACCCTATCGCTACCTGCTGCGCCCAAAGGTCGGCGGTCTGGCCTTCGTGCTGGAAGCGCTGCCCCAGCGTCTGCACACCTTCATCGATGTCACCCTGGTTTATCCCGATGGCCGTTCGACCTTTCTGGATCTACTCATCGGACGCATTCGCCGGGTGATCGTGCGCGTACGCACTCTGCCGATTCCCGCCGAACTGCTCGGCGGTGACTACCGCAACGACCCGCAGTTCCGCGACGCGATGCAGCAGTGGATCGGGCAGATATGGACGGACAAGGATCAGCTGATCGGTGAGTTACGGCAGGCGGCCGGAGCGACCACTGGCTGAATGACGTGACAGCAGGGGAATCCTGGCTATCATTTCCGATATACCTGTCTCCTGGATCGGAAAGCCATGATTCCTCCCACTACCGGCGCCAGCCTGCAATCGGAAGCCTTCACACCTGCTCTTGACTTGGCTGCGCTCAGTCGCGCCCTGCACGTCGCGCTCACCCCAAAGCCATCCGGCAGCACAACAGCCTTTCTGAGTTTTGATCGCCACTGTAACAGCCTGCGCCTCGACACCGCAGCGGTGCTGAACCGTCTCGGGACCATCGAGCATTTTCTGCATGACGCTGACCCAGGCCCGCCCGCCTGGCAAACCGTCCGCGTGGGTGGGCGCATTGTCCAGGGCAGCGGTCAAGCCCTGCAGCAGGCACTCCTCGCCCTGGCAAACCAGATCGGCAAGGAATTCGATGAGCTGTGCGCTCGTGAGGCGCTGCAACCGCAACAGTTCATCATTGACCACCCCGAGCCAGCCCTGCAGGCGTTAGGCAAAAAGGTGGGCGGCTATCTCGACCGGCTGGAAAGTAACGCCCTGACCCGGGTGCAGCACATGGCCTTTGCTGAATCCCGGGCTGCCACGCCCGACCTGAACCAGGTTGGGCGGGTGACCTGTGCGACTGAAATCATTGAAACCGGCGATAGCCTGACGCTGTTGCTGGACGCCATCGGTCGGCTGATGCGACAGCGCTCAGAGGAATGGTCCACGGATGAAATCCAGCGGACCCAGAATGAGTTGCGCAGCTACTACCAGCAGGGCGATGCGCAGTTGCGACAATTCATTGACATATTTCTCGCCGAGGACGCGCTCGCGCGCATCCGTGCCACCGTAGCCCGCGATGTCATGACCGCCATCCAGCACAGCGCCGAACGTCAGCAAAAGAGTGCCGACGCCCAACTCGCTGCTGAATACCTGCGCCGGGTGCTATTCCTGCACGATTACTTCAGCAATCCCAATCATGACGAGCGTGAGCTGGACCTGGATAGCCACTATGGCCCGAGCGCCGGCGGCAACATTCTGCTTTCGACCGAGCTGATGAAAGCCACGTTTTATTCCTGCCTGCCGGTGTGGTGCGACTGGAACACACCGCTGCTGGAAGCTTCGGCGACCGATACCCAGGGGCAGCCTCGGTTGGTCCGGCTGCTTGGCTATCGTTTCAGGATTAACGGGCGCGATCCAGAGCGGCGGGAATCCGCCTTCGAGCTGCGCCTGCGCCGCCTGCGCGAAACTCTGCTGCCGGAAACAGAATCGGAGCGCCGGAGCGGGTTGGCGCGATCACTGGTTCAATTGCTGGTCCTGGCGATCGTGGTGCCACGGGATACATCAGATGCGGAACTGAATGCAGATGTAGGTAAAAAAATCCACGAGGCGATCAAATACTTCAACGACAACGGTCAGGACGCAACACGCAGTATCCTCGCAAGCCTGGAAAAGCGCATTGACGTGATGCAGCGCATCGCCAGCGCAGTGATCGGCATCCTGAAAAGGAAAGGACCGCTGTTCAATGAATTGGCCTGCCAGCCCCGCAGCTATTATTTGAATATTCTACGCGGCATCCTGAACCGGGAGCGCGCGTTTCAGGGCCAGCCCGAGCCGTTGGTCAAGCCAGCACCCGGCCAGGATCAACGCATCGAGTTTTTCAACTGCCTGCAGGTCACCACCGCCGATCCGCTGCCGGACGCTCTGTTCTCGCTGCGCGTCAGCGTAAAACTTGGTGAATCCCTGCTGCACATGCCCCACAGCACGCCGAGCGAATATCGGGTCCAGCGACGACCGCCCAAGGCCCTGGTGCAGATTCTCTGGCAACCCGACGGCACCATCACCGCGCAACTGCCGATCAAGAACTGGCACTTGGCAAGCAGTCTGCGCGTGCACTATGACCCGGAGCTGCTCGGTATTGCCGATTCACGCCGACCCAATCCGCAGCAGCGCCAGCACCTCGCCGCGCGCCGCGTCGCGTTTACCGTACTGGTCTATATCGCCCTGAAAGTGCTGTGTGAACGCCTGATTGCCTGCGATCCGCAGCGCGGTTCCCAGATGATCGCACTCATGCTGCGCTTTCAGCAGCAGGGGCGCAGCGCCGGCGAACAGGATCTGAGCGGCGAACAGGGCCTTTATGCGGCAGCGCAGGCGATTGAGCACGCCCTCGGCCAGCACCTGCGCACGCGCATGCAAGGCATAACCGGCGCCGATAATCCCCAGGATTCCCAGTGGAAGTTCAAGTCGCGCAACAGCTTCAACGCGCTGCTCTCGGCCTTGCCACTGCAGATGCAAACGCCCAGCGCACCGACTTTGGACCGCATCGGCGTGCTGACCTTCGTCTCCCGCCCGGCCACCGATCACCCAGCGCTGAGCGAGGACCAGCAGCGCGATTTCGTGCTGCTCGGCCGCAGCTATATCGCCCAGGCCAATCCACAGTTACCGGGTTATCGCTTGGCCAGCGGCCCGAATCTGCTGGCCCTGGAATCCGGGCGCGAGGTCTTTACCGATTCGCCGGCGATTTTCAAGGCCATCGAGCGCCTCTACCAAAAGGGCTGCCGTTATCTGCTCTACATGGGCCATCGGCGCGGCGGGCGGCAGGTTGGCCGGGCGCGCACCCCGCATCGCCACCATGAACAGCCGCTCTTTCTGGCGGAAATCCAGCGGCGCTTTCCCGACCTGTGCGTCTACCCGCTGGTGCGTGACGTATTTCCCGCCACTCGACTGCGCACCCGGGGGAACAGTGAAGATGCCTTTGAAATTCCCAATTACCACACCTCGCTGCCGTACTGGAATCTGGACCTGGCGACACCGCGCGACCAAGATCTGATCCCGGTCTATACCTTTGCTACCCTGCATGTGATCAGCGACGAGGACGGCGAGGCCGGGCGACCGCAATCGGGCTTTGCCATCTATTTCCTGCTCAGCCAGGCCACACCGGAATCTCTGGAACAGGAAACCCGCAAGCGTCTGGACTGGATCGGCGCCGATTCACCGCGGCGCCATGATCTGATCGCGGTGCTGCGCAGCCTGCATTACCTGGAAAGCGAAGCACCCGCCCGGCCAGGCAAAGCGCCTGCCCGTAGCGACCCGTCGTCATCCGGCCAGGACGCGCCATCCACCCCCAAAAAGCCCCATTACGTGCCGCCGGTACTCGATCCCTACACCGCACTGCAACCGGCCAACATCGCTGCGATCGGCGAAGTCTCCGTGCATCCGCGCACCCCGAGCAGCGGCAGCGGCGAGGTGCTGCTCAGTCTGCCGGCGGTTCTGGCGCGGGTCACCGAGGTCCTGGACTTGTCCCCGGCGCCGCGCACGGATACCGCGCCATGAGCACAACACCGGGACATCAGGATTTATGGGGTGATCTGTTTGAAATCGCAGTCAAGCGTGGCGCGCTCAACTATCTGCTGCATCGCCAACTGGTGGCTGGCGACCATCCACAGGTGCAGGCATGGCGCCGCCAAACGGTGCGCGATCTGCGCAACCACCTGGATGCACAACTGAGCGCTACCGATCCGCATTACCTGCAGCGCGCGCAAGGCTGGCTCGATCACCTGCTGGTCAATGGCCATGGTCTGGGCTGGACCTGCCTGCGCGAGATCCTGATGAACCCTCCCGACCGCACTCGCGCACAGCAACCGCGCCTGGAAGCGCTCTGGTGCCCGCTCACTCTGCGTGATCGTCGCCCCGGTTACGCCGAGCAGGAACCGGATCGCATGGACAGTCTGCGGGCCTTCTGGGACGCCTTGCACCTGAGCGGTCCGGTCGATCCGGCCTGGCTCAGACGGGGCGAACCGGCCCGCGCCGACTTTCTCCTGCTGTTGCGGAGCGACCAGCGGCGCGAGCTGCTCTGCCTGGAATTTTCCCTGAATGCCCCGCAGCACCCGGATGATTTCAGCGATGATCAGGCCCACCTGCGCGAGCTGGAACGTTATGTGCGCCGGGTAGAAAATCGCGGCGTCTTCAGCCGCCTGAATGCGGAAGTCACCGGCGACAGCTTTGCGCTTGGCATCGGGCTGGCCAACTACCTGGGCGTGTTCAGCAGTCAGGACAAACCGCTGTTCAAACTCTGCCAGGGCAGCGCCTATGTCAGCCGGCTGGCGCCACGCCTGCTCCAGGACACGCCCGGCCTGGATGCGCTGCACGTTCAGGTTCTGGCCCTCACCCAGGCCGGCATTGAAGGGCTGGCCGCCCGCTTCGGCACGCCCGACACCGATCCGCGCACCCGTCTACTCAAGGCACTCGGTGATACCTACCGACAACTGCACAAGACCCCGTTCCAGGACGGCGCAGCGCTGCAGATCGAACTGCAGGGCGCATTTCGGCGGGTAGCACGGGCCTTGCCACCGGCACTGCGCGGTGAATTGGGCAACTACCTGGCCACGGCACCCATCGGACAGCCCCTGACCCGCACCTTCAGCGAAACTGTGCACAATTTCTGTAATCCCGATCAGCCCCTCAGCCTGGATACGGTCATGGGCTGGATCGACGACGACGACGCATTGGCTGCACACCTGGGCGCAGCGCCACGCCAGGCCATCCACAGCACCCTGCAGGCCATCGGCAGGGCTGAAAATCCCTGCCTGCGCGATGTGCACGCGGCAGCGGTGCGCGCCGGACTCCAGGCAGCGCGCCCCGGCGCACTCACCGTGCTGGCGCTGGAAGGCCATCCCGGAATTGGCAAGACCACGGCGGTCAGGGATTGGCTGCAGGCGCAAACCAGCGGCTTTCTGTTTGTCTACCTGAGCCCGCGGGTGCTGATCAACAGCAGCGTGCTCAGCGATCTGGCGCAGCGCAAACCGCTATCGACAGTGCCATCCGCACCCAGCGGCATCCTGACCCTGACCAGCAACCAGCAGCTCATCATCAACGCCGCTCCCCACCAGCAGAAGCAACACCCCGGCGCAGCCGCCTATCAGGGCGCGGTCATCTTCGCGGGGACCACCCCTGCATTCGTGATCCCGGACCCGGCACGCGCGCCACGTTTCTTCAGCAGCAGCGCAGCCCAGGAACTTGAAGCGCGCCACACCCGCGCCGGAATCCACAAGAGCCTGGTCAGTGCCAACCGCGGGGAGATTCGTAACAAAGCGCTACCGGGTGTCTTCCGTACTCTTGGCACCGCAGCCCGCCATGCTCTGGCGGCCAACCCAACGCTGAACCAGCTTGCCCTGACCGCCACCGTCCAGGCCTACCGGGAGCTGGACGAATCGCGCAGCACCATCGCTGGCCTGTCGAAGATTTTCCAACACAAAGCCGACACTGCATCTGGCCGCCGCGAACGCCAGGCTATGGCGGCACGCCTGCCGACGGTAATCGTCATGGTGGATGAAATCGCCGGTGATAGCGCAGGCGCAGTCCTGACACAGCAGATCAGTCGCTGGCTGGATCAGGAATTCCTGACGCCGTTTAACGATAACGGCGAAATCAGTCCCTTCCGGTTAATTCTGGTGGTCGCCGATGCCTCGCTCGGTCATGCCACGGTGCTCAAGCGTTACCTGGAGAGCGCCAAGGACACGCCAGACAGGATTCTGATCGCATCCAGCAATGGACCACGACCGCTGCGTCTGGCTGCCGACAAACTGCACCTGGGCGCACGACGTTGTTCGGCGCTGCACATCATGGCCGATGGTTTCCCGGCACGCGCGCCGCTCACCCTGCGCTACGACCTGAGCCTGCTGCCCCTGACGCGCCCAGCGGCCTCGAACAACCAATTGCCGCTCAGGCCATATCAGCTCATCCGTAAAGCCACGGCTGAACAGTTACAGCAGGATGCGCTGCGCATCATTAGCGATGCCCTGCGCGACAGCGAAGGCCAGGTGCTGTTCTTCGCCCAGGATCGCGCCTTCCTGGAAACGCTGGCGGAGAACCTGGCCAGCAGGGCCGATCCCCGCAACGGCCAGCCGTTTCCCGATACGGCCATCACCACCCTGCACAGCGACACCCCTCCGCAGGAACGGGAACGGCTGGCGCTGCCGGCCATTCGCGATCACTTCCGGGTGGTGCTGATGACGTCCTCGGGTTCGCGCGGGATTTCCTTTCCGCGCGCAACCCATATCATCGCCGTGGTTCCGCGCTTTAGCGTCGAAACCGGGCTAATGGAGCTGGCACAGTTGATCTACCGCGGCCGCGGCTACTATGACGATCCCCAGCGGCCCGGACACCGGATCAGTGGCGATCATGCCAGCCGCACCCTGACTTTCATGGTGCGGGATTTCATCGTCAACGATGCCGATACCCCGGCCGAGGAACGTGACCGCCAATGGGTTCGACAGGCACTGGACCTGCTGACCTTCCTGATTTTATTGCGTGCCACGATTCACACCCGCCTGTCCGGCGATGCCGCCATGCCCGGGCAAATGCTGAGCGTGGCGCCGGTGGGCTGCATCGGCAATGATGAGTTGCATACCTTCCTGGCCGACCATTTGCCCGGCTTCCAGCGCGAAATGCAGGCACTGATCGCCAACCGCACCGTGACCGACAAGGGACGTTTCCAGTCAGCGCTGGACCGGGTGCAACGCCTGTTTCGCAACGCCACCTACCGGGAGTGGAATTCCGTGATGGCCGATCGCGCCAAGGTCACCCGGCTCAGCCGCAGCCTGACCGCCAGCGCGCAGCCCCTGGCCGGCGAGATTGCAGAATGGACTTTGCCCGACAATCTCTATTGCGTCGGTCCACTGTGGCTGGAACGCCAGGACCACAGTACCGCCGAGGAACTCTATCGATTCGATTTGAGCGATCCGGCACGGGAACGCGAGGCGCAGCAGTTACTGGGACAGCTTTGGAGAATCAATCAGGATCAGAATCTGCCCAGAAAGCTGCGCGCACATGCTGATGCCCTGCATACCCTGCTCAAACACCGCAGACAGGAGGCTGATGACACGGCATCCGGGCCGCCCGACAGGCGTTACACGACAGCAAAAAGCGTAGCGGCCAGCCGAACCTGGATTGTCCTGCCGGTGGATTATCCACGCTTCCTGGATGGGACTGCCGCTACACCAGCGACCCCCTCGCTGGGGATTGCAGATGCGGCGCGCGATGATGAGCGCTGGTGGCAGGCTCTGTACCGGGCGGTGGCCGCAGTGCGCATGCCGGGCAGCGTATTTCCCGCCCTGCCGCCCTATCGCGAGATGCCCTTCCTGGTCATCATCGTGCCTGGTGACCCCACTGATCTTGAGCGCGCCCTGGATGATCGCTACTTCATGGCCTCATCGGAGCTGAACCTGCTCAACACACTGCTGTTTGCCGATGCCACGTCCAGGCCGGATGGCGGTTAAACCTTGACGCCGGACTCAGCGCGGCACTGCAAAGCGGATGGCGACCTGCTCGGCGTCACCGGCCAGCAGCGCCGCGACCTGCGCCGCAGCCGGCGGCCACAGGTCCGGATATTCCTCACGCAGAAAATCGACAACCTCCTCCGCCGGCCAGGGGCCTAGCGAGGTCTGGTAATCAGCAAACTCGGCCTGGATTACCCACCACGAGGCATAGACCTTGCGCGACAGAAACAGCGCTGAACGGGTGTAGATGATGTGCAGCGGTGGAAACGGGAGCGGCGACATCGCAGCAGCCAGCCGGTCGCTCAATTCTGCGCAATGCCCTTGAGTGCGGCCGCGTACTTCTCGGCATCGGTAGCACGCAGCAGATGGCGGACCGCCTCGCTGAGTTCGGCGACATTGCTGTTCTGGATCACCCGCTTGATCTCCAGCAGGCCGGTAGGATGCATACTGAACTGGGTCAGGCCCAGCCCCAGCAGCAGGCGGGTATAACGCGGATCGCCGGCCATCTCACCGCACAGACTGACCGGGATATTGGCCTTGTGGCCGGCGCGAATGGTGTTATGAATCAGCGTCAGCACCGCCGGGTGCAGCGGATCGTAGAGGTAGTTGACCTCGTCATCGACCCGGTCGATGGCCAGGGTGTACTGGATCAGATCGTTGGTGCCGATCGACAGGAAATCCAGGTAGCGGGCGAACAGGTCGGCACACACCGCCGCTGCCGGAATCTCGATCATGCCACCCACAGGCAGGTGCTCATCAAAGGCCAGCCCACGCTCGCGCAGTTCCTGCTTGGTTTCCGCCACCAGGCGCAGTACCTGGAAGACCTCCTGCACCGAGCACAGCATCGGAATCATCATCCGCACCGGCCCGTGCGCCGAAGCGCGCAGGATAGCCCGTAACTGCGGGCGGAACATGCCCAGATCCTTCAGGCACAGGCGGATTGCGCGCAGGCCCAGAGCCGGATTGGTGCACACCGGTCCACCACGACCACCATCCACCTGCTTGTCGGCGCCCAGATCGGCGGTGCGGATGGTGATCGGGCTGCCTTCCAGGGTCTTGATGACGTGCAGATACGAGGCCAGATGCTCTTCTTCATCGGGCGCGTCACTGCGGTTCATGAACAGAAATTCGGTGCGATACAGACCGATGCCATCGGCGGCCACTTCGCGCACCGATGCCGCGTCCTCGGGCAGCTCGATATTGGCCTGCAGGCCGATGGTTACGCCATCGCGGGTCACCGCCGGCTTGCCCTTGAGCTTGCTCAGTTCACGCAGCTCGCGGCGTTCTTCCTTCTGCCGGTGGCGGTAATAGCGCAGGATGCGCTCATCCAGCCCGACCAGGATCACGCCGTTGCGACCGTCGATGATCACGGGCTCGTCATGGCCGAGATAGGCGCGGGCACTGCGCGCGCCCACCACCGCCGGAATACCCAGGCTGCGCGCCAGAATCGCGGTGTGCGACAGCGGGCCGCCGTATTCGGTGACAAAGGCCAGCACCCCCTGATGCTGCATGAGAATGGTGTCCGCCGGGGTCAGATCGTCGGCAACGATGATGCGGCCTTCAAGACGGCTGGTAGCCAGTTCGGCGTAATCGGGATCGTTCAGATAGGTCGGATCCTCGGCGACCAGGATGCGCTGCACCCGGCGCACCACATGCTCGACATCGTCCTTGCGGGTGCGCAGATAGGGATCGTCCATCTGCTCGAAGACCTGCACCAGAGAATCCCGCTGGATCTTCAGCGCCCACTCGGCGTTGCAGCGCCGCGCACGAATCAGTTTAATCGGCGCCTCGGTGAGGGTGGCATCCTCCAGCATCAGCAGGTGGGTGTCGATAAACGCCGCCACATCCCGCGAGGAGGTCGCCGGAATACGCACGCGGATATCGCGCAATTGCCGGCGGGCGATATCCAGACTGCCTAGAAACCGCTGGACTTCGTCCTCGACAATGGCTTCGGGAATGGTGTACTCGGTGATTTCGAGCTGATTACGCTGCAGCAGATATGTCCTGCCGATGGCGTAGCCCCGGGAAACCCCGATCCCCTGCAGCGAAAACGGCATGCGGCAAGCCTCTCATTCGTCCTCGTCAAAACGGCGCCGGACCAGTTCTTCGAGATGCGACAGCGCCTGCTCGGCCTCAGGGCCGGCGGCCTGCAGTTCCAGATGCGTACCGCAGGCGGCCGCCAGCATCATCACCCCCATGATGCTCTTGCCGTTGACTTCGCGGCTGCCACGCGCCAGGCGGATCTCGGCATCAAAGCGGGAAGCCAGGGTCACAAACTTGGCCGCAGCGCGGGCGTGCAACCCGAGCCGGTTGATAATGATGATGTCCCGTTTCAGCACCCCGATGACCCCGTCATGCCACATTGCTCCAACGGCAGCTGGGCTTGATGTTCCTTCATTTTAGTTCACGATGGCAGACCATGACATGGCGGCGAATGCTATTGAAATGGCGCACCAGCGCTTCAGTGATAAACACTGAACGATGCTGGCCACCGGTGCAGCCAATCGCTACAGTCAGGTAGCTGCGGTTGCTGGCTTCAAAGCGTGGCAGCCACGCTTCGAGGAAACGGCGCAGATCGGCAATCATGTCCATCACCTCCGGCTGCCGGCACAGAAATTCGATCACCGGGCGATCGCGCCCGGTCAGAGGGCGCAACTGCGGCTCCCAGTGCGGATTGGGCAGGCAGCGCACATCGAAGACAAAATCGGCATCGGCCGGCACCCCGTTCTTGAAGCCAAACGATTCAAACAGCAGCGACATCGCCTCGTGCGGCGTGTCATGCACCCGGGCGCGGATCATCTCGCGCAACTGGTACAGGTTGGTGGCGCTGGTGTCGATGATCAGATCCGCATGGGCGACGATCGGCTCCAGCAGACGCCGTTCCTGCTGGATCACCTCGCGCAGCGGCACATCGCCCAGATGCAGCGGATGGCGGCGCCGGGTTTCGCTATAGCGCTTGAGCAGCACCTCGTCTTCGGCCTGCAGAAACAGCACGTCCACGGTCAGGCCATGGCTGCGCAACTCGGCAAGCGCGCTCGGAAACCGCGCCATTTCATCCAGGAAATTGCGCGCGTCCACACCTACCGCCAGGGGCAGAGGCGTCGTGCCCGCGGCCAGGATCTCCTGCGCCAGCGGCTGAATCAGCTTGAACGGCAGATTATCGACGCAGTAATAATCCAGATCTTCCAGGGTTTGCAGGGCAATGGTCTTGCCCGACCCGGACAGGCCGCTGACGATTACGATTCGCATGTGGTTGCACTCGCCATGCTGCGCTCCATGCGCGTCATCATATCCTGCTCGGCGCGATAGCCACTCAGGCGCAGGACATGATCGCGCACCGCGCACTCCACCAGTACCGCCAGATTGCGCCCCGGAGCGATGGGCAGGGTAATCACCGGCACGTTGACACCGAGGATCACCCGGGTGTCGCGCAGGCCCTGCAGGCGCGCCTCGGCGGGCGGA